>ENA-OQDA01000709-OQDA01000709.1-human-gut-metagenome-genome-assembly--contig:-NODE-709-length-13037-cov-1.986600_pt1 | contig 13037 bp, 13 predicted proteins | sample MGYA00242771_ERZ504603 | MGnify/ENA primary metagenome ERZ504603 (study PRJEB26092, sample SAMD00036328) | human gut metagenome | host: Homo sapiens | study: EMG produced TPA metagenomics assembly of...
AGGAAATGCGAGGCTACCTGAACCGCGGCTACAACGTGGTTAAAATGAAAATCGGCGGCGCATCGTTGGAAGAGGACCGTCGCCGTATCGAAGCGGTGTTGACTGAAATTGGCGATGAAGCGCGTCTTGCCGTTGATGCCAATGGACGCTTTAATCTGGAAACCAGTATTGCCTATGCCAAAATGCTACGAGATTATCCATTGTTCTGGTACGAAGAAGCTGGCGACCCGCTGGATTATTCTCTCCAGGCCGCGCTGTCAGAATTTTACCCAGGTTCGATGGCGACGGGTGAAAATCTCTTTTCTCATCAGGATGCGCGCAACCTGCTGCGCTACGGCGGCATGCGCCCGGATCGCGACTACCTGCAATTTGACTGTGCGCTTTCCTACGGTCTGGTCGAATATCTGCGTACCCTCGACGTACTGGCGCAGTTTGGCTGGTCCCCATCACGCTGCATACCGCATGGCGGTCATCAGATGTCGCTGAACATTGCGGCGGGTCTTGGTCTCGGGGGGAATGAAAGTTATCCGGATCTGTTCCAACCGTACGGCGGTTTCCCGGATTCAGTTAAGGTGGAAGAGGGTCATATCGTCATGCCAGAACTGCCGGGCATAGGGTTTGAAGGTAAATCTGACCTGATTAAAGAGATGCGCGCGTTGGCCGAATAGCGCGGGCGGCGGTGACATAACACCCCTCCGGTTGCCGGAGGAGTGTTACTTAAGCGTGTAGTGAATAACGTCTACACATGGGCAATTAGCGCATAGTGACGAATTCTTCTGCCGCAGTCGGGTGAATAGCGACGGTGTTATCGAAGTCTTTCTTAGTCGCGCCCATTTTCAGCGCCACCGCGAAGCCTTGCAGCATTTCGTCCATGCCAAAACCGATGCCATGAATACCAACAATCTTCTCTTCCGGACCCACGCAAACCAGCTTCATGCGGCACGGCTGGCGGTGTGAAGTCACGGCAGTGTACATCGCGGTAAACGATGATTTATACACTTTCACTTGGTCATCACCGTGCTGTTCACGAGCCTGCTGCTCGGTCAGGCCCACGGTGCCAATTGGCGGGTGGCTGAAGACCACGGTCGGGATGTTGCTGTAGTCCAGATGTTCGTCCGGTTTGTTGTTAAACAGACGCTCGGACAGGCGACGGCCCGCGGCAACGGCAACCGGCGTCAGTTCAACGGCACCGGTGTTGTCGCCGACGGCATAAATACCCGGCACGCTGGTGTTCTGGAATTTATCAACGACGATGTAGCCTTTTTCATTGGTTTTCACGCCGGTAACAGCCAGATTGAAGTTGTCCGTTTCTGGCTCACGACCAATCGCCCAAATCAGGCAGTCTACCGTTTCGCTACGACCATCTTCCAGTTGCAGGGTCAGGCTGCCGTCAGCGTTTTTAACAACCGCTTTTGGAATCGCGTGAGTATGCAGAGTCGGGCCTCGGCGTTCATCACCTCAACCAACGTTTCGACGATCATCGGATCAAAACTGCGCAGCGGCGCGTGTTTACGCACGAACAGGTGAGTTTCTGCGCCCAGGCCGTTAATCACACCAGCCAGTTCAACGGCGATGTAGCCTGCGCCAACAACGGCTACACGTTTTGGCAGCGCTGGCAGCTCAAAGAAACCATTAGAATCAATACCATATTCCACGCCAGGAATGTTCGGATGGCTCGGGCGACCACCGGTGGCAATCAAAATATGATCGGCAGTAATGGTTTCACCGTTTACTTCAATGGTTTTGGCATCCACAAAGCGCGCAAAGCCTTTGATCACATCGACATTATTTTTGCCCAGCACGTTGTCGTACGAGGTATGAATACGATCGATATAAGCGGTACGCGTGGCGATCAGTTTATCCCAGTCGAACTTATTGATGGTGGTGTCGAAACCGTAATCCGGACCGTACATGTGGATCGCTTCGCGGACCTGTGCGGCATGCCACATCACTTTCTTCGGTACGCAGCCAACGTTAACGCAGGTGCCGCCTAACTCTTTGGCTTCAATCAGTGCGCATTTTTGTCCGTACATTGCTGCACGGTTAATGGAGGCAATACCGCCGCTGCCGCCGCCAATAGCGATGTAATCATAGTGCTTGGTCATGACCGCTCCTTTATGTTCATTGTAGGGCGGAGAAGCGTTACGCCATCCGCCAAAATATTCGCGATTGTATACCTGATATTAAAAGGTTCCACCGATGGCTGCGATTACTCCGGCACTATCCAGCTTACGGAAGTATGCCCGGTTCCTGTCGGAACCAGTTTGCTGTGCAACCACGGCAGGACGTTGTTCATCTGCTGCTCCAGCTTCCACGGTGGGTTAATCACAATCATGCCGGATGCCGTCATGCCGCGCTGATCGCTGTCCGGGCGCACCGCCAACTCAATTTGCAGAATTTTGCGGATACCGGTGTCTTCCAGATCGTGGATCATGCGCTTGATTTGTTGGCGCAGAACCACTGGATACCACAACGCATAGGTGCCGGTCGCGAAACGTTTGTAGCCTTCGTTAATACCGGTCACTACTGCCTGGTAGTCGCTTTTGATTTCGTAGGGTGGATCGATAAGGATCAACCCACGACGGGAAACCGGCGGTAATTTTGCTTTCAGCTGCTGATAACCATCGGCTTTGGCCACGCGAGCGCGCTCATCTTTCTGGAATTCGCCGCGCAGCAGAGGGAAGTCGCTCGGGTGCAGTTCAGTTAATTGCAGGCTGTCCTGTTCGCGCAGCAGCTGGCGAGCAATTAACGGAGAGCCCGGGTAGTAGCGCAACTGACCGCTACGGTTGAAGTGTTGCACCACGCCAATGTAGGGTTCCAGTTCTGCAGGCAAATCGTCCTGCTGCCAGATGCGGGCGATCCCTTCCAGATATTCACCGGTACGTTCGGCATGCTCACTGCTCAGCTGATAGCGGCCCGCGCCGGCGTGGGTGTCCAGGTAGAGAAACGGTTTTTCTTTCTCTTTGAGCGACTCGATGATCAGGCTCTGAACGGTGTGTTTGAGGACGTCGGCGTGGTTGCCTGCGTGATAACTGTGGCGATAACTGAGCATGGGTAATGAAATTCCGCTGAAATGACGATTTGCCACAGTTTACAGCAGATCGGCACAGATTACCCGTAGGCCCGGTAAGCGCAGCGCTACCGGGCGTCTTTCCGTCACGGTTAGCATTGAAATCCTCTACACTTAACCCCATTGTACAAATTAATATGCACAGCGCCGGATACGCGCTTCATTCACTCTTTTCAACAGGACCGCGCTAATGACCAATCCATTGCTGATTCCCTTCGAACTGCCGCCGTTTTTCTAAAATTCAGCCTGAGCACGTTGTGCCTGCCGTCACTAAGGCGCTGAACGATTGCCGTGAAAATGTTGAGCGAGTGGTTGCGCAGGGCGCGCCGTACACCTGGGAAAACCTCTGCCAGCCGTTGGCGGAAGTTGACGATGTGCTGGGGCGTATTTTCTCTCCGATTAGCCACCTGAACTCGGTGAAAAACAGCCCGGAACTGCGTGAAGCCTACGAACAAACGCTGCCGCTGCTGTCTGAATACAGCACCTGGGTTGGACAACATGAAGGCCTGTACAAAGCGTACCGCGACCTGCGTGATGGCGATCATTATGCCACCCTGAACACCGCACAGAAAAAAGCGGTTGATAACGCGCTGCGCGATTTTGAATTATCCGGGATTGGCCTGCCGCCGGAGGCGCAGAAACGCTACGGTGAAATCGCCGCGCGCCTCTCTGAGCTGGGCAACCAGTACAGCAACAACGTCCTCGACGCCACCATGGGCTGGAACAAGCTGGTGACCGATGTCGCCGATCTGGCCGGCATGCCGGAAAGCGCGCTGGCCGCCGCTCAGGCTCAGGCGCAGGCCAAAGAGCAGGAAGGGTATCTGCTGACCCTGGATATTCCGAGCTATCTGCCGGTGATGACCTACTGCGATAACCAGGCGCTGCGCGAAGAGATGTATCGCGCCTATTCCACCCCGCGCCTCCGAGTCAGGGCCCGAACGCCGGGAAATGGGATAACAGCCCGGTGATGGCGGAGATCCTCGCCCTGCGTCACGAGCTGGCGCAGCTGTTGGGCTTTGACAGCTATGCGTTTAAATCCCTCGCCACCAAAATGGCGAAGGATCCGCAGCAGGTGCTCGATTTCCTCACCGACCTGGCAAAACGCGCCCGTCCGCAGGGCGAAAAAGAGCTGGCCCAGCTGCGCGCCTTCGCCAAAGCCGAGTTTGGCGTCGATGAGCTGCAGCCGTGGGACATTGCCTACTACAGCGAAAAACAGAAGCAGCACCTCTACAGCATCAGTGATGAGCAGCTGCGCCCCTATTTCCCGGAAAACAAAGCCGTTAGCGGCCTGTTTGAAGTGGTTAAACGTATTTATGGCATCACCGCCAAAGAGCGCACCGATGTTGACGTCTGGCATCCGGAAGTTCGTTTCTTCGAGCTGTACGACGAAAACAACGAGCTGCGCGGCAGCTTCTATCTTGATCTGTATGCCCGTGAACACAAACGCGGTGGGGCGTGGATGGACGACTGTGTCGGCCAGATGCGTAAGACAGACGGCACATTGCAAAAGCCGGTCGCTTACCTGACCTGTAACTTTAACCGTCCGGTGAACGGTAAACCTGCGCTGTTTACCCACGATGAAGTGATCACCCTGTTCCACGAGTTCGGCCACGGTCTGCACCATATGCTGACCCGTGTCGAAACCGCGGGCGTTTCCGGTATCAACGGTGTGCCATGGGATGCGGTCGAACTGCCGAGCCAGTTTATGGAAAACTGGTGTTGGGAGCCGGAAGCGTTGGCGTTTATCTCTGGTCACTTTGAGACCGGTGAACCGCTGCCGAAGGAACTGCTGGATAAAATGCTGGCGGCGAAAAACTACCAGGCAGCGCTGTTTATTCTGCGTCAACTGGAGTTCGGTCTGTTTGATTTCCGTCTGCACGCGGAGTTTAACCCGCAGCAAGGGGCTAAAATCCTCGAGACGCTGGCGGAAATTAAAAAACAGGTCGCCGTGGTGCCGGGCCCAACGTGGGGCCGCTTCCCGCATGCCTTCAGCCATATTTTTGCTGGTGGCTACGCAGCGGGTTACTACAGCTATCTGTGGGCAGACGTACTGGCGGCAGATGCCTTCTCTCGCTTCGAAGATGAAGGGATTTTCAACCGTCAGACCGGACAATCGTTCCTCGATAATATCCTTACCCGTGGCGGTTCTGAAGAGCCGATGGAACTGTTCAAGCGCTTCCGTGGCCGCGAGCCGCAGCTGGATGCAATGCTGGAGCATTACGGGATCAAAGGCTGATTATTCACGTGAAAATCTGCTTAGTAGATGAAACAGGCGCCGGAAACGGCGCCTTATCTGTTCTTGCCGCCCGCTGGGGACTGGAACACGATGAAGATAACCTGATGGCGCTGGTGATGACGCCGGAACATCTGGAACTGCGCAAACGTGATGAACCCAAACTCGGCGGTATCTTTGTCGATTTCGTGGGCGGGGCGATGGCCCATCGGCGCAAATTTGGCGGTGGACGCGGTGAAGCGGTGGCGAAGGCGGTTGGCATTAAAGGCGATTACCTGCCGGATGTGGTCGATGCGACAGCTGGGCTGGGGCGCGATGCGTTTGTACTGGCCTCGGTAGGCTGCCGCGTACGAATGCTGGAACGTAATCCGGTGGTTGCGGCACTGCTTGATGATGGCCTGGCGCGCGGCTATGCCGACCCGGAAATCGGTCCGTGGCTGCAGGAACGTTTACAGCTGATCCATGCGTCGAGTCTGACGGCGTTAACCGATATCACGCCGCGCCCGCAGGTGGTGTACCTCGATCCGATGTTTCCACATAAGCAGAAAAGCGCGCTGGTGAAAAAGAAATGCGGGTGTTCAGTCATTGGTGGGGCCGGATTTAGATGCGGAGTGGGCTGCTGGAGCCTGCGCGTCAGTTGGCCACCAAACGTGTGGTGGTGAAGCGCCCAGATTACGCGCCGCCGCTGGCGGATGTCGCCACGCCGAACGCGGTTGTGACGAAAGGGCATCGGTTTGATATCTACGCTGGGACAGCATAGTTTGTAGGTCTGTGCGCTGTGCTGCCTGATGCGTTGTGCTTATCAGGTCTACGGCAGCGTGTCTTTGTAGGCCGGATAAGGCGTTAGCCGCATCCGGCATTATCCATTAAACAAACGGTGCCAGCGGGTCGGCAATCTCAAATGCTACTGCTCGGTCTGCTTTCGGTGGGTAAATCAGCTCGCTGACAATCGACACCTTCAGCTTCTTCGCTTCTGCGCGCGTCAGTTTTACCTGCTGATCCCATCCTTCGCTATACACCGCACCCCAGGCACCAAGATCCAGGCAGGTGACGTAGTTTTCCTGACGATATGGCAGTGGTGTTACGTTTAACAGGTCTGCCGCAGCGTTATTACCGGCAAATTTACCCAACAAAATCGCGTGCTGACAGGTCATTAACGCATGGTTGCCTTTGTCGTCGGTGGCGGCATAGGCCACATCGCCAGTGGCGTAGATATCATCGTGACCCACAACCTGCAGATTGGTATTCACATGCAGACGGCCCTGGCGATCGCGCGGGGCATTAATCTGTGCTGTCAGGCTATTGGCCTGTACGCCGACGGTCCAGATAACCGTTTGAGAGGCAATCACCTGCCCATTTTTCAGCGTGACGCCGGAGGCATCCACGCTTTCTACTTCCGCATTGACCAGCCACTCGACGCCCAGTTCAGCAGAGGCTTCGATAATCACGTCACGTAATTCCTGGCTCCAGCGTCCGCCTGGCTGAGCACCGCGTTCAACTACGACAACTCTGGTCTTAGCATCAGCACCCAATATTTCGCGCAAACGACCCGGTAATTCCAGCGCCATCTCTATCCCGGTGAAACCACCACCACAGACCACCACGGTATTGCGAGCCTCACTTTCCGGTTGTAATGCCAGATTGTTAATGTGCTGCTCCAGTACGGCGGCGCTTTCGAGTTGGTCGAGGTCAAACGCGTGCGCGGCGGCACCGGCGACGGCGTCGCGGTTTACATGACTTCCGCTGGCGAGCACCAGGCGGTCATAGCGACGCAGATGAGTGTCACCGTTGGCATCTTTCCAGCTCACCTCTTTAGAGTCCGGGAGGATTTGCTCGACGTGACCTTGCAGGAAGTTGACGCCGGTAACGTCAAACAACGGTTGCAGTGGTGCGACCAGCGTATGAACGGCGCTTTCATAAAATCGTGGGCGGACACGCAGCTCCGGTTGTGGCGCAATTACTGTAATATCAATTGCCTGCTGATGTTTATCCGCTAGTCGTGCGGCGCTTAATGCTGCCCACATACCGGCAAAGCCGGCGCCCACGATCAGAATTTGTTTACGCATTGGGGTTTTCTCACTGGTGACTACGAATTATTTACTCGGATTTTATTTGTCGTAGTTATGAATTGCAATGCGATCGAGCTCCTTTTTTGCCTTAAAGGGTGGTGTTTCTTGATTATCTGTTTGATAAATATGTGTTTAAATTTGTTTTGTGAAAAGGGGTCACTTTGCTGTCTGGAATGAATGAGATGAAAAAGCTACAATAAACTCAGATTCATTTTGGGCTGAGATAAGAAAATGGCATTCTACAGTTCGGGAGTTGAGTACGGCATTCATAGCCTGATGTGTATGGTCGACAGTAAGGGCGACGCGCGGGATATGAGCGTGCGGGAAATAGCCGAACTGCAAAGCGTACCGTATGACTATCTGGCAAAAATTTTCACCCGTCTTTCCAAAGCGGGTCTGGTGCGCAGCATTGAAGGCAAAGGTGGCGGTTTCCAGTTAGCTAAACCCGCTGAACACATCACGGTGCTGGATGTGGTGAATGCTATTGATGGCGATAAGCGCATCTTTGAGTGTCGTGAAATTCGCCAGCGGCTGGCGGTATTTGAGGAACATCCACCGGAGTGGGCCTGTGAAGGCATTGTGGCGTGCGTTCGGTAATGGACATGGCCCAGCAGCGAATGGAAGAAGCGCTCGGCCAGCATACGATTCTGGACTTGGCGCGCAAAATGTACCGCAAAGCGCCGGACACTTTTGTGGTAGAAGTGCAGGAGTGGATAGACGCGCGTAAAGGGTAGTGAGTGAAAATGCCCGATAGCGCAAGGCGACCGGGCATGTTGAATGTAGGCCAGACAGGGGCAATAGCCGCCATCCGGCACTGAAGGTTATTGCTCGGTGCTCGGCGTATTAATCATGCGGTTCAGCCATGGCACCATAATCGCCATCACGACCGTTACGGCCAGGGTGACAAGGCCAATCTTACTGAAGACGTTGGTATAGATAGGCAGCGTTTGCAGCGGGTCGGTGATGTTCTCTTGTACGGCGGTGAACGTAGCGACATAACCCCCCATCAGGAAGGCCGCGGCCTGCGTCAGGAACCACATCCCAAGAATGAAGCCCATCAGATGTTGTGGCACGAGAGCAGCGACCATAGCCAGTCCCAGGGCGCTAATCAGCAGTTCACCCAGGCTCTGGAACAGATACACCAGCACGATAAACCACGGCGACGTCAGCCCTTGTGCATCGGCAAACCACATCCCGGCAGCGGCGGCCGTCAGGAAGCCCAATGAGCACAGGAACATACCGAGCGTAAATTTCATCGGCATGGTCAGGTCTTTGCCTTTGTTGCCCAGACGGGTATAGATTGCGGCCAGTACCGGACTCGACAGTACCACCCAGAACGGGTTCAGCGCCTGGAAGCTCACCGGGTTGATGGCGAAACCAAGAATTTCATGGTGTACGTTATTGATCGCAAAGAAGTTTAGCGATGTCGGCATCTGCGCGTACAGCACGTAGAACACCACCGCTTCCAGCATCAGGATAAAGGCCACGAACATCTTGTTGCGCCCGGTTTTATCCAGTTTGAATGCCTGACGGAAGAAGATGATGGTCACGACAATCGACAGGACGATCAGCACCAGGTTGGCAATCTGCACGTTGTGCATCAGCCAGGCGCAGATAAATACCATCACTACCGTACCGGCCAGCACGTACAGCAGGTTACGGAAGTTCAGTGGCTTATGGTCTGGCTCAGAGCCGATATTTTTCACCATTCCGCGGCAGGCAAAGTAGACCAGCAGCGCGACGATTAGTCCGGCTCCGCACAGGTTGTAAGTCACAGCGTAGCCAAACTTATCGGCAATCACCGGCGCAGCGACAGTGACAGCAGCGAACCGATGTTAATCGACATATAAAACAGGGTGAAAGCACCGTCCAGACGGGCGTCTTCGGGGGATAGCATTTTGACAGCAGGCTTGCCGGGTTGGCTTTAAATAGCCCGTTACCAACGGCAATGGTACCCAAAGCAATAAAGATTAGATCCGGCTTAAGCAGCGACATCCCGGTCATGAAGTAGCCGATTGCCAGCACAATGGCACCGAGTACCAGCGTGCGCTTGGTGCCTAACAGGTGGTCGCCGACGTAGCCGCCGATCGAGATCAGGCCGTAAACCAGTGCGGCAAAGGCACCAAAGGTGACAAATGCCTGTTCTTGTGAAAATCCGAGCTGCTTAACAAAAATACCGCCAGGATGCCCTGTACGCCGTAATAGCCAAATCGTTCCCATAATTCCACAAAGAAGATCATGAAGAACGGACGAGGTTGCTGCAGCAAGCCCGTAGGTGCAGTTTTATTCATATTCCATCGCCTTTCAAAGCCATCCCGAAAAGTATGAACGCGTATGCTTAAACGCGCCGAAAAAGTCTTATTTTGTTATAGACTGCGGTTATTGGCCGCAAGGGTAGAGTATTATAGAGATGGTTTTCGATCCAATTAGTTGATCACACTAATTATGATTTATTAGCTGGATGGATGTACTAATTGTGACCGAATGATAAAAACAAAAACGCCCGCAAAGGCGGGCGTTTACAGGCTTAACGACTTGCAGTGGGCCGGGTTAACTTCCGGCGGCAAGCATTTTATGCTTCTTCGTCGTCACGCAGCGGAACAATCAACATGTCGACGTGGACGGTGTTGATCAGTTGGCGCGCGGAGGACATCAGTTTGCTCCAGAAATCCTGGTGGTGACCACAGACGACCAGATCCATGTCGTATTTTTTGATGGCATCAACCAGAACCTGACCCAGGTCGCCGCTACCGCTCAGGGTTTCGGTGATAGGGTAGCCTGCATTGGTGGACAGCTCGGTTAACGCGTGGTGGGTTTCTTCAGAAATGCGTTTCTGCATGTCGCCCAGATTCACGTCGATGAGCCCGGTGTACAGGTCGGAATAGTTTACGTCAACGTGGATAAGGGAGACTTTAGCATTGTAAGGTCGCGCCATAGAAACCGCTTTTTCAACCAGAACTTTGCTTTCCGGAGAAAGATCAACCGCGATAAGAATGTGTTTATAAGCCATAGTGTTACTCCTTCCATAAGTTTGTCGATGACCATTGGACCTGACAGCTGGCGCTGCCGTTTCGCCCGCGTCCTGCGTGCTACATTCGCGGGAGGGTAGCCTTTAAGGACTTCATTGTAGAAGATATTTCCTACCTTATAGCGCCCCCCGCACTCCGTCAATGCACTGGGTTCACCTAAAAGTTAAACAAATTTATCCGTCTTACGTATTGATAACGAATAACCTTGTGGTAAAAAAATTAATGGATCTCCTACACTATTTAATGAGCCGGTCGGAAAAATAAATGTGATCGGAATCGCACTCTTACGGTATCGTCGTGGGTTATTGGGGAGCGGTAGCCGCGGAGGTTTCTCCGTAGGCGGGTCGCCGGGGAGGAGGTATGATCAGCACTATTGCGCTGTTTGGGCCCTGTGTGTCGTTGTGTGGTGAATATGGCACGCTACTTCTCATCGTTGCGTGCATTATTGGTGGTGCTACGTGGTTGCGATCCCTTGCTCTATCAGTATGTTGATGGCGGCGGCTTTTTACCTCGCACGGGCAGCCCAGCAAACAGATGCGGCTGGTGTGGTATATCTATGCCCAGCGCTACCGTGACCATCACGATGATGAATTTATTCGTCGCTGCGAACGTGTTCGTCGCCAGTTTATCCTGACCAGCGCCCTGTGCGGCCTGGTGGTGGTGAGCCTGATTGCGCTGATGATCTGGCACTAACGTTTCAGAATAAAAAACGGGCCAGCAAGCTGGCCCGTTTTGAACGAATAACGCTTAAATCAGTTTCAGGGAGAGCCAGTAAAGGACGCCTGAAAGGATAATCGCTGCCGGCAGGGTCAGCACCCAGGCCATCAGAATGCTGGTTACCGTTTTACGCTGCAATCCGCCGCCATCAACAACCATCGTCCCCGCAACGGAAGAAGAGAGAACGTGGGTGGTGGAAACGGGCATACCGGTGTAGCTGGCGAGGCCGATAGAGACTGCGGCGGTCATCTGCGCCGACATCCCCTGGGCATAAGTCATGCCTTTCTTACCGATTTTCTCGCCGATGGTGGTGGCAACGCGACGCCAGCCAATCATCGTACCAATACCCAGCGCCAGTGCGACGGCCATAATGATCCAGATAGGCGCGTACTCAATGGTGCTCAGCATGTCAGCTTTCAGTTTTTTCAGCAGACGCTGATCGTCAGCGCTTACGCCAGGCAGCTTAACCACTTTATCGGTGGTATCAGAGATGCACAGCATAATACGGCGCAGCTGACCACGCTGTTCGACGCTTAATTTGTCGTAGGTTTCCAGGTTCGCCAGCATACCTTTCGCACGTTCCAGCGCGTTGATTGTATTCGCCGGGTGGCAATGGAACTCTGTCGTCGTCGCGGGGGCCGCGTCCGTCGGGGACGGAATCAGCTGGTCTACGCCTGTGGCCTGTTTAAGCAGGTCAGGGCGCTGCTGGAAGAAGACTTCGACGTTATTGATTGCATCACGGGTACGGGTAATCTCGTAACCGGAAGCATTCATATTCACCACGAAGCCTGCAGGCGCTACGCCAATCAGCACCAGCATCACCAGACCAATGCCTTTCTGCCCGTCGTTAGCGCCATGAGAGAACGCTACGCCGATAGCGGAGAGGATCAGTGCAATACGGGTCCAGAACGGCGGCTTTTTCTTGCCATCTTTCTTTTCACGTTCTGCTGGCGTCAGGTGGATACGGGCACGTTTTTTTGTACCGCTCCAGTAACGACGCAGAATGAAAATAAGACCGCCTGCAACCACCAGACCAACAATTGGCGAGATGATAAGCGAAGCAAAAATACCGATAACTTTCGGAATGTTAAGTGCGTCCACCACCGAGGTGCCGGTCATCAGTGCATTGGTTAAACCAATACCGATAATGGCGCCAATCAGCGTGTGGGAGCTGGATGCAGGTAAACCAAAGTACCAGGTACCCAGGTTCCAGATAATTGCCGCCAGCAGCATGGAGAACACCATGGCAAGGCCATGTGACGATCCCATATTAAGCAGCAGATCCGTTGGTAGCATATGCACGATGGCATATGCCACGCTGAGACCACCCAGCAAAACACCAAAGAAGTTGAACAACGCAGCCATGACCACCGCCAATTGCGAACGCATTGCACGGGTATAGATCACGGTTGCGACAGCATTGGCTGTGTCATGGAAGCCGTTAATTGCTTCGTAGAACAGCACAAAAGCCAGAGCAAGCAATAGTAAAAGCCCGGTATGTAAATCTAGGCCAGCAAACAAATGTAGCATAGGACGTTACGCCATTTTGAGGACATGAACGCGGCGCATTATCAGTGACTTTGGCGGCGCGGGCAAAGTGAAATATAGAGTTTTTTTGATTTGTCTCCTGCTTTGTTTTACACCACTAAAGAATTATCCTATATATTTCAGTTAAATACACTTTATCGGTAGTTTGGTGCTGGTGCGACCACTGAGGAATCTTTACAATTCACACCCGCTTTTTAGAGAGGATCGCAACGTGGAAAGGTTTGATACCGTTATTATAGGCGCTGGCGCAGCGGGTATGTTTTGTGCCGCGCAGGCAGGACAAGCAGGTAGTCGAGTACTGCTGATTGATAATGGTAAAAGCCAGGGCGCAAGATTCTCATGTCTGGCGGGGGACGCTGCAACTTTACCAA
>ENA-OQDA01000711-OQDA01000711.1-human-gut-metagenome-genome-assembly--contig:-NODE-711-length-13003-cov-2.263203_pt1 | contig 13003 bp, 16 predicted proteins | sample MGYA00242771_ERZ504603 | MGnify/ENA primary metagenome ERZ504603 (study PRJEB26092, sample SAMD00036328) | human gut metagenome | host: Homo sapiens | study: EMG produced TPA metagenomics assembly of...
CAGGCTCATGGACGAGATACGGCTCTCTGAAAGGCAGGTAAGGAAATCCTGGAATGCTGCCGGAAGGAGGACATTATCTTTGATTTCATGACGGACAGAGGCAGCTATACCACTGCAAAGGAGGCACAGTTCCGGGCATGTTTTGAGCGGAATGTGCTGCTTCCCATGGCGGAGTTTACCTATGAGGGAGTGAGAGACAGGTTCTCCTTTGCAGAGGAAGAACAGCTCTTTGAGCTGGGGCTGGCATTTTATAAAATATCGGTCATTCATGAATCACAGGAGGTCCTGGGCAGAATTAAGGAGCGTCTGTCCCGTATACAGGAACTGGCGGTTGCGTCCTCCTTTGCCACCAACCTGGAGCTGACCCACAGCTATGCCCAAAAGGGCCGGGCTCTGGCTTTTTACGCGTCCTCCAGGGGCGTGAGACCGGATGAAATCATGGCCATAGGAGACAGCGAGAATGACTATTCCATGCTGTCCATGGACATAAAATATACGGTTGCCATGGGAAATGCCATGGAGAGCATTAAACGTATCGCCAGATGCCAGACCCGCTCCAATATACAGGATGGTGTGGCATATGCCATAGAAACCCTGGTTCTAACCAGGGAGGCCAGGGCGTATTAGGCCTCTGAGTGATGGGGACGGAGCATAATTTTACAGATGATAAGCAAAGAGTCCGCAGGCTCTGCCCCGGCTCTTTTTTTGTTGTATTCAGAAGGTATGTGAGAGTTTGAATGATTTCGGATTGACAAATAAATAGTCCGGTGCTATGCTAAATGACAACAGGGAGCTTGTGAAGCAGGCTGAGAGGAAGTAATCGAACTTCGACCTATCGCACCTGATTTGGGTAATGCCAACGTAGGGAAATATGAGACATGTATGTGTATTCAATGCATAATGTAAGTCCATATCCCGCGCGGTATGGGCTTTTTTATATCAGAGAAAAGTTCCGTCCTTTTGCGCGGTATGGACATAAGCAGGATTTAACGCTGTGCAGGAAATACGCCGCTGTACCAGAAAATATGCCTCTCTACCAGGAAGATAGGCGGGCTCCAAGTAAAAAACATGGAGGTATGACTATGAAAGTAAACATTAAAAAACTGGCGGTAAGCGCCATGCTGACAGCGGTGGCCGTGTCTTTATCCGGCTTTTCCATCCCCATAGGGGCATCAAAGTGCTTTCCGGTTCAGCACCTTGCCAATGTACTGGCTGGCGTTTTCCTTGGGCCGTGGTATGGGGTGGGGATGGCGTTCTGCACATCTTTTATCAGGAATCTGATGGGGACAGGCAGTCTGCTGGCATTTCCGGGCAGCATGGTGGGCGCATTTTTAGGGGGGTATCTGTACCAGCGTTTCGGCAGACTGACACTGGCCTACATTGGGGGAGGTGTTCGGCACCGGCATACTGGGCGGAATGCTCTGCTATCCGGTAGCCACGCTGGTGATGGGGAAGGAAGCAGCCATTTTTGCCTATGTAATCCCATTTCTTATGAGCACCATGTGCGGTACGGTCATTGCCGCGTTCCTGATTGGCGTGCTGTATAAGTCCGGGGCGTTTCAGTATATGAGGCGGATGCTGGATCTGGATGTACAGACCGGCAAAGCCATGGGAAGATAACAAGAAAAAGGATAAATCAGATAATGCAGAGACAATGGATGAAGGACTTAAGGGAGCGCTCTCCCAGAGTCCACTGTATAACCAATTATGTTACGGCAGGGGACGTGGCCAATATGGTCCTGGCCGCAGGCGGCTCTCCTGTTATGGCCCAGGGGCTGCATGAGGTGGAGGATGTTACCTCCATCTGCAGCAGCCTTGTCCTTAACCTGGGGACCCTGGAAGAAAGGACCATACCGGCCATGGAGGCAGCGGGAAGAAAAGCGGCCGGCCTGGGCCTTCCCGTTATCCTGGACCCGGTAGGAGTCACTGCATCACGGTTTCGCAGACAGACAGCCATTGATATAATCCGGAAGACATCCCCTTCTGTGATCCGGGGAAATGAGGCGGAAATCCGGGCCCTGAACCAGGAACTGAGAGGACATGAGGCGGGCAACACCTGCGGTGTGGATTCGGAAACCTTTGGTACCATTGAGAGCCGCATAGAAACTGCCTGTTCCCTGAGGGACCTTACAGGCGCGGTTGTTGTCATGACCGGGGTAGAAGATGTGGTGGCCGGAAAAGAAAAAAGTTCATTGTCAGAAACGGCCATCCCTGGATGGCCAGGATTACAGGCAGCGGCTGTATGCTGGACGGGCTTATGGGAGCGTTCTGCGGTCTGTATGAGGAACCGGGACTGGCCGGTCTGACAGAGGAGGCTGCGGTCACGGCTCTCAGCGCACACGGGCTCTGCGGAGAACTGGCGGCCGCAGAGACTGCAAAGCGGGGAGGCGGGACAGGCACATTCCGCATGTATCTGCTGGATAAAATGAGCCTTCTGGATGACGGGACACTGGAGAGAGGTAAGAAAATTGAGATTCGATAGAAGACAGCTTTTGATTTATGCAGTAACCGACAAGGCATGGACCGGTAAGCTATCCCTTAAGGAGCAGGTGGAGGAGGCGTTAAAAGGCGGCGCAACCATGGTTCAGCTCAGGGAAAAGGAACTGGATAAAGGAAATTTTGAGGAAGTGCTGAGAACGGCCTGGGACATCCGCAGAATCACAGAAGAATATAATGTGCCCCTTATGATTGACGACAATCTGGAGCTGGCCCTGGCCTGCCGCGCGGACGGCCTACATGTGGGCCAAAACGATATGGAGGCGTCTGAGGCCAGAAGGCTTCTGGGGCCTGACCGTATTCTGGGAGTTACGGCAAAAACAGTGGACCAGGCCAGAAAAGCCCAGGCAGCAGGTGCGGATTATCTGGGCAGCGGGGCCATATTCGGCACCAGCACAAAAGCAGATGCGCGTCCCATGACAATGGAGACCCTGAATGCAATCTGTGACTGTGTGGACATTCCTGTGGTGGCCATCGGGGGAATCTGTCTGGATAACATAGGACGTCTGTCCGGAAGCCATGCAGCGGGAGCAGCCATTGTTTCAGGCATATTCGGGGCGCCGAATATACGGGAGACCACAGAAAGCTGGTAAAGCAATGGAGGAGATAACACGGCTGTCCGGGCAGGACCTGCGGGCCGGCTCAGTGTAAGAAAATGGAAAAAATATAAAACTTTCAAAAAAGCCATTGACATTTGGAAATGGGCTGATTATAATGAGTTCAACATTCAACAAACATAAAAACTGTTGAGCAGGAGTAAGTAAGATTGTAATTCCAGGCGCAGAGAGCTTCCGGCCGGTGTAAGGGAGCATTGGATTAGAGTCTGAATGGACCTGCGAGGGCAGCTGGAAACCAGGGTCATAGAGATATGTCTGATGGGAGTATGGGCTGACGGGTATCCCACCGTTACCAGGGAGAACGCATGATGGTGCGTTGCAGAGCGGGCGTATTTTATTTCTTTGTTCGATGACACAGCATCAGGTTAATTTTAACTTGATGCTTTTTTAATTCCCAGACCGGAGAATGGCGGGGAGAGTGCAGGACATGGAAAGCGCCAACCAGGGTGGTACCGCAGAAGCCGGAAGAAGCTTTTGTCCCTGCTGATTACAGATGTAATCAGCAGGGATAAGGGCTTCTTTTTTTTGATGAATGTGACGCCCGGACCAGGAAATGGTGAAGGGTTCAGAATAAACAGCCGGCATAAAGGAAAGGAGTTAAGGTAAATGATAATCCCAGCTTGTGATGAAATATTAAGTCTGTCGGGGGAATACGATATAATTCCCATCTGCCGCGAGATTTACGCGGATGTAGTGACCCCCATAACACTGCTCAGACGTATAGCGGAGAGGAGCAGCCGTTTTTACCTGTTGGAAAGCATAGAGGGCGGCGAAAAATGGGGACGCTACTCCTTTCTCGGATATAACCCGGTGATGCGCGTTGCCTGCCGCTGCGGGAAGGTGAAGATTGAGAGCCATGTCAGCCGGTTCCCATCCAGGGAAATACAAACAGATCATCCCATGGATGTGCTTCGTGAGATATTGGCACAGTACAAGTCGCCCCGGCTGAAAGGGCAGCCGCCCTTTACCGGTGGATTTGTGGGGTATTTTGCATATGCAATGATTGAGTACGCGGAGCCCACCCTTCATATCAGCAGAGGCGGTGCAAATGACTTTGATCTGATGCTCTTTGACAAGGTCATAGCCTATGACCACCTGAAACAGAAGATACAGATTGTGGTAAACATGAAAACCGGCAGGACAGAGAGGGGAATCTGTGAAGAGCTGGAGCGGTGCCAAGGCCGGAAGCGTTGTGAAGGCCGGGAAAATGGGAACACCTCCGGCGGTCTGGAATATTTGATGAAGGAGTACGAAAGGGCCTGTGAGGAAATACAGGAAATGGCCTCCCTTATCAGTGACACTGCACCTCTTAAGAGGCTGTCCTCACCGGAGAAACCATCCTTTGTATGCAGTGTTTCCAAAGAAGAATTCTGCGGTACGGTGGAAAAGACAAAGGAGTATATTCTGGACGGGGATATCTTCCAGGCGGTTATATCCAGACAGTTTACCAGTTCCTATGAAGGCAGTCTGCTGAACGCCTACCGGGTTTTAAGGACGACCAACCCATCTCCTTACATGGTTTATATGAACATAGACCAGGATGAAATCATCAGTACATCCCCGGAAACACTGGTCCGCCTTGAAAACGGGCGCCTTACTACCTTTCCGGTAGCCGGTTCCCGGCCAAGGGGAGCCGGGGACGAGGAGGACAGAAGGCTGGAGGAAGAACTTCTGGCAGATGAAAAGGAACTTTCCGAGCACAATATGCTGGTGGATTTGGGAAGGAATGATATTGGACGCATCGCTGAGTTCGGGTCCGTGGAGGTGACGGAGTACAAGATGATACACAAGTATTCCAAAATCATGCATATCTGTTCCCAGGTGGAAGGAAATATAAAACCCGGCCTGGACGGCTGTTCGGCGGTGGAGGCCCTGCTTCCGGCAGGCACCCTATCGGGAGCGCCTAAGATAAGGGCGTGTGAGATTATTGAAAAACTGGAGTCCGTTCCCCGCGGAATCTACGGGGGAGCCCTGGGATACCTGGATTTTACCGGAAACCTGGACACATGCATCGCCATACGCATGGCGGTAAAGCAGGCAGGAAAGGTTACGGTCCAGGCAGGAGGCGGAATCGTGGCGGACAGTGTTCCGGAACTGGAATACGAGGAATCAGCAAATAAAGCCAAGGCCGTTATTCAGGCCATCCTTCAGGCAGGGGAGGTAGACGACAGATGATCGTATTAATTGATAATTATGACAGCTTTTCCTATAACCTGGTACAGATGATTGGGAGTATTGAGCCGGATATAAAGGTAGTCCGCAACGACCAGGTAACTGTGGATGACATAGAAAGCATGAAACCAAGCCACCTGATACTGTCGCCCGGACCGGGATATCCCCGGGATGCCGGCATACTGGAGGAAGCAGTGATAAAGCTTAAGGGAAAAATGCCTATTCTGGGTGTGTGCCTGGGACATCAGGGTATATGCGAGGCTTTCGGCGGAACCATTGCCCATGCAAAGAAGCTGATGCACGGAAAGCAGAGCGATATCAGGCTGGACAGTCATATAAAGGAAGAAAAGTCCGGACTTCCGGAAAAAGATGGGATGCGGATGCCGGTTATTTGAAGGTCTGCCGTCCGTTATACCGGCTGCCAGATATCATTCCCTGTCCGCAGTGCCTGAGAGCCTGCCCGAGGAACTGGAAGTGGTGGCCCTGGACTGTATGGAAGGAGAGGTCATGGCAGTTTCGCACAGGGACTATCCCATATACGGTCTGCAGTTCCATCCCGAATCCATATTAACGCCGGATGGAAGGAAAATACTGGAAAACTTCCTTGATATCGGGACGATACAGGCAATGTAAATGGTGAGAGACAAACGAAACAGAAATATAAATCAGGCATTGTAAAAAAGGAGAATGACTATGATACAGAAAGCAATTCATGAATTGGTAGAAAATAAGAATCTGGATTTTGAAACAACCAAGGAGGTTATGGATGAAATCATGAGCGGAAACGCCACCCAGGCGCAGATATCCTCATTTCTCACAGCCCTGAGGATGAAGGGAGAGACCATTGATGAGATTACGGCCTGCGCCACTGTTATGCGTGATAAGGCGGTAAAGCTGTCGCCGCGCTTTCCGGTGATGGACATTGTGGGAACAGGAGGGGACGAGGTGGGAACCTTTAACATTTCCACCACCAGCGCATTTGTGGCTGCCGCCGGAGGCATACGGGTGGCAAAACATGGAAACCGCAGCGTATCCAGTAAGAGCGGCGCGGCAGATGTGCTGGAAAGACTGGGGGCAGAGCTGGCTCTGACGGCGGAACAGGCTGAAACTGTTTTAGAGGACACCGGAATGTGCTTCCTGTTCGCGCCGGCATACCATTCCTCTATGAAATATGCGGCTCCTGTGAGGAAAGAAATCGGAATCAGAAGTATATTTAACATATTAGGCCCCCTGTCCAATCCGGCAGGCGCATCCATGCAGCTGTTAGGGGTGTACAGCCGGGATTTGGTGGAACCACTGGCCCAGGTGCTGGCTAACCTGGGAGTTACCAGGGGAATGGTGGTATGCGGGGGAGACGGACTGGATGTCTACTTCTTCGGATACGGCCGCCGTTACCAGGAATGTATTCCGCGATTTTACAGGCTGTGTGAAATACGCCTCTGCTTCCGCGGTGGGCTCTTGGAAACTGGTGGAGCCGATATCATAAATATACAGAAGAAGAATATAAGAGACTGATGGTACGCTTTCAACGGGAGAGGATACCTTTTTCCGTGGCAGTCATCGATATGGACTGGCATCTGGTGGATGATGTGCCGGAGGACGCGGGGACGACCATGAAATGGGTAAGCCCGGGGTGGACCGGCTATACCTTCAATCGGAAACTGTTTCCCGATTACCCGAAGTTTTTCCGGGATCTGAAGGAGCGGGGGCTTGCGATTACCATGAATCTTCATCCCCACGATGGCATACGCTATTTCGAGGACCAGTACGAGGACATGGCGAAAGCCAACGGGATCGATCCTGCCACGAAGCAGCCGGTCGCCTTCGACTTTACGGATTTGAATTTCGTGAAGAGTTATTTTGATCTGGTGCTTCACTCCTACGAGGAGGCAGGGGTGGATTTCTGGTGGATTGATTGGCAGCAGGGGGATACCTCCCGGTTGGCAGGTCTGGATCCTCTGTGGCTTCTGAATCATTATCACACGCTGGACGCGGGAAGAGACGGCAGGACACCGCTGATTCTGTCACGGTATTCGGGTGTGGGCGCCCACCGTTATCCGCTGGGATTTTCCGGGGACACCATCGTGACCTGGTCCAGCCTGCGCTATCAACCCTATTTTACGGCGGCGGCCTCCAATGTGGGATACACCTGGTGGTCCCATGATATCGGCGGCCACATGGGCAGCAAGGGAGATCCCGAACTCTACACCCGCTGGCTGCAGTACGGCGTGTTCTCGCCTATCAATCGTCTCCATTCCACCAGAGACAAGTGGAGCAAGGAACCCTGGCTTTACGGGGAGCGGGCGGAGAAGATCGTCACAAAATTTCTGCGTCTGCGCCACAGGCTTCTCCCCTATCTGTACACGGCGAATGTGCGCACCGCCGAGGAGGGGATCCCGCTGGTTATGCCCATGTATTACCGGGATGACTGCTCCGAGGCCTATACATATAAGGATCAGTATTATTTCGGAGAAAATATGATTGTCGCCCCGGTGTTGTCAAAGGGAAAGAAGGGCGGCATGGCCCAGGTAAAATGCTGGCTGCCCGAGGGAAAGTGGACCGATTTCTTCACAGGCGAGGTTTTCGAGGGAGGCAGAGAGCATATGCTGTCCTGTCCGCTGGAGCGGATACCGGTCTTTGTGCGCGGCGGCGCTGTCATCCCGATGCTTCCGGAGAATGTGGGCAACCGTATGGATTTTACTTTTCTGGAAGCCAGAATTTATGCGGGAAATGGAACGTACTGTCTGCGGGATGAGAAGGGGAAAATAGAGTTTACCGTGACAATGCGGGAGAAAAAGGCGGACGTTACGCTCCTGAAGAGAAGGAACTGTTGCGGCGGACGATAGCGGAACTGCCACGCATCCAGTTTGTCGGGGCAGAAGGCTTGGATTTCGGGCGGTGTTACCCGATGGCTTCCATGGACAGGACGGCTGTTTTCTTCGATTTGAACTATTTTAAATATTGCTTCCTGAAGACTGACGGGACTGGACGTTTAACGAGGTTAAGTTGGAAAAGGCGTTTTCGGAGATGGCCAAGGATTTGGTGGGAGACCCGGACAGGCACGCGTTCCAATACCGGGATTTCCAGGCGCGTAACGTCATGTTGGACAGGGACGGGCAGCCCCGTTTCATCGACTTCCAAGGCGGGCGGCGCGGGCCGGTGGAGTATGACGTGGCTAGTTTCCTGTGGCAGGCTTCGGCGCATTACGCCCCGGAGCTGCGCCACGAGCTGATGGCGACGTACCTCGATGCGGCACGGCTGTACACGGACGTGGACGAGGACGGTTCCGTGAACGCATGCGGCTGTTCGTCTTGTTCCGCACGTTGCAGGTGTTGGGGGCATACGGTTTCAGGGGGTACTTCGAGCGGAAGAAGCATTTCTTAGACAGCATCGCCCCGGCCATACGGAACTTGCGCGAGTGGCTCTCGGAGGGCGAATGTCCTTATCCTTATTTATATGACGTGTTGAGCCGGATGGTGGATTTGCCCGCTTTCCGGACAGAAGTTTCCGCACAGCCGGACGAACCGTGCGGAAAGGATACGGGAATGGAGCGTGCAGCCGATGTGCTCCGTGCGGACATCGGGCCGGTTTCGGTTTCCCGGTACGATGGCCGGGGGCCGTTGGTCGTGCGCGTGTTCAGTTTCTCCTATAAGAAGGGGATTCCCGAAGATACCAGCGGGAATGGAGGCGGTTATGTGTTCGATTGCCGCAGTACGCACAATCCCGGAAGGTATGAACCGTACAAAGCCCTGACGGGCTTGGACGAACCCGTTATCCGTTTTTTGGAAGAGGACGGAGAGATTCTGACGTTCTTGGACAGCGTCTACAAATTGGCGGATGCCCATGTGGCGCGTTACCTCCGGCGCGGTTTTACCGACCTGATGTTTGCTTTCGGATGTACGGGCGGCCGTCACCGCAGCGTCTATTCCGCCCAACATCTGGCCGAGCATCTGCATGCGAAGTTCGGCATAGAAGTACGGATATGTCATCGCGAGCAAAATATAGAACGGATATTGCCTCCGACGGAGCTATAGCGCAGCGCACGTCATTTTCCTGTCTTTATACATTCATCAAGTCGTTCAAGGCTTCGCTCATGCTGGGATGAGTGAAGATGAAGTCGCGCAGGAATGTGTAATCCTTTCCGGCCTTCATCGCTATGGCCACGCTGTTGAGCACTTCGCTCGATTCCGGTCCGAAAAGCGTGCAGCCCACAATCTTGTTTGTGTCGGCGTCTATCACCACTTTAAACAGCCCTTCCGTTTCGCCCAATGTACGGGCTCTTGGAATACCTGCTACGGGCAGCTTTCCGATTTTTACATTCAAGCCCTTGCGGAGGGCTTCTTCTTCGTTTAAGCCGATACGCGACAGAGGCGGGTCGATGAATACGGAATAGCCTACCGGGTCGCGGTCGGCTGTAGAACGGGCGGAGTCTCCGAAAAGGTCTTCACGGATGATGCGGTAATCATCCAATGAGATGTAGGTGAACTGCAATCCTCCTTTCACGTCGCCGATGGCCCATACGTGCGGATTGGTGGTCTGCAAGCGTTCGTTCACTTTGACGGCTCCGCGCTCGTCCGTTTCTACTACGGCTGCTTCCAGATTCAGCCCTTCCGTGAAGGGGCGTCGGCCGGTAGCCAATAATATGGCGTCGGCTTCCAGATGGAAAGGTTCTCCGCTGACAGCATCACGTACTGCTATTTCTTTTCCCGATATACTCTGTACTTTAGCATTCATCCGGAAGGTGATACCTTTCTTTTCCAGTACTTCTTTTACGATGTCTGCCACGTCCCGGTCTTCCCGCGGAATCAAATCGGCATGTCCTTCGAGTACGGTCACTTGCGAACCGAAAGAGGCATACATCGAAGCAAATTCCAGTCCGACATACCCTCCACCGATAATAGCCAGTTTTTCCGGAAGCTCTTTCAGTTCCATGATAGAAGTGCTGGTGAAAACGTGCGGATTGCCTTTGATTCCTTCTATGGGCGGAATGATGCTTTCCGCTCCCGTATTGATGAAGATGCGAGGAGCTTGCAACGATTCTTTTTCTCGCCCTGAGAGGCTTACCTCCACCTTGTCCGGGCTGGTAAAACTTCCCGTTCCGGTATACACTGTGATGTTCGGATGATGGGTCAAGTTATCGTAATTCTTTTGGCGTAATAGGGAGACAACATCCTCCTTTTGCCTGATGGCTTGGGCATAGTAGTTCTTTTGGTCCGTCCACGAAACGCCATGCGGAGCCAGTTTGGCTGCATGAACCAAGGTTTTTGTAGGGATACATCCGATGTTGATACAGGTACCTCCGTACATTTTGTCCGAACGTTCTATCATTGCCACTTTATGCCCTCGTCGAGCCAGTTCGGCAGCCAGCGTCTTTCCGCCTTTGCCGAATCCTATGATAATGTCATCATATTGTTTCATCATACTGTCTTTTTTATTTGGTTTAATACTCCTTTGGCACTGTCGGCCAGCACCACGATGGCACCGGCCAGTATGGCCGTATCCTTTATCACCAGTCGTCCGGCTCCGCTCAACAGTGGGAATCCGTGTTCGCCGCTTCCTAAATCGGGCACCCATACCTCGGGAGTGGTCACAAGGAAAGACAAAGTGCCCAGCGTCATGATGATGGCCAGTCCGGCTCCGGCTAATCCGAGTTTAGGGGAGAAGATACCCAGAAAAGTAAGGATACCGATAGTCATAATCAGGATGCCTAACCCGCGGGAAAAAACATACGTACGGTTGGTCTCGTGCCACTGGTGTTTGGCTGGGTCGAATTCGCCTTCTTTCAGTTTGTATTCCTTATATTCGGGTGCATTTTCAGCATAGAAAAAACTCATGAAAGGGCTGTTGGCTACAAAGGGTACGATACCTTCCGCTTCGTAGTTCCAGAATTTCAGACCGCCGATCCATACGAAGATAATCAGGATGGCTACACGAATCAGGTGTATGCCCAGCTTTTGGGAAGATGCGGCCCATGTAAGAGTGGCCACAAACAAGGATTTTAATTTTCTCATAGTCTGTAATGTTTAGAATTTGACTTTGCAAAGATGCGGATTTCTCCCGTTTGCCGAAATGGCAATTTAACTGTCAGAGTTGGCTATACTTCCTTTTTCTCTTCTCTTCGGAAGTCGGAGATGCTTTTTTGATTCATTTTCTTGAAAAAACGGCTGAAAGTAGCCAAATCTTCAAATCCCAGTATTTCGCTGATTTCCTTGGCGCTCTTCGAGGTATAGAGCAACAGGCGGCGGGCTTCGGCATCCACCCGTTCGTGTATGATGCGCAGCGGTGAGTTCAGTCCGTAGAGCGAGAAGAGGTTGGAAAGGGTCTTAGGAGAACGGTAGAGCATCTCCGCATAGTCCTGCACCTGCTTCTTTTCTTTGAAATGGTTGTCCACCAGCACGTAAAACTGACGGATGATGTCGAAGCCGTTTTCCCGCTCTTGGTCGACTTCCAATCGCAGGCGCGCCATGCGGGTGCATACGATAATGAACCGTTTCAACAGTATACGGAGCATTTCCTCTTGCAGGTTGTCGCGGACGGTGCATTCTTCACGCAGAGTTTCAATGATATGCTCCAGGAGTCTCGATTCCGTGAGGGTAAGTTTCAGCCTCATGACGTTCGACGAGCCGTGGAACAGAAAGCCGTTGCACGACACCTCGTTGTCGTGTCCGTAGATACAGTAGAAGTTACTGTTGAAGAGCAACGACAGGTAATCGCCCTCTGCGCGCAGCATGTCCACGTGGTGCAAGGGAGACAGCGAGATGATTTCGTTTTCTTTCAGATGCATGACTACGTGGTCTATTTCGATGTCCAGGCTTCCGTGCCGCACCCAGATGAATTTGTAGAAGCCTTTGTTACGTTGTAAGCCCGCGTCTTCATGAAAGCGGGAAGTCAGGGCGATGGTTCCGTCCAAACGGGTCTTTAACTGGAATTCCATATCGTCGGTTTTTAGTTCATCGGGTAAATATAGGTTTATTTCGCGGACTGAAAAAGGGATGGAGACGATTTCTTCGTTCCATCCCTTCATTTTCAGTGTCAGTATAGCAAGTCATGCTGTCTGGCAGACCGGACTTTACGGTTTTGCGTTTAAAAGAACCTCGTCTATCATTTTTTTAAGTTCTGTTTTGGGCATGGCACCTTGAGTGACGGTCGGTTTGCCGTCCTTTGGAATCCACAACAGGGTGGGGATACTGCGTATGCCGAACGTGGCCGCCAGTTCCTCTTCCTTGTCCACGTCTACTTTGTAGATGTAGATTTTGCCGTCATATTCCTTAGCCAACTCTTCCAACACCGGGGCAAGAGCCTTGCACGGGCCACACCACGTAGCGTAGAAATCTACGATACACGGTTTGTCACCTTCATATTTCCAGTCGTTGGGATTGGTCTCGTAGTTATATACCTTGTTTAAGAACTCTGTTTTGGTTAAATGAACGATTTCCATATTTGCTCCTTTCTTATTTTGGTTTTTACTTTCTTTGTTGTTGGCGCATGCGTTGAGGCCTAATGCCAGACACAGCGCGGCGATAATGGGCTTTATCAGTTTCATAATTCTACGTTTTGTGAATACTTTTATTGAACATTGCAAATATCCGATAAAAATCCGGATAATCGCATAGCAATTCTACCGGAAAAGTTAGCAAAACCTCCCGTTAGGGATTTTTGGCTTATTTTTCCGCTTACGGAATGGGTATCGGGCAGAGGAGGAAGTGGCGGTTGCTTCC
>ENA-OQDA01000713-OQDA01000713.1-human-gut-metagenome-genome-assembly--contig:-NODE-713-length-12989-cov-2.952262_pt1 | contig 12989 bp, 15 predicted proteins | sample MGYA00242771_ERZ504603 | MGnify/ENA primary metagenome ERZ504603 (study PRJEB26092, sample SAMD00036328) | human gut metagenome | host: Homo sapiens | study: EMG produced TPA metagenomics assembly of...
TGCGGAGCGTCGTGTAATGCCCGGTGCTACCGAAGCAACTGCGCATATGTTTATTATCAACCCCTTTGCCGGTGTTGATGCCAAGCAGCTTTTCAGTACTCACCCCGCAACTGAGGAAAGAGTTCAGCTGCTGCGTGAGCAGGCAAGAAAAATGGGTATCCGTTAATAATTCAACTATACCTCTAAGTCACATCGGTGACTGGGTTAGTATAAAAAATTTAATTACACTTTAAGGAGAGATTTACAAATGGAACAAACACTCGTACTCGTAAAACCTGATGGAGTTAAGAAAAATCTGATCGGCGATATCATCGCTCGTTTCGAACACAAAGGCCTGCAAGTTGCAGCTCTGAAACTGGTTAAAGTTACCGAAGCTCAAGCTAAATTCCACTATGCTGAGCATGAAGGCAAACCCTTCTTCGGCGAACTGGTTGACTTCATTACCTCCGCTCCGCTGGTTTGCGCTGTAATCCGCGGCGAAAACGCTATCAAAGCTGTTCGTCAACTGAACGGTGCTACCAACCCGATCGAAGCAGTTCCCGGTTCTATCCGCGGCGACTTCGCTCTGAGCATCGGTGAAAACATTGTTCACGGTTCCGACAGCCCGGAAGCTGCTGAACGCGAAATCAATAACTTCTTCGCTCCGGAAGAAATTTACTAATTAACTTTAGCCTTTCGGCGGCCATGAGCTGACTGAGAGGGGGTACACTCTCACGGAAAGGATGGTGCAGAAATGAAGAAAGCTGCTGTTTATACCAGAACCGGTGACAAAGGAACTACAGGTTTGTACACCGGAGAACGCGTTCCCAAGCAAAGCCTGCGTGTAGAAGCCTATGGTACTGTGGATGAAATTCCTCGGCATTAGGTTTGGCACGTGCTCAGGTTACGCGTGAGGATGTGCGTGAAACCATTTTCAATGTACAAAAGCTGCTCATGTCTGTGATGGCTGACATTGCCAGCCTCAACCTGCCCGAACCTTACATCAAAGAAGAACACGTTAAGCTGTTTGAAGATATAATCGACAAGTTTGATTCTCTGCTGCAGCCGCTGGGCCATTTTATTATCCCCGGCGATACTGTAGGTGCTGCCGCACTGGACATCGCACGCACTACTACCCGTCGTGCCGAGCGTTGCCTGCTGCGTCTGGCTGAAAACGAACCGGTTAACCCCAATGTTCTGGTTTGCCTGAACCGTTTGTCTGATTTGTGCTTTATTCTGGCACGTGTAGAATGCGAAGTAAAATAAGCATTGCTGATTAAGGAATAGAAGCTTCTGCCTGTGGCCCTTGGCCGCAGACGGAGGCTTTTTGCTTTGCATGCAGTGATTTGTCACACTATTCCCTGCCGTTAAGAAGAATACGTGTATACAATCGTGTGAAGTATTGTACACTATATATTGATGTGATACAATACTATACATGGGCTTTGGGAAAAAGCCTTAAATTGTAAACGTGTTTTAAATTTTTACTGGGGGGAATTTTTTTATGTTGGAGATTTTGAATTCTATTGATGGCTTCATTTGGGGCCCGCCTTTGATGATGCTGCTTATGGGCACAGGCATTTTAATGAGCGTCCGTCTTGGTCTGCTTCAGGTTATGAAGCTGCCTAAAGCCTTGCAGCTGATTTTTACCGCCCGCAGCAAGGGCGAAGGTGATGTAAGCAGCTTTCAGGCTTTGTGCACTGCTTTGGCCGCAACTGTCGGCACCGGTAATATCGTTGGCGTAGCAACGGCAATTAAGCTCGGTGGTCCTGGTGCTCTGCTGTGGATGTGGCTCGCTGCTTTCTTCGGTATGGCAACCAAATATTCCGAAGGCGTGCTGGCTGTTAAGTATCGTACCTATGATGAAAACGGTAACGCTTCCGGCGGTCCGATGTACTATATCGAACAGGGCTTGGGCAAAAAATTTAAGCCTTTGGCTGTAATGTTCTCTATCTTCGGTGTTATGACTGCCTGCTTGGGTAGCGGTACCTTTACTCAGGTAAATGCAATCACCTCTATTGTTAATGTATCCTTTGGCGTTTCCGAATACGTTGTAGCAGCAATCCTGACTGTTCTTGTTGCTGTTGTTATTATCGGCGGTCTGCAATCCATTGCTAACGTAGCAAGCAAGATTGTTCCTTTCATGGCTGCTGTTTATGTTATCGTAACCGTTTCTGTGCTGGTATTTTATGCTGATGCTCTTCCGGCAGCAATTAAGCTGGTTATCGACGGTGCCTTCAACGGTACTGCGGCAGCAGGCGGCTTTGCCGGTGCCGGAATTATGCTGGCAATGCGCAGCGGTATCGCCCGCGGTATTTATTCCAACGAATCCGGCTTGGGCTCTGCTCCTATCGTAGCAGCTGCAGCGAAAACCAAATGGCCTGCAGAACAGGGCCTTGTTTCTATGACCGGTACCTTTATCGATACCATCATTATCTGCACCATGACCGGCCTGTCCATCATCGTCAGCGGTGCCTGGACCGGCGACCTGAACGGTGCTGCTCTGACTGAGGCTGCTTTTGCTTCTGCTTTCCCGGCTGTTGCCAAGTATGTCCTGACCGGCGGCCTGGTACTCTTCGCCTTCACCACTATTATCGGCTGGAGCTATTACGGCGAGCGTTGCGCAGAATATCTCTTCGGCGTAAAATGCATCATGCCTTACCGTATCGGTTACATCATTCTGGTAGGTCTGGGCGTATTCCTGAAGCTGGAAATGATTTGGATTATTGCCGATATCGTTAACGGTCTGATGGCTATTCCTAACCTGATTGCTTTGCTGGGCCTGAGCGGGGTAGTTGTTGCAGAAACCAAGCTGTACTTCGAGCATTGGGAAAAGGTTCACAGCCGTCGCAAACAGCTTGCTGAGATTTCGTGAAGATCTGGCAACTGAAAATAATTAATTAGTATTTACGAAAGCCATTGCGGAAATATGCAATGGCTTTTTTCATTAAGTTTTTGTGTCATCTGTATTTTATGTCTTTAGTGTGTTATAATATACATATCAAGATAATAGGAGAATAAAATGGTTTATGGTTTGTTAGCTTTGCTGGTGGTTCTGCTGGACCAGGCAACAAAGTATTATGTGGTAACACATTTTGCGTTAGGGGAGAGCGTACCGGTGATTAATAATGTATTTCACTGGACGTTTATACTGAATCGTGGTGCCGCCTTCGGCATGCTGGAGGGCAGCCGTTGGCTGTTCGTAATGATTGCGGTTGCTGTAATCGGCGGTGTCTGGTTTATGCGCCGTGAGATTGCCAAAAGCGGCGTAATGGCCTGCTGGGGAACAGCGCTTTTTGCCGGCGGTGCTTTGGGTAACCTGATTGACCGCACTACACGCGGTGTGGTAATTGACTTTTTTGATTTTCGTATCTGGCCGATATTTAATGTGGCCGATATAGCAATTTGTGTGGGAGTAGGTTTGATTATATGGAGCATATTGAAAACGGAGCTGCTGAGCAGCAACGATTGATTATAACTGAACAAGAGGCCGGACAGCGTGCCGATGTAGGCTTGGCGGCAATGCTGGAGCTTACACGCTCGAATATGCAGAAGCTGCTGGAGGAGGGCCGTGCTGTGCGCGGCAGCAAGGTGCTGAAATCCAACTACAAGCTGCGTCTGGGTGACGAAATTGATGTTACTCTGCCTGAGCCGCAGCCTCTGGATGTACAGCCGGAAAATATTCCTCTGGATATTATTTATGAGGATGAGGATGTTGTTGTTGTCAACAAAGCGCGCGGGATGGTAGTCCACCCGGCGGCCGGCAATTTAAACGGAACGCTGGTCAATGCGCTTTTGTATCACTGCAAAAACTTATCCGGTATCAACGGCGTTATCCGCCCGGGTATCGTGCACCGTCTGGATAAGGATACCAGCGGTATTATGATTTGTGCCAAGAATGATGCGGCGCATCTTTCTCTGTCGCAGCAGATACAGGCTAAAACCGCCCAGCGTACCTATCTTGCTGTAGTACGCGGCAACATAAAGACAGACAGCGGCGTGATTGAAACGCTTATCGCCCGTGATAAAAACGACCGTAAGAAAATGGCGGTTGTCAAAGAAGGCGGACGTGATGCTGTTACCGAATACGAGGTGCTGGAGCGCTTCGGCAAATATACTATTGTGCGCTGCCGCCTGCGAACGGGACGCACGCATCAGATTCGCGTACATATGGAGTATCTGGGCTATCCTTTGGTTGGTGACCCAAAATATTCTCCGATGAAAACTCCCTTCAGCATTCAGGGACAGGCTCTGCATTCGCAGACACTGGAATTTACCCACCCGCGTACGGGAGAACGCTTGAGCTTTGAAGCTCCGCTGCCGGAGGATATGCATAAGATTGTTACCCGCCTGCGCCTGGGACAGTTTAATTAGCAGAGTTCTGCCTTAGGGCAGTCTTGATAGCAGGTTAAAAAGCCTGAATAAAAATAAGAGGTGAGCCAAATGAGCAATTTTGTTAAAAAGAATGTTATTATGGATGCAGAGGCTATGCGTCGTGCAATTGTCCGTATTTCTCATGAAATTATCGAAAGAAATAAAGGCGTAGACAATGTTGTTATTGTCGGTATCCGTACCCGCGGTGTACCTATTGCGGAACGTCTGGCAGCAGCAATTAAAGATATAGAGAATGTTGAGCTGCCGGTAGGAATGCTGGATATCACTCTTTATCGTGATGACCTGTCTACTCTTGCATATAATCCTATTGTACACGGTACAGAAATTGACCTGGATCTGAACGGCAAAACCGTAATTCTGGTTGATGATGTGCTGTACACCGGCCGTACCATCCGTGCCGCTCTTGATGCTGTTATGGATATGGGCCGTCCGAAGGCTATTCAGCTGGCAGTGCTTATCGACCGCGGACATCGCGAGCTGCCGATTCGTGCTGACTTTGCCGGCAAAAATGTTCCTACCTCCCACAAGGAAGCTATCAACGTATACCTGGCAGAGGAAGACGGCATTGATGAAGTAGCAATCGGTGATATCGAAGAATAATCGACCGTAGCTTGTTAATGGAACAGGAGGAGATTCTATGCAGCAGGCTGAAATGTTGCGCAATGAGGCTTTGGGCGCAACTTTGGTAAAAAAATTGAAGTTGCGTGGCTTTGATGCTTATTACTGTGCTGATAAGCAGGCAGCGCTTAAGCAGGCTTTGGCGCTGATTCCGCAGGATGATGTTGTTTCCTGGGGCGGTTCTGTAACGATTGATGAAATAGGCCTTTTGAGCGCAGTAAAGGAGCGCAATAAGGTTATCGACAGAGCTGCGGCAGCAACTCCGGAAGAAAAAACAGAATTGATGCGTCAGGCGCTTTTATGTGATACATATTTAATGAGCAGCAATGCCATCAGCAGCGACGGTCAGCTGGTAAATATTGACGGCAACGGCAACCGTTGCGCCGCTTTGATTTTCGGACCGAAGCAGGTGCTGGTTATTGCCGGTATGAACAAGGTTACAGGCTCCTTGGAGGCTGCCATGGACAGAGCGCGCAATGTAGCTGCGCCGATAAATGCCAAAAGGTTTGCCGGACTGCAGACACCTTGTTATAAAGCTGGCCTTTGCGGTGACTGTCTTTCTGCGGACTGCATCTGCTCGCAGATTGTTATAACGCGTACCAGTCGTAATAAGGGACGCATTAAAATCATTTTAGTTGGCGAAAGCTTAGGATTCTGATTTTAGGGGAGTTGTTTAGCGTTGGTGTTAGCAGCTCCCTTTTGCTTAAGAAAGCAGGTGAAAAAATGGCTCGTACTATTATTCTGTTGTTGGATTCCTTCGGTATCGGTTATGCCCATGATGCCGAAGCTTATGGTGATAAGGGTGCAGATACCTTGGGCCATATCTGCGATTGGCTGGCGAAAAATCCGCGGCACGCAGGCGAAGCGCCGATGCCGCTGCATTTGCCGCATCTGGCTGAGCGCGGACTGCAGGCAGCTGCCGAGCTGAGCCGCGGCGAAGCGTTGCCGGCAGGCTTAGGCGCCGAGCATACAATCGGTGCTTATACCTATGCGCAGGAGGTCAGCCGCGGTAAGGATACACTGAGCGGACATTGGGAAATCAGCGGTGTGCCGGTTAAATTTGACTGGGGCTATTTCCCGGATGTGCCGAAATGCTTTCCGCAGGAGCTGGTGGATGCAATTATCAGCCAAGGCAATTTGCCGGGAGTGCTGGGCGAATGCCATGCCAGTGGTACCGAAATCATCAAGGAGATGGGCGAGGAGCATGTAAGAAGCGGCAAGCCGATTATTTATACCTCCGCCGACAGCGTGTTGCAGATAGCAGCGCACGAGGAAGCCTTTGGCCTGGAGCGCTTGTATGATTTGTGCAAGCTAGCTTTTAAGCTGGTGCAGCCGTATAATATTGCCCGGGTAATAGCGCGTCCGTTCGTCGGCACCTGTGCTGCGGATTTTACCCGCACAACCAACCGTCACGATTACGCAGTACCGGCACCACAGCCGACATTGCTTGATAAAATGGTTGCAGCCGGCGGCAGCGTTTACGCCGTAGGCAAGATTGCCGATATTTTTGCGCATCGCGGTATTACGAAGCATTATGCGGCAGGCGGACTGGATAAGCTGGTAGATGCAACGAAGCAGGCTGTAGCCGATGCTATGGATAATACCATTGTCTTTACTAATTTTGTTGACTTTGATTCCTCCTACGGACATCGCCGTGACATTCAGGGCTATGGTGAGGCACTGGAATATTTCGACAGCAGATTGCCGGAAATTACCGCTCTGCTGCATCCGGACGATTTGCTGCTGATGACGGCGGACCACGGCAATGACCCCAGCTGGAGCGGCACGGACCATACGCGCGAAAAAATTCCCGTACTCTTTTCGGGAGCAGGCATTGAATGCAAGCAGCTTAAGCCTATGCAGACCTTTGCCGATATAGGACAGACGATTGCCGATTATATGAAAATAGAACCAACCCTTACTGGAACTAAAGCGGACTTGTTTTGAAAGAGGTGGACAATATGAGCAAACATTACGCAGCACCTGAGGAGATTTTATACCATGTAGGTTTTTCGGCACAGCAACTGCAGGGCGCAACTGTTGCCGTGCTTCCCGGTGACCCCGGACGTGTGGAGCCTTTGGCGAAGGCCTTGGGCAGTGATGCAAGCTTTATTGCCAGCCATCGCGAATACACCAGCTGGCTGACTAAAATCAGCGATACTCCGGTACTTGTCTGCTCTACGGGAATGGGCGGTCCTTCCGTAGCAATTTGTCTGGAAGAGCTGGCGCGTATGGGTATCAAAAAGCTCATCCGCTTCGGTACGACGGGAACGATTCAGGAAAAGGTTAATCTGGGTGATATTATTGTTGATAAGGCAGCTGTTCGCCTTGACGGCACCTCGCAGCACTATGCGCCGTTGGAGTTCCCGGCTGTTGCCAGCTTTGAGGTGACAACCGCACTGGTACTGGCAGCCAAGAATGCCGGTGCGCTCTATCATTTGGGCATTGCGGCCTCCAGCGACACCTTCTGGCCGGGACAGGAGCGTTACGACAGCTTCACCGGCTATGTACCGCGCCGCTTCCGTGGGACGATGCAGGAATGGCAGGCGCTGGGCGTGCTGAACTATGAAATGGAAACCTCTGCTTTGTTCGTGACCTCGCAGGCGTTAGGCTTAGAGGCCGGTGCTGTCTGCGGCGTGGTAGTTAAGCGCACGCAGAGCGAAAGCGTAGCACCGCCTGATGTTTATCAACGTGCCTTCGGCTATATGGTGCAGGTGACACGCGGAGCTGTTGAGCTGTTGTTGGCAGCGGATGCCGATTAATTGGTAGGTGATACTTATGAAAAAAATTAGATGGCTGCTGCAAATATGCTTTTTAGTGGTATTTGCCTCCTTGTTTACAGCCTTAATGCCGCAGACGGCGCGGGCAGATTTTGCGGAGCGTCCTGTTGGCTTTGTGGTTATCGACCAGGACGGCGGTGTGGACGGCGCTGTTTATAAGGAGTGGCGTCAGATGGTCAAGCTGGCTTATCGCTTCCCATATTATCAGATTATAGATGGCGGCGAGCCTCAGATGCTGGTGAGCCGGGCAGTGCGTGACGGCGTAAAGCTGGATGCTGCTTCTTTGTCCGCTTTGGCGGAAAAGAGCAAAACAGATGTGCTGGTTGTTGCCCGTATTTATGAAATGGATGAAAGCCTTGTCAGCGGTTGGGGATTTCGCTTTGACCACGATACCTATGTGCGTGTGGTAGCGGATGCAGACCTTTTCGTATATAAAAAGGATGGCAATAAGCTGCTGAAGAAGCGTGTGCGTGAAAGCGGACTGCGCGATATGGGCAATTATGACAAGCCGGCAGAAACAATTAAATGGCAGCTTTCCAAGCTGGTAAATACTATGGAAAATAAGCCGATTATCGGCAGTTAAACAGAAAATATGAAAAAGAGTTAGCTTGTTAACCTTAGTTTAAGGCAGCAGGTAGTAAAATAATACTGCAGGCGGTATAATAGAATAGTTGCCTGAAGCGTAATTTGAGGTGAAAATATGCATATATTAGTTACAGGGGCGGGTCGTATAGCGCGCATACAGTTATAGAGCTGCTTAACGCCGGACATAGCGTTGCAGTCGTAGATAATCTTGTCAATTCCAGCAGGTTGGCAATGCAGCGTGTAGAAAAAATTACCGGCCGGCAGATTCCTTTTTATGAAACGGATATCAGGGACCGCGAGGGCTTGCGGAAAATTTTTGCTGAGCACAGCTTTGACTGCTGCATTCATTTCGCCGGCTTGAAGGCAGTAGGAGAATCGGTGCAGAAGCCGCTGGAGTATTATGACAATAATATTTCCGGTACCTTGGTTTTGCTGGAGGAAATGCGTAACGCAGGCTGCAAGAACATTATCTTCAGCTCCTCGGCAACGGTTTACGGTAATCCTGCTGTAATGCCGATTACCGAAAGCTGTCCCAAGGGACATTGCACCAATCCTTACGGTAATACCAAGTCGATGCTGGAGGAAATCCTGCGAGACCTGCATGTGGCTGATAATGAATGGAACGTAGTGTTGCTGCGTTATTTTAACCCTATCGGTGCGCACAGCTCCGGTTTGATAGGTGAAAATCCCAACGGCGTTCCCAATAACCTGATGCCGTACATTACGCAGGTTGCTGCCGGCAAATTAAAGGAGCTGCATGTTTTCGGCAATGATTATCCAACTCCGGACGGTACAGGTGTGCGTGATTACATTCACGTTGTGGATTTGGCGAAGGGACATGTCAAAGCATTAAAGGCAATAGATGACAAATGTGGCATAGAGGTGTATAATCTTGGTACAGGCATTGGCTATTCGGTGCTGGACCTGGTGAAAGCATTCGAAAAGGCCAACGGAATAAAAATACCTTATGTAATCGACCAACGCCGTGCAGGTGATGTTGCAGCCTGCTATTCGGACCCTTCGAAGGCGTGGGAAAAGCTGGGCTGGAAGGCAGAGCTGGGAATTGAGGACATGTGCCGCGATTCCTGGAACTGGCAGAAAAACAACCCTAACGGTTTTGAAGCGTAAGGCATAAAGAAAAATTGGAGAAAACGAGGAAAAATATTTATGTGTGGTATTGTTGGATTTTGTGGAGATAAGCAGGCAGCGCCTATTTTGTTGGATGGCCTGTCTAAGCTGGAATATCGTGGCTATGATTCTGCCGGTTTAGCAGTGCGTGACGGCAGTGCGCCGGTGCAGATTGTTAAGGCTAAGGGCCGTCTGAAGGAGCTTTACGCCAAGACTAACGGCGGTCAAAGCCTCGTTGGTACCTGTGGTATCGGTCATACCAGATGGGCAACCCATGGTGAGCCTTCCGAAACTAATGCGCATCCGCATGCAAGTGCTGATGGCAATGTAGTTGCCGTACACAACGGTATTATCGAAAACTATCAGGAGCTGAAGGAAAAGCTGCTGCATAACGGTTACACCTTCTATTCTCAGACTGATACCGAGGTTGCCGTTAAGCTGATTGACTACTACTATAAAAAATACGAGCATACTCCTACCGATGCTCTGAGCCATGCTATGATCCGTATGCGCGGCTCCTATGCTTTGGCAGTAATGTTCAAGGAATATCCTGGTGAAATTTATGTTGCCCGCAAGGACAGCCCGATGATCATCGGCGTACAGGACGGCGAATGCTATGTTGCCAGCGACGTGCCTGCTATTTTGAAATACACCCGTAAGGTTTATTACATCGGCAATCTGGAAATGGCTCGTCTGGCTAACGGCGAGGTTACCTTCTACAACGTTGATGAAGAAGTAATCGAAAAACCGCTGACCGAAATTAAATGGGATGCCGAAGCTGCCGAAAAAGCAGGCTTGAGCATTTCATGATGAAGGAAATTCACGAGCAGCCCAAGGCAGTTCGCGATACCCTGAATTCCGTACTGGTTGACGGCAAGCTGGATATGAGCGCTGTCGGTCTCAGCGATGAGGATATCAAAAAGATTGACCAGATTTGCATCGTTGCCTGCGGCAGTGCGTATCATGTAGGCGTGGCAGCGCAATATGTAATTGAGGATTTGGCACAGATTCCGGTTCGCACCGAGCTGGCTTCCGAGTTCAGATACCGCAAGCCTCTGCTGAGCAAGAACGAGCTGGTTATTATTGTCAGCCAGTCCGGTGAGACTGCCGACAGCTTGGCAGCTCTGCGTCTGGCTAAAGAAAAGGGCATCAAAACTCTTGGCATCGTTAACGTAGTAGGCAGCTCTATTGCCCGTGAAGCTGATAATGTTTTCTATACTCTGGCAGGACCGGAAATTGCCGTTGCAACTACCAAGGCTTACAGCACTCAGCTGATTGCTGCTTACTGCCTGGCAATTCAGTTTGCTATTGTTCGTGGCACTATTGATGAAGCTAAATATCTGGAGCTGATTCAGGAAATGGCACAGCTGCCGGATAAAATCCAAAAGATTATCGAGGATAAGGAACGCATCCAATGGTTTGCCGCTAAGCAGGTTAACGCTAAGGATATCTTCTTTATCGGCCGTGGTCTTGATTACGCTGTCAGCCTGGAAGGCAGCCTGAAGATGAAGGAAATTTCCTACATTCATAGTGAGGCTTATGCTGCCGGTGAATTGAAGCATGGTACTATCAGCCTGATTGAGGACGGTACTCTGGTTATCGGTGTGCTGACTCAAAGCGAGCTTTACGAAAAGACTGTCAGCAACATGGTAGAGTGCCGCAGCCGTGGCGCTTACCTGATGGGCCTGACTACCTATGGTAACTATAATATTGAGGATACCGCTGATTTCACAGTGTATATTCCTAAGACCGACGAGCATTTCATGACCAGCCTGGCAGTTATTCCGCTGCAGCTTATGGGTTATTATGTGAGTGTTTCTAAGGGCTTGGATGTAGATAAACCTAGGAACTTGGCTAAGAGCGTTACCGTAGAATAGTAAGAGCGGGAGTAACGCACCGTATGCATCGCAAACCATCCTCCACGTACTAGAAGTACGCGTTCGTCAGGTTCGCATCGCCTCCGGTACATTCTCCCCGCTCTTATAAGATAGCGTAATATAAACGTCGTATACTTCGTACTTACAAGGAACAGAATAATGTAACGCACTATAAAAAACCACAGCTTACATTTTATGTAGGCTGTGGTAATTTTTTTGTTGTTAATAATGAGCGGCGTTTTTATCAATCAGTGTAAAGCCTGCCTTGGTAAGCTTTGCACGGATTTCGTTGATTTGTTCCGCATCACGGGTTTCCAGTTCTAAGCGCAGGAAGCAACCTGTGATATCCATATCGGCATCACTGCGGTTGTGCTGTACGCCTACAACGTTAGCGCCACAGCTGCTTACGATTTCGCTCACTTCACGCAGCTGGCCGGGACGATCCTGCAAAGCGATAACGAGGTCTGCCCTTCTGCCGCTGGTAACCTGACCGCGGGTGATTACGCGCGAAAGAATATTAACGTCAATGTTACCGCCGGATACAACGCAAACGGTTTTCTTGCCCTTAATCGGCAGCTTGTCGAACAGCGCTGCTGCTACCGGAGTTGCGCCTGCACCTTCGGCAATTAGTTTTTGCTTTTCTATTAAGGTTAAAATTGCTGTAATCTACATTTTCAACGATTTGATTATATGATATAATAAACCATTATGATTGTATGTAACAAGTGTTTCTTTGAAATCGAGGAAAAATTCATACTCAGAGATGATCTGAAGGAGTTTTCCGATAAGCCGAAGCTTCTGCTGCACAGCTGCTGCGGACCGTGCAGCACTGCCGTAGTAGAGAGACTGGTGGATGAGTTCGATGTTACCGTATTTTTCTATAATCCATGTATAACGGAAGAGGATGAGTACCAGAAGAGGCTTGCTGCCCAGATGGAATTCATAGAAAAGTTCAACAGGGAAAACATCGGCAGGACGCGGATATGGTTTATGGAAGGCGCGCACAGGCCAAAGGATTTCTTTGTTGAGGTAAAGGGACTGGAAGGAGAGCCGGAAGGAGGGGCCAGGTGCAGAGTCTGTTTCAGACAGCGTCTGGAAAAGACGGCGGAGACCGCCAGCATGATGGGCTTCGACTATTTTGGCACGACTCTTACGGTAAGCCCCCACAAGGATTACAAGCAGATATCCGCGCTGGGAAGAGAACTGGCGCTTCGATACGATCTTTCGTTTCTCGACAGGGATTTCAAGAAAAAGGGATGGATTCAGACGCTCTGTGGAGCTTTCGAGAAAATACGGACTGTACAGGCAGAATTACTGCGGTTGTATATATTCAAAACGTGAAGGGGAGGACTGATATGCACGAACTCATAATACCTAAAAATTACACGCCGTTTATAGACTACATGGAGAGTCAGCGGGCAATAAAAAGATAAAGGATTTTTCCAGCATGGAGCGTGGCTTACTGGCCTCGAGGCTGAGAAAGAGTATCGGCTCCGCTGTTCGTGGCTCCGGAGACGGGGCTCAATGATAACCTCAACGGCGTCGAGCGGACCGTCAGCTTCACAGTAAAGGACATGGGAGAAAAAATGGTGGAGATCGTCCAGTCTCTGGCTAAATGGAAGAGGAT
>ENA-OQDA01000714-OQDA01000714.1-human-gut-metagenome-genome-assembly--contig:-NODE-714-length-12987-cov-4.510886_pt1 | contig 12987 bp, 15 predicted proteins | sample MGYA00242771_ERZ504603 | MGnify/ENA primary metagenome ERZ504603 (study PRJEB26092, sample SAMD00036328) | human gut metagenome | host: Homo sapiens | study: EMG produced TPA metagenomics assembly of...
TTCAACGGCCTGGTGGCCGTGCCGCTGCGCCGCACACCCTGCATTCGCGCGCTATCGTGACGGCGGCCAACGACGTGGTGGAGATGGACCTGTCGCTCAACCGCGATCCCCGTGAGGCCGCGCTGTTCGCAGACGGCGAGCTGCTTTCGTTCGACGCGCCGGTGAAGCGCGTCTACGTCAGCCGCGGAGCCGTTCCCACCACGCTGCTGCGCTACCGGCATGACGGATTCTACGAGCACGCCGCCAAGGTGTTCTTCTAAGAGGTTGGCAATGCCCCTGCGGCAGTCGAAACCCATCATCGCCCGAAAAACACGCTCCAGCGGCTGAGGCGTGTTTTTCGGGCGATGATGCGTTGCGGCCCGGGAGGGAGGAGGGCGCCTACAGCCAAAGACGGTAGGCGGTACTGCTTGAGAAATCGACCATCTGGATGCAGAAGTCGGAGGGATCGAGCTCGTCGAACGAGTTTTGGTCTTTCAAGGCGTTCTTGTTGACTTTGAACGGCAGGATCAGCGTCTGTGACTCTCCTGGCTCGATTCGGAGCAATTCGTCACGGTTGTAGTTTTCGTTCGCGAACACGAATGCGTCGTCAAGCACCACTCCGGCCCCTAAGCTGTCGTCTATATAGTCGAGGTTTTCGCTCCATAGCGTAACATGCTCAAGGGGCAGCTTGTACCATTGCTGTATAAGGTTGTCGGAGGCGTTGGTTATGGTTACGGTGACCGCTATAAGCTCGCTGTCGTCGTATACCGGGCGGTACGTCCCTGCGTATTCGGGATACCATTCAGCGAAGCCCTTGGTCGTGATGGTTTTGATTTCGGACACGGATAGGTCGATGTCGGGGCATTCGTACTCCCATTCGCCGTTCTCTTTGTAGAAGTCTACCAATTCGGAAGGGGTGCGTTCCACCTCGTCCGGATGCCTGACGTAACGTTGGCCTTGCGTGATGTTCCTTAGCTTCATCGTTGATCCCGGATCGAAATCGACGATCTTAGATAACCCGTATCCGGTTTCAGAATAGAGCCCGTCGCCGATGCGGGGCTCGGGCTCGCGGGGATCCCCTGGGATGTAGCGTCCCACGAACCAGCCCATCACGAGGGCTACGACGATCAAGCAGACGGTTCCTGCGGCTATGCGGACGGTTCGCGTGTTCTTCATGACGGCCTCCTCCGGTCGGCGGCGATCGGGTCGGTTCCCGATTCGATTCGAGCCGAACCTACCATTGCGCAAGGCGAAGCTGCAACGGTGATTTAATTCACCCCTGCTTTGATCTGGGTCTCATGCTATTGTAGGATCCAAGTTGGGGACGGCGGAACGCGCATGGCTTCGAGAAGGATATCGGTATGACGGACATAATAGCAACGGCGGTGATCCTTGTCTGCGTCGGCGCGACGTTTTGCGCCACGTGCTATGCCATCGCGCGTTTCGCGTACTTCGATCGGCGTGCGCGAGCGGATTTGCTCCTCGCGTTCTACTGCGTTGTCGTGTTCGCCGGTGCGGTGGTCGGGTGCCTCGCGTTCACCGACGCGTACGGAAACGTCGCGTCTGCCGTTTTCGCAGCCCTTCTGTGCGGATGCTCGGCAGCGGTAGGCGCGCTTCTGCGGAAAACGTGGGCTCAGACTGATGAGCTGGAGCGGCGGCGCGTTGAGGATTTGCGGGGGCTCGTCGATCGCTACCGCACGGAGGAGGGCTCGATCGAGTCGCGGTGCGCGCATGCGGCGCGGACGTTCGATCTGACGCGGCGCGAGGAGGAGGTTCTGGCGCTGCTGCTCAAGGGCTGCACCCGTTCCGAGATCGCGCGAGAGCTGTTCGTATCGGGCGATACGGTGAAGACTCACATCCGCAATCTGTACCGCAAAACGGGCGTAACGGGAAAGGACGAGCTCGTTCAGGCGATAGGGGGAAGGGGCCTTGTTTAGGGCTTCCTCGCTCTTGGCATCTCATTGCAGAATAATGCATACCGCCTGATCGTATAGGCTGAATCGTCATCGTTTGAATAATTTTTTAGTGGCTCCAAATATTCCTTCAAACGCCATTGACTTGCCATCGCCCGTGGCGTATCTTAGCTAACTAAGTTTTCGTGTTTACGACAGGGGGACTGTCGAATAAGGGGTACAGTACGTATGAGCGAGCAAGACACGACGAGCACGCAGAGCCTTCCAGTAGATGATGCCAAACCAAATGCCACTCAACGCCAGACGGGCGGCGACAACGCTGCCGGCGATGTCGCGCAGGGCAATGGTTTCGGCGCGACTTCTGATCCGGCATCTGTCGACAACGCTTCCGATGCCGGGGCTTCAAACGCTTCGCATCCCATTTCCAACATAGCTGCCGACGCCGCCAAGAATACCGGCAAGATCCTCGGCATGTCCAAGCATGTATTCGCCGCGCTGGTGGCCGTTGTCGCCGTGGGCGCTGCCGTAGGGGTTGGCGTCGTGCTGACGCAGCAGCCTGCGCTGGAAGACTGGTACGACTCGAACGCCGCGCAAGGCCAGTTCGAGGGCAAGTCGAAGGAAGAGATCCAGGCGGCGCTTAACGAGGAAGTGGCGAAGGGCATGATGAACATCTCCATCGCGGCCTCCATCACGTTCCCCGACGGCGCATCCGAGGGGGAGGCGCGCATCGAGAACATCGCGGCGAACCAGATGGACCAGAAAGTGGTCATCACGCTGAAAGATTCGGGCGAGACGGTGTACGAGTCGGCTGCCATAGCGCCCGACCAGCATATTCAAACGATCAAGCTGACGAAGGATCTTGATCCCGGACAGTACGCCGCCGTGGCCACGTTCACCGGCTACGATCGCGAGACGCACAAGCAGACCGGCCAGGCGGCCGCTGAAATTGTTTTGAACGTCGAAGGCTAAGGGGCCTTCTGCGAAGAGGATACGTAGAGCACATCTGGCAACGTAAGGGCACATCGGGAAAGGGAAAGATCATGAGTAAGATGACGAATTTGAAAAAGGGCGTCGTAGGCGTTTGCGCAGCAACGATGCTGACAGGGCTATGCGCGGTTCCTGCGTTCGCAGAGAATGCAGTTAGCGCGACCAATGGAGGCGCTCTCTCTAATGATGGAAAGGGGACGACACAGGTCAGCATTCAAAGTCAAAATGATCAGATTTCCGCCACTGTTCCTTCTGAGATCAAGTTGGTTGTTAGCTCTGATAAGAGTTTTGTTGCACCGACGACCGCGAAAATCATCAATACGGGAACTTTGGTTTCCGTTAAGGTATCTAGCGTGCAGGTTACTACTACCGGTGGTTCGCTTGTAACTGAAGCTGCTATTTCGACCGCTGCTGAAGATGCTGCCGTTTTGAAGGTTTCCAAAGGTGGATCGAGTTTTGTAGATGCGGGATCGATTGATCTTTCCACGGCGACAACGGATCCCCTCTCTTTGACTGATTGGACGATTGAGCCCGGTGCTGATCTGGCTGTGCATTTTGGAGGAAAGGTAAATAAACTCTCCTCGCTTAACGCGATATCGCTTGCGAACGTTGTTTGGACGATCGCTTAAAGTTCCAAGCTCTTACTCGAGAGGACGCGGTTTCTCGTATGGCAAAGCTGCGAGAGAGTATCGTAGGTATGAGGCAGGTCGCATCTAGGATTGGTGCGGCCTGCTCGCTTTGTGCGCTACTGGTGCTCGGATTGTTGTGGCCGGTGCCGGTTTCGTTTGCGGCTGAGAAGGACGCGGCTGCCTCCGAAGCGGCCGCGGACGCTGCGGCTCCGAAGGCACCGGTTGACGACGTCGGCAACGTCATGGTTGAAGCGCCCTCGGAGGCTCCTGCTCCGAGCGGGCCGCAGTTGCAACCCGAATCCGAGCCAATTGCCCCCGATACTCCCATCGTTCCCGAATACGAGCGCGCATGGCCTATCGGTGCGGACGATGCCTCGGCGGTGTTGGCTGAGCTGTGGCCCGACGGGACGTTCGTGGTCGACGGGGCGGGGAAGACAGTCGCGTTCGATAAGGTCGAGGACGTCCCTTGGCTGGCTGCGGGCGAGGCCGGCGACATCAAGCGCGTGATCTTCGCCGACAAGGTGGAAGCGACGAGCTTGGCTCATTGGTTCGAGGGATGCTCGAACCTGAGCGAGATCGCGAACGTGCCCGCCAGCGTCGAAGATCTGACGCGCGCGTTCTACGATTGCCCGAAGCTCGTCGAGCTTCCCGACGAATTCGCATTCGCCGACGAGGCGGTCGCGGATGAATGCTTCGGCTTCGAGGAGCCGGCTGAAACGCTGCTGGCCACGGTGTATCGAGGCGCGGACGAGAACGTGCTGGGGTACGCATGGAATCTCGACGGGCGCGAGCTTGTGAATCCCGATGCGCCGGAGCCGCCGACGGTTGAAGAGCCGGATGATTCCGCGGAGCCCAAGGATCCCGTCGAATCTGAAACGCCCGAAGACTCCGAGGGCGTCGAGGATCCCGACGATTCGAGGGACCTCGATGCTTCCGCGGACGAATCTGTAGAGCAGCCGGCGGACGAGCTTACCGACAAGCTCGCGAACGCGCCCGCCGAAGAGGCGCCCGCCCCGACCGCTGCCGAGCCGGAATCCGAACCTGCGCTCGCACCCCAAGAGGAAGCCCAGGTCAACATCACCGTCCCTTCGTCGGTTTCCATGGTTCTGAACGCCGAAGGCGACAACACCGCTCTCATCCCCGTTGCGGCGGCGAACCGCTCGGAACGCAACGTGGCCATCGTGGGCGTTCGTCTCAAGCGCGCCGACCAGGACTTGCCGGGGGGCTCGTGGTCGCTCACCACCGAAAGCGGCTCCACGACATTCGTGCAGGACGCGCGCTTCACACCGCTGGGACTTGAAGCGACGTTCGACCGGCCGGTGCTGCTAGCTGCAGGCGATGAGAACACGATGCTCGTGTGGCACGGAACGTTCACCGACTACGGTATGAAGACGCTGCTCAACGCCACGATCGACGCGGACGGCAACAGCTTCGCCTACGGCTCGATGATCTGGATCGTCGCCGCCGCGTAACGACGACGGGAGCATCTTCGCCCGAAAAACACGCCTCAGACGTTGGAGCGTGTTTTTCGGGCGAAGATGAGCCGCTGCGGGGGCAATCGTCTCGGGCTACATCGAATCGCGGCGCAAGCGCTCCGCTTCTGCGAGCAGCTCGGCAGGAACGCTGGCTGAGCTGCGAATCTCGTCAGATGAGCGCATAAGGCGCCCTTGCTCGTTGTTGTCGCCCACAAGCAGCCCGTTCGCGAAGAATACGCTCGATCCATCCAGAACCAGGTTGTATACCTCGAAATCGTGCGAAACGCACCCGATGGCTTTTCCGAGCGTCAGATTGCTCGTCGCGGGCTCGTGCGGAGCGAGCTCGATGCTTTCGATGGCGACGCAGCCGCCCTCCGTGCGAAGCCGATCGTCCACGACGACCTCGCTGCATCGCTTGACGCCCTTGTCGGTGAACAGGGGGTGGTTCCCCGTCGCGACGAGGTTGCCGCCTTGCGCGAGCCCGATGCGAACCAGCTCGGGCTCGCGCCCTTTGATGATGTCGCGTATATGCGCGGTTCCTGTTTCGGTTCTTACCAAATCGCCGATACGCAGGTCGCGAATGGGGCGCTGGCTGCCATCGGCCATGAGCACGAGGGTTGACGCTTCGACGCAACAACAACCGTTCATCTTGCACCGCCTTACTTGTGATTACTATTTGTGATAGTACCTATGCTGCTCGTACTTCGGCTCGCAGCAGACGTTGATGCCGAGGGTGCGGTACAGCTTCTCGTCGGTGGCCGACAGGATCACGCTGAAGAACGCGTCGCAGCCGTATAGGTCGTTCACGTGGTCGATCAGCTTCTTCGCCAGCGGATCGGTGGCCGAGCTGATGGACAGCGCGATGAGCGTCTCATCGGAGTGTAGGCGGGGGTTGCGGCTGTTCAGCTGCTCGGTTTTCAGGCGGCAGATGGGCGTGATGGCCTCGTCGCTGATCACGTCGATGTCGTCGTCCACGCCGGCCAGGCCCTTGAGCGCGTTCATCAGCAGCGACGATGCCGCGCCCAGCAGCGACGACGTCTTGCCCGTCACCACCGAGCCGTCGGGCAGTACCATCGCTCCAGCCGGGCCGCCGGTGGTCTCCTCCTTCAGCAGCGCCGCCGAGCGCGCGGGAGACAAGCTCGCGTTCACGCCTGCCTGGTTCATCAGCAGCTCCAGGCGTTCCATGCGCTCCTGGCCCACGCCCGAGCGCTTCACTTCCACCGCGGTTTGGAAGTAGCGGCGCACGATCTCCATCTTCGCGGCGTCGCGCACGGCCTCGTCGTCCACGATGGCGTTGCCGGCCATGTTCACGCCCATGTCGGTGGGCGACTGGTACGGGCTGTGCCCGAGATACGCTCCATCATGGCCTTCAGCACGGGGAATGATCTCCACGTCGCGGTTGTAGTTGACCGTGGTGATGCCGTAGGCTTCCAGATGGAAGGGATCGATGGTGTTCGCGTCGTCGAGGTCCACCGTGGCCGCCTCGTAGGCGATGTTCACCGGGTGCTTCAGCGGCAGGTTCCACACGGGGAACGTCTCGTACTTGGCGTAGCCGGCCGCGATGCCGCGCTCATGCTCGTGGTACAGCTGCGACAGGCACGTGGCCATCTTGCCCGAGCGGGGCCGGGCGCGTCACACCAGCGAGGGGCGGGCGCTCGTTTCCCGACGTATTCGTTCCTTGCCGTAGCCCTCTTCGCTGACGATGCGGTCGATGTCGTACGGATAGCCGGCGATAGGGTAGTGCAGGTAGCTTTTGATGCCCAGGCTTTCCAGGCGGCGGCGGAACGCGCCGGCCGAGGGTTGGTTCGCGTAGTGGGTGATCACCACACCGCTGGTGGCGAAGCCCATGGAGCGGAAGATGTCCATGAGGCGCAGCACGTCCTCGTCGTAGGTGATGCCCAAGTCTCCGCGGACCTTGCTCTTCTCGATGTCGTTGGCGTTGATGGCGATGATGATCTCCACCTCGTCGGCCAGGCTCTTGAGCATGCGGATCTTGGAGTCGGGCTCGAACCCGGGCAGCACGCGCGCGGCATGGTAGTCGTCGAACAGCTTTCCGCCGAATTCCAGATAGAGCTTGCCGCCGAACTGATTGATGCGGTTGCGGATATGCTCGGCCTGAAGCGCGATGTACTTGTCGTTGTCGAACCCGATGCGCATGGAATCCCTCTTCTTCTTCGAACCGTTCTGCTCTTGCACTAATGTAACAGCATACCACGATAGCGGGCGAACCCGCGTCAAACCATCAGCTGTACAGAGCCGCGTAGGGGTGCGAGGCGCGGGCTGTCATTTCATGCCGTTGACCAGCGACAGCAGCTCTTCTCGCGAGCTGACGTCCAGTTTGCGGTAAATATTGCGGATGTGGGTGCGCGCGGTGTTGTCGGAGATGAACAGCGTTTTGGAGATGTATACCGACCCGTATCCCAGGCTCAGGTACTGCAGTATCTCGCGTTCGCGCTTCGTGAGGGCGTACCCGTTCGCTAGCGTCACGATGCGTTCGTGCTGCAATGCATGCAGCGTATCGGTTTCACCTTCGTTCCGCATGCCTGCATCCTGCAAAGCGTCGGGATCGTCCGTCGAGCAAGCCTGCTGCCATGCGACGAAGCCGAGGTGCACCACCACGATGCAGAAGTATGAGGAAAGCACGACCCACAGGTACGGCCCTAAATTCACATCCGGCGGCACGTTCGCCTGCACCGTCATGCCCAAAAGCGATGCCGCACAGCTGAGCAGGAAGGCCGCCGAGAACACGAAGGGCAGAGGGAATTCTCCCGCCTCGGCCATGGCGACCAGCGATGAGAGCGCGAAGAGCGATAGCAGGGCGAGAGGCGCGTATACGAGCATCGCTCCCGCCACGAACAGCGTCGTCCCCGTCGGGAAGCTGCCCAGCACGATGCTCACCGCGACGCACGCCGGAACAGCCAAGCGGCAGGACATTAAGCTGATCCGTAAAGCTGACGGCGACTGCGAAGAAGTTGTTGTTCCGCTGGATGAGCAAAACGAGCAGAAGCTGACTGATGAGCAAATAAAACAATTGGCTGAATGCGCTAAGAAAATTGAAGCACACTATGGCTGCTACATGGACATGGAATGGGCGTTGACGAGCGCGATAACAAGGTTTACATCCTGCAAGCCCGTCCTGAAACCGTATGGAGCCGTCGTAACAAAGAAAATGGTGCACCGAAAGAGGAGAAGAAAGTGACTACTGATCGCAAAGTTATCGTTAAAGGCTTGCCTGCCAGCCCTGGTAATGTAGCAGGCCGCGTACATGTAATTTTGGATCCGTCCCATATCGACGAGTTCAAGGAAGGCGAAATTCTCGTAACCGAAATGACCGCTCCTGACTGGGTACCGGCTATGAAGAAAGCGAAAGCAATCGTAACCGATAGCGGCGGAATGACCTGCCATGCTTCTATCGTATCCCGCGAGCTGGGCATTCCCTGTATCGTAGGTACCAAGAGCTGTGGCGAAGCTGCTACCACCACCATTCCCGATGGCATTGACGTAACCATTGATGCTACTCATGGTGTTGTTTATGAAGGCATCATCGAAGAGCCGAAGGCTGAACAGCCGGCACAACAAGTAGTTGCTGCTGCTGAATATTTCCCACCGACCGGCACCAAGATTTATATGAACCTGGGCGATCCTGAGCTGGCTGAAAAATATGCTACTCTGCCTTGCGACGGCATCGGTCTGATGCGCGAAGAGTTCATCTGGACTACTTATATCCATGAACATCCGCTGTATCTGATCAAAATCGGTCAACCGGAAAAGGTTGTAGACCAACTGGCTGAAGGCATCCGCCAAGTTTGCCAGGCTATGGCTCCGAGACCGGTAACCATGCGCTTCTCCGACTTCAAGTCCAGCGAATACCGCGATCTGAAGGGCGGCGACGAATTCGAGCCGAACGAGCCTTCCGCTCTGCTGGGCTGGCGCGGTGCTTCCCGTTACTATGATCCTAAATATATCGAAGCATTCAAGCTCGAATGCATGGCTGTTCGCAAAGTTCGCGAAGAGTTCGGCCTGAAGAACCTGAACGTTATGATTCCGTTCTGCCGTAACGTAGAGGAATGCGAAAGGTTACCAAGATTATGGCTGACTGCGGTCTGTCCCGTGGTAAGGACTTCAAGGTTTGGCTGATGGCTGAGATTCCGTCCAACATCATTCTGGCTGACCAGTTCAACAAATTTGTCGATGGCTATTCCATCGGTTCCAACGACCTGACCATGCTGGTTCTGGGCTGCGACCGTGATAACGATACTGTTTCCCCATATCTATGACGAACGTAACCTGGCTGTACGCCGTGCAATTCGTCACCTGATCGAGGTTGCTCATAAGGATGGCAAGACCGTTTCTATCTGCGGTCAGGCTCCGAGCGTATATCCTGAGTTCTGCGAGTTCCTCATTAAGAGCAGTATCGACAGCATGTCCGTTAATCCGGATACTGTTAAGTTCACCAAGAAGCTGGCTGCTCAAATCGAGCAACGCATCATGATGGATGCTCTGACCGGCAAAGGCCGTCAAGAGGTTGAGGACCTGAACTGGTAATTAGCAAGCAAGACTTTCAGCTCTGTAGTCAAGCGCATTGGCTTTATCTGGAAGCAGAAAAAGTAAATATGCAGTAAAGAGTTTTAGGACTCCTGTATTGTAGTAATGCAATGCAGGGGTCCTATTTGCTTTTTTCTGGAAAAATTTAAGGAGGTATTCATGTTTTCCGTTATTTTTGTTCTTGGATTGCTTTATCACACCTATACCGATCTGAAATCTATGCTGCTTTATGACAAGACAACATTAATTTTAGCGGCGGTTGGCTTAGTACGCGCGTGGTATGAGAGGCAGCTTTTTGATGCTGCTTACGGCGCTGGAATTATTTTGGCAATAATGTTGGTGCTGTATTTTGCCAGCCGCGGCGGTATGGGCGAGGGCGATGTTAAGTTGGCGCCGGCGTTGGGTATCTGGCTCGGTTTAGAGCAGGGAGTATTGTGTTTGCTGCTTGCCTTTATCAGCGGTGGCATTGTGGGAGCATTACTGTTGCTGTGCAGGCGTGGGAAGCTGAAACAGGCGATTCCCTTCGGACCGTTTTTGTGTGCGGCGGCAGTCACTGCATATTTTTGGGGTAGAGAAATCATTACATGGTATTGGAGGATGTTCTTATGATGAAGTATGGTAAAAGTATTAGTGTTGAGGAGCTGTTTGAGCCTGTACTGTGCGCTTTGCGCTGCCGATGGCGCCTTAAGCAGGCGCTTTTGCTGCTGTCGCTGCAAACGGGGCAGGTGGCATATTGGCAGAATGGTGAGCATAGCTGGCAGGAGCAGCTAGATGAAGAGTGCCTGACAAATAAGCAAAGACTTGCCGATACTTTACGTGAAATGCTTTTGAAGCGTGAGGTGGAAGAAGGTGCGATGGTTTTATTGCTGCCTGCAGCAGCAATGATGCATTCTGAACAGATGGTGTTGCCTTCAATGCGGCGGCGTGAACTGCAGGCTGTCTTAAAATGGGAGATACAGCAGAGTGTTCCTTGGCCTGAAGAGGACTATACTTATAGCTTTGAGGCAACAGAATTTAGTGAAGCAGGAGAACAGCAATATCAGGTAACTTTTACGGCCTTACAGGATACGTCACGCGCTGAGCTGGAGCATCTGTGCAGCAGCTTGCTTTTAAAGCTGCAGGGCATTTTGTTAAGCGACATGACGTTTGATGAAGCTGCAGAGAAGTGGTTTACCGGTAAGCAGCTGCCGACTGTATATAGACAGAAGCAAAAGTATTTGCATGGTGCAGCGGCCGCTTTTGGACGCTGGCTGCCTAAGGTCAGCGGCGCTGCCTTGGCTTTGGCACTGTTAGCTTATGGCGGGGCCTGGGGAGGCTGTTATCTGGCGCAACGCGATTTGCGGGAGGTGGAGCAGCGATTAGCGCAGTATGCGGAGTGGGAGCAGCGTATGCAGGAAAGCAAGGCTGTGGAACATAGATGTCAGCGTTTGGAAAAGCTGTTGGCTACAGCGTCTAAACCTTCGAAGGAGGCCGTTGGTGAGTTGGAACGCATCTGCCGCCAGATGATTCCCGGCTGTTGGCTGACTCTGCTGGAATACAACGGCAGCAAAAAGCCTTTAGTGCTGCAGGGTCAGGCGGTGGATAATTTGGCTTTAGAAAGCTTTGTGGAGCAACTGCAAAACTGTGGAAATTACAGCAGAGTAGAGCTTCTGCAATCGCAGCAGCAGGGTAACGTTCTTGTTTATAAACTGCAGCTGCAGATGAAGGAGGGCAAGCAATGAAAGCAGGAGAAAAAACAATTAATCTGCTTGCCTGCATAGCCTTCGTGTTGGTTGTAGGCATGGGAATGCAGGCATGGGAGCTTTTGACTGAACGGCAACTGACGGTAGAGCAGATACAGAAGTTGCAGAGAAAACTGACACAGCAGATTCGCTTTGCTGATGAACACAGTGATTATAAAACATATAAAATCAAGCTATTGGATAAGCAAAAAAAATTAGAGCAGCAGGTAGAGCATAATCTGAATTTAAACAACCTCTTGCAGCGCCTGCAAAAGCAGGCACAAGCGCAAAGTATTCTGCTAAACAGCATGCAGATGGAGGGAAATCCTGTGCCTTTTGCAGCAGGGCCTGCAGCTACAGACAGTGAAAATAAGTGTTGTCGGCAATTTTTATTCCCTGCTGCGTTGGCTGCGGCAGGCAGAACGCGACGGCTGCAAGTTTAAAGAGCTGCGCTTGCAAAGCGACATGCAGGCAAAAGAAGTGCTGAAAATGGATATCTCACTGGAATTGCATACCATAAACTGATTCACCCAATTAGCCTACGCTAATTTTATCTTGACAAAACCCTCATCTTATAAGATAATGTCATAGTAAAGTTAGATTAGGCTAATTAAATTTTAAAGATAGCATTGGCTAATATTGTAAAGGAAGTTGCGTATGAAAAAATATATCTTACTCGTATTTGTCGTAATCATAGCCCTGGCAGGCTACTTCCTACTGGCAAGAGGCCAGCACAAGCTCGCAGCCAACGCCGCCGTCAGCGTAACCGAAAGCACCGGCGCCAAGGTACACATCCCCGCGGAGCCCAAAAGAATCGTCTTTCTCAATGCCTCCAATCTGGAAATCTTCGCCTCCATCGGTGGCAAGGCCGTCGGCAGACCTACCAGCACTTCATATCCCAACGACATCAAGGAAAGCATTAAGGACATCCCCGAAGTAGGCATGATCCACGCGCCGAATCTGGAAAAAATTCATGAGCTTGAAGCCTGATCTGGTTGTAGGCACCAACGTACCCTTCCACGTAATGCTGCGCAAGCCTCTGGAAATGGCCGGCGTGCCGCTTTACCTGAACATGATAAACTCCTATGAGGATGTGCTGAAAAGGCATAGACGACTTTGGCCGCTTTGCCGGCAGAGAAAAGGAAGCTGACGCCAAGCGTGCGCAGATAGAAAAGGAATATGCTGCGCTGACGCAGGACGTACAGAAGGGCAGGGGACCGAAGGTGCTGATCATCTTCGGCTCGCCGGACAGCTTCAATATGTCCACCAAAATGAGCTTTGGCGGTGATCTGGCAGAGCGTCTGGGCGCTATGAACATTGCGGACAAGGCCGAAACGTGAAGGACAGCAGCTACATTCCGCTGAGCATGGAATTCGTAGCCAAGGAAAATCCCGACATCGTGATGCTGATTACCATGGGCGGCAGCAAGCCAAGGCAGGCCGCTGTCAAGGGTGATTATGACCTGGTGCAGGGTGTGAGCACTTTCCTGGCGCAGGCAGGCATCACCGTGACGCATAAAATGTGCGCGCACAGCCTGAAGGCCATCACCGAACCGGCGGCAGATGTAGAAGCCTACGCCGAGGAGGGCGAATGGCTGCAGGAAATACGTGAGCTGCGCGACAAGTTGCTTTTCGCGGATGACGTGGCGCTCACGCAGGCAGATGCAAGCAACATGAAGGTGCTCATCAGCGCGCCGTTTATGAACGGTGTGGTGGCAACACACCTGCCGTTTATGGGC
>ENA-OQDA01000715-OQDA01000715.1-human-gut-metagenome-genome-assembly--contig:-NODE-715-length-12971-cov-2.241981_pt1 | contig 12971 bp, 14 predicted proteins | sample MGYA00242771_ERZ504603 | MGnify/ENA primary metagenome ERZ504603 (study PRJEB26092, sample SAMD00036328) | human gut metagenome | host: Homo sapiens | study: EMG produced TPA metagenomics assembly of...
TCGCCGCTGGCGTTGCTGGTATAGAAACGGCTGTCGGCGGCGGTGGCGAACGCCCGCCGCCGTATTCGTACCAGATGCCCAAATTGCAACGAACGGCTGGTTCGATTCAGTCAGGCGGATGGTCCGGGCGGTGTTTGGCGTAGCTGTATGCGGTGGAGAAGTAGAGCCCGCTTAATGCTTCATACATGGCGCTGGCCATAAAGCCGGTTTCGCTGCCGGGGACATCCAGCCCTTTGGCGCGGCCGGTATGGCGCCAGGCGCGGAAGGCCAGATTGGGCGACAGAACGCCGGTCAGGAATAGCTGCCCGGTGCCGTCGGTCACTTCAAGGCCGTTCATCCAGGTGACATCTTTGACGATGTCGTACTGCACGTAGCCGTTGACCATTGCCGGGTAGGTGTACTTATCGTCATAGCGATCGTATTTGCCGAAGTGCAGCCAGGCCTTGCTTTCATCGTGATGACCGGCCGGCGTGGCGGTGACGCTATAGCGGAAATCGCCGCTGCGGTTTTGTACCTTCAGCGCGTACATGATGTCGCGGGTATTGGGGATCACGTAACCCAGATCGGGGGTAAAGTCCCCCCACCACTGCAGGTCGTCCAGCGACGAGTCCTGGCGCAGGCTGAGCATGATCTCGGTGTTGTTATCGGTTTTATAGCCGCCATAGAGGCGGTTAAGGCCGCCTTCCACGCCGCCCCAGCTGTGGCCTGGCGTCCAGGCATTGCCCTGGCTATCGGCCTGTACCGTCCAGGCTTCGCCGTAAATCAGCCCGAACCAGTGGCCGTTTTTGACCTCCAGCCCGCCCTCGATATAGGTGCCATCGCTGTATTTATGTTTGTCCTCGCCTTCTAAATCCATGTATCCGCCAACCCCCAACTCGCCGTAAAAGCGATAGGAGGTGGTGGTTAATTCCGGCGTTTTGGTATCGTCGTGCTCGGCCGGATGGACAGTCTCAGCGGCCGCCGCAGGGGCGCAAACAGCCAGGGCAACGAGTGCCCCGTATAAGTAAGAGTTAGTTTTCAATTTTTTTAAGGTATTTAAGAGGTATGGGAAGCCGGAGCCGCTTCTATTTGTTGTTGTTCCTGGGTTAATCCTTTGACGTATCTGCTGTATTTCCACCACGCGAAGCCAAGGAAAATCACGATCCCGCCAACGTTGTAGAAAATAATGGTCAGGATGTTGCCGCCGGTTGGGAAGGTTGAGGCGACGAAACCGATGGCGAAAATCACAATCAGCATGGATACCACCACGATGCCGGTAGTACGCGAGCCCATGCGGAAATCGCGCGGCAGATGGTCGAGCTTGCGGCGCAGGTTGAGGTAGGCCAGCATGATGAACAGCGGCGGCAGCATGGAAGCGGCGGCGGTCATGTTGATGATGGTGTTCATCAGATCCTGCACGGTGTTGGATCCCAGCGTCGGGATAATCATTAGCGGAATGACGATCAGATACTGGATCCAGGCCGCGCGCGCCGGGACGCCGTTCTCATTGAGCTCGACGGTTTTCTTACCAAAGATGCCGGAGGGGATTTCCGAGAAGAAAATTTTAACCGGGGTGGCGGTCCACATCAGCAGCGAGCCAAACATCGCGGTAAACGAAACGAGGCCGACGAAGCGGTTCATCAGAATTTCCGGCAGGCAAAGTAAGCCGCCAGGCCGTGGAACACCTGCACCGATCCGCCGGTAAACTTCAGCTCTTTACTGCTGACGAAGACGTTGATCAGCACGGAGGAGATCGAGTAAAGCACGCCGATGAAGATCCCGGCGAGGATGATCATCTTTGACGAAGGATTTCGAGCCACCTTTCACATCGTTGACGTATACCGCCACCGATTCCGCGCCGCCCGCCGCCATAAAGATCCATGTGGTAATACCAAGGAACGCCCAGTTGAAGTTAGGGATCATCGCCTCGACGGTGATCGGATCCGCTGGCTGCACGCCGCCCACCAGCGCGGTACCGGCCAGCAAAATATAAGAGAGCGTCAGCAGCAGCATCAGCGATGAGGATGACGGAGGTGATAGGCCCCAGCATTTTCGCGCCGTTGGTGGAGATCCAGGTGGAGAAGGCGAACAGCGCCATGCTCAGCACGGTGGATGGCGAACGGCGTCAGAATGTATTCGTAGCCGAGGAAGGCGTAAGAGGCATAGGCGATCACGCGCGGCAGCAGCGAGGTGAAGAAAAAACAGGTTTACGAACCAGTAGGTATAGGCGGTGATAAACGCCCAACGGCCGCCGAGCGAACTCTTCACCCAGGCGTAAACCCCGGCCTCGGAGTTTTATTCAGTGACACGAACTCGGCGATAATCAGGCAAAACGGAATGAAGTAGAACAGGGTAGCGAGGAAGAACATCGGCGCCGACGCCAGCCCCAGTTCGATATTGTTGTTGATGACGTTATTGAAACTGTAAACGGCGGCAAAGGTCAGCGATAACAGGCCGAACTTGCCGATGGTATTACGTTTGGTATCACGACATAGCACATCTCCGATTCCTGATTATTATAGGGTACTGGCGGGCGCAACGTCGGCGCCGCCTGTGTTTTTATTTATTATGAAAATAACCATCTTCGATGGTGACTTTGAGTACGACTTTTTTCACTGCGTTATTACAAATAAAACGATAGGCTTCATGATTGTCACAAATAACCATTTGTCCTTCGTGCACTTCGACGGTTTTTCCACAACCTTTCAGATATTCGCGATCGGTTTCATCGCGATAATATTCAACCACCTGGAGATCCTCTTTGGCGGCATACTCTATTTTTTGCTGCCCTTGCAGGTAGTAATGGATCTCAAAATAACGACGATGACCGGTAAACAGCGCATCGGTCGCGGAGTCTGTCTCCACGCGGTAGCTCAGGGAATCACCGATAGAGTGGGCGACGCCTGGCTGAATATTGTCAATATTTTCAATAGCCTCGACGCAGCGTTGCCATTTCCGACCTGAAGCATAGCGTTGCTGGAACTGCTCTAAGTTGTCGATGATCCTCATTTTGTATTCTCGCTGCGCATATTCGTGGAAAAGAACCCGGTGCCAAAGGCGCGGTTGGCGGTGGTTTGAGCGCCAGATTCGCTGCCGGAAACCGGCAACAACGTGAAGCCGTAGCTGAATGACGTAAACCAGACGCGCCAGGAATCGAGTACTTCACTTCCCCACGAGTTGGAACCTCAAGCCCAGCAACTGGTCGGTCCAGATTCAGGGTGATGTCATCGCTACGTTGCAGCGCGTTGCAGTGCTGTGCGGCAAAGATATTTTCCTGCGTATAGCGCCAGGCGCTCAGGTTGACAGGGCGCTGCGGGACCACCAGCAGGCCGTTGCCGTGGTGGTTGGTTAGCATTGCCCAACGCACGTCCTGACGATTGCCGTTGTTTTGCGGGAACGGATAATTTTCGAACATCTCATCCACGCTGCTGCGCCAGATGTCGATGATGTTGGCCTGCTGGCTATCGGCATAGTTTTCACCGGGACCACGTCCGTAATACGCCACCTGGCCCAAATCACCGTTGATGCCCATCGTGAAACCGATGCACGGAATAATGTCCCGGTACTCGCCGTAAGGCTGGCCAGAAAGTTCCACATTCAGCTGACCGTCCGCGGCAATGCGCCAGCGATAAGTGCAGCGCATACCGAAATCGAATACCGGCGGGGCGATAATGGTCTGGCTGGTTATCAGCAGCGCATCATCGGTTTGCTCAAGGGTAAACTCGCGCAGATGCTCCTGCATAATCTGTAAATGATTCGGCTGCCAGAGGCCTTCGAACTCTTGTTTGTGGTTATCAATGGTCGGTTTGAAGAAATTAATCTTCGGCTCGCGGGTAATCAGCTCTTCGCCATTGACGTTCCAGGCGATCGGTTTACCTGTCAGCTTTGAGAAGGTCAGATGGAAGTTATAACCGCGAACGGTGCAGCTCTGGCGGCTGTCTTCCAGCGTCAGAGGGTTGGCGTTTTGCAGGCTAAACGGTACGGCAGCCGCCGTTCTGGCCTTCAGCGGGAACTGATAAGTGGCGATAGAATGCCCGGCTTCGCTGTAGCGGGTGCGGGAATCTTTGGTCACCGTAATGTTGAGGAACGCTTCGCGGGCGTCCAGCTGCGGCAGCGTGATCTGCAAGGGGGCTTCGCTGTTCGGCGCAACGTCGCGCAGTTTAATCTGCTGCGTCGCGAGCGTTTCACCTTCGACGCGCACCTCTGCGTGCAGGGTGTAGTCATCAAGCGTGGTAAACCACAGTTTATTTTCGACTTTCAGCTCGCCGCGAGTCAGATCCAGCGCGTGGTATTTTTACCGGCGCGATAACCTGTTTGTACTCTTTCAGGCCCGGTCCCGGCGTCTGATCGGAATAGATCAAACCATCAAGACAGAAGTTATAGTTGTTGGGATAGTCGCCGTAGTCGCCGCCGAATTTATACCAGACGTTGCCGTTGTCATCCTGCGCCTGGATCCCGTGGTCGCACCACTCCCAAACATAATGTCCCTGAATACAATCGTGCTTATAGAAGACGTTCTGGTACTCCGTCAGCCCGCCTGGTCCGTTCCCCATCGCATGAGCATATTCACAGATGATGCGCGGCTTCGGATGCGGGTATTCACCAAACTCATTCATCAGCGGCACGCGGGTGTACATGGTGGAGATGATATCCACCACTTCGGCGTCACGATCTTCTTCGTAATGGATCAGACGCGTGTCATCCAGCGCTTTCGCAGCGTGATACATGGCGCGGATGTTACAGCCGTATCCGGATTCGTTACCGAGCGACCAGATGATGATCGAAGGGTGGTTTTTCTGCGCATGGACGTGGCGCACGATGCGCTCAACGTAGACATTTTCCCACAGTGGATCGTCGGTGATCCGACTGATATCGCCGATATTGGCGAAGCCGTGAGATTCAACGTCTGTTTCGGCCATCACGAACAGGCCGTAGATATCGCACAATTCATAGAAGCGCGGATCGTTCGGGTAATGGGCGGTGCGTACGGAGTTGATGTTGTGCTGCTTCATTAACAGCAGATCTTTTTCAACGCGATCCATACCGACAGCACGGCCCTTAAGATGATCGTTATCGTGGCGGTTAACGCCATGCAGCATCACGTAGCGGTTATTGATGTAAAACAGACCAGTCGCGAACTTAATATCGCGATCAACGCGCTGTGGCACGACCTCAAGGCAGGTTGCCAGCTGGCATCTTTCATGCGTCATCACCAGGTGGTAGAGATACGGCGATTCCGCCGACCACTGCTGCGGCGCGCTAACCTTGAAATGAAAAGCGGTCTGCGTTTGTTCATCCACCTTCAGAGTGTTAATCACACCGCTATGCAGCGCCTTCTCACCGTCAAATAAGGTGTATTCGAGCGACGCTATCGCTGGCGTGGAGGCCAGGTTTTCCAGCGCAATGTCGCAGGAGAGGGTGGCGTCGCGATAGTCATCATCGAACTCGGTGCGAACGGTAAAATCCTGAATGTGGGTCGCCTGTTTGCCGACCAGATAGACGTCGCGGAAAATTCCCGCCGACCACCACATATCCTGGTCTTCAACGTAGGTGGAATCAGCCCATTGCATTACGCGAACGCACAGCAGGTTATCACCGGTCTTCACCACCGCGCTGATATCAAATTCGGCCGTCAGGCGGCTGCCTTTGCTGAAGCCAACGTATTGACCATTCACGTAAACTTCGAAGTAGGTTTCTACGCCATCAAACTTAATCAGTGTCTGTTTGCCCTGCCAGCCTTCGCTGAGGGTGAAAATACGCTGATAGGCCCCGGTGGGGTTATTGGTCGGAACGTAGGGGACATCAATCGGGAAAGGAAAACCTTCGTCGGTATACTGCAGCTTGCCGTGTCCTTCCATCTGCCACATGCCGGGGACGGTGATGCTGCCCCAGTCACTCATAAACTGCGACGTAAAGGCTTCCGGCACCAGCAGCGGATGCTCAAAGAACTGAAAATTCCACTGACCGCTTAGCAGCTGAAAGAGGCTGCTGGTTTCGCGGGCAAACGAGCGAGCCTGCGCAACGGAGTCGTAAGAGAAAAAATATGCGCGTGGCGCCAGTCGATTTTCGTGGGTGAGCTGAATGTTTTCCCAGCGATTCATAAGGCCTCCCGGTGGAGAAAAATCGGAACCATTCATTGTAATGGTGAGTAAGTGTAATTGATGGTGATTTTAGTAAAAGTTTTACTAAAATATAGCGAGTGAAGTGATTTACTTTAACTGGATCACGAAAATAATTCGGACGCGGAAAAGAATGCATGACAATGCGCGCCCGGCATCAGAAGAAACCGGGCGGATTAACGGGGGATTTCAGCGGGTGGTGCCGCGCAGTTTCAGCTTGCTGGGAACAAAAACCAGCAGGGGGAGCGCACGCCCGTCACGGGCTTTTTCGAACAGCAGGTTGACGCCCTGACTGCCCATCATTTCCGAATGGATGCGAACGGTGGAAAGCGGAGGAAAGGTGAAACGCGCCGTTGGGATATCATTAACGCTAATCAGCGAAATATCCTGCGGAATATTCAGACCGCGCTCGTGGATGGCGCGCAGAACGCCAATGGCAATCGAGTCTGAAGCCACAAACAGGGCGCTGGGATAGTCGGGTTTCGCCAGCATTTCTTTAGCCAGTTCATAGCCTGATGAACTGGAGAAACCGCCGCGATAGATGTCCTGTTCAGAAACGACCTGCTGCAGACGACCGTATTCGACAAACGCGGCTTCGCGGATATCGGCCTTGCCTGGCTGGTCTTCGCCACCGATGAAGCCAATGCGGGTGACGCCCTGGGCAATGAAGAAGTCGATGCTCTCTTTGCTGATGCGGGCCAGATCGATATCGACGGCGTCATATTCGCTGCCGGATTCATGGAAATCGATAAAGCAGATATTGTCGGTAAGCGCTGTTGCCGCCTCGCGCAGAGCGGGAGAAGGCTTGCCGACAATAAGAATGCCGGTAATGTGTTTGCTCTCCGGCAGACCACTGTGCTCATAGCAGTTGGTCAGTTCGATCCCGAGTTTCTCACACTGGGTTTCAATCCCATGGCGGATCGCGAGGTAGTAAGGATCGTTGATTTCCAAATCTTGCTGATAGCTGTAGAGCGCCAGAATATGCTGGGGGCCGAGCGCGCTGGTCTGGTTCTTTCGGGCGCTGCTGGTTTTGTACTCCAGCTTTTCCGCGATCTCCAGAATGCGATGCTTAGTCTCTTCTTTTACATTCAGCGTGGGGTCATCGTTTAAAACCCGGGACACTGTCGCCAGGGACACGCCAGCTTCGATTGCGATGTCTTTAAGTGTTGCCATGTTTGCCTTTTCCCTGAGTTACCTGCGCATTGTAAATGAAGTGCTTATCTATTCATCTGTTTTCAGTAAAAAAAGCATGATTAATTGACATGCTCGGGGTAAAACTGGGCTTTCAGAGTGTGATGAGTACGTCATTTTCCCGCTTTTGAGAACAATGCTCGGAAAATATTTTGCTAATATTTAGTAAAATTTTACCAAAGGAGAAAATAATGGATACCGTCGCATTTGCTGATTTTGCCCGAATGGAAATACGTGTTGGAAAAATCGCACAGGTAAAGCGCCATGACAATGCCGATAAGCTGTATATCGTACAGGTAGATGTGGGAGAGCGTACGCTGCAAACCGTAACCAGCCTGGTGCCTTACTACAGAGAAGAGGAGCTGATGGGCAAAACGGTGGTGGTGCTGTGTAATCTGCAAAAGGCCAAAATGCGCGGTGAGACATCAGAGTGCATGCTGCTGTGCGCGGAAACCGACGATGGCAGTGAAAGCGTACTGTTGACGCCAGAACGCCTTATGCCTGCTGGTGTGCGGATTGTTTAAGTCAGGCTAATTGCCGGATGGCGGCTACGCCTTATCCGGCCTACAAAAGATTGTCTTTTATAGGCCGGGTAAGGTTGTTACATTTGCTCCACGCTCACCCGTAATGCTGCCAGGGCTTTGCGCGTCGATCGCAATACCAGATCGCATTGCTCGATCGTTAACGTCAACGGCGGTTCGATGCGGATCGTCTTTGCATTGTTAAGCGTGCCGGCAACCAGCACCCGCTGGCGGAACATCTCACTGGCAAAGTTGTAGCCGATTTCATTATCGACAAACTCAATCGCCATCAGCATGCCCTTACCGCGTACATCATGCACCAGGTCCGGGTATTCCCGCGCAAGCTGGCGGAAACCATCCAGCAACATATCGCCTTTCTGCTCCGCCTGAGCCGGTAAATTTTGCTCCAGCAGGACGTTAATGGTGGCCAGCGCAGCTGCACAAGCGAGCGGGTTGCCGCCAAAGGTGGTGGTATGCAGGAAAGGATTGTCGAACAGGACGGAGAACACCTCTTCGGTGGCAATGGTCGCGCCAATGGGCATCACACCGCCGCCCAACGCTTTGGCCAGACACATAATGTCGGGCTGCACGTTTTCGTGTTCGCAGGCGAACATTTTGCCGGTACGCCCCATGCCGGTTTGCACTTCGTCAAGGATCATCAGCGCGCCAAACTCATCGCAAAGTTTACGAACGGCAGTCAAATAGCCTTGTGGAGGCAAGATCACCCCACCTTCACCCTGGATGGGTTCGAGGATCACGGCTGCGACATCGTCACCGGTCTTTTTACACTCGCTGAGCATGGTGCGCATCGCGTTAATATCGCCAAACGGCACATGACGGAAGCCCGGCAGCAGCGGCATAAAGGGTTTACGGAAGGTGGATTTAGCTGTGGCGGACAGCGCGCCCAGTGATTTACCGTGGAATGCGCCGCTGGTGGCAATAAACGTAAATTTACCGCGCGGCGATTGATACGCTTTCGCCAGCTTCAGGGCGGCTTCAACCGACTCGGTCCCGCTGTTACAGAAAAAACTGTATTTCAGTTTACCGGGCGCCAGTGCGGCGAGAGTTTTTGCCAACTATGGCCCCAGAAGAGGGCTCAAGGTAACTCCTGGCTGTGCAGAGGTTGTTTCGCGAGTTGATTCTGTACGGCGGAAACCACGACTGGATTACGGTGCCCCACGTTGAAAATTCCAAAACCACCCAGGCAATCGACGAACTCTTGCCCCTGGGTGTCGACAAGCGTATTCAGGCTTCCCGCTTGCCACTCTACGGCTCCGTAATCCCCGCCTGCAGTTACAGATTTTCGATACTCTAAGAACCCCGGATTGACATGCTCCTTGAAGTACTCAATCACCTCTTTGTTCAATGATTTCATTTCCTCATGATCAAGCGTGCGCTTTTCGATGAGATTCAGTGCGTGTGCGCTGCAGGCCAGGGCCGATGCGCTGGAAGGTAACCTGTTCAAAATATGCTCCCGGAGCTCGCGTATCACATGATACTGATTTAAGTATTGCAGGGATTGCGCCATTCCGGCGCGCTTAGCAAAAATCGGGATAAACACCAGGAAACATCTCATTTGCGCAACATTTAATGCCGTGATTTAACATTTGCTGGCATTTTGCCCAAGTAAGGAGCCTGAAAACAGATCGAATAAACGTAAATTTGCGCTAAAAATGGGCAAGATTTGCACTGTGACGGTGCGCTGGTAGAAGTGACGTTGAATAGTTACTAGATGAAAGTATTTTAAATCAATGGATTAGAATGCGTACAGATTTTGAGGTTTAATCGCAAATTGCGATCTAAATCAAATTTAACAACTAAAGATAAAAAAATTATCGCCGAAATAACATAAGCCGAAAGAGTTAACAACCAGATAACCTGCACAGGACGCAATCATGTCTTCTCATCCCTACGTTAGTCAGCAAAATACACCGCTGGATGATGATATCACCCTCATGTCTACCACCGATTTACAAAGCTATATTACCCATGCGAACGATACATTTGTCCAGGTCAGTGGCTATCAGCTGAATGAATTGCTCGATAAGCCGCACAATCAGGTTCGTCATCCGGACATGCCAAAAGCGGCGTTTGCGGATATGTGGTACACCCTGAAGCAGGGCGAGCCATGGAGCGGGATTGTGAAAAACCGGCGTAAGAATGGCGATCACTACTGGGTGAGGGCCAATGCGGTGCCGATGGTGCGGGAAGGACGCGTGACCGGGTATATGTCGATTCGTACCCGGGCAACTGACGAGGAAATTGCGGCAGTAGAGCCTTTATATAAAGCGCTGAACGAAGGGCGTTGCAACCGGCGTATTCATAAAGGGCTGGTGGTACGCAAAGGCTGGCTGGGTAAACTGCCGGCGATGCCGATTCGCTGGCGGGTACGCAGCGTGATGGCATTCATGTTTGTCCTGCTAGCGGCCACATTGCAGCAGATGGGCGCCGAATGGCCGTTACTGCTGATGAGCGCGTTGGTGATGGTGCTGGGAACGGCTATTTTCGAATGGCAAATTGTGCGTCCTATTGAGAATGTCACCCGTCAGGCTCTGAAAGTGGCGACCGGTGAGCGGAACAGCGTGTCGCATCTTAACCGTAGTGATGAACTGGGCCTGATGCTACGAGCAGTGGGCCAACTTGGATTAATGTGTCGCTGGCTCATTCACGACGTCTCCAGCCAGGTGAGTTGCGTGCGCAGCGACAGCGAAACGCTGGCGAAAGGCAGCGACGATTTAAACAAGCATACGCAGCAGACTGTCGAGAACGTGCAGGAAACGGTGACCACCATGAATCAGATGGCGGCATCGGTGAAACAAAACTCAGAGACCGCCGCCGCGGCCGATAAGCTCTCTATTGCCGCCAGCAGCGCGGCAACGCACGGCGGTGAGGCAATGGATACCGTCATCAAAACCATGGACGATATCGCCAACAGCACCCAGCGGATCGGCACTATTACGACGCTGATTAACGATATTGCCTTCCAGACTAACATTCTGGCTTTGAACGCCGCTGTTGAAGCCGCGCGGGCGGGCGAGCAGGGGAAAGGGTTCGCCGTGGTGGCGGGAGAAGTGCGTCATCTTGCTAGCCGCAGCGCCAGTGCGGCCAATGATATCCGCAAGCTGATTGATGCCAGCGCTGACAAGGTGCAGTCCGGATCTGACCAGGTTCACGCCGCAGGGCGCACGATGGACGATATTGTGGAGCAGGTGCAAAACGTCACTCAGCTGATCGCCCAAATCAGCCACTCCACGCTGGAACAATCGGATGGTCTTTCCAGCCTGACCCGCGCGGTGAATGAGCTGAGTAACATTACGCAGAAAAACGCCGAACTGGTTGAAGAGAGTGCGCAGATTTCCGCGATGGTGAAACATCGCGCGGGTCGTCTGGAAGATGCGGTTACGGTGCTGCATTAATACTAAAAATACAGGCGGAACGTCGGGCATACGGGTTCCGCCTGCTGTGCAGATTAATCCAACTGAGTAATATCCAGCGCAGCGCGATCGATAATACCGATGATTTTTTTGATCTGCGCATCGCTGGTATCACCATGATTGACGCGTAGATCCAGCACGGCTTTGAAGTTTTCCAGCGCGCGCTTCATCTGCGGATCGCGGCGCAGCTCGCAGCCGACCATCCGCGCCTGCAGGCGCTCCTGGATATGGGCCAGGTGCTCCTGGTTTTCGGCGTGCAGCTGTTTTCCTTCCTCGCTGATAAGGATTTTCTTGCGTCCGTTGTCGTCTTCCACGCTGATAAGGCCCTGGTCCTGGAGCAGATCCAGCGTCGGATAGATCACCCCCGGGCTGGGGCTGTAGTTCCCCTGGGTAAGCGTTTCGATCTCTTTGATCAGCTCATAGCCATGGCTGGCGCTGCGGCTGAGGATATCCAGAATGATCAGCCGCAGTTCGCCGTGGCCAAAGAAACGCTGGCGACGTCCGCCGCCGCGGCGGCCATGGTCGCCGTGTTCGCTGGGATCACCGTGGCGCCCGCGTGGCCCACGCCCTTCTTCATGATGATGTCGCATGGTTACCTCCTGCTATTTTTGATATATCTAATTTATATCTAAAAAATGAATGTTCGCAATGCTGGTTGTTATTTATTTTTTAAGGTGTTGATATATATGTAATTATTTTCTGGTTGTGGATTTTGATGCGGTTTGTTTTGACTATATCAAAAAAAGACTTGCATTCTTTTTAGTTGGCAATCATTATCATTTGCATCAAGTTTAGATATATCTATTTACCGTTCACGAAGGCAATCGATGATGACAAAAACCAAAGCAGACAAGTACCCGCAGCGTGTCCGCAATGAGCTGCGTTTCCGTGTGCTGACGGTGCTGCGCGTGGAGCGCGCAGGCGCGGCGTTCCAGCGTATCGTGCTGGGAGGCGAGGCGCTGGAAGGCTTCGCCTCTCACGGCTTTGACGACCATACCAAGCTTTTTTTCCCCGAGCCGGGCGCGGCATTTACCCCGCCGCAGGTGACCGAGGAGGGGATTGACTGGGGGGAAGGCGTGCGGCCTGCCACCCGCGACTATACGCCGCTGTACGATGCCGAACGTCACGAGCTGGCTTACGATTTCTATATCCACGATGGCGGTATCGCCAGCCGTTGGGCGCTGGAAGCAAAAGTGGGCGATAAGCTGGTGATCGGCGGCCCGCGCGGCTCGCTGGTGGTGCCGGAAGATTATGCCTGGCAGCTGTATGTTTGCGATGAGTCCGGCATGCCGGCGCTGCGCCGTCGTCTGCTGGGATTACGCCAGCTGCCGGCGAGGCCGCAGGTGACGGCCATCGTTACTATCGCCGATGCGTCGTATAAAGATTATCTGGCGGATCTCGACGGCTTTAACATCGAGTGGGTGGTGGGCCACAATCCGGCCTTCGTCGCCGAGCGTCTGGCGCAGGTGAAGGTGCCGGCGGAGGATTATTTTATCTGGCTGACCGGCGAAGGCGCGGTGGTGAAATCGCTGCTGGCGCGCTTTGAAGACGAGAGCATCGATCAGCAGCTGGTGCGTTCCCAGGCGTACTGGCACAGCAAGTAAAAAGCCATCGTGGTAAAACCCGGATAGCGGCGCGTCGCGCCTTATCCGGGCTACCGGCGGTGCCGTTTTTGTCGGGTGGCGGCTTACGCCTTACCCGACCTGCTATTCGGCGGTGTTACATCG
>ENA-OQDA01000716-OQDA01000716.1-human-gut-metagenome-genome-assembly--contig:-NODE-716-length-12951-cov-5.570805_pt1 | contig 12951 bp, 10 predicted proteins | sample MGYA00242771_ERZ504603 | MGnify/ENA primary metagenome ERZ504603 (study PRJEB26092, sample SAMD00036328) | human gut metagenome | host: Homo sapiens | study: EMG produced TPA metagenomics assembly of...
TACTAAAACCACTAAGGATCATACGTGCGCCCAACGGGAAGGAAGGAATTCGCCATGACCATCGAAGATCGCCAGGCACTCGTTAAGAAACCGTTGTTCAACCCCAATGGCGACATCGATGTGCGCGGGCCGTCGGTGAGGTTCACGGCGTTGCACATGCCCACCAGCAGGATGTTCATGAACAGCAGGTACAGCCAGGGGATGGCGATGCCGTCGCCGACGGGAACCACCGTGGTCAGGATGCCGAAGTCGAGCGTCACGACGAAGGGAATCTCCACGGTGGGCTGTATGCCCAGCCAGTTCACGGCCACGAGCACGAACGCCGTGGCGATGGCCACCTGCCCCACGATCTTCGCCTTCGGGGTGAGACCGAGCGAGCGCTCCTTCACCACTTTCGACGCGTCGTCGACGAGGCCCAGCAGACCCGTGAGCACGGTAGCCGCCAGCAGCACGAACGTCTCGGGCGTGGGCATGCCGACGAACAGCGCCACCGCGATGACCGCGATCAGCATGATGACGCCGCCCATGGTGGGCGTGCCCTGCTTCACGAGGTGGCTCTCGGGGCCGTCGGCGCGCACCTGCTGGCCGATATGGCTCGACTTGAGGAACTTGATCCACAACGGCGTGAGCACCATGGTCACCACCATGGCGAACACGACGGCAAGGAACACGAGAAACGTCGGATATTGGTTGAATACCGTAAACATAGCTAATTGACCAGTCCTTCGACTACGCGAGTCAGACCCATGAAATGAGACGCCTTCACCAGCACGGCGTCTCCGGGCTCGACGCAGGCGTCCAAATCTCCGAACACTTCAGAAAGAGAGCCCGCGCGCACGATGCGCTGGGGATCCATGCCGGCGCGCTCAGCGGCGTCGGCTATGTGCAGGGACAGCTCGCCTACGCACACGAGCCGGTCGAGCGGCAGCGTGGCGGCGAACTCCCCGATGCCCGCATGGCAGGCCGGGGCGTAGCTTCCCAGCTCGCCCATGTCGCCGAGCACGGCCACGTGCTTGCCCGGCACGTCCAGCGCGCAGAACGTCGCAAGCGAGGCGCGCATGGAGTCGGGGTTGGCGTTGTAGGCGTCGTTCACCACGGTGAACCCGCCGCGCGCACGGAGCACTTCCTGGCGGCCGGCTTCCGGCTCGGCATGCGCGAGGGCATCGGCGCAGACGGAAAGCGGGATGCCGCAGGCGCGCCCGACCGCGGCCGCGGCGCACGCGTTCGACACGTTGTGCAAGCCTCGCAGCGTGAGCGCGCAGCGCGCCGTCTCCTCCTCAGGGGCATCCGCGAAGCCGACGGCGTGCAGCCGAAAGCGCGGGCGACCCTGCTCGTCGAGCTCCACCTGCTCGGCCCACACGGCGGGACGCGCCGCTTCGGCGGCTTCGGCCTGGGCGCGGCGCTCGGCTGCGGCGGCGAGCCGTCGAACAGCACGGTCTCCACGCGGCGCGCGTCGAGGCGCGCATGCTCGCGCACGAAATCGGCGTAGTCGTCGTCGGCGTTCACGAACGCCGCCGCGCCTCCGCGCCGCATAGAAGCTCGGCCTTGGCGCGCGCGATGTTCTCGCGGCTGCCCAGAAGCTCGATATGGCTCTCGCCCACGTTCACCACGAGGCCCCAATCGGGGCGCACGTAGTCGCATAGGTCGGCCAGCTGGCCCGCGCCGCGCATGCCCATCTCCACCACCACCGCCTGCGTGTCCTGCTCGGCGGCGAGCAGCGTCTTGGGAACGCCCAGCTCGTTGTTCTGGTTGCCGGCCGTCGCCACCGTGGACAGCGTGCTTGCCAGCACGTCGCGCACAAGGTTCTTCGTGGTGGTCTTGCCGGTGGAACCCGTCAGCGCGATCACGCGACCGTGCAGGTGAGAGCGCCATTCGCGCGCGATATCCGCCACGGCGTGGGCCGTGTCGGGCACCTCGATAACGCTTGCGCCCAGCTCGGCGGCCAGCATGCGCACGGCCTCGTCCAGCGGCTGCATCACAAGCGCGCACACGGCGCCGCCCGAGAGGGCCGCACCGACGAAGTCGTGGCCGTCCACGCGCTCGCCCGGCAGCGCGACGTACACGTCGCCCGGCTTCGCGTCGCGCGAGTCCCAGGTGAGCCCCGTGGCCAGCGCGCGCGGATCAAGCGGCTCCACCACGAACGAGCCTCCCGTGCATGCGGCGATCTGCTTGTGGTTCAAACGCATGCTATCGATCCTCGCCTGAGGGTTCGTCGCCGAACGCACACGCGAGCTCCTCGGCGGCCACGATGCGATCGTCGAACGAGAGTACTTGGTCGCCCACGAGCTGATAGTCCTCGTGGCCCTTGCCCGCGATGAGGATCGAGTCGCCCGGCTTCGCCTGCGCGATGGCGCGCGCGATGGCGGCGCGACGGTCGGCCTCCACTTCGAAGCGGCCGGCTCCCGAGCTCATTCCGCTCACGATGTCCTCGATGATGGCCTGCGGATCTTCGGTGCGCGGGTTGTCCGACGTCACCACCGCATGGTCGGCCGCCAGGGCGGCCTTGCCCATGATGGGACGCTTGCTGGCATCGCGGTCGCCGCCGCAGCCGAACACGCAGACGGTGCGGCCGGGCGTGAGCGCCATGATGGACGCGAGCGCCTTCTCCAGCGCGTCGGGCGTGTGGGCGTAGTCCACGAACACCGACACGCCGCCCGTGTTCGGCGCGCTCACGCGCTCCAAACGACCCGGGATCTGCGGCGCCTCCTCGAGCGCTTCGACGATGGTCTCGGCCGGGAAGCCCAGCTGCAGCCCGATGCCGAAGGCGCACATGACGTTCTCCACGTTGAACTTGCCCACGAGCGGGTAGTCGAACGTATGCAAGCTGCCGCGCACGTCGAGCGTGACGGTGGTGTGGGTAGGAGCATACTGCACGTCCACGGGATGGATCTGCGCGGAAGGATCGAAGCCCGTCGTGACCACGCTGTCTTCGGCAACCGAGCAACGCCGCAGCAGCTCTTTGCCCCACTTGTCGTCAATGCAGATCACGCGCTTGGCCGGATAATCTTTCGAGAACAGGCGCGCCTTCGCCTCGAAGTAGGCCTCGAACGTGTGATGGTAGTCCAGGTGATCCTGCGTCAAGTTGGAGAACGCCGTAACGGCGAATGCGGCGTCCCACGTGCGATCGAGGTCGAGCGCATGAGAGCTCACCTCCATGGCCACGACGTCGCAGCGCGCATCGCGCATGCGGGCGAGCAGCTGCTGCAGGTCGGGCGATTCCGGCGTGGTATGAGCCGATTTCTCGGCCTCGTCGCCGATGCGGATGCCCACGGTTCCGATGACGCCCGTGCGCTTCCCCGCTACCCGCGCGATGTGCTCTACCAGGTAGGTCGTGGTGGTCTTGCCGTTGGTGCCGGTGATGCCCACCAGCGCAAGGTCCTTGGAAGGATGGTCGTAGAAGTTCGCCGCAGCGGCCGCCATGGCCTTGCGCGTATCCTTCACCACGATCTCCGTGACGTCCGTAGCGTCGGCCAGGTACACCTTGCGCTCGACCACGAGCACTTTCGCGCCCCGATCGATGGCGTCCTGGGCGAACGAGTGCCCATCCGTCGTCATGCCTACCACGCAGAAGAACGCGTCGCCGGGTTGCACCCGGTCGCTGCGGTAGGCGATACCGTTCACCTCGTCGTCGGCGTTGCCGAGGATGGTGCAGTCGATACCTGCGAACAGTTCGGTACAGGTCTTGCCCATGGCTTCCTCACTCCGGATAAATGTTGAATCGGTCGATGGCTGTTGTCATTATATCCTTAAAAATCGGCGTGACCACACCGTCGGTGGGAACCTCGTTGGCACCCACAAAACAAACCAATTGGCTGGAAGAATCGGCCAGGAAACCGGTGAAGGCCAGGTTGTACACCCCTTTTCGGTAGCCGCCGTTCTTCTCGTCGTAGATCTCCGCCGTGGACGTCTTGCCCGCCACGTTGAAGCCGTCGATGGCGGCGGCCTTGCCCGTGCCCTCGGTGACGACGGTCTTCAGCATGCTGGTCAGATCGTCGATGGCTTTCTTGTCCTTGATGACGGTGTCGCTTCCGTACTCGGCCGTCTCGCCGCTTTGGGGCTTCGACAGGAGGAAGTGCGGCGTGCACTCCACGCCGTCGTTCACGAGCGCTCCGTAGAAGCGGGTGATCTGCAACGGCGTGAGCGACAGGCCCTGCCCGAAGCTGACGTTGTAGGCGGTGACCTTGCTCCAATCGTCGAAGGGAAGCAGGTTCCCCAGGTACTCGGTGCCGGCTTCGCCCTCGCCCGGATAGTCCACGCCCGTCTTCGTGTGCAGGTTGTACTCGTTGATCTTGTTGTAGAGGTTCCGGAACCCCGACACGTCGCCCACCGTCGCGTTCTCGGTGGCCAGCGAGATGCCGACGTTCGACGACTGGTCCATGATCTGCCGCAGCGTGTACGTGGCGTCTCCGCGCTCGTGCGCATCCCCAATGACGTAGCCGTCGGCCTCGATGGAGGACGGGCAGAACAGCTCGGTGTCGGGCGTCATGGTGCCAGCTTCCAGGATGGCCATGGCCGACACCGACTTGAAGATGGAGCCCGGCTCGAACAGGTCGGTCACGCATTTGAGCTTCGGCGCATCCGCTTCCATATTCGTCCGGTCGGCCGGATTGAGCAGCGGCAGCGATGCCGCGGCGTAGATCTCTCCCGTGCCGCCGTCCATCACGATGGCGCTGCCGCCGTTGGCCGTGATGCCCTTGGCATCGGCCGTCAGGCGCTCCTCGACGGATTGCTGCAGCTCTATGTCGATGGATATGATGATGTCCTCGCCGTCCACGGCCGCCTTGGAGTCGCGCGTGCCGCCGGGAATGGGCGTGCCGTCGGGGCTGCGCTCCTCGCGCGTGTAGCCCGCCTCGCCTGACAGCACGTCGTCGTAGTACAGCTCGAGGCCCGATACCCCCTTGTAGTACTCGCGGTTGTTCTCGGCATCGGTTTCCAGCGTGCATACGCCGATGACCTGGCCTCCCACCTGAGCGTTCGGATACTCGCGCTTCCACAGCGTCTTATAGCGGATGCCGAAGTCCATGCCTTCGCGCGACCCTCCCGAAGCCGAGAGCTCGCGCACGCGCTCCTTGAGAGCGTCCCCCACCGCCACGTCGGCCTTCTCCTTCACCACCGCGTACCGCGTGTTCGGAGCGGTGATGGCTTCCAGGTAGTCGGACTTCTGGCCGCCCAGCACGTCGACGAGCACCTGAGCCGTCGCGTCCGCGTCGTCGACTTCCACCGGGTCGATGTAGATGGTGGTCGACTCCACGGAGGTGGCCAGCACCACGCCGTTGCGATCGTAGATGGTGCCGCGGCGCGGCTCGATCCAGTCGTAGCTCATACGCGCGTTCTCGGCTTCCGAAGCCATGGCAGGGGCGGCTATCACCTGCAGGTACGCCAAGCGCAGCACGAACAGCGCCGCGATGACGGCGAAGGCGAGAATGGGAAGGAACACCCGGTTCGAATTCGAGTTGAAGTCGACCGCCGCAGCCGGGCGGCCGGAGGCGCGCACCGGACGCGCCGCGCGCGGCGGACGCGAGGGGCGTGCGGACGAGCGGGAGCTTCCGCGACCGCGAGCAGGGCGCTCGCCTCGCGGCGTGTGCGGTCTATCGGACATCGGCTTTACGCCTCGGAGCCAGCCGCTATGGCAACGCTCTTCGAAAGGGACAGGGCGCCGGACTCGTCGGTTGCGACGACGTCCTTATCCAGAGTGATGACCCCCGTGGTCTCGGGGGCGGCCATGCCCAGCTTGCCCGCCTGCTGCTTCACCTTCGTCGGATTGGACAGCGTGCTCTGGGACACTTCCAGCGCGGCGCCCGAAGAGCGGGCGTCGCTGATCTGGCTGGTCAGCTGGCTCGACTGCATCGTCGTGGAGATCGTCGCGGACATGAGCCCGATGCGCGCGAATCCCACAAGCGACACCACCAGCAGCACGACCGCCGCCGCCTTCGCCAAGAACACGACGTTCGACGGAAGCGTGGGGGTCTGCGTGCGGGTGCCGCGGCCCGGAACGACGCTGATGCGCTCGCGCGGGCTGCGTTCGGGTGCGCGCTCGGGATAGTACGAATACGCTGGTGCTGCGCCCATGTCCGACCCCCTTTCTGTGTTTCGACTGCATGTAAAGGTCGCGTGCGGTGCATATGGCTCCCGCTTGCGTCAGCGGGACGTTTTTGCTTATCGTTTCTGCGCTACGCGAAGCTTGGCGCTGCGTGCGCGAGCGTTGCGCTCGATTTCTTCGGCCGTCGGCAGAACCGGCTTCCTGGTGACGATGTCGAGTATCGGCTGCTTCCCGCACATGCACGCCGGCAGATCCGGAGGGCACGTGCATCGGTTCGCGAACTTGGCGAACGTTTCCTTGACGATGCGGTCCTCAAGCGAGTGGTAGCTGATGACCACCAGGCGGCCGCCGGGGTTGAGCCAGCGGATGGCCGCGTCGAGGCCGCTTCTCAGCACATCGAGCTCGCCGTTCACCTCGATGCGCAGCGCTTGGAACGTGCGCTTCGCCGGGTGTCCCCCTGCTCGGCGAGCCGAGGCGGGGATGGCGGCCTTGATGATGTCGACCAGCTGCTCGCTCGTCTCGATGGGAGCGTTCTGGCGCGCGCGCACCGCGAAATCCGCGATACGGCTGGCCCACTTCTCGTCCGAGTAGGTACGGATGATCCGAGTGAGATCTGCTGCGGTGTAGGTGTTGATGATCTCTGCTGCGGTAAGGGTTTGTTTACCCGGATCCATCCGCATATCAAGAGGGCCGTTCTCCTTGAAGGAGAAGCCTCGAGACGGCGTGTCGATCTGCACCGAAGACACTCCGAGGTCGAACAGAACCGCATCGACGCCGGGCACCTCCGTGCTGAGGAGCGCTTCATCCATATTTCCGAAGTTGCCGCGCACGAGTTCCAGGCGCGGGCGCACGTCGTCAGGCAACGTCCCGAGTTTGAGACGGGCAGCGGCCAGCGCCACCTCGTCTTGATCGATGCCGATGAGCGTGCCCCCGCTCCCGATGAGCTTGGCCGCTTCGAAGGAATGCCCTGCACCGCCGAGTGTTGCGTCCACGAATGTATGCTGTGGTTTGAGGTTCGAGTATTCGAGGCACTCGGCGAGCAGAACGGGTGTATGCCGATATTCGCTTGTCATATCGCTCACGCCTTTCGATCAGTCGAACAACAGACCGAGATCGGTCTCGTCGTCCACCGCGTCGTAGCGCTTTGCGTCCCAGATCTCGAAGTAGCCCGTGTTGCCCACGACGACGACCTCCTTGTCGATTCCCACGGCTTCGCGCTGCTCGGCCGAGATCATGATGCGGCCGGCTGCGTCGATGGACACATCGGCTGCACGCGACTTCAGCTTGCGGCGCAGGCGAACATGGAGATCGTTGGTGCGGTCGAACTTCTCGAACTTGTCCTCGAACACGCCGGCCACCCATGCATTGAACGCATCGGGCTCGAACACGTAGAGGCACTCGTCCTCGGGTTGCGGGTTACCACCAGATCCGTCGAGAGAACCTTGCGAAACGATGCGGGAAGCGACATGCGGCCTTTGGCGTCCACCTTATGGCGGTACGCGCTGTTGAGATCGACAACCTTGTTGCCCTCTTCCGCCATGCCTTCCTTTCCGCCGCCGTCCCACGGCTCTTTCGATGTATGGAATTCTATCCCACTTCGCCCCACTTCACAACAAAATATGCGACTTGACCCCCTTTTTGCCCATCCTGAAACCCACCGGACTCTTTCCCGTTAACCGCTCCCCTGCCAACCGAAAAACGACACGACCACATGTAGAACGGACGCGCTTGGGCGGGCACAACATGTAGGCCGCCCGCCCCCGCGGTGGGACGAAGTGGGGAGTTATGCGGAATCTGTGGCAGGATGGATCTTCAACCTGAATTTCAGTTCGCCGCCCCCTCCATCAGGCACAAAACAGCGAACGGATGTTTGAAATTGAGTCAGCAGGGGGCAAAGTGGGAGACGAAGAGCGGCCTTCCTACGTTCACCCGGGGGTGGGCGCTCAGATACTCCTCGCGGATATGGGTGCGGTTCACGTGGGTGTAGATCTGGGTGGTGGAGATGTCCGAATGCCCCAGGATCTCTTGGATGACGCGCAGATCGGCGCCGCCGGCGAGCATGTGGGTGGCGAAGGAATGGCGCAGCGTGTGCGGATGAAGGTTCGCCACGCCGATGAAGCGGCCGGCCTCGGCGACGAGGGAGTGCACGCTCTGGCGCGTCAGCCGCCCGCCGCGCGCATTGAGGAACACGGCCGAGGTTGATTTCGCGTACGAGCGGACGAGCTCGGGGCGTCCGCGCTCGAGGTAGTCGCGCAGCGCGCGCAGCGCGGCGCCCGAGATGGGGGCGATGCGTTCCTTATTCCCCTTGCCCAGGATATGAAGATAACCTTCCTCCAAGATGGCGTCGCCCAAATCGAGCCCCGTGCACTCGCTCACGCGCAACCCGCAACCGTACAGGACCTCGAGGATGGCCTGGTTGCGAAGGGCCAGAGGGCCTTCGTCCAGCGGGCGCGACAGCATGGCGTCCACCTGCGCCACCGAAAGCACGTCGGGAAGACGGTCGGGCGCCTTGGGAAGCTGGATAGTGTCGGCCGGGTTGCGGCGCGCGTAGCCTTCTCGCACGAGGAAGCGGTGGAACCCCTTGAGCACGGACACATGGCGGTCCACCGTCGAGGCCGCATACCCGCGGCCGAACAGATCCGACTCGTAAGCTACGATGACCTCGCGATCGACGTCGTCCAGCGACTCGACCCCGCGTTTCTCGAGAAACTGCGCGTAGTCCTTGAGGTCGGCGGCGTACGCGGACACGGTCAACGGAGAGCTTCCTCGCTCGACGCGCAGATACGCCAGGTACTCTCGATACAGCTCGTCCATCCGCCACCTTCGTCGTCGCCGCGCCACCGCAAAACTTCGAACAGATGTTTCACGTGAAACATCCGCGCTCCGCCCGTCGAACCCTCTGCATGATATAGTTCACAGGATAGCACGCCTTCGCGGCGATGAGGACGCTGCGCGTCCGCAGGAAGCGCGCCACCGTCCTCCCTAGGCGCGACGCACGGCGGCGGCGCTCACGAAACCGCAGAACAGCGGATGGGGCCGCGTGGGGCGGCTCTTGAACTCGGGATGGCCCTGGCTGGCGACGAACCACGGATGGCCGGGCAGCTCCACCATCTCCACGAGCCGCCCGTCCGGCGACGCGCCCGACACCGAAAGCCCCGCTTCGACCAAGCGCTCGCGGAAGGCGTTGTTCACCTCATAACGATGACGGTGACGCTCATATATAATAGATTCGCCGTAAGCCTCGAACGCCTTCGTGCCCGGCTCCACCTTGCACGGATAAGCTCCCAGGCGCATGGTTCCGCCCTTGCCCTCCACATCCTCCTGCTCGGGCATGAGGTCCACCACGGGAAAGGCCGCCTCGGCATCGAACTCGGCCGACGTGGCCCCGGACATGCCGGCCGCGTCGCGCGCGAACATGCATACGGCAGCCTGCAGCCCCAGGCAGATGCCCAAGTAGGGAATGCCCTGCTTGCGCGCGTAGCGAGCCGCGGCGATCTTGCCCTCGAAGGCGCGCTGGCCGAAACCGCCCGGCACGAGGATGCCGTCCATGCCGCCCAGCACCGCCCCCGCGTTCGCGTCCGACAGCTCCTCGCCGTCCACGAGGTGCACGTTCACGCGGCATCCGCAGCGCACCCCCGCATGCCCGAGCGCCTCGATCACCGACAGATACGCGTCGGGCAGGCTCACGTACTTGCCCACCACGGCCACGTCCACCTCCTCATCGCAAGCGTCCGCCGCGGCCAAGAACGAGCGCAGGGGCGCCAAGTCGGCCGAACGCCGCTCGAGGCACAACCGGTCGAGCACCATCTCGTCGAAGCGCTGCTCGTGCAAGCCCAGCGGCACCTCGTAGATGGACGGCGCGTCGGTGCAGACCAGCACCTCCTCGGGCCGCACGTCGCAGAACAGCGCGATCTTCTCGCGCACGCCGTCCTCGATCTCGTGGTCCGAGCGGCACACGATGAAGTCGGGCTGCACGCCGATGGAGCGCAGCTCCTTCACCGAATGCTGCGTGGGCTTCGTCTTCACCTCGTGCGCTGCGGCTATATAAGGCACCAGCGTCACGTGAACGAACAGCACGTCGCCGTACGGCAGCTCCTTCTTGAACTGGCGCGCGGCCTCGATGAACGGCAGCGACTCGATGTCGCCGACGGTGCCGCCGATCTCGGATATGACGATGTCGGCGCCGGTTTGGTCGGCGATGCGCCGCAGGCGCGCCTTGATGGCCTCGGTGACGTGCGGAATCACCTGCACGGTGCCGCCCAGGTAGTCGCCGCGCCGCTCGCGCGCGATGAGGCTCTGGTAGATGGATCCCTGCGTGAAGTTGGACTCGCGCGTGAGGTTCTCGTCGATGAAGCGCTCGTAGTGCCCCAGGTCGAGATCGCCTTCGTGCCCGTCCTCGGTGACGAACACTTCGCCGTGCTGGAACGGCGACATGGTTCCCGGATCCACGTTGAGGTACGGATCCATCTTCTGCATGGTCACTTGGTACCCGCGCGCCTTGAGCAAGTGCCCCAGCGACGCGGCCGTAATGCCCTTGCCCAGCGACGAGACGACGCCCCCGGTAACGAAGATGTGCTTGGCCATGATTCTCCTATCATGCTATGCGTGCTTCATATGATTCGGAGACGGCGCCTGGCCGCGCACGAAATACGCCCGAAGAGCACAGCGGATCCTGCCTCCAAACGTCTTTTCATTCTACGGCATGCACGAGGTCGGAGCCGCATTGCCCGGCGCAATTAACAAAGCCGTAACACCCACGGCACGGCAGCCGATGCGCGAGCCAGATGCAAGAGGCGCAGACAGCGCAAGGGCCGGGCGCCGCGCATCGAGAGCGCGTGCCCGGCCCTTGCACCGGAGAGGAAGGGGTGCGCACATCCGGCAAAGGACGGCACCGTCGAATGATCAGGTTAGTTGTCTACAAACCGGCTGCGGCGTTCTCGCCGGCCACCTTGCCGTAGAACATGGCCATCGCGTGGCTGTGGCCGCTCAGACGGAAGGGGTACTTGATAGCGAAGCGGCTGCCCTGGATGTTGCCGGACGCATACAAGCCGGGGATCACCTGGCGCTCGAGGTCGAGCACCTGGGCGTTCTGGTTGGATTCCAAGCCGCCCATCATGACCAGGCACAGGCCCACGCCCATGCGCTGCGCGTAGTACGGGCCGTCGTCGGTCACGGGCATCAGGTACTTCGCCTGCTTGGCGTAGTCCTCGTCGACGCCCTTCTCGCACAGCTCGTTGTAGCGCTCGACCGTGGCCAGCGCTGCATCGACGTCCATGCCGTCGATGCTCTCGAACAACTCGCGCAGCGTCTGGCCCTTGAAGATGGTGCCGTCGCCCACCCGCTCGTCCCACTCGGCGAGCGTGGCCGCGAACGTGTTCACGCACTTCGCAGCATTCTCTTCGAAGTGGCTGTCGGTGATCATGAAGCACTTGTGCTTGGGCTGCAGCTCGATGGGATACTCGGCATCGGCGGCGCAGGTGTCCTCGTTCATGAACCGCTCGCCGTTGTAGTTGATGCGCAACAGCGGTCCGGTGAAGCCCATGGAATCGTTCTGCGAATCGGTGTCGCCCGGACCCCCCATCACGTGCATCTGCGAGCACTGGTACTGCTGGATGGAAGCACCCGCCCAGTACCCCAGCTTGTAGCCGTCGCCCGTATTGGTGCGGTTGCCCTCGACGTCCATGTTCGGCCATGGGTTGCCGTTGCCGTTCCAGATGAGGTTCGGTGCGAAGTAGCGCACCATGTCCTCGTTGGATCGACAGCAGCCCGATGCCAGGCACACGCCGTTTTCAGCGTTGATCTTCTTGTACTTGCCGGTATCGGCGTTGCGCGCGTACACGCCCACCACGCGACCTTCATCGTTTTGGATGAGCGCTTCGGCGAAATGGCCGAAATACGCTTCGGAGCCCGTGCCGGCATCGAGGCCCTTCTGGAAATTGTTGTCGAGCACGGCCTGATGGTCGGTGAAGTTCAGGCATTCGGGGAAAGCGGCCTGCGGCTCGCTCTCCCAGTCGATGGTCGGATCGCTCATGCAGCTGACGCCGTTGGGAACGTCCGCGCTGGGATCCATCGACATCTCGTAATTCTCGAGGATCTCGCAATCCGCGCCCTCGATCCACCAGTCCATAGCCTCCGCGTCGCCCAAGACGAACTTGCGGACGATATTGTAATTCGTGATGCTGGCGCACTCCTGGAACTCTTCCTTGATGATGGCCTCAAGGTCGAGGTGGGGCAGGCCGAAGGTGTCGGTCAGCTTGCCGTTCAAGTAGCAGTACTGGCTGGAGCGCTGCTGCGGCATGGAACCCTTCTCGATGCCGACGACCTTGGCGCCGCCCTCGGACGCCGCACGGAACGCCGCGACGCCCGAGACGCCCAGACCCACGACCGCCACGTCGCAGTCAAGCTCTTCCTCCACCATATCGTCGGTGATCTCAGGAGGATTGGCGGGCCAAGGATAATAGTCTCCCCACGGCGACGGGGCAAGTCCTTCGGCGGCGTCGGCCGCGCTCGCAGCCGTCGCAGCATCGCCCGCCGAGCTTGCCGAAGACGCCTGCGGCGAACATCCCGCCAACGCTGCTCCCGCTCCCAGCGCCGCCACGCCTCCTAGCGTGAGGAACCCGCGACGCGTGAGGCCGTCGGCCAGCTCTTTCTTTTGCTTTTCGTTGTTCATGATCTCCCTCCTTCAGGGTGAATCGAGCAGCGCTCCATGCGCCGCCCTTGCAACGACGCAACCATAGGACGCACGTGGAACAGGGAGAATAACCGCAGTGCGTGAAGCGCATCACCGCGTTGCAGTATTTTTTCGTTTTACCAGATGATCGGACTGAAAAGACATCGAGGCGACCGGCTTTCGGAGAACGCGAGTCCGAAGGACGACGTCGGCTGAGTACAATGGGCAGGAAACATGCGGA
>ENA-OQDA01000719-OQDA01000719.1-human-gut-metagenome-genome-assembly--contig:-NODE-719-length-12924-cov-3.041416_pt1 | contig 12924 bp, 10 predicted proteins | sample MGYA00242771_ERZ504603 | MGnify/ENA primary metagenome ERZ504603 (study PRJEB26092, sample SAMD00036328) | human gut metagenome | host: Homo sapiens | study: EMG produced TPA metagenomics assembly of...
TTTGGATACGGCCGCAGGGACGTTTATCGTCAATAGACGGGTCGGGAATAACTACATCACAGGAAATGGTGTGATTATAGCCCAGATATTCATCAATATTAGCGGCAGCAACCTTACCGGCAGCAATAGCACGGATTACGGTTGCAGGACCGGTTACGCAGTCGCCGCCGGCGAAGACGCCTTCATTGTTGGCAAGCTCACTGCTTGAGAGTGCGGAAATAGTACCGCGTTTGATTTTGATGCCGGCTTCCTCGAACGGACGCAGCTCAATGCCCTGACCGATAGCAACAACGATAACGTCGCAGGGAATGCGCTCCAACTCTACGTCAGCGTGAATCGGACGTGCACGTCCCCAGGCATCGATAGGACCGATGATTTGCGGTTCAGCCCAGAGAGCGGCCACATTACCTTCGGCATCTGCTTCAATGTGATGCGGAGCCTTTAAGCCGTACAGCTCAGCGCCCTCGGCAATAGCACCTCGATTTCTTCGGGCAGCGCTGTCATGTCATCCTGACGACGGCGGTAGGCGATGATAACCTTTTTGGCCACCGAGACGGATGGAGCTGCGGGTGCAGTCCATAGCAACGTTGCCGCCGCCGATAACAACAACGGTTTTATCCTTAAAGTCAGGCATTTTTTCCTCACCGATGTTGCGCAGCATTTCTACCGCACTGATAACACCGTGGGAATCCTCGCCTCAATACCGATTTTTTGTCGGTGTGAGCACCGATGGCAATATAAACCGCGTCAAACTCCTCACGCAGCTTTTCGAAGGGGATATCGCCCTCCTCGTTACCGATTCTGGTGTTGAGATGTACTTCTACGCCGGTGGACAAAATAGCGTCTAGGTCCTCCTGCAGGCGTTCACGCGGGAAGCGGTAAGCAGGAATGCCGTAGCGCAGCATGCCGCCGAGCTTGCTCTTTTCTTCGAACACAACAGCATGATGGCCCATCAGCTCCAGATAGTAGGCTGCGGACATACCGCTGGGGCCACCGCCGATGATAGCGATACGTTTGTTGGTAGCAGGCTGCTTTTCGGGCAGCGGAACAGTGTTGCTGGGCGCGTTATCGACAGCCATACGCTTCAGACCGCGGATATTGATAGGAGCATCAATCATGCTGCGGCGGCAGCGTGCTTCACAGGGATGCTCGCAGATAAGACCGCAGGCAGTAGGGAAGGGGTTATCCTTGCGGATGAGCTTGACAGCGTCGGCATAACGGCTTGCGCCAACCAGTGCAATGTAACCGGGGATATCAACCTGTGCCGGGCACAAAGCAACGCAGGGGATAGAATGATGGACGTTGACAGAGCATTTGCCCTTCTTTATGTGGTTAATGTAATCTTCACGGAAGCCTTCCAGACCGGCCAAAACCATTTTGGCTGCTTCGAAGCCGATGGCGCAGTCAGCGCTGTTGGCAACATTTTGCGCAGTGCTTTCGATTAAATCCAGAGTGTGCATGTCAGCCTTGCCGGCGAGCACGTCTTCCATAAGATTCTGCAGCTGCGCGAGGCCTACACGGCAGGGTACGCATTTGCCACAGGTTTGTGCGTGGCAGACTTTGAGGAACGACAGCTGCAGGTCAACAGGGCACAGTCCCGGGGGGCTGGCGATGATGTGTCGTTCCAGGTCCTTGTACAAGCGCTCGACCGTAAGCTGTGCCTGGTCGGGTGTTTCGATTCTTAAACGGCTCATAATTTTCCTCCAAAAAGCATACACTAAATATATAAAGGTATAAACTATATTATACAGAAAAAAGCTGAATTTCGCAATAATAAAGAAGATAGTTTTTATGTAACAATCTGAGCAAAACAAGCTCGCAAGCGCTTTTTTCGTCTGCTGCCGCAGCAAAGCATTCTTGCGGAGGCTATGCTTTTTTGCCATTTTTTGTGTTATACTAATACTGAGCTTTTTAGAATTAATGCTGTCGGCAGAACGTTTGCATCCGGCAGCTTAAAATATTGGAGGGTTGGATATGCAGCTTACTGCTACACATTATATCAGCCTGGCTGTAACGCTTCTGGTGACGCTGCTGCCGGGGCTTTTGGCAGCCAGAAGGGTGAAGTCTGCCGATGATTATAACGTAGGAGGCCGCAGCTCGGGCGCAGGCCTTGTCGCGGGCACGATTATCGGCACGATTGTCGGTGGCGCTGCTACCGTTGGTACGGCGCAGCTTGGCTTCAAGCTGGGGTTGACGGCTTGGTGGTTTACGCTGGGCAGCGGTATCGCGCTTTTGCTGATGGCGGCGTTTTACGCTGTGCCATTGCGCCGCAGCTCACTGACCACAGTAGCGGAGTATCTCGTTACGGATTACGGCAAGCCTGCGGGGTGGCTGGCGACCTTCAGCGCCTGCGCCGGCATTTTTTTCAGTATTGTAGCAAGCACGCTTACGGCGTTGCATCTCATTGCCGGCGTGTTCGGTGTACCGCTTTTGGCTGCAGCAGCCATTGTTATAGCTGTTACTTTGTTGCTGGTGTTTTTCGGTGGCCTCAGCAGCAGCGGCATGGCCGGCATTTTTAAGATTGTGCTGATTTTCGCCAGCATTTTCGTCGGCGGCTTTCTGGCCTACGCCGATATGGGACATTGGCAGGGCCTGACGCAGAGCTTTGCTGCGTATCCCTGGTTCAGCCTTTTCGGACGCGGCGTGGAGGACGGCCTTGTCAGCCTCGGCTCGATGATTGTGGGCGTTATTTCTACGCAGACCTATGTGCAGGCACTGTTTTCGGCGCGCGATACCAAAACGGCAGCTGTCGGCTGCTGTGCTGCCGCACTGATAGTAATTCCTGTGGGATTGCCGTCAGTAATGATCGGTATGTTCATGAATCTGCATCACCCGGAGATTAATTCTATCGATGCACTGCCGCTGTATCTCGTTACCTATCTGCCGCAATGGCTTGGCGGTATCGGTCTGGGCGCTGTGCTGCTTTCGGCCCTGGGCTCAATCGCTGGTCTGGCGCTGGGCGTAGGTACGATGATTTCACGTGATATCGTCAGCAAAATCTGGCTTAAGGCTACGGCTGCAGGCCAGCTGTGGGCAAGCCGCCTGAGCGTGCTGGCCGTTTCTGTCACTGCGATGGTGTTTGTCTTTATGCACCTTGATTCGTCGGTGCTGGAGTGGAATTATCTCTCCATGGCGCTGCGGGGCAGTGGTATCTTTCTGCCGCTGACGTTCTGCATTTTCTTCCCGGGCAGGGTGCGCGCTTCAATGGGCGTGGCTGCTATGGGTGCAGGCATTTTTGCGGCGCTTTTCTGGAAGCATATCAGCCCGTGGGAAATCAACAGTCTGTTGCCGGCGCTCGTGTATAATCTGTTCTTTTTACTTATCGGTCTGGCGTGGGGTAAAAAAGGGGAATAGAAGCGAAAAAGCTGCTTTTACAGCAAGCGGTTTGCTTGCAAAAAGCAGCGTAATATGCTATATTATAGACAAAGGACAACCGCCCACGTCGGTGGGTTGCCAAAGCTTTTATTGCGGAAGAACCGCCCTGTCACTAGGCAAAGATTAAGGGCGGTTTTCCTATGTCTGGGTTATTTACTGAACTGAAAAGTAATGTCAGCACGCCAGAATGAATACGCCAAAGGCCATCAGGTCCTTAAAGTCGTAGTTCTTCATAGGCATCATCTCCATTCTGTTGGAGAATGATGGCAATGCCACCCGTAAGCACGATTGTCCAAAGTCTGAATATATTGTAACATAGATAAAGAGAACATACAACGAACGAATTGTGAATTCACGGTTGTATGATTTTTTTCAGTTTTAGGCAGGAATTTTATCTGTAATGCTAGAATAGTTTTACATACATTTGCCGCAGATTTGCGCGGCAGCGGTCTTTTAATTTAAGGAGCAAGAGATGACAAAACGCTTTACTCATTTACATGTACATACGGAATACAGCTTGCTGGACGGCGCTTCGAAAATTCCTGAGCTGGTGGCCTACGCTAAGGAGCTGGGCATGGACAGTCTGGCGATTACCGACCACGGCGCAATGTACGGCGCAGTGGAATTTTATCAGGAGTGTACCAAGGCAGGCATCAAGCCGATTATCGGCTGCGAGGTTTACCTGTCCAAGGGCTCGCATCTGGAAAAAAATAACCGCGGCATGTACCATTTGATTCTGCTGGCGGAGAACGATACAGGCTACCATAACCTGATGAAAATCGTTAGCATTGGTCAGCTGGAGGGCTTTTATTATAAACCGCGCGTAGACAAGGACGTGCTGCGAACGTATCACGAGGGCGTTATCTGTCTCAGTGCCTGCGTTGCCGGCGAGGTGCCGCAGATGATTTTGCAGGACAACCTGGAGGGAGCACGTCGCTGCATTCAGGAATATATCGATATTTTTGGCAAGGAAAATTACTTTTTGGAAATTCAGGACCATGATCTTGATGAGGAGCACAAGGTCAGCGCGGAGCTGAAGCAGCTGGCGCAGGAGTTCGGTCTTGGCCTGGTAGCGACAAATGATTTGCATTATGTGCAGCAAAAGGATGCCGCAGCGCAGGATATTCTGCTGTGCATTCAGACGACCAGCACGGTTGATGAGCCGGACCGTATGCGCTTTAACAACGACAGCTATTATCTGAAAAGCTATGATGAGATGGAGGCGCTGTTCGGCGATTGTCCGGAGGCTTTGAGCAATACCAATAAAATTGCTGACCGCTGCAACGTGAAGATGGAGTTCGGCCATCTGCTGCTGCCGGAGTTCCCGGTGCCGGAGGGCTTTGATGCCGTGAGCTATCTGCGTCACCTGTGCGAGGAGGCCTTGCCTAAGCGCTACGAGGTTGTGGATGAGAAGGTCCGCAAGCGTCTGGATTTTCGAGCTGGACATCATCAACACTATGGGCTGATGCTTGCTATTTCCTCATTGTCTGGGATTTTATCAAGTTATTGCCGTAGCCATGATATTCCGGTCGGTCCGGGACGCGGCAGTGCCAGCAGGCAGTATCGTGGCCTATCTGCTGCGCATAACGAATATCGAGCCCTTGCGTTACCATCTGCTGTTCGAACGCTTTTTAAATCCTGAACGCGTCAGCATGCCTGATATTGATACCGACTTCTGCTATGTGAAGCGTAATCAGGTGCTGGATTATGTAGTGCGCCGTTACGGACAGGAGCGTGTGGCGCAGATTATTACCTTCGGCACACTGCAGGCGCGCGCGGCAGTGCGCGACGTCGGCAAGGCGTTGGGCATGAGCTACGGCGAGGTAGACGAAATCGCCAAGCTGATTCCGCGTGAGCTGGGCATTACGTTGGAGAAGGCGCTGAACGGCAGCAAGGACTTCCGTCAGGCATATGACTCGCGCCCGGAGGTCAAAAAGCTGATTGACCTTGCGCAAAGCGTGGAGGGCCTGCCGCGTAACGCAGGCACGCATGCCGCCGGTGTTATTATCGCGCCGCATAATATGAAAAATTACGTACCGCTGCAGCAGGGCAGTGAGGGTGGCGTCATCACCCAGTACGATAAAAATAAGGTAGAAGAGCTTGGTCTGCTGAAGATGGACTTTTTAGGCCTGCGCACGCTGACAGTTATTGGTGACTGCATTCGCTTTATCCGCGAAACTACGGGTGAAGAGGTTGATATTGATAATATACCGTTGGCAGATGAGGCGACCTGCGCAATGCTGCGCCGAGGTGAAACGGCCTGCGTTTTCCAGCTGGAGTCGGCTGGCATCACCAAGCTGGTTATGGATTTGGCTCCCGAAAGCTTTGAGGACCTGATTCCGTTGGTGGCTCTGTACCGTCCGGGTCCTTTGGGCACCGGTATGGCAGAGGACTTTATCGCCGGCCGTCACGGACAGCGCACGGCGAAGGTATTACATCCGCTGATGGAGCCTATTTTGAAGGATACCTACGGCGTTATTCTGTATCAGGAGCAGGTTATGCAGATAACCTCCGCACTGGCAGGCTTTACGCTCGGTCAGGCAGATATTCTGCGCCGTGCGATGGGCAAGAAGAAGGCCAAGGAGCTGGATTCTATGCGCCAGTCATTTATTGACGGTGCCAAAAAGCTGCATGATATCCCCGAAGAGCTCAGCGACCAGATTTTCTCGCTCTTGCAGCACTTCGCCGGTTACGGCTTCAACAAATCACACTCCGTAGCCTATGCGCTGGTAGCCTATGAAACCGCTTATCTGAAGGCGCACTGGCGTCCGCAATTCTATGCGGCCTTCCTCAACAGCATTATCGGTGATGCGGATAAGGTGAGCTGGTATATCAACGTCTGTCGTAATGATAATGTCAAAATCCTGCCGCCGGATGTCAACGAAAGCGGTCACAACTTTACGGTACATAAAAATTCGTCTATCCGCTTCGGCCTGGCGGGCATCAAAAATACTGGTGATGCCGCAGTAGATGCCATTATCAGCGCCCGTAACGAGGGCGGTCCGTTCAAGAGTCTGACGGATTTCTGCTGCCGTGTGAATATGCGCGTGGTCAACAAGCGTGTTATCGAAAATATGATTAAATGCGGCGCAATGGATTCCTTCGGCGCCAGACGCTCGCAGATGCTGTCTATTATAGAGCAGGCGGTTGATTTGGGTGCCGCCTGCCAGAGGGACAAGGCTAACGGCCAGCTGGGGCTGTTCGGTGACGATAGCTTCGGCGTGACGGAAATCAAGCTGCCGCCGCTGCCGGAAATCCCCAAGCAGCTTATTCTGCAGAACGAAAAGGAAATTATCGGCTTTTACGTTACCGACCATCCGCTGAGCGATTACAAGCAGATGCTGCAGCGCTTCATGCCGCTGCACCAGTTCGGCGGTGAAACGCAGGTACAGGACGGACAGTTCGTGCGCGTGGCCGGTATTATTACGGACTGCACAATTAAAAATACCAAGCGCGGTGATACGATGGCCGTTCTGACGCTGGAGGATTTCAGCGGACGCTTCCCGGTTATCGTTTTCCCGCAGGCTTATCATACAAATGTCAAGGATATCTATGAGGACAGTATTGTGGCGATTGAAGGACGCTTCAGCGTGGATGAGCGTGAAAGCAAGATTATTGCCAACAGCGTGCGCGCTCTGCCGTCCAAGCCGCCTACGGAAATCCGCCTGCGCATCGAAGCGCATCTGGAAAATCCGCTGGTGCAGCGTGAGCTGATGCAGCTGTTTCAAAAATACAAGGGTGATGACTGCGTATACCTGCAGCTGATGGGCTCGCGTAAGCTTATCAAGACAACGCCTAACTTCTGGGTGAACAGCGAAGCACCGGGCTTTGCCGAGGATGTGGTCAAAATACTTGGTGAAAACTGTGTGGTAAAGAAAGATTGATGTAATTATTTGAGCTGTTTTTCATAAACTTTCATGATATACTTGCAAGTTTAAGTACAAAAATGCTAAAATAAAGAGAAGAATGTAAAAAAGCCGGAGCAGCAGCTCCTGTAATAAGCTTAAGGAGGCAGCAAATGAATATTCTCGTTTGTTTAAAACAAGTGCCGGATACGGCAAAAGTAAAATTTAACCGCGAAACCAATACCTTAGACCGTACGGGTGTAGAAAATATTATGAACCCCTATGACCGTCAGGCATTGGAGGTAGCACTGTGCCTGAAGGATAAGGAAGGCGCTAAGGTAACTGTACTGACCATGGGCCTGCCCCAGGCAACCGATATTCTGAAGGAAGCAATCGCTATGGGCGCTGATGACGGCGTTCTGCTGAGCGACCGTGTTCTGGGCGGCAGCGATACTCTGGCAACCAGCCTGGCTCTGGCTGCTGCTGTAAAACATCTGGGCGAGTTCGACCTCGTGCTCTGCGGTAAGCAGGCAGTAGACGGCGACACCGCACAGGTTGGCCCGGAAATGGCAGAGCATCTGGGAATTCCTCAGATTACCGGCGCTCTGAGCCTGAGCTATGAAGACGGTAAATTTGTTGTTGTCCGCGAAAACGAAAACTATCAGCTGACTCTGGCTTGCGCCGCACCGCTGCTGGTTACCGTAACCAAATCCGAAAAAGAGCCGCGTTTTGCCAGCATTAAAGGCAAAATGAAAGCACGTAAGGCTCAGATTCCTACTCTTACCGTTTGCTGACCTGGATATTGATCCTGCAACCGTAGGCCTGAAGGGCTCTCCGACTAAGGTTAAAAAAGCCTTCACCCCGACCCCGCCTGAAATCAATGGCGAAATCATTACCGAAGCAGATGCTGATGCAGCAGTAGATATGCTGTTTGAAAAGCTGGTTAAGGCAGAGGTTATTACCCGCTAAGGTGAACCATGCTGATAAAAGTAAACAGGCAGCTTTGCTGTGGCTGTGAGGAATGTGTGGCGGTATGCCCGATGGGCGCTGCAACGCTGCGTGAGGGCAAGGCGCAGATTGATATGCAGCAGTGTGTCTGCTGCGGTGCCTGCATCCGCGAATGTCCCATGGAGGCTATAGCTATTGCCGAAACTGACGATACTGAAGATAACGAATAGGAGTGTGTAAATATGTGGGTTATTGCTGAACAGGAAAATGGTCAGCTGATGAATGTTACCTTTGAGCTGTTGGGCGCTGCCAAAGAGCTGTGTGCCAAGCTGGAGGAAAAATGCTGTGCGGTACTGGTGACCGCTGCTGCAGGCGAGCTGCCGCAGCAGCTGATTGCTGCCGGCGCTGATGTTGTTTATGTTGTTGAGGATGCTAAATACGCAGATTATGATACCGAGTTATATACCGATGCTATCTGCCAGCTGTCCAAAAAATATGATCCGGCTTCCATTATGTTCGGTGCTACCGATGACGGGCGTGACCTGGCTCCGCGTGTTGCAGCACGTCTGCATACCGGCCTGTGCGCTGACTGCACTGCTCTGGATGTAACCGATGACAAGCTCGTTGCCTGGACTCGTCCCGCACTGGGCGGCAATATCTGCGCTACCATCATCTGCGACGTTAACCGTCCGCAAATGGGTACCGTTCGTCCTAAAGTATTCAAACCGGCAGAAATGGACAACAACCGCACCGGTGAGGTTATTGCCTTCACTCCGGAAGCAGGCGCTGTAAGCCGTGTTGAACTGGTTAAAAAAGAAGCTCTGAGCAGCGAAAACGCTGTTAAGATTGATGAAGCTGATATGATCGCAGCAGGCGGCCGCGGCTTCGGCAGCAAGGAAAATTTCGACGTGCTGGAACAGCTGGCTGCTCTCTTTGAAAATTCCGCAGTAGCAGGCACCCGTGCCGCTATTGATGAGGGCTGGCTGACTCACTCCCAACAGGTTGGCCAATCCGGTAAATCCGTTACTCCGCATATCTACTTTGCCTGCGGCATCAGCGGTGCTATCCAGCATCTGTCCGGCATGAAGGACAGCGATATCATCATCGCTATCAACAAGGATGCAGAGGCACCGATTTTCACCGTTGCTCATTATGGCATCGTAGGTGATGTAAACGTAATCCTGCCGAAGCTGATTGAAAAAATCAAAGCTTACAAGGCTTAATACAATTACCTGATTTACAGGAGGCATTCTAGTATGTGGAAAACAATTTATATTGCCCACACTGAGGAACAAGCCCAAAAAATAAAGCAAATGCTGACGGAAAACGGCTTTTTGGTACAGCTGAAAAGTGCCGGAGGCAAGCATAATAAGGCTTATGAAATCTGCCTGCCGGTTTCGGAGGCAGAGGATGCCTATGAGGTTTTGTGTGAGAATAAGTTTCAGTACTGAGGAGGCGCAGTCCTGATGAAGAAAACGAAGATTATCTGTACAGTAGGTCCCAGCACGGACAATGTAGAGCTGTTGCGTAAGATGAATGCTTGCAGGCATGGATTTGGCACGCTTCAACTTTTCGCACGGCAATCATGAGGATCATAGCAAAAGGCTGCAGCTGGTGCGCCGGGCAGCAGAAGAGGCCGGTAAGGTAATTGCTACGATTGCAGATACCAAAGGCCCGGAAATGCGCCTGGGCATGTTTGCCGAAAGCAAAATCGAGCTGAACGAGGGCGATGATTTCTGCCTGACTACCGAGGATTATCTGGGCGACCGCCATATGGCACACGTCAATTATGCCGGTCTGCCGCAGGAGGTAGAAATAGGCAGCAATATTCTGCTGGCCGACGGACTGCTTTCCTTAAAGGTTGTGCGCATTGACGGCTGCAAGATTTATACCAAGGTGGTCAACGGCGGTGAGCTGAGCTCGCGCAAACGTGTGGCCTGCCCCGGTATCGAGCTGAAGCTGCCGTTTTTGTCGGAGCAGGACAAGGCAGATATTCTTTTTGCTGTCGAGCATGATATGGATTACATTGCGGCATCCTTCGTGCAGAAGGCCGATGATGTTATCGCTATCCGTAAAGTGCTTGAGGAAGCAGGCTCTTCCATCGGGATTATTTCCAAAATCGAGAATGAGGCCGGTGTGCAGCATATCGATGAAATTATCGGCGTATCCGACGGCATTATGGTTGCCAGAGGCGACCTGGGCGTAGAGATACCGACCGAGGATGTACCTTTGGTACAGAAGGATATTATCGCGCGCTGCAACAAGGCGGGCAAGCCTGTTATTACGGCTACGCAGATGTTGGAAAGCATGATTAACAGCTATCGTGCAACCCGTGCCGAGGCCAGCGACGTTGCCAACTCTATTTTTGACGGCAGCGACGTTATTATGCTGAGCGGCGAAACTGCCAGCGGCAAATATCCGCTGGAGGCTGTGCAGACGATGGCTAAGATTGCCGTTCGCACGGAAAATGCGCTTGATTATGTTCATATCTTTCAGAAAAAGGGCATCAGCGAGCGCATCCATTCTACCGATGCCATCAGCCATGCTACAGTGCAGATTTCTCAGGAAATAAAGGCAGATACTATTCTTACGATTACCGAATCAGGCTTTACGGCGCGTATGATTGCCAAATATAAGCCTCAATGTACTGTTGTTGCTGTATCACGCTTGCCTGAGCGCGTGCGTGCGATGCAGCTTTATTGGGGTGTGCTGCCGCTTTTGGGGCCATACTCCACAAATACTGATGAAATGATAGAGCTGTCTTTGCAGTGTGCTTTGCATCACTCCGTGATTAAGGACGGCGCATCTGTTGTTATAACTGCCGGCGTGCCTATCGGTACTCCGGGCAGTACAAATCTGATTAAGGTGGTTACAGTGGGTACCAAACTTATCAGCGGTACCGGTATCGGCAGCAAGACTGTCACCGGCCGTATCTGCGTAGGCAGAACTGCGGCAGATTTCAAGGACAAGCTCCAAAAGGGCGATATACTTGTAGTTGATGTGCTGAACGATGAGTTTGTACCGCAGGCTGCTGCCAAGGCAGCAGCGATTATCGCCGAAGAGGGCGGCCTGACATCCTCCACCGCTATTGTTGCCGTAACCTGCGGTCTGCCTGTTATCGTAGGCGTGGAGAAAGCAACCTCCAAGCTGGCCGATGGCCTGCTGGTAACGGTGGATCCTGTTTCCGGTGACGTCTACGAAGGCGATATTAACCTGTAGGAATATGGTAACAGAACTTATTTTAGAAACATGTATTGCTCTGCGTGACGGCAGAGAACAAAACGCCTGCACAGCTTTTTCGGGTATTATTGCTGAAGCAGCAGATAATGAAGCATTACAAGCAATCAGCTGCTGTCTGCTGGTGGCCTTACGCCACCGGCAACGGCAGCTTTTTGCGGCTTGGATGCAGGAAAGCAGGCCGCGTTTGGAGCAGCTGTTGGTCAATCCGCAGCTGGCACATCAGGGCGGCAGCGTTCTGCTGCGGCTGACGTTTGCCGTGTGCGACAGGCGCCTGGATGAAGTGCGTCCTATGCTTGCACTGCTGGTGCGGTGCTGGCTGCGGACGTACGCCGGCGATACTGCAGTGCTGCAGGAATTTATGGGCGAATGGCTCAGTCTGGCGGCGCGTATGGCACGCAGGCGGTGGCGCGAGGAGACGGCGTTTCTGCTGCGTGAGGCCGGGCGCTGGCTTTTAAAGCAGCAGGACCTGCAACGGTGGGCGTGGAGCCTGCAGCAGCTGCAGCTGCATTTCGTCGTGTACGCACGCTGGGATGGCTTTGACAAGGCCTGCAGAATTTACAGGGAGCTGACGCTTCTGTACCGCCTGCTGCTGCGGCGTGTGCCGAAGGCACAACCTGCGCGGCAGACAGCGCTTCTGCAGCTGCTTTTGCGTCACCTGCGTGATGTAACCGCTAACGTATCGCGTTCGGCGATGCTGGATGATGCGGATATCTTTCGCCAATGGTACAGCTTTTTCTGGCAGCTGACTGCCGACGACAAGAGCGCCAGAGAGGAGCTGCTGCGGCTGCTGCAGCTTGCTATCACCTATTGGCAGCAGACCATGCCTAAAACCAGCCGCAAGCAGGCAGTACTCCTTAAGGATTTGCTGCAGCCGAACCTGATTGACGGGCAATACGCATTGTTATTACAAAAAATTATATAAATCCTGAAGACAGGAGGTAGAAAATATGTCAAAGATTGTCGTAGTAGGTAGCTGTAATATTGATATTACTGTTGAATGTGACCGCTGGGTGCATCCCGGAGAAACTATTTTCGGCAACCGCCTGACCGTTTCTCCCGGCGGCAAGGGTGCCAACCAGGCTGTTGCTGCAGCCCGCCTGGGAGCAGATGTTATGATGGTCGGCTGCATCGGTGATGATGTGTACGGCCAGCTGGTATTGAAGGCTTTAAAGGAAAATAACGTTGATTCCACCTATGTGAAGGTGCTGCCGGGTGAAAACAGCGGTACCGCACACATTACCGTAGCGGAGGACGATAACACGATTATCGTTATCAAGGCTGCCAATGACCTGGTATCCCCGTCGCTGATTGATGAAGCGTGGGAGGATATCAGCAAGGCAGACATGGTGCTCTTGCAGCACGAAATTCCTGCCGCTACTAACGCTTATGTTATCGAAAAATGCGCAGCGCACGGTGTACCTGTGCTGCTGAACCCCGCACCTGTTGCTCCGGTGCCGCAGGCTCTGCTGGATAAGATCACTTATCTGACTCCCAACGAGCACGAGGCAGCAACATT
>ENA-OQDA01000721-OQDA01000721.1-human-gut-metagenome-genome-assembly--contig:-NODE-721-length-12913-cov-13.082669_pt1 | contig 12913 bp, 9 predicted proteins | sample MGYA00242771_ERZ504603 | MGnify/ENA primary metagenome ERZ504603 (study PRJEB26092, sample SAMD00036328) | human gut metagenome | host: Homo sapiens | study: EMG produced TPA metagenomics assembly of...
CTCGGCTCGCTCGGTCTCAAGATCGGGCGCACGCTGCACATCCTCAACCAGGAGCGCTATGAGCGCTACCTCGACTTACTCACCACGCAGGTCACCACGTTTTCACAGGCTTTCCGCTCTGCAGCATCCAACTGGCATGTGCTCCCTATCGTAGAGCTCCTTACCCTGATCCAACTCGGTTGCATGTATGCGCTGCCCTATTTCGTTCTGCGCTCGTTTGGCCTCGAGGCCGACCTGCTGGTCTGCCTCGCCTCCGGCTCCATGGTCGAGCTGCTCGTTAACGCTATTCCGCTGCCAGGTGGAGCAGGCGGCGCCGAAGTCGGCTTTACCTACCTGTTTGGCAATATGTTCGGATGGCATCTGTCTGCAGGTCTCGTCATATGGCGCTCCATCGAGTATCTGCTGCCCGTCGTCATCGCCGCCCCCTGCATGGGCATGCGTTCCACTACAGGAGAGAGCATCTACAACCGCTGGAGCCGCCGCGCGCATAACGCCCATCATGTGGCACATGGTGACTGGGGCGGGGTCAAACGGCCGGCGGGCGTCAAGTTCAGGCCGACGGACAAGCGAACAAGCACGCCGACGCGAGTCAACGCCGCGCGCAAGTCCGACGGTGTCACCTTCAAGGTTCCTGCAAAACGCACGAACAAGGAGGCGCGCGCGCACGAAGACGGTTCCACATCGGGCACCTGCAAAGATCGCAACGCATAGCGTCCCTCGTTGGCACGGCCCCTCGGACATGATCACTCCTGCCACGCTTCGCCCATATTAAAGCGTTTCAACTTACCTTCTCCCTCGCAGGCGACCCAACTCGGGTTAAAATAAAGCTGCATGTCAGGTTTGCCCGGTCCATCGGAATCAAAACCGTGCGTCCGGCAGCGACTACGAAAGAGAGGAGAGGCATGCAGTACTCACAGGAAGTGGAGAACATGTGCCCCGTCGCCAAGGGCGCATACCACGGCCCCGCGCCCATCCCGGAGGAGGGCCAGTGGGTCCAGGCCAAGGAGATCAAGGACATCTCCGGCCTCACGCACGGTGTTGGCTGGTGCGCCCCGCAGCAGGGTGCGTGCAAGCTCACGCTTAACGTCAAGGAGGGCATCATCGAGGAGGCCCTCGTCGAGACCATCGGCTGCTCGGGCATGACCCACTCCGCCGCCATGGCTTCTGAGATCCTCCCCGGCAAGACCATCCTCGAGGCCCTCAACACCGACCTCGTCTGCGATGCCATCAACGTGGCCATGCGCGAGATCTTCCTGCAGATCGTCTACGGCCGCAGCCAGACCGCGTTCTCCGAGGGCGGCCTGCCCGTGGGCGCCTCCCTCGACGACCTCGGCAAGGGCCTGCGCTCCCAGGTCGGCACCATGTTCGGCACCAAGGCCAAGGGCGCTCGCTACCTCGAGCTCGCCCAGGGCTACGTGACTCGCATGGCCCTCAACGCCAACAACGAGATCATCGCGTTCGAGTTCATGAACCTCGGCAAGTTCACCGACGCCCTCAAGGCCGGCAAGACCCCCGAGGAGGCCATCGCCGGCGCCATGGGCCACTACGGCCAGTGGGAGAACGCCGCCAAGTACATCGACCCGCGCACCGACGAGGAGACCCACACGGTCGCCAACGTCTTCCCGGTTCACGAGTAGAAAGGGAGGGATAGAACATGGCTGTTACTTTCGAAGGTTACGAGCGCCGCGTTGAGAAGATCAACGCCTGCCTCGCCGAGAACGGCATCGCCTCCCTCGAGGAAGCCGAGCAGATCTGCCTCGACAAGGGCGTGAACGCCCGCGAGATCGTGCACGACACCCAGTCCATCGCATTCCAGAACGCCGAGTGGGCCTACACCCTGGGCTGCGCGCTGGCCATCAAGAAGGGCGCCAAGAGCGCTTCTGAGGCTGCCGCCATCATCGGTGAGGGCATCCAGGCCTTCACCGTTCCGGGCTCCGTCGCCGAGGACCGTAAGGTCGGTCTGGGCCACGGTAACCTGGGCGCCATGCTCCTGTCCGACGACACCGAGTGCTTCGCATTCCTCGCCGGTCACGAGTCCTTCGCAGCCGCTGAGGGCGCCATCAAGCTGGCCCTCAACGCCAACAAGGCCCGCAAGACGCCGCTTCGCGTCATCCTGAATGGCCTGGGCAAAGACGCCGCCCAGATCATCGCCCGCATCAACGGCTTCACCTATGTGAAGACCCAGTTCGACTACTTCACGGGCGAGCTCAAGGTCGTCGAGACCATCCCCTACTCCGATGGTCCCCGTGCCGCCGTCAACTGCTACGGCGCCGACGACGTCCGCGAGGGCGTTGCCATCATGTGGCACGAGAACGTGGACATCTCCATCACCGGTAACTCCACCAACCCCACGCGCTTCCAGCACCCCACCGCGGGCACCTACAAGAAGGAGCGCCTCGAGGCCGGCAAGAAGTACTTCTCCGTGGCCTCCGGTGGCGGTACCGGCCGCACCCTGCACCCGGACAACATGGGCGCCGGCCCTGCCTCCTACGGCATGACCGACACCATGGGCCGTATGCACTCCGACGCCCAGTTCGCCGGCTCCTCCTCCGTGCCCGCGCACGTCGACATGATGGGCCTCATCGGCATGGGCAACAACCCCATGGTCGGTGCCACCGTCGCCTGCGCCGTCGCCGTGAACGCCGCTATCAACGAGTAGCATTCGCGCCGCACGAGACGCACGCCAACGACTCGGCAATACGGGCCGTCACCTTCGGGTGGCGGCCCTTTTTCTTGGAGAGGATTCCAGATGGAGGATGGAGGGCGGACAGGCGGACACGGCAACGGGCGCACCCGCCGATGTACGGGCGCGACAGCCCTCAGGCGCACGAGAGGCGCGTACGCATATATCTAAAATTCAGACGATCTCATGCAATATCCGACTAGATGACTCGTATGACAAACCGTCCGCGCAATAGCATCTGCCGCGTACCGACCCGCGCGTCCGAACGATACCGCGACCACGTACCCTAGTGAACGGCGCATCATCGGCCAATCCGCAGATAGGAGAACCCCATGGAACTCAAATGCGATGTCCTCGTCATCGGAGGCGGCATTGCAGGCATCAGCGCCGCAATCGAAGCCGCATCCCATGGCGCATCGGTGGCACTCGCCTGCGCCGGACCGCTATTCGGAGGATCGAGCTTCTACCCGGGCACATGGGGGCTCGGCCTCATCGGACCCGAATCCGATACCGACGAGGCGGATCTGATCGCATCCATCTTACGCGTTGGCTGCGGTGTCGCCGATGAGAGGCTCGTGGAGACGTTCGTACGGGGTATTCACCCGTCGATCGTCTGGCTCGAAGATGAGCTGGGCGTGAGGCTCAAACGTCCGGAGAGCGCCGAAAGCGCCCTTGAATCAACCTTTATACCCTGCTTCGACCATAAACACCGTTTGTGGCGTGGCATCACACGAAAGGAGTTCGAGGCCGCCGCAAAGCGCGCGTTCGAGGAACTCGGCATAGATGTCCTCGAACGATGCGAGCTGATGCACCTCACCCGCGGCGAAGACGGAACGAGGGCGATTGTGGGTGCCATCCTCTACGACCGAAGGGCCCAGGAACTCTTCGGATGCATCGCCAACGCCATCGTCCTCTCGACAGGTGGAACCGGAGGCCTATTCGAGCGAAGCCTCACCTCCCAAGACGTCCTAAGCTCCGCCCAGGGCATCGCCATGGATGCCGGCTGCTCCCTCGTCAACATTGAATTCATGCAGATGATGCCCGGCTTGGTCTACCCCGCCCGCGGCATCGTCTTCAATGAGAAGACGTTTCGCTACGCCATGTTCGAGGACGAGAACAAACTGCTGCCCAGGGAGCCAGAGGACCTCGGCGCGCTCCTTGAGAGGCGCTCCGGGCACGGACCCTTCACCTGCCGTCTTAACGATGCACTCGTGGACATGGCGATTGACGCTGCTGGCGACGAGGGGCTTTCTGTTCGCTATCGATTCCCGCATGAGGGAGCCCCCGAATTTGTGAGGACATTCGCCCAATGGATGCAAGACGAGCTGGGCATCACACCCGCGGATAACCTGCGCGTCGCCATGTACGCACACGCGGCAAACGGTGGGATACAGATCGATGAATGCGCTCAGACCGGCGTGCCCGGTCTCTATGCCTGCGGTGAGGTGACGGGAGGCATGCACGGGGCCGATCGCATTGGAGGGCTCTCGAGCGCCAATGGACTCGTGTTTGGAAGGATTGCCGGCACACAGGCAGCGAAGGCAGCTGAGCGCATGAAATCCGGTGCCGCAATGCGTCAAGTCGCGACACGCGCCCTCGAGCTGGCGCTTCAAGACATCCGCATGACGAAAGCACCTCTGGACGACATGGATGCTTCCCGCATTACGGGGGACATGAAGCGCACGATGAGCGCGCACGCCATGATCCAGCGCACCGAGACAGGTCTCGCAGATGCGCTGCGGGATATCGAGCAGTTACAGCGTGAGGCGCGTTTCCACGGAGCATGCCGCGGCTGCGTCATCCCCCGTGACGCCTCACTCGCACGGGGAATTCGCATTTCCTCGCAGCTCAAGCTCGCCCATGCCATGCTAAGCGCCATGCGCGAACGACGTGAGAGCCTTGGATCCCACTATCGACCCGATTATCCGCCGCACGTGCATCACCCGCGTGCCTGATCACCGTTGTTGCATCCCCTGGATTCAATGGGATGCAGCCGAACGCAATCGATTTGAGGAACTAAAACACGCACATAAAGAAAAACTCCCTTGCGGAAGCATGCATTCAATGGTGGGCGATCAGGGATTCGAACCCTGGACCTTGGGATTAAGAGTCCCCTGCTCTAGCCAGCTGAGCTAATCGCCCGTATGTCCAAAGGATGCAATGTGGTGGGCGATCAGGGATTCGAACCCTGGACCTTGGGATTAAGAGTCCCCTGCTCTAGCCAGCTGAGCTAATCGCCCTTTGCATCTGCCGTGTGAAAGGGAATGGGGTGGGTAAAGGGACTCGAACCCTCGACCTACGGGACCACAACCCGTCGCTCTAGCCAACTGAGCTACACCCACCATGTCTGTCACACAGCGAAGAGTATTATGCACGCTCATGGCGTTCAATGCAAGGGGTAATTCAAGAAAAGTTTGAGAGCCTTGGCCTGAGGGTGAAAATCCATTGGCCCCATGGCCGTCCCATGCCCCACCGCCGGCTTCGTCCAATCCCGCGCGATGCGGTTACGCGCGCTTCGCACGCACTTGACGCGAGTTGTTACGAACTCTCCGCATCTTAATCCATGCTGTCCGGAGCGCGATACCCGTTGCCGCCCCACAGCAATCGAGGAGCACATCGATCACTTGCCCGGAACGATCGGCGACGAAGAGTTGAATCGTCTCATCAATAGATGGAATGAATGCGCAAAACACGGCGGTGGCGACAAGGGAGGCGCGCGACGCGGCACCGGTCCTGTCGAACGCCTGCGACGCGAACAGACCAAGCACGAGATACTCGGTGAAATGCGCGGTCTTGCGAATGATGAAGTTCGTCAGCCACGCATAGGGAAGCCCCAGCGAGCGCAGCACCTCATGGGCACATTCCATGACACTCAGGCTTAAAGAACCGCTCCCCTGACCGGGAACGAGAGAGTTGCCCCATATGAAGGTGACGAACACCAAGGTGAGCAGCAGCCAGGGAGTGCTCACCTTGAAACGAAACTGACCGGACAAGTTCGACAAGACGAATTACCCCTCCGCAGACCGAAGGGCCGGCATCCCCGCCGTCCCGCCCTCGATGACCTTAAGGTACTCATGAGCGGTCCTGTGGACGCTTTTGGACGGGACCTTGTCGAACTCCTCCTCGATGATCGAGTTGACATGGCTATGTAGGCGCGTGGCATGACCGCCTTCGGCGATGGCCGCCATGCGCTTGGCATCCATGACTGAGGTCTCGGCAGGCTCGGCAACAGCGGGTGCGGAAGAGACGGATGTCACAGCAGATACGCTCTCGTCGGCGAGGATGGCAAGCGCCGCCACCCACATACCCTCATGGCCGGAGTAGTCGGCAACCGGGACGCTCGGGGCCTCCTGCGACCGTACTTGTTGAGCAGGGCTAGAAGCCTGGGCCGTTCGCACGGGGACCGCCGATTGGACGACGGGCGCGGACATGGTGGGAAGCACGGGCGCATGGGAGCGAGAGACGACCGAGGGGCCGTACAGGGAGGCCATGGCCTCGTCGCGCGCGTCGGCTTCGTCCAAATCGAAATCATCGACGAGCGACCCACCCGCATTGACAGTTTGAGGGGCGGGGGTCGTGGCTCGAACGGCCGCGGTGGCAGCGGTAGCCGTGGCCGTGGTGACGGAGGTGGCGGCCGTTGCAGCGCGTTCGGAACGACGCAGCTCCTCGAGCGCAATCTGGTACATATCCTTCGAACGCGTGGGGTCACAGCTGATAGGCGAGCCGTCCTTGAACATCGCGTCGATTTCGGCCCATGCCTCCATCTCGTCGAGCGCATCGACCGCGCGCGAGATCACAGGGACGCCGGCCGGGGTGCCCTTACGGGCAAAGCGCTTGCCCCGTGGTGCCGAGGATGTCTGGGAATGCGAATTGGAAGCACCCCGATTGATGACGCCCGTCTCGTACATGGACGCGAATCGCGCGGCCTCGGCCTCTTCGGCGGCGACACGATCGGCATGAACGTCGAGGAGATGACCCGTGAGCGCCAGCATGCCGACACCGGCGACGATTCCGGCGGCGAACGGTATGGCGTCGGCGCGGACAACCTCGCTTACACCATCGAACGGCAAGCTCACAGCATACGCGGCAAGCGGAAGTGCAATGCCCAATCCCGCGGAGATGCCGACCGCGTTGCCACGATATCCAATTCTTGCCTCAGCCATGGCGCACTCCCTCGGTACCATACGTTTCATGACAGATAACCGCGCCAGACTACGTCGGGCGGCGGCTTGAGGTCGGATGGAAAAGATGAATGGTATGGCTCGATGGCGCAGTGCGCCCCAAGCAACGGATGGTGGTTCGTTTCATCTGCATTATTCCGTCGCGATCTTCGTTGATTATGTAAGAATTCGCAGGTATTTTCAAGTGTATTTGGCAAGTGGAAATCGGGAACAAGAACCTTGCCGATGCGAAATCGCACAAGCGATATCGATACGTAGGGAGTTCATATGCTGCGAGTCGCCATTGTCACGGGAGCAAGCTCCGGCTTGGGCCGAGAGCTCGTCAGGCGCATAGACGCCGGCGAGGCGGGGCACATCGATGAGATCTGGCCCATTGCTCGGAGGCTCGAGCGTCTTGAGGCGCTTCGCCGCACGAGCTCGACGCCCGTTCGCCCCTTTTGCCTCGACCTCACCGATCCGTCGTCGTTCGAAGTCATCGAGGGAGCTCTTGCCGAGACGCCCGGCGCGGAAGTCGCGCTCCTGGTAAACAATGCGGGGTTCGGCATCTTTGGCTCGGTCGCCTCCCAGCGTACGAAAGACGGAGGCGCAATGGCACGTCTGCTCATGCAGGCACCGGTCGAGCTCATCTACCGTACCCTCCCTTATCTACGCGCCGGTTCCCGCATCATCAACATCTCGAGCGTGGCTGCGTTCATTCCCCAACCGAAGCTCGCCGTGTACTCGGCGGCAAAGCGATTCGTCCTGGACCTCTCGCGCTCGCTCGACGCAGAACTCGGCAGCGCGGACATCCACGTGACCGCCGTGTGCCCCAAGTTCATGAAGACCGAATTCCTTGACAAACCGGGCGATGATGTCGCCGCTCGCGCAATGACCGCGATTGGATTCGAGAGCGCCGAGAACGTGGCGAAGGCAGCCCTACGCGCCTCACGCGCGGGCAAAGGCCTCTGCATCCCGTCCCTGGACATGCGGGCCTACTACGCCGCCTCGCGCGTGCTCCCCTACAAAGCCGCCCTGGCAGCGGAACGCCTGCTGGGCATCGTGTAGCCAAGATAATCCCCTCGCAACGCAAAAGAGCTGCGAGGGGATTGTCGTTTAGGCAGATTCTACAGTCACGTGATCCAAGAGCCCCTACAGCGCGTCGGGGTGGTCGGCCGCTTTCTTGGCGGTGCGGATAAGGAAATCCTGGTTGGAGTTCGTGCCTTTGAGGCCCTTGATGAAGGACGCGGCGGCACGCTCGGTGTTGTTCATTCCCGCCAGAATCCGGCGAATGCCCCACATGAACGGGCGCATCTGCTCGTCAACGAGCAGGTCCTCGTTGCGCGTGCCCGATGCCACTGGGTCGATGGCCGGGAAAATGCGACGGTCGGCCAGATCGCGATCGAGCTTGAGCTCCATATTGCCCGTGCCCTTGAACTCCTCAAAAATCACCTCGTCCATCTTGGAGCCGGTATCGATGAGCGCAGAGGCGAGGATCGTGAGGGATCCGCCGTTCTCGATGTTGCGAGCCGCACCCAGGAAGCGTTTGGGCGGGTACAATGCCGCGGAATCCACACCGCCGGACAGGATGCGCCCGGACGCCGGGGCCGCGAGGTTATACGCGCGGGCGAGACGAGTGATGGAGTCGAGCACCACCACGACGTCGCCCCCGAGCTCCACGATGCGTTTGGCGCGCTCAATCACGAGCTCGGACACACGCGTGTGGTTTTCGGCGGGCATATCGAAGGTCGACGCCACGACGTCGCCCTTGATGGAGCGCTGCATGTCCGTGACTTCCTCGGGGCGCTCATCCACCAGCAGGCAGATGAGATGGACCTCGGGGTTGTTGATGGCGATGGACTGGCAGATCTTCTTGAGGATGGTGGTCTTGCCGGCCTTGGGCGGCGAGACGATCAGACCGCGCTGACCCTTGCCGATGGGGCTCACGATGTCGATGGCTCGGCCCGTGATGGAATCGCGACCATGCTCCATCTTGAGCGGCTCGTTGGGATAGATCGGCGTGAGGTCGGAGAACTTGGGGCGACGCTTGACCTCCTCGGGGTCCATACCGTTCACTGAGCGAAGCTTGGCGAGGCCGGGAAGTTTGTCGTTTGCGCGCATGGGGCGCAGCGTGCCCTCAACTAGGTCGCCGGGACGCAGGCCAGCGGCTCGAACCATCTGCGCAGGCACAAAGGCGTCGTCACGGCTGGGCATGTAACCGTGCGCACGGACGTACCCGAATCCCTGATTGTCGATATCGAGGATGCCCGAGATGTCACGGAAACCCTCGGCACGGGCGGCGGCGGCATACACGGCCTCAATGAGCTCGGGCTTTTTGATGCCGGTCGGATCAAGTTCGAGCTCGCGGGCCTTCTCGCGCAGCTCGGCCACCTTCATGGCGGCCAGCTCCTCGCGCTTAAGCGAGGGCTCGACGGGAGCAAAACGGTTATTGCGCTGCTTGCGGTTGTTCTGCTGGCGTTCGCGACGCTCGCGGCGCTCCGCGTTCTTGGAGGGAGTCTTGGGGCCCTTGTCATCACGCTCGCCATGTTCGGCGTCACGGCGATTCTGATGGGTGCGGCGGGTTTGCTTACCATCGGTACGGGCGTCGTCTTTGCCCTTGGACTCGTCCGTCTCTCCTTGTTGGGGAACCGAGGGCTGGGCGGCCGCCGTGTCGGAGGGAGCGGGCGCAACGGACGTCTGGGCCTTCTTCGCCCGAACACTGCGACCAGGGCGAGCGTCCTTCTTGGGCGCGGCGTCCTTCGGAGTCGGCACGTCCTCGGACTCTGCGTCTTGAACACCGGACGCGGGAACCTTAGGCTGCGCCTCATTGCTCGCTGCAGCCTGTTCGTCCCGGGCGGCCATCAACGCCGCCTGCTGGGCAGCCAGCGCCGCAGCAGCGGCTTTCTCCGCCTCAATATACGCCTTGGGCTTCCTGCCGCGACGATGCGGACGTAGTGCGGGGTCGATGAGCGGCACGGTGGGATTCTCCAACAAAGACGGAACTTCCGCGACCGGGGCCTCTCCGGCAACCATCTCCGCCGCACGTTCCGCCGCGCGGCGCTGACGACGGACCACTGATGCCTGGCTCACCTGAGCGAGCGCTCGAGCCTGGATGATCTCGGGAGATGCCGGCACGCCCGCCTCGTCCGCGGTCTTTGCCTTGCGCGCGCGGCGCTTCGGCTTCACTGCCGGCTCCGACTCGACATCACCGCCGGACTGTGCAGGGGCCTCCTCATCGGCAGAAGCTTTTTTTGCGGGCTTTTTGGCAGATGCCCTCTTTGCCGTGGTGCTCTTCCTGGCGGTGGAGCGCTTTTTGGCGGGAGCCTTTTCTGCGGCAGCCGCGCCCTCCCCCTCCGTTGGACGAATCGCCTCGACATCTGTCGCCTGAGCGGCAGTGGAAGCGGCGGGGCCAGCGGCACCCTCGGAAGCGGGGGCCGAAACGGGCGCGTTCTCGATATTCACTTCTTCAGACACGCGGCTCTACTTTCTTCTCGCGTTGGTAATGCGAGCGCTCTGATCTGTCCAAGAACGAGCTCGTAGTGGAATTCGTTGTAAAAGGGATGCAAAGCGCAGTTCGCGTTACGGCAAAATATACCATATTCCAACCAGACGGCAACAATGAGCTGCGAATCTGCCCACATCGTACCCGTATTCGACCAAAAATGCCCGGATGTCGACAAGACATCCGGGCAAAACGGCGCGTTTGGAAACGCCGCTCGGTTTCTCAGGTGCCGCAGATCGCGGCGAAAGAGGAGGGCGCACGCCTGGCGTGCGGCGCCCGACGATTGAGCCCCGAGATCCGGTGCCTGAGGAAGCCCCGGGCGTGCCACGGCACCCAAGATTGCCACGCGCCCAGAGGCGCAGTGTACTGACGTACATAAGCCTCTGGGCGCGCGGCAAGGTTGGGTGCTGTGGTTGCGCCCGCTACATCTTGGTGGGGGCGGAAACGCCGATAAGGCTCAGCACCAGGTCGAGGACGGAGCGCACGGCGTCGCAGGCGGCGAGGCGCGCGCGCGTGACCTCGGGCTCGACCGGACGACCCTCGCTCGGCAGGACCTGACAGGCCTGGTAGAAGCTGTGGAAGCCGGCGGCGAGCTCCTCGGCGAAGTGGGTCAGGCGGAAAGGCGCACGGTCGCGGGCGCAGCTGGCGATGAGGTCCTCAAGCTCGGAGATCTTACGGGAGAGCGCGAGCTCGGTGGGGTCGGTGAGCAGCGCGTAATCGACGTTCTCGCCGATGGCCTTGGCGGCCACGGCGTCCATGCCCATCTCAGCGGCCTGCTCAGGAGTGACGCCGGCGGCCTTGCGCAGGATGGAGCAGATGCGGGCGTGCGCGTACTGGACGTAGTACACGGGGTTGTTCTGGCTCTTCTCCTTGACGGCCTCGATATCGAAATCGATGGCCTGGTTGGAAGAGCGGGAGATCAGGGTGTAACGGGTGGCGTCGGCACCGACCTCGTCAACGAGCTCCTGGAAGGTGACCATGGTGCCCTTGCGCTTGGACATGCGGATCGGCTTGCCGTTGCGGAGCAGGTTCACGAACTGGCCGAGCAGGACCTCGAACTGACCAGGGTAGCCGAGCGCGTCGCAGACGCAGCGCACGCGGTTGATGTAACCGTGGTGGTCGCAGCCCCAGATGTCGATGACGTGGTCGACGCGCTGGAACTTATCCCAGTGATAGGCGACGTCGGAGGCGAAGTAGGTGTACTCACCATTGGCCTTCACCAGGACGCGATCCTTGTCGTCGCCCAGATCGGTGGAACGGAACCACAGGGCGCCGTCCTTGTTGTAGAGATAGCCCATCTCGTCGAGCTTGGCAAAGGCGCGGTCGACGGCGGAGGTGCCGGCGTTCGGGCCCTCGGTATCCTTGATGTAGACGGTGCGCTCGGAGAACCACTTGTCGAAATCGCAACGGACGTCGTGGCACAGCTGGCGCATGTTCTCGACCATCTTGGCGTAGCCCTCCTCGCGGAAGTAGAGCATGCGCTCCTCATCCGTGACATGGGCCCACTTGTCGCCGTCCTTCTTGTAGAACGCAGCGGCCTCGTCGATGATGTAGGTGCCGCCGTAGGCGTTGCCGCCCAGGCCCTCGGTGAAGGCGTCCATGTAGGGATGGGAATCGAGGTGCTCATCGGCCTCGTCCTGGACGAAGTTGTCACGGTCCTGAGCCAGGAAGTCGCGAGCGCCGTCGATATCGAGGCCCTCCTTCTCCATGATCTCGATGAGCTGCATGTAGCGGTAAGAGATGGAGTTACCGAACACGTCCATCTGAGAACCGTGGTCGTTGATGTAGAACTCGCGCTGGATGTCATAGCCGGCGTGGCTCATGACGCGGCAGAGGGAGTCGCCGAGAGCGGCCCAACGGCCGTGGCCGACGTGCATCGGACCGACGGGGTTGGCGGAAACGAACTCGACCTGGGTCTTCAGGCCCTGGCCGACGTTGGACTTGGCAAAGTCCATGCCCTCCTTGCGAGCGACGTCCAGAATGGCGTTGTTGGCGGCGGCGTTCAGGTAGAAGTTGATGAAGCCGGGGCCGGCGACCTCGACCTTGGCGATCTCGGCGCTCTCGGGCATGTGGGCCACGATGGCGTCGGCGATCTTCTTGGGTGCGCAGTGGGCCAGCTTGGCGGACTTCATCGCGCAAGTGGAGGTCCACTCGCCATGAGAAGTGTCGGCCGGTCGCTCCATGCCACAATCCTCAAGCTCGAATGCGGCAGGTCGCAGCCCTCCTGAGCAGCGGCCAGCGCAGCGCGTACCAGCTCTTCAATCTTCTCCGGCATAGAGGTCCTCCTCATCGTATGGCCCTGAGATGTCCTTCTCGCAGGGCTCATGTACAGATGCACTGTACTGTAGCACAGCGAATCCTCGAGACATCCTGAAATGGAGGTATTTGCATACTCCAGACGCGTTTTCTTGCCTTTTTCACATCAAGACGAATATTCCTCGGTCGGATATCAGTTAATCGATGTATCTTCACTGGATTTTGCATTTCCTTATTCATTTGAATTATCAGGTTTTGGTGCCATTTACCTAATTTCCGCACGTATTCGTGGTAATATAAAACCTATCGAGCGCT
>ENA-OQDA01000722-OQDA01000722.1-human-gut-metagenome-genome-assembly--contig:-NODE-722-length-12908-cov-4.158673_pt1 | contig 12908 bp, 14 predicted proteins | sample MGYA00242771_ERZ504603 | MGnify/ENA primary metagenome ERZ504603 (study PRJEB26092, sample SAMD00036328) | human gut metagenome | host: Homo sapiens | study: EMG produced TPA metagenomics assembly of...
TTTTGCTTTCTTTAGGGAGTAGGGGGTCAATCATTCTTGAAGGATATATTGTTCTTACTGCAACATCTAAACTTAAAAACGTATGAAAGATCTTGTGTCCGGCATCCGGTATGATGCCTCTAATGTGATTAGTGCAGGCTATAGGGCCAAGTAAGAATTTGCATGGATATTAATCCGGCGTTGTGGGTGGTGAAGGATATATTTCGACTATGAAATTGTCAGTCGGCACAGTCGACGTGAAAGACCTCGATGCAATAACCGAAAGGATTGTAGCGAAGGATCGTTGTGAGAAGAACGATGCGTATCTCGGGCAAGTCAACCTGATGAAAGCCTCGTCTTTTTGCGGACAGAATGGAGCCATCTGGGGATTTGACCTGGCGATGCACGATGACATTGCCAAAAGGAAAGAGATGCCTATCTACATGCAGGCACAACCCGAAGGAGCGGACATCCCTGTTTATAATATCCGTCCGTTGCTGGAGGCAACCGAACGTCTGTTCGGCCGTGCCAAGGAGCGCCGTTTCCCTGTGCTTCCGGGAGCTTACGTACCGGGAGGTAGCAGAAAAGTTGTGGCATGCGGTCCTGTATGGGTATGGTCTGTAATCGGCCTGGCCATTCTGAAAGACCGTAGTAAAGGAGCTTGCCTGTTTGCAAAGGATGCAGGTACTTATGGAGACGATTCGACAACAGAAGGTGAAGCCATCGGTTTTCTGGAAGGTATACTTCGCAAAGCGACCAACAGTATTGCCCTTTGCGGTGAAGATCAGGATGTGATCTACGACCGTATTTACATCGGTTATAAATATACATTTGTAGAACCCGGTCAGGTAGGTTGTGCCCTGTCGTGCACTCCTGCCGTTTATATGGCGCAAAATGCTATTCCTGCCGATATGAAACCGGCCGATCTTTGCCAGATGACTATCAGTGACTGGGAAGAGAAGCTGGGGCTGGAAGAGTTGACGATCTTTGAATAGAAGTTTTGTAATCAAATACAAGCTACGGACAGGTACACAGGTTTATGATCCTGAGGACGGGTTTCTTTTCGATTCGTCCCTGGTTGTTCGTTTGTGGTAGGTGTACCTTCCGTAGCTTGTTCTGTTTTTACTGTTGTGCGATCCACCAGTCGATCATCTTACGTGCCAGGCTGAGTTTGCGGGGAAGTTCCGGCAAGTGATCCCTGGTATAGAAGTTCCCGGAGCTGAGTTCGTCATCTTGCAGGTGGATGTCACCACCGGTGTAGTCGGCGATAAATCCCACCATCAGTCCGCTCGGATAAGGCCAGGGCTGACTGCCGAAATAACGGATGTTTTTCACATCGAGCCCGGTTTCTTCTTTTACTTCCCTTGCCACACACTCTTCCCAATGTCTCGCCTGTTTCGAGGAATCCGGCTACCAGGCTATTGAAAGTACCTTTAAAGTTGCGGGCATGTACCAATAACAGGGAGTCTTCTTTGCGCACCAATACCAGGATGGCTTGTTGAGATGACCGGATAGATTTCTCTGCCACAATTCGGGCATTTCTTCATAATGGGTTCTTTCTGTACCAGCGGAGTTCCACAAGTGGGGCAGAAACGGTTGCTGCGGTCCCAGTAGAGAATTTCGTGAACCTTGCCTGCGGCCTGATAGTGTTCCGGAGACAAGTAATCATAAGAAGCGCGCAATCCTATCTGCACGTATTCCGGAGTTTCGGCTATCGGAGAGTCTGTGTAGAAAGCTTTGCATACCATGCCCGTTGCCGTGGTGATGGTGTGTACGGTTATTCCTTCCGAAGTGGTGACAGGGGGCATTTCTTGCCCGTGGGGAGTGGAAAAAGCATTGTCGTTCTTTTCCAACAGTAACTGATCTTGGTAAAAGATGAACCACCGGTAGTTGGTTTCTGTATTTATCATTTTGGGATTATTCTTTTTAAACGGTGCAAAATTATAAAAAGATACTCTTTCTGATGCCGGTTTCCTTTACAAAATATTCATCATGTGATACAAGCAGTACACTGCCCGTATAGTTCCGAACGGTAGCTGTGATGATTTCGATACTTTGTATATCCAGATTGTTGGTAGGCTCGTCCAGGATAAAGAGGTCGGGCGTGTTGTTACTAATCATCAGGCAGCAGAAAGCGAGTCGCATTTTTTCGCCTCCACTGAGTTGGATGCAAGGTTGATCCCAGCTCGTTGCCGGGAAGAGAAATCGATTCAACCTGATTTTTATTTCGTGCTCCGGCAGGGCACGTACATTGAATGATTCTGCTTGTTGAAGCACCGTCAGCTGGTTGCAGATGATGGAATATTCCTGATTCAGATAGACATAACTGAACCCGGCGCGTTCCAGTGTACCCGATGTTGGCAATAGGTCACCCGTAACCAATTTCAATAAAGTCGTTTTGCCGCTTCCATTGTCTCCTTCGATTCGTATCCGGTCGCCACTCTTCAGTTGAAAGCAGAGTGGAACCTCCCATAAAGGCGAATTTCCATAAGAAAAGTTTATTTTATGGGCAGTCAGCAATGTTTTTCCCGTATGTAAGGCGGAAGCATGGAAGTCGGTTTTAAGCAAAGTATTTTCGGCCAGCCTGTTGCGTATCAGGCTACGTTCGCTGGTCAGTTTCTCTGACTTATTCTGATGGATATCCGCCAGTTTGGTGGTACTTTTTTTCTGCCCGGTCCTTCAGGTGTGAACCGCCATGCGGGAGATGCCTTTTTTAGGCACTGCTTTTTCGCTCCGTATATTCTGCTTTTCTTTTCGTTCGGCTACTTCGCGTGCCAGTTTCCGTATTTGGCGGAGTTCTTTTTCTTTCTCGTCCAGTTGTTGTTGCAGGGCATTCTGTTGCAGTTCTTTCTGCTGCTTGTAGAATTCGTAATTGCCTCCGTAACACACAAGTGCGTTCCGGCTCAGTTCACAGGTTTCGGGAAGCCTGTTGAGCAGAGTGCGGTCGTGACTGACAACGATCAGGGTGGAACGGCATTTCTTTACCCATTCGTACAGTCGGTTGCGTCCTTGGTTGTCAAGGTGATTGGTCGGTTCGTCCATCAATACGGCGGAAGGCGTTTGCAGTTCCAGACCAGCCAGGAAGACCCGCGTCTTTTCTCCACCGCTCAGTGTGTGCATGGATTCGGAAAGGGATCTGTTTCCGAGTCCCCAGCCGTTGAGGGCGGCTAAGGCTTTTTCTTCGATATTCCAGTCGTCATCGAGGATGTTGAAATGATCGATGGAGGCATTTCCGTTCAAAATTTCATGAAGTGCTTTCTGCTTCCGGTCTATTCCGAGGGCTTGGGCAATGCTCATTTCATCATATTGCCCGAAGTGTTGAGGCACATAATAGAGGTCGTCGGGGCGGAGCACGTTCCCCGAAGACGGTTGTAATTTTCCGGCCATGATTTGCAGCAATGTCGATTTGCCGCACCCATTGTTGCCGATCAGGGCCAATTGCCGGCCTTTGCCGACGGTGAAACTGAGATTGAGCGGACGCAGCCTTTCACGGATATTCACCTGGTCGAAATTCTCGAAGTCGATGTCACTTTTCCTGTCCCATATATAGCGCACTTTGGGTCCTCCAAAGACGGCAAGGCTGTACGGCCCCTCCTTGATGAAGTTGTATCCGTAGATGACGGGGATGTCTATACTGTGGATGGACGATGTAATGGAGGCTTCCTCCGGCCGGGCTCCTGATGCGGCGTCTTCGGGCAGAGGTTTCTCGAAGGTGATGTTGCACCGGTTGATGTTGTAGGATATTTCCGGTTGCAGGAAGTGGCGGTCGAAGTTTATCCGCATGAAAAGGGAACCGAAATATCCTATTTTGTAATTGTTCTGCACTTCGTCAATGGGCACTCCGTTGACGCTGAACTGGGATACAAGGAACAAGGAAGAGGTGAAACCGCCTTTGAAACCGAAATTGACCGGAGTTTCCTTGCGGTGTCCGGAATGCTCTTCGTCGGCAGTACCGGGCACAACCGGAGTCTGTCCCCACATCATGGCGGGGAAGGCCAACAGATATAAGCCCATCAAGATTCGTCGCAACTCCATCTCTTAAAACCTTTATCGCATTATTACTTCTTTTTCTCTACTGACCATCCGAATTTGCCTATCTTTTCTCCCAGCTCATAATATCCACCGTGCACATAGACCAAGGGATTCGTTTCCGCCAGTTCCAGTTTGCCGGTTTCAGGGTTCAGATTACGGGTATCGGCACGTACATTTACCACATCCGCTATAAACATGTCGTGCGAACCGAGAGCCATAATCTCCTTTACCCGGCATTCTATGCAAAGCGGTGATTCCTCGATAAGAGGCGCGCTGACTACGGTGCTTTTCCCCGGTGTCAGATGCATTTCCTCGAATTTGTTGTAGTCCTTTCCGGAGCGTACGCCACACCAGTCCGTGGCACGGGCCATGTCTTTCGTGGTGAGATTGATGACGAATTCCATATTCCGCTTGATGATGTCGTAGGAGTGGCGTTCGGGGCGTACGGAGATGTAGCACATGGGCGGGTTCGTACAAATCGTCCCCGTCCATGCGATAGTCAGAATGTTATATTCCTCCGGAGTGCTTCCGCAGCTCACCAATACGGCAGGCAGCGGATAAATCATTGTTCCGGGTTTCCAGTCTTCTTTCATATAATCTCAATATCTTCTCTGGTCTGCTCCTTTTCGCAGTAGTGGCATTTGATGACGCAATTGTCCTTATCCACGACATGAAACAACGTAGGCATAGGCTCATTGTTCGTGATGCACTTCGGGTTGGCGCATTTCACGATTCCGCGCAGCTCTTCGGGCAGGCGGACTTCGCGTTTCTCCACCACTTCGTAGTCGCGGATAATGTTCAGTTTTACATTGGGAGCCACCACGGCGATACGGTTTATCTCTTCGTCGCAGAAGAACTTGTCGGCAATCTTGATGATGCCTTTCGTGCCCAGCTTCTTGCTCTTGAGGTTGAAGCCGATGGTGATATTGTTGCTCATGTGTTCCAGTCCGAGCAGGGAGACTACGGTAAACAGTCTCTCGGAGGGTATATGGTCTATTACAGTGCCGTTTTCCAGAGCAGCAACCTGCAATTCCTGTTTCTTTTCGCTTAACATCTTGAAATATTAGTTATTAGACGATTCTACTGAATTACTCCTTTACTCTTTTTCACCTCATCCAGCGTGATGCCCAGTACATCGCACAGAATAGCTTCACGGGCATACAGTCCGTTTTGTGCCTGCTGGAAATAGTATGCCTTGGGATTGTCGTCCACATCATAGGCTATTTCGTTGACACGGGGCAGCGGATGCAGGATGCGCAGGTTGGGACGGGTATGTTCCAGCATCTTGTTGCGCAGGATGTAGACATTCTTCACCCGCTCGTACTCCATAAGGTCGGTGAAGCGCTCGCGCTGCACACGGGTCATGTAGAGGATATCGGCATCAGCGATGATTTCTTCCGTAAAGTCCGTATGTTCCACGTACTTGATGTTGTGCTCGCGGCAGTAGATTTTGTATTCTTCGGGCATCCGCAACTCGTCGGGAGCGATGAAGTGGAAAGTGGGGTTGAAGTGGCGCATGGCCATCAGCAGGGAGTGGACGGTACGGCCATACTTCAAGTCGCCGACCAGGAAGATATTCAGATTCTCCAGCGTGCCTTGCGTCTTGTAGATGGAGTAGAGGTCGAGCATGGTTTGTGAGGGATGCTGGTTGGCACCGTCTCCGGCATTCACAATAGGCACGGTGGTGACTTCACTGGCATAGCGTGCGGCCCCTTCGAGGTGGTGGCGCATCACGATGATGTCGGCATAGTTGCTCACCATCTTGATGGTGTCTTTCAGCGTCTCGCCCTTGGATGAGCTGGTGGCTTTGGGGTCACTGAACCCGATGACACGTGCTCCAAGCCGGTTGGCGGCAGTCTCGAAACTGAGGCGTGTACGGGTGGAAGGCTCGAAAAATAAGGTGGCAACTACTTTCCCGTCCAATATATGCCGGTTGGGATGGGCTTCAAACTCTTTCGCCATCTCGAGCATATAGAGGATTTTTTCCCGGCTATGCTCGGCAATGGTGACTAAACTTCTGTTTTCCATATCGTTGAATTCATTTATACTTTTCGAGAGTGTAAAGTTACGGAAAATATGCGGGCTACGGAAATATGCGGGGAAGTTTTTTTACGAAATATGGGCTGTTTTTTTAACCGTGTGGCTTGTTGTCCGGAATGCCACACTTCATCATCCGGAATGCACACTTCGACAAAGTAAATGCCGCATTTCGCGAATGTTCAAGTGTGGCATTTGCCTTAGTCAAGTGCGGCGTTTGCCTTGTCGAAGTGTGGCATTCCGGACAGTGAAGTGTGGTATCTCTTTACGCCGTCGCCGTCGTTCTTTTTAATCGACAACGTCGTTTTTTCTCTTCTCTTATTATCTTATCTCCTCTTACGCGCGCGAGGGCAAGTTTTTATTGTTCCAATCTGTATTATAGTTCATTACGATGTATTTTTCCTTTCCGATTTTTTCTTCAAGTTTTCTAATTGTTTTGCAATCGTTTTGCATTTCACTGAGAGTTTCCATTAAAATAAACGGGCGTTTTTTTGTGGATGCCGGAAATCTTATCCTGAAAAAGATATAAAAAGCATAGGCACATCCAATATATTTCCGTACCTTTGCCCTATTATTGAACTTTGATTTTAGCAACTGAAACATGATAAGGAAAGTCGTCAAAATCCTATGGATTTTCATCGCACTGATTTCGCTGGTGTGTGTCTTTATATTCTTTTCCATAGCCAAGGGCTGGATAGGCTATATGCCTCCGGTGGAAGACCTGGAAAATCCGAATTACAAATTTGCCACAGAAGTCTTTTCCGAGGACGGAAAAGTATTGGGTACTTATTCCTATAGTAAGGAAAACCGCGTGTTTGTGGGATACAATGATTTGTCGCCCAATATCATTAACGCCTTGATAGCTACGGAAGATGTACGTTTTGCCGAACATTCGGGCATTGACGCCTACGCCCTGACGCGTGCCGTAGTGAAGCGCGGTATCCTGATGCAGAAGAATGCCGGCGGTGGCAGTACCATCACCCAGCAGCTTTCCAAACAGCTTTATTCTCCCAGTGCCGACAATGTGATGGAACGTCTGTTCCAGAAGCCTATCGAATGGGTGATTGCCGTAAAGCTGGAACGTTACTATACAAAAGAGGAAATCCTCACCATGTATCTCAACAAGTTCGATTTCCTGAACAATGCGGTAGGCATCAAGACTGCTGCCTTTACCTACTTCGGTTGCGAACCGAAAGATTTGAAGATTGAGGAAGCGGCTACGTTGGTGGGCATGTGCAAGAATCCGTCTCTCTATAATCCGGTGCGCTACAATGAACGTTCCCGCGGACGGCGCAATGTGGTGCTCGACCAGATGCGGAAAGCGGGATATATTACGGAAGCCGAGCGCGACTCCCTCCAGGCGTTGCCTCTGAAACTGAAGTACAACCGTGTGGACCACAAGGAAGGGCTGGCCACTTATTTCCGCGAATACCTGCGCGGCGTGCTCACCGCCAAGAAGCCCGACAAGGCCAACTACCGCGGTTGGCAGATGCAGAAATACTACGAGGATTCACTCGACTGGGAGAACAACCCGCTCTTTGGATGGTGCGAAAAGAACACCAAGAAAGACGGTACCAAATACAACCTCTACACCGACGGGCTGAAAATCTATACCACGCTCGACTCGCGTATGCAGCAGTATGCCGAGGATGCCGTGACAGAGCATCTGAAGGAACTGCAAGGTTACTTCTTCAAGGAAAAGAAAGGGGCCAAGAAAGCTCCCTACACCTTCCGTCTGACCCAGGAGCAGGTGGACGAGATTCTGGGACGTGCCATGAGGTTGTCCGACCGCTACCGCATTATGAAGAAAGCCGGAGCCACCGAAGCTGAAATAAAGAAAGCCTTCGATACCCCGGAGGAGATGTCCGTATTCAGTTGGGAAGGGGAGAAAGACACCATTATGACCCCGATGGATTCCATCCGTTACTACAAGTTCTTCCTTCGTGCCGGTTTCATGTCCATGGACCCGCGCAGCGGACATGTTAAGGCATACGTAGGCGGACCGAACTACCATTACTTCCAGTACGATATGGCCATGGTGGGACGCCGCCAGGTAGGTTCTACCATCAAGCCTTTCCTTTATACATTGGCTATGGAGAACGGTTTTTCTCCCTGCGACGAAGTGCGCCACGTGGAATACACGCTGATTGATGAAAACGGAAAACCGTGGACGCCGCGTAATGCCAACAAAAAGCTGATTGGTGACATGGTGACTGTGAAGTGGGGGCTGGCAAACTCGGACAACTGGATTACGGCCTATCTCATGAGTAAACTGAATCCCTATAATCTGAAACGTCTTATACATACTTTCGGTGTCCGCAACCGTGATATAGTACCTTCCGTTTCACTCTGTCTGGGCCCGTGCGAGATTTCCGTCGGCGAGATGGTAAGTGCCTATACCGCATTCCCCAACAAGGGTATCCGGGTAGCTCCGCTGTTCGTGACCCGCATCGAGGACAATGATGGAAACGTGCTGGCAACCTTTGCTCCCGAAATGCAGGAAGTCATCAGTGTATCCAGCGCTTACAAGATGCTGGTCATGCTGCGTGCCGTTGTCAACGAAGGTACCGGAGGCCGTGTGCGCCGTCTAGGTGTGAAAGCCGACATGGGCGGCAAGACCGGAACGACGAACTACAATGCCGACGGCTGGTTTATGGGCTTCACGCCTTCGCTTGTGTCCGGTTGCTGGGTGGGCGGTGAGGACCGCGACATCCACTTCGATACGATGCTTCACGGACAAGGTGCTTCCATGGCATTGCCTATCTGGACAAAATACATGGTGAAAGTGCTCGGTGACAAATCTCTGGGATATGATGAAAATGAAACATTCCAGTTGCCCGAAGGCTATGACCCGTGCAAGGATGATGTGAATCTGGAAGGAGACACCCATATAGAAGAACCGATAGAGGGACTCGACGAACTGTTTAATTAGTTGAAAGGTGAAAATTGAAAGTGGAAAGGTAAACTTTCAATTTTCACCTTTTCCCCTTTCACCTTAAAAAAATGGATTATACGATTAGTATTGGGAGCAACGAACAGCGGAGGGAGAACATGGAACTGGCTCGCAGACGCTTGACGGAACTTTTTTCGGGAATACGTTTCTCGGAAGAGGAGGAGACGGTACCTTTGTTCTTTCACCGTCCGAATCTGTTCTCCAATCAGGTGGCATGCTTTGCTTCCGATAATCCGGTAGAGGAAGTCACCGCCTGCCTGAAAGCCATCGAACGGGAAGCCGGAAGGAAGCCCGAGGAGAAGGAGCAGGAAATTGTACGGCTGGATATAGACTTGTTGTCTTGTGACGGGACTGTCTATAAGCCAAAAGATTTGAAACGTGATTATATCCTGCGAGGATTGAAACAACTGTTATAATTAATAAAGAATATAAGGAGATGGGTCGATAGTATATGAACACTTTCGGACACACTCTCATTTTAAAAAACGAAGATTGAAAATGAAATTTTTAGGAATCATACCTGCCCGTTACGCATCTACGCGTTTTCCAGCCAAACCATTGGCGGTGTTAGGTGGAAAAACCGTGATACAGCGAGTATACGAGCAAGTGGCAGGAATCTTGGACGATGCATACGTGGCTACGGACGATGAGCGTATTGAAGCCGCAGTAAAAGCATTCGGAGGAAAGGTGGTAATGACTTCCACCGAACATAAAAGCGGCACCGACCGCTGTCAGGAAGCTTGTACAAAAATAGGAGGACAGTTTGATGTCGTGGTGAATATCCAGGGGGATGAGCCTTTCATCCAGCCTTCGCAGTTACAAGCCGTCAAAGCATGTTTCGACGATCCGGCCACCCAGATAGCCACTCTGGTGAAACCCTTTACGGTAGATAATGGTTTCGAGGCACTGGAAAATGTGAACTCTCCGAAGGTTGTGCTCAACAAAAACAGGAATGCCCTCTATTTTAGCCGTTCCATCATTCCCTACCAGCGCAATGCGGCGAAGGAAGACTGGCTGGAGAATCATACATATTATAAGCATATCGGCCTTTATGCCTATCGCGTAGAGGTACTGAAAGAGATAACCGCCCTTCCGCAGTCATCCCTCGAGATTGCCGAATCATTGGAACAGCTTCGTTGGTTGGAAAATGGATATACCATCAAGGCAGGTATCACGGATGTGGAAACTATCGGCATAGATACTCCTCAGGATTTGGAACGGGCAGAAGAATTTCTTAAAAGCCACGGGCTGTAAACTCATTGGAAGCCCATGTTGAACCGAAATGACCAACCCCGGATTCTTGAACCGGAACAACTGGCAGTGCAAAGACCGGAACGTATCAAGTTGCCTAATGGCGTGCCATTGAGTGTGCTCAATGCCGGTGACAATGAAGTGACACGTATCGATCTCCTCATGGCAGGCGGCCGATGGCAACAGAAACAGCCCTTGCAGGCGTTGTTTACGAACCGCATGCTTCGCGAGGGAACCCGACGCTACGATGCCGCCCAGATAGCGGAAAAGCTGGACTATTACGGAGCCTGGCTGGAATTGTCCAGTGCATCCGAGTATGCCTATGTCACCCTTTATTCTCTGAATAAATACCTCATGCAGGGCACCATCTCTATACCGAGGGCTGCCGCGAATCTGTCAGCTCCTGCAGCTCCTGTCTGCTGTACCGGCCCCTGAAATGTCCGAATAAGGGTATCCCTCCACTTCATACGTGTCCTCTGTGTAGAGCATGAGCCGGTCATATCCCATGAGGGAGAGTTTGATAATAAGCCTTCTCACAAAATCAGGGCTGCACACAGCGTTGCGGGAACAGTCAGCCATGTAGGTGAGATGCTCAAAGACTGCCTGTTCTTCTTTGGCAGCGCTTTGGCGGTTTTGGGTGATCCATTCCTTGATGATCCCGAGGCCGCGGAAAAATTCAGAGGTTCTGCTGTATGTAATGCAGGCTCTATCCCCGTCCAGACGGACAGACAGGCCGCTGCCGCTTTTTTCCCGAAGTGATTTCTATGCAGCGGATACTGGAATTTCTCACCTGATTTTTCGCAGCATCTCTACCGCTTCAGTGTAGGTTATCCTCTCGAAGTCGGAGCTGACTATATTCTGGAGCCTGTCGAGAAGCCCCTTGTCCACGAATTTATTAAAAAATTCCATCTCTTCAGGAGCGTTTCCATCACATAATTTATGATGTACTTTATCATATCTTCCGCTACATCCATGTCGTCGGAAAGCTCCGCAAAATGCCATCTCCGGCTCTATCATCCAGAATTCGGAAGCGTGTCTGCCGTATTGGAATTCTCCGCTCTGAAGGTCGGTCCAAAGGTGTACACATTCCTGAAGGCCAGCGCGAAGGTCTCAGCCTCAAGCTGTCCGCTTACGGTAAGGCCGGCTTCCTTGCCGAAGAAATCCTCGCTGTAATCCACACTGCCGTCGGAAGTCTTCGGCAGATCTCCCATGTCCAGGGTAGTCACCTTGAACATCTCACCTGCTCCCTCGCAATCACTGGCTGTGATTATCGGCGTGTGGACATAGACGAAGCCCTTCTCCTGGAAGAACTTATGGATCGCATAGGCAACCATGGATCTGACGCGAAACACCGCCGAAAAGGTATTGCTCCTTGGTCTCAGGTGGGCTATCTCCCGAAGGAATTCCATACTGTGCCTCTTTTTCTGGAGCGGATAATCGGAGTCCGAGCCTGCCTCTATCACCACTTCCCTGGCCTTTATCTCGAAAGGCTGTTTTGCCTCGGGCGTCAGCACGAAAAGACCCGTCACCTTGAGCGCAGCAGCGATCGGAGCCTTGGATATCTCCTCAAAATTATCGAGGAACTCAGCTTCATACACCACCTGTACCGACTTGAAGAAGCTGCCGTCATTCAACTCTATAAATCCAAATTTATTGGAGCCTCTGTTGGTCCTGACCCAGCCGCGGACCGTAATCTCGCTGTCGGCATACGCCTCGCCGGATCTGTAGAGGCTTTTTATCTCAACATCTTTCATCTGTTCATCTCCTGTGTATATAAATCCTAGCAGATCCTGGTCCCTTCAGGGACGATGTCGTCCACGAAGATCACCTGACATCCGCAGGCGTTATTGGTTCCCGCCAGCAGCATACCTTCGCTGGTAACTCCCGTAAATCTCGCCGGAGCCAGATTAGCCACTACGATTATCTTTCTTCCCTCCAGCTCTTCCGGCTTATAATCGTTCTTGATGCTTGAAACGATTACTCTCTCCTTTATTCCATCGAACAGAGTCAGCTTGTAGTTGCTGTGGGATTTCCTTATCTCCTGACACTTCAGCACCTTGCATACCCTCAGATCTATCTCAAAGAACTGGTCTATAGAAACCTCAGGCTCTACGATAGGCTTCACTTCGTCAGGTTCGCCGTAGACCTTGATCTCCTCTTCAGGCTCTTTCTCCGCTTCAAGGGCTGCTTTCTCGAGCGCTTCTTCCTCTTCGGTCTTAGGGAAGCTGAAATCCAGAAGGTGCATGAATCTTTCCCTGTCTATGGCATAGAGGAACAGGTAAAGTCTCGGCCCCTTTTCCTTACTGATAAGAAGTCTGTATACGTTCTTAAAGAACTGGCCCTGTATTTTTTTCAGATTCTCAACATCGGTGCCGTATACTTCCTTAGGTATATCGTAAAGCTTGGCGTTGAGTGAATCCAAGTCGTACTCTCCTGCCTTGATGTAATCGTACAGGATCGTGATCTCCCGCTTCTCTTCGTCGGAGAAGGTATTGTAGAGGTCCCAGTCTCTCCAGCCCGCAGTTTGTTGGCGCTTTCCGGCGCGCACTGATAAAGCCAGTACTTGGCTTTTTCCAGCCTCTGTATCGAAATCCTCGTATTTGTAAGGCGTACCGATCTCTCGAATACAGTCTCCATCATCGGTACATTGAAGTCC
>ENA-OQDA01000723-OQDA01000723.1-human-gut-metagenome-genome-assembly--contig:-NODE-723-length-12888-cov-10.184547_pt1 | contig 12888 bp, 12 predicted proteins | sample MGYA00242771_ERZ504603 | MGnify/ENA primary metagenome ERZ504603 (study PRJEB26092, sample SAMD00036328) | human gut metagenome | host: Homo sapiens | study: EMG produced TPA metagenomics assembly of...
TGGTGAGATAGGCTTTGTAGCGTTCACTCTCGAAAAGCTCCTGTATGCCGGTTTCCAGCCGGTCGGTGATCTCTTTCATGCGCTCGGCGCTGTTCTGGCCGTTTAAGAGAATGGGGGTGACAGGCTGCGGGGCCTTTGCGGGGGTTGCCGCCTCCGGCTGCACCTTGCTTTCCTCCCGCAGAATTTCCGGCGCAGGATAGGCCATCACCCGGTATTCCTCCGGCACTGGCTGGCCCTCATGGACGCGCTGCCATTCGTCGCTGGTTCGCAGGATATAGCCGTAATCGGTAAAGGTTCCCTGTTCCTCGTTGGCGATAAAACTTCCCAGCCGGTCGGTGTCAATGGCCGGTTTCCACGGGTCGGGAACGACAAACAGCCCGGAATCATTCAGATAATATTCCCCCAGACTGCGGTTGTCCTTGGCGTTGATTAAGACAAAACAATCGGTGTTTTCAGCGTAGTCCAAAAGCTGCCCGATGGTCTGCATTTTCGCCGGGGACTGCATGACGGCGTTCAGCTCCGCAAGCTCCACGGCGTCCAGCTTTTGAAGCTGGGCAGCAAGGAAGTTCAGTTCGTCCACGCTGGCTGTCTTGATTAAGTCCTCCGGCAGTTCCAGCGGTTTTCCCTCCGGGGCGGAAAAGTCGCCAATGAACAAGTCCTGCTGGTTGTCGGCGGTGATATGGATTTCCTTTAAGGTTTCCTGTACCTGTTCGGCGGAAGTCGGCAGGGAAAGCCAGTACCCATGCGGCCCGCCGGTCTGCGCCTCGGCGCGGTTATCAAGAAAAATGGAAAATACTTCGTTCACGGGTTCCCTCCTTTCCGGGGTGGCTGTGGTCTGTTGCGGCTGTGCGGCTTCCTCCTGTGTGGGAAGTGCTGCGGCTTTTGCCGGTTCCTCCCCCTCGATGGTATAGCCGGGGAGCAGGCAGCCATTGACCTTAAAACAGTCGGCGTATTCCTTGGGGATGGCCGGGGAAATTTCGGTAAAGTAATGGTCGTGGGCTTTGATCCGGCCATTCAGGTACTTGTCCAGTTCTTCCCGGCTGGAAAAGACTTTCCGTTCCTGTCCGGCGATCTTTTCCATCGGGTTTCCGTGGGGTGCGTTGGTATAAAGACCCCAGCGGAGCGTCCACGAGTAGGGGACGGATTTTTGGGCGGCGCTGTCATACCGGGTGTTCTCGGAAATGGAGTAATCCATCTGGTAAACCATGTTGCTGCGGATATGGCGGTATTCGTCCGGGGCCTCCCACTGGTTTGCGGTGTGGGTGACGGGAAGCGTCCGGGCATATTCAAGGGCTTTGTCCAGAAACAGGGTTCTTCCGGCCTGTTCCTCCCATGCGGCGGCCTGTTCTTTCAGGCGGTCAAACACTTCCTGTTCTGCGGCGGCGCTTTCCGCCCGCAGGGAAAGAAGCTCCGCAAGGGGCAGCTTTACCATTTCGGAAAGATCGGCCTTGCCGCTTTCAAAGTAAATCCGACGCTCGATCCGCATAGTGCTGGCCGGTTCTAAATCGTCGTGGTCGTAGGAGCTGTAAGACATTTTGGGTTCACATCCTTTCTATGGCGGTGATCTGATACAAGGGGTTTGGGGCTTCCCCAAAGAGAAAATCCCCGGCCCGGCAGGTGCGCCGGGTCAGGGATTTTGCCGGGAGTGTGGCTACACTCCCTATGCTTGCTGTTTTTAGTTCTTGCCCCTCTGTTCCACGCGGTAGTTTACATACTTGCCGCCGGTATCGGCCAAAAGCACCGTCCCGTCATAGGTTTTGCCGGTTTTCATGGAGCGCAGGCCCTTTACCTTTGCCTTTCCGTCTTTAAGGAGCGCGGCGGCGATTTTCGGGGTGAACGCCTTGCCCCGTTCCTCAAAAAATCGGTCATTCTTCCACATGACAAACTGGCAGCTTCGGTTTCCGCAGTAGTAGTTCTTTTTGCCCTCGTAGACGCTTTCCCCGCAGCGCGGACATTTGCCGATAACCACACGCTCGGCTTGAAACAACTTCTGCGCGTCCTCGCTGATCTGAGAGTAGTTTGCGATCAGGCCCCTTGTCATTTCTGCAATGCCAGCCATGAAGCCCTCCGGGTCGGCCTGCCCCTTGGCAATGGCCGTCAGCTCTGTTTCCCACTGTGCCGTAAGCTGGGGAGAGGTCAGCACCTCCGGCAGCACGCAGGCAAGGTTGTGGCCGTCCTTGGTGGGAAGTAGCTGTTTGCCCCTGCGCTCCACAAAGCCCATCTGCACCAGCTTTTCTAAGATGGAGGCGCGGGTGGCCGGGGTTCCCAAACCTTGGCGCTCGGCGTCCTCCGGCAGATCGTCCGCACCGGCGCGCTCCATAGCGGAAAGGAGGGTATCTTCTGATACATTTTGTCAAGGTGGTTTTAAGAAATTTTCCCGCAATCGTTCATAATAAGCCGCTTGATTTTATCGCTCATAGTTTCCTTGCTGGTGGTGCTGAAGTGGATTTTCACCCGATAGGTCGTGTTTCCGATTTTCTTCACAATATCGGGCTGTTCTGCTTCCTTTACGGTCAGAGGGGAAGCGGTTGCGGGGGTGCTGCGGTTGCTGGTGTCGTTGTTCATAGGCTCTCCTTTCCATGAGAAAAGCCCCATGCGGTCATACATGGGGCGGTGGTTTTGAGGTTGAAGTGGCGAAGTGGCAAGGTATCTGGGTTTTGCCACTTGGATTTTGCCAGTTCACTTTTTTAGGGCGTGATACCATGCTGCGCCGATACGCTTTGAGGTAATGCGCCCGTCAAGGTTTTTCTTTGCCGCCCGGACAGTACGGGCAGAAATCCCCGCGTCGGCTGCGGCTTTCTCTATGTCCTCGCTGGCAAGCTCTTTTCCGTCTGCCAGTAGGTCAAGTATCAGCTTTTCAGCCTGTTCGGTTTTGGTGGCGTTGTTGCCGCCCGCGCCGGATAGCAGTTCGTCGGCGGTTATATCATATTCGCCTATCCACTCAAAGCCTGTTTCCGGGTCAAGGCAAAAGGCAACGGGCTTTCCCTCCGGCGCAAGGGAAGATTTGTCGTGAATGATAACGCGCACATTCGGTTCTCGCTTCACGCGCCCGATCAGCAGGACGCTCCTTGCTGCGGCGCGGAAGTCGATAGAACCTAATCCCCGGTACGCGCTCTGCCCTCCGGCTGCTTTGTTCAAATGTCCGATAAGGATAACGGCGCACCCGGTACGCTCGGCAACTTCGGCAAGGCGGCGGAACATGGGGCGCACTTCGTTTGCCCGGTTCATGTCGGTTTTTTCGCCCATGTACGCCTGTATGGGGTCAAGGATAATCAGACGCGCCCCGTTCTGTACGATTGCTTTCTCTATGCGCTCGTCAGATAGGGTAAGCTCTCGCTTGGCTTCATCAATCACAAGCACCCGGTCAAGGTCGGCTTTGGCTTCCATCAAGCGTGGCTTGACGGTATCGCCCAAACCGTCCTCGGCGGTCTGGTAAATCACTTGAAAGGGCTGCATGGGCTTCATGCCCGGCAGCGTTCCCCCGGTGGTGCAGGCGGCGGCAAGGCGTAGGGCAAAGGTGGTCTTGCCCTCGCCGGGATTGCCTTGCACAATGGTTACTTTCCCAAAGGGGATATACGGCTCCCATAGCCATTCAACGGTCTGTGTATCAACCTCGCTCATGCGGATAATCTCAACCGTTTCTTCCTGCGGCGGCTCTTTCAATCCATAGACCGCTTCACGCAAATACTTCCCGTCTGTGATTTCTCCCCGGCGCGTCTGTACCTCGTTCCAATCTTTGAAAAGAGGGATAAGGCGGTGGACGGTATATCCCTCCGGCATGAGCTTCACAAGGCGGCTGCAAGCGTCGTTTCCGGCTTCGTCGCTGTCAAGGCAGAGGTAGACGGTGGTAATGTTCGGACGGTCAGAGAGGAAACGCAAAAGGGCTTTTTTCCCCCACGCCGCCCAGTGCCAGATAGCTTTGCTTCTGCCAGTCCTTTTTGAACAGACAGAGGAAAGATAACAGGTCTATCGGGGCTTCAAAGACAAACAATCTTTCGCCCTCGCCCCGGTAGCAGAAGTTAAAGGCTTTGTCGCTGCCTTTCACATCAAGCCGGAAGTTCCCGGCTGTGCCGCGCTGGTGGGCGTAGCGTGGTACTCCGTCCTCGTCCCGTCCTACGAATACGGCGTTATGGTGGGCGGCTTCCTCGTAAATATCCCCGCTGGCAAAGAAAAAGCCTGACACATCTTCATCAATGCGGCGGGCTGCTGTGAGGTAGTTCCTCGCTGTTCGGTTGTCGGGGCTGCGGGGCGGCAATCGAAAATCAGAGAGGGGCGCGGGGCTTGGTCTGTCCGGCGCGGCTGCTCCCTGTTCCCCTGTGAGAAGTTCAACGGCTTCGGTAAAGCTCTTTCCGAAAAACTCCATGACAAAATCGACGGGGCCGCCGCCCTTGCTCTGGCTGTGGCGATACCATTTATTTCCTCGGATAGTCATGCTGTCGTGCCGTTTCCAGCGGTATTCGTTCCCGGCGCGGGTAAGCTGCTCGCCCTGTCCGTGCAGAAAAGAAACAATGTCGGCTTGGTTGGCGCGGTCTATTTGTTCTTGGGTGTAATACATAGTTGATACCTCTCTTTCTGTGGTTGAATTGTTCATAGTTTTGATGTAGAATGAAACCGAAAAATCGGAAGTTAGTGAGGTGCTGGATTGTGAATGAAAGAGAAAAAATTATTCACTTATGGTTTGAAATGTGGCTTACAAAACAGGATTTAGGTATTGATGATATTTTTGCAGAAGATGTAATTTATACTGAAAGTTGGTGTCCAAAATATAATAACCGTCAAATCGTAAAACACTGGTTTCAGGAATGGAATACTCGTGGCAAAGTCGTTGCTTGGGAAATCAAACAATTTTTCCACAAAGGAAATCAGACGATTGTGGAGTGGTATTTCAAAAATGAAATGAACAATGGGAGCATAGAGGAATTTGATGGAATTTCGCTGGTTGAATGGACAAAGGATAATAAAATAAAATCATTGAAAGAGTTTGGTTGCAATTTGAATAATTATAATCCTTATGAGCATAGTGACCAGCCCGAATTTAGGGACGAAAGAGCAAGTTGGTTTTAATATTAGGGATCAATAGCGTCCATTTTATCAGAAAACATTTAGGACGGACAGGCAAAATAGCTTGCCCGTCCTTTTCCTTATCGCTCCTGTTCGTGCCGCTTGGTGCGGCTCTGCGTCTGTGCCGGTTGGTCGGCGCGGAGTGCAATATCCACGCACCTGCGGATTTTTTGAAGCTCGGCAACTTCGGCGCGGGTATCTTTCAGCGTTTCATATTCCGCTTCCCGCTGTGCTTTGAGGGCGGTATATTCTTTCTCCCACGCGGAGATCGGCAGGGTTTTCACGCCCTCCGGCAAATGGGCATGGAGATAGCGGCTTGCTGCGTTCCATAGGGTCAGCTCGGCGCGGTGGGCTTCCTCGTACTTGTCGCGCTTGTTTGTCCAGCCGTTTTGCAGCTTTTTCAGCTCATCGTGAATGGGCTTGTACTCTGTATAGTTCTTCCCGTATTCAATTAGCTTTTGCAGCTTCTTCATGCGTTCCTCGGCGGTTTTCATTCCCTCCCGGATTGAATAGGCTTTATCACTGACAGAGGAAAGGGCTGCGTCCAGCTCATCAAGATTAGAGATACCATGCTCGGAAAGATAGTTGACCGCTGCCGCTATGGTTTTCAGTTCATCGGCTGTGTGCTGTTGTTGCCAACGCTGCGAATACTTCCGGCTCTTTTCTCGCTGAACGCTCAAATACTTCATCAGCAGATTTGCAAGGTCGGGAGATTGCGGCGGCTGTTCTGGGGCAGTTTCCCGCGCTTTGAACAGGTCGGCAATCCATTCTTTGAGCTTCCCAATCTGCGCCCGGATTTCCCGGATAAGGCGGTTTGCCTTTTGGATATTTCGGTTCAGTTCGCCTTTCTCGGTGGCGATACCTTTCTTCTCCATTTGGCAAGCCGCCACGCCCATGTGGACGGTGGGTATCTCGTCAATGCCGCGCTCGGCGTTGCTGCGGTGGTCGATACGCTCCGGGCTTCCGTTCCTCTCCAAAAAGTCGTTGGTATAGTCAGCCCATGCCTTGCGCCACAAGAGGGTGTTGTCCTTGTCGTTCCAGCCTGTAAGGTCAATTTTGTGCGTCTTGTATCTGCCGCTTGGCAAGCGGATACGCTCGCCGTTTTCGTCAAGGTCATATTCCTTTTTGGACTTCGCCGCCCATGCGCCGCGCTCGTCAAGTGGTCGCATGGTCAGCATGATATGACAATGGGGATTGCCTTTGTCGGTGTCGTGAATGGCATAATCAACGCACATTCCTCTGGAAACAAATTGAGAGGAACAGTATTCCCGGACAAGCCGGATCTGTTCCTCTCTGGATAATTCTATGGGGAGCGCTGCGTCAATCTCACGCGCAAGCTGGGCGTTCCCGGCTTTCTCGTAAAGCTCCACGCTGTTCCACAAGGTTGAACGGTCAGAGAATGAGGGTGGCGCGTGGGGCGGCAGCATGATCTCTGTATGGACAACGTCGCCTTTGCGGGTGTAGTCATGGGCCATTCCGTCCCATTCGTTTGTCAGCTTTTCGCCGCTTCGGTAGGCGGCTGCGGCAACGGCTGATTTGCCTTTTCCTCGGCTCACAATGCCGATGTTCCAATGGTAAATGGCTATGGGTATCACCTCCCGGATAGGATAATAAAACCCGCAAAAATGGTACAGACGCCAACGGCGGGTGTACTGTTTTTGTGGGTGTGCAGGGATAGCCGCAAAGCGGCGCAAGGGGTGCAGCCCCTTGTTGCGGCAAAGCCGCCATATCGGAGCGCGGGGAAATCTCCCTGTGCGGAGACAAGCCCTCGGCAGAGCGCACACGCCCGTAAGGGTGTATAAGTGCGCCCTTAGTTCCTAAGGGATTTTCGGCTTGTCGCTCCCTCGGCTCGTTTTTTCAGATATTCCCGCGCTGGTTCACTCGTCAAGGCGAGCCGGAGAAGCGCGGCAGCTTCCTCGTCGGTCATGGTCTTAGCTTCCGGCACAATACTCTCAAAGACCGCGCCCCGGACAATAAGGCGGTGGCTGCGCGTTCTGCGTTCCTCCTTGGATAGCTTCTGACGCAACATTTTTTCCCGGTTCTCAAACTGCTGGATTTTCTTCTTTCCGTCCTCAATCTCGGCTTGCAATTCCTTGCGGGTTTTCTCTCTCGGTTTCGTCATGGGTGTCGCTCCTTTCTGCCCGTAGGCATGGAAAAGGGCAGTCGATTTTCTCGGCTGCCCTTGCAATATGAGGATAAGATTATTCAGTTTGCTGCGGGGTCTTGTTCTGATACTTCTTCACCAGAAGTTTGGTTATTGGGGAGTGGGTCATACCCGTCTGAGTTTCCGTCAAAGTCTGTGTTATGATAGTGTTCATATAACCAGTATTTTCCCTCAAACTCAACGACAATGTTATCGCCGTACTGATAAACCGCAGCCCCTACAATATCATCATTTGCTTGGAAATTTTCTTTTGGTTCTTCCGAAGAACTAACTGTGTTTTCGATTTTTCCTAACAAATTGAAAGAACTTTTTTCATCTGCGAAGTTGGGTTGAGAGTCAACGATTTGATAAAGCGTATCATTTACATAGACCATAGGAGCAATATCTCCAGAAATGGGAACCAATGCCTTTAGCAAATCTTCTCCTGTTACACCTAATTGTGCTTCATCGCTTGCAAAAGGAATACGCAGCAGGTATTGTTGGTCTACTTCGTAAAGATATATATAAATGCCTGAGCCAACATCTTGTGTGTCACCTAAAAGAGAAAGAACATCTTCTCTTGTCATGGTCGGTGTTAGTTCTTTAATTTGCTCAGATGTTACCTGCGTCGGTGTATCGAGCGGTTTTTTGTTTTCTGGTATTAGACTAAGGATTTCTTCAGTCAACGGGTTACTTTCTCCTGCGTCAATCGTTTTTGCAGCTTCTTTTATTTCTTTATGAGAATAGTCGCTCAAATCTTCAACAGCAATGCCGAGAGAATTGAGATAATCAACCGCTGCATTATATTGAATTATATCAACGGCAAATGCGGTCAATGGTATCATCAAGCACAAGCAAGCTGCAATAGCCCCCCACTTTACCCAAATGGGCTTTTTGGCTTTCTTCTTGTAGTTGAGAGCTTCATCGACATATTTTGTATCAAGTTCGCTCATAGCGTCGGAAAACTTCTTTGCGTTCATATGAATACCTCTCTTTCAATCAAATATTGCTTCATCTTCTCGCGGATACGGGTCAGCCGGACAGAAATGTTTTTCTCTGAAAGCCCTACAAACTCGGCTATGTCCTTGTAGCTGTCAGAAAACCAATAGCGGCGCATGAAAATAACGCGGTTTTCGGTAGTCAGCGTGTCTAAAAATGCTTCAATGATACGGGCTAACTCTTTGGCTTCGATTTCTGCTTCTACTGTATTCGGGGCTGCTATACAGGCTTCAATTTCTTCCAAAGCAATCGTGTAATGGCTGCTCCGTTTGGCTGCTTCCTTTCTCCAATAGATTTTGAGTGAAATGTTCCGAACGATTTTAACAAGATAAGATAGCAGCGGGTTAGGTCGTGCCGGGGGAATGGCGTTCCATGCGCCTAAATAAGCGTCGTTTACACATTCCTCCGCGTCTTGTCTGCTGCCTACGATATGGTAGGAAAGATTGTGGCAGACCTTTCCGTATTTTATATCCAGCTCTCGTATGCCTTGTTCTGAACGTCCAAAAAACATTTCTATGATTTTTTCGTCGTCTATCATCTCACCGCCTCCTTTCGGGCTTCACCTATGTACTACGGTTTCAGCGGCAAATACTACATCTAATCCGAAACTTTTTCAAAAAAATTATAGCACATCTTTTTGAATAGGGTGTGTCAAGTTGCCGGAATGTTTCTTTGCCGCTTTGCTGGCGGCGTTCCTCCGTTCTTCGCTGTATGGGGCGGTCAGACGGAAAGAGAAACGCCCCTTTACAATCTCAAACTCCATGCAACCCGTTTCGGGGTCTGCGTCGGTCTGGCGGCACTGGTTGGGGTACTGTCCGGAGTAGGCGGCAAGCCGCTTCTTTAAGTCGGTGTTGTGTGTGCGGATATGGATAAGGGGGTCTTTCTCGTCAAACCATATATCGGTGGTCTTTTCCTGCTTCGTAAGCCCTGTTCTCATAAACTCTCCTTTCTGCGCCCCTGTTACGCAATAGGGGCATTTTTCGGGTGTTTTTCCCGGCTCTTGACTTGGGGAAAATGAGGATTTTCAAATAGAAACCGCCCGGACAGGGAGTGTATCGTCGGGGCGGCTGTTATCGCAGGATTTCTGTTTTTTCCGGCTCTTGACCGTCAAACATAGATTAGCTCATGCTATGTGTTCTCCTTTCTGTTCGGCGGCAAGGGGCAGTTGCTCGGCTTGCTCCTGCTCCTGCTGCTCTTTCCATTGCCTGCGTTTCTTTTCCATATAGCGTCGATTGTACTCTGCTTTTTTCGCTCGGCGGCGTTCCTGTTCCGCTAACGCGGCCTTTTCTTCCTCGGTCAGTTCCACTTCCTTGTGAGGGATGTCCACCTTACCAACAAAATTAAAGAAAATTTCAATTTCCTGTATTCTGCTTGCTCCTTTGCCCTGGGCTTGGTGGACGAGGATTTTTTCTACAAACTCATTTATCATGGCAGGGGTCAACTCGGAAAAGTCTGTATATTTTCTGACAAGGGAAAGAAACTTTTCGGCGTTGATGGTTTCCCTGCTTATGCGTTCAAGTTCCTGTTGGTCTTGGGAAACGATTTCTGTCAAATCGCTTAGCTCGGCCTCGAAATCTCTGAGCATTTGTTCAAAAAGGGTATCGGAAAGTCGGCCACTTACATTGTCCTCATAGAGCTTTCGGATTAGGCGGGTCAGTTCATCGGTACGCTTCTCGTTGCGCTGCTTCCGCTGGCGAATGGATCTTGCAGCTTTTTCCTGCCTGTCCTCGGAAGCGGAGCAGACCTGTGCCATAAACTCAGCTTCATTGCTCAACGCATAGTCACAAACGCCCTTGATGGCTTCCAACAAAAGCTCGTTTACAACAGCAGTACGAATAAGGTGCGTCGTGCAGTATTTATCATAATGCTGGTTGCCCAAATCATAACGGGAACAGTTGTACTCGTCACGATCCGGACGCTTTTTCCCGTTGGGTCTGCCCGCCCAGTCACGCGCGTTTCCGGCCTTGCCCCTGTGGTTATACATCTTTGCACCGCAATCCGCGCAAAACATCAAGCCGGTTAGTGGATTGGCCTTTCCTATGCTGTCTGTCCGGCGAATGGTTTTCCGTAGAGTTTGTACGCGTTCCCATGTTTCCTTGTCGATGATAGCTTCTTGTGTGTTCTCAAAAATGACTAAATCCTCTTTGGGGGTCATTTTGACGCGCTTATCTTTATAGCTCTCCTTATAAGTCCGAAAGTTTACCGTATGCCCCATATATTCCTGCTTGGAGAGTATGTCGGCAACTGTACCGCCGCGCCATGTGTAGGGGTCTGCGGCATTGTAGTTTGATTGATGGTTTCCCATACCGCGCTGTGCAAGATAGTAAGAGGGGCGCTCAACCTTTTCCGTTGCCAATATGCGGGCAATTTCATACGGGCCTTTTCCCTCAATGGCCATGCGATAAATCCGGCGTACTACTTCGGCAGCTTCCTCGTCGATAATCCAATGGTCTTTGTCGTTGGGGTCTTTCTTGTAACCGTAGATACAGTGGTTGCTTGTGTGCTTGCCGGACATACCTCTTGCCCGTAAAACAGAGGTTATCTTACGGCTGCAATCACGAATATACCATTCGTTCATAATGTTCAAAAAGGGTGCTTGATCCTCGCCTGCTCGTCCGGCTCCAGCAGCTTCACCGTGCCGTAGAGGGAGGCGAACACGGCCCCCCCGGTCGATGTCGCCGCACAGGAGCACCGGGGCGTTGGTCCGGCGGGCCATGCCCATGTTCACGATGTCGTCCTGCCGCAGGTTGATCTCCGCCGGGCTGCCCGCCCCCTCGATGACGATAATGTCGTACTCCGCCGCCAGGGACTCGTAGGCCGCCATCACCTCGGGGATGAGGCTCTTGCGGTAGCGGAAGTACTCCCCCGCCGGCATGGTACCCCGGGGCACGCCGTTGACGATCACCTGGGAGCCCACGTGGCTGGTGGGCTTGAGCAGGATGGGGTTCATCCGCACGTCGGGGGCCACCCCCGCCGCCTCGGCCTGCACCACCTGGGCCCGGCCCATCTCGAAGCCGTCGGGGGTGATGGCGGAGTTAAGGGCCATGTTCTGGGATTTGAAAAGGGGCAACCTTATAGCCGTCCTGGGCAAAGATGCGGCACAGCCCCGCCGCCAGCAGGGACTTGCCCGCGTTGGAGGCGGTTCCCTGGATCATAATCGCGTTGGCCATCACAGCACTTCCTTTAAGGCGGCCAGCAGCCGCCGGTTTTGTTCCGCCTGTCCCACACACACCCGGTACCAGTCGTTCCCCAGGCCGTGGTAGTTGGCGCAGGAGCGGATGAGCACGCCCCGCATGAGCATCCGCTCCTTCAAATCGGCCGCGCCCGCCGCCCGGAACAGCAGGTAGTTGGCCTGTCCAGGCACTACCTCCAGCCCTAGGGCGGCCAGGCCGTCCGACAGGGCGGGGCGCTCCGACGCCAGCAGGGTCCGGGCCTTCTCCGGCCAGTCGGGGCACTGCTCCAGGGCGGCCAGCCCCGCCGCCTGGGCGGGGGTGGAGACGCTCCAGGGCGGGCCGGCGGCGGCCATCCGCTCCAGAAGTCCGCCGTTGGCGGAGAGGGCGTAGCCCAGCCGCAGGCCCGCCATGGCGTAGCTCTTGGTGAAGGCCCGCAGGAGCAGCAGGTTGGGGTGCTCCGCCAGACAGGGGGCCAGCCCCGGCCCCGCCCCGTCGGAGAGGGGCAAAAAGCACTCGTCCACCGCCAGCACCGCCCCCACGGCCCGGCATTGCTCCGCCGCCGCCCGCAGCAGCGCCCCGTCCACCAGCCGCCCGGTGGGGTTGTTGGGGGTGCAGAGGAAGACCAGCTCCACCCCCGGCGCGATGACGTCCAGCAGCCCGCCGTCCACGTCAAAGCGGTTCTCCCGGCGCAGGGGGTGGCGCGTCACGGCGCACCCAGCCGCCGTCAGCGCCTCCTCGTACTCGGAGAAGGCCGGGGCGGTGACCAGCCGCCCGGCCGGGCCGGCAGGGCGGCTAGGCCAGGACCGGAAGATCAGCTCCGCCGCCCGCCGCCGCAGAGCACCTGCGTCCGGCGACCCACCCCGTCGGTGGGGCGGCGATGGCCGCCCGGAGGCGCGGCACAGGGGGTCGGGGTAGCGGGCCGAGTCTGCGGCGGCGGCCGCGGCGGCCGCCTGCACCGCCGGGGGCATCCCCAGGGGTTCAGGTTGGCCGAGCAGTCCAGCACGTCGCCGCCGAAGCGGGCCCGCGCCGTGAGCACGTCGCCGCCGTGGGTATATGGGGTCATGGTGATTCCCTTCTCTCTGGTCAGGATGGTGGACGGGTGGGGCGGCGGGCCGGTGTTACGGGAACAGCAGAATCAGCAGGGGCACGCCGCAGAAGAGCAGCAGGGCAAAAAAGGCGGTGGCGTAGAGAATCCGGCCCGCCCGCAGGATGTCCAGGGCCTCCACCGGCCGCTGATCGTCGCCGATGGTGGGTTTATCCACCAGCTGGCCGAAGTAGTAGTTGGGCCCCGCCAGCTGGAGCTGGAGCGCTCCGGCGCAGGCCGCCTCGGTGTGGGCGGAGTTTGGGGGACTTGTGCCTCTTCCGGTCCCCGCCGGAAGATCCGCCAGGCGTTCTTCCCGTCGTAACCCGCCGCCGCGCCGCCCAGGCACATGAGCACCCCGGCGATGCGGGCGGGGAGAAAGTTGAGCGCGTCGTCCAGCCGCGCCGCCGCCCGGCCGAAGTAGAGATAGC
>ENA-OQDA01000724-OQDA01000724.1-human-gut-metagenome-genome-assembly--contig:-NODE-724-length-12867-cov-6.177786_pt1 | contig 12867 bp, 14 predicted proteins | sample MGYA00242771_ERZ504603 | MGnify/ENA primary metagenome ERZ504603 (study PRJEB26092, sample SAMD00036328) | human gut metagenome | host: Homo sapiens | study: EMG produced TPA metagenomics assembly of...
GTAGAATTCGGTGATAGGGGCTTTTTCTTTAGGCTTACTCTCTTCTTGTATTGATAGGAAATCAAACATCTGCTCTATATCAGTACGCTTGATCAGTGTTTTGCCATTAAATCGGACAACTTTTATTTGTCCGGTTCTGATATACCTATAAGTAGACGTTCTGCCTATTCCAAGCAAAACAGAAACTTCGGTAGGGGTGAGAAACGCTTTTTCCAAGTCGGGATTCTTTTTAACCTCTTTACTAAACTCAATTTGCAGGCTTGCAACTCGTTCTTTCCTCACCCGGTCTTTGTAGGCAAGGCTAGCACATTTGTGAGAACAATAGTTTGTAGTGGTCTTGTGTGCTGTGAAAATAGCATCGCACCACTTACATTTTTTCTGAAAATCCATTTTACTACTCATTTCTTTCGCTTGTTATTTCGCCAAAACTGTGTCATTGCGTACCACTACGTACCAGTGCGTACCACAGAGACCACAACCTTACCGATGGTTTTACTATGCAAACCCCCGAGGCCCAATACGGTACAAAAATGAGCTGAAAACAAGTATAAACGATAACCATCGTCCATACGAGCAAAAAGAAAGGCGTTGAAATTCAACGCCTTATTAATCAATAGTAATCTATACTAATCGTTGGTAATCACTACCTATTTCCCGATGCAGAAATGTTCAAAAATATTCCCAAGTACCATATCGTTCGTAACTTCCCCCGCAATATCGCTTAGATGGAAAATACATTCGCGGATATCTTGTGAAACAAAATCTCCGGATAGATTTTCTGCTAGCCCTTGTTGGACCCGGTGGATGGCTTCCAAGGCATGGGTCAAAGCCTCGTAATGGCGTATATTCGTGACAATGACATCGTTTTGGGTAACTGTGGGCAGGTTAGCGGCAGAGATTAGCATTTGCTGAAGCTTGTCAAGGTTGGTACGCCCTTTGGCAGAGATGGAGATGCATTGCACATTAGTAGCGGCCACGGTGAAACTGGGTTGGGGATGGTTGAGGCATCCTGCACCAGATCGGCCTTGTTGAATACGAGAATGAGCCGTTTCCCTTCGCAACGGGGAAGTATCTGGGCAGTTAGTTGTGGTATCCGTGAGACGGCGTTCGTGGCATCAACTATCCAGAGCACGATTTCCGCCTGCTCCAATTTCTGGAAGGTTCGCTCAATTCCTAGGTTCTCGATGGTGTCGTTCGTTTCGCGTATGCCTGCCGTATCAATAAATCGGAAAGTTATCCCACCAAGATTGACTGTGTCTTCTATCACATCGCGGGTTGTCCCGTGTATGTCGCTTACAATGGCTCGTTCCTCGTTTAGTAGTGCATTCAACAGGGTGGATTTACCAGCGTTCGTTTCGCCGATGATGGCTACGGGCACGCCGTTCTTGATGGCATTGCCTACACTGAAGGATTGTACTAAACGGGAAATTACCTGCTCTATGCCGTCTGCTAGGAGACATAGCTCGGAGCGGTCGGCAAATTCCAGTTCTTCGTGGTCGCTGAAGTCCAGCTCCAGTTCTATGAGTGATGTGAAGTGCAGCAATTGGTCGCGTAGTGAGGCCAGCTCTTTACTGAACCCACCGCGCATTTGGCTCATGGCGAGGCGGTGAGTGGCGGCAGAGGTGGAGGCGATGAGGTCGGCCACGGCTTCGGCCTGGCTTAGGTCCATTTTGCCGCCCAAGAAGGCCCGTTGCGTGTACTCACCGGGAGCTGCCAGGCGGCAACCATTACCGATGAGCAGTTGCAACACCTTCTGAAGAATATAGCTCGAACCGTGGCACATGATTTCCGTGCTATCCTCGCCCGTGTACGAGTGGGGGGCACGGAATAAGCTTACAAGTACTTCGTCTATGATGTTTTCTTCTTCATGGATATGACCGAAGGTAAGTGTGTATGGCTTGGCATCCTTCAGCTTCTTCCCCTTCCGGGCAGGGGTAAATATGCGGGATGTTATCTCTATGGCATCCGGTCCGGAGACACGGATGCATCCTATGGCTCCCCCTTGGGCGGTGGCTATGGCACAAATGGTATCTTGGTTCATTTTATCCGGCTTATTTTTATTCAGCAAAGATAATGGTTTCTTTACAAAAAAGAGAGATGGTGATTCAACTTATGGGCTTTTATCGTAACTTTGTGCAAATCGATAATGGATAGATGCTTATAAAGCCTAATCCGCCTCTGTGCCCATTGTGGGTATAGCAGGACATTGCTACACTATACAGACCAGCAACGGGCACGTCAAGCAGGATGTGATGAAGTCATTACTAAACCCTACTCCTAGGATTGGCTGAAGGAAAGGGAGGAGCATTTCTTGAAGGATACTTAGATACGGTCGAGTACTGTTTTGATAAGAGTATCTATCGTATTCTTGTATCCCGTGTTAGCTTCTTTTATCAGGCGGTTGGCAATGACCATGCATACCGTCATGGCCTTGTGCCCCATCAGACGGCTCAAGCCTGCCAGGGCAGAACTTTCCATCTCGAAGTTGGTGATACGGTAGCCGTTGTATTCAAATTTTTCAATCTTCTCATTCTGATGTGGGTCGGCAAGCGGCACGCGTAACTCGCGTCCTTGAGGTCCGAAGAAGCCCCCGGCGGCAATCGTTACGCCACGTACCATGTCGTTTTGTGCGATGCGGTCTATCAGTTCAGTGCTTGCGTCAATGACGTAGGGGGCAGGGGCACACATGTTGCCGGACCATCCCATATGGTTGAGGAAGGCACGCTCCATGGGCAGGTCGCACACGGAGTTGCGTCCGGCATAGAAGTTGAGCAGCCCATCGAAACCAATGGACTTTTCAGAACATACGAATGTGCCTACCGGAGTGTAGGGTTGCAAGCCGCCGCAGGTGCCGATACGTACCAGCTCAAGGCTACGCAGACGGGGCTTTTCTTCGCGCGTCTCGAAATCGATGTTTGCCAGGGCATCCAGTTCGTTCATCACGATATCGATGTTGTCACATCCGATACCGGTGGAAACCACCGTAATACGTTTCCCCTGGTAAGTACCGGTGATAGTCTTGAACTCGCGGCTTTCCACTTCACATTCCTTGTTCTCGAAATGGGAGGCAACCAGTGCCACCCGTCCGGGGTCGCCTACCAAGATGACTTTGTCTGCCAGCCATTCGGGCTTTACGTGAAGATGAAATACAGAACCGTCTTCATTGATGATCAGTTCGGAAGAGGCGAAATATTTCTTCATATGCTTGAGGCTTTAATCTTTTGTTTATAAATAGAAACGCCGGGAACCGATTCTTGTTCACCGGTTCCGGCGTTTCGTCAGTTACTTTTCGGGTTATTTACTCAACGGCTGGCTGGTATTGCCCGTCGTCGGTTTAGCAATGTTTTCGCGCATGGAAGTGTCGGCTTCTATATTCTTCATCCGGTAATAGTCCATGATACCCAGATTGCCGTTGCGGAATGCTTCGGCCATGGCCTTGGGTACTTCCGCTTCTGCCTCGATAACTTTGGCACGGGCTTCCTGGGCTTTTGCCTTCATTTCCTGCTCTGTGGCTACGGCCATGGCGCGGCGTTCCTCTGCCTTGGCTTGAGCAATGTTCTTGTCGGCATTGGCTTGGTCTATCTGCAGGGCGGCACCGATATTCTTACCTATGTCAATATCAGCAATGTCAATGGACAGAATTTCGAATGCTGTTCCGGCATCCAACCCCTTGCGCAATACCAGTTTGGAGATAGAATCCGGATTCTCTAATACAGACTTATGATTCTCTGACGAACCGATGGAAGACACAATACCCTCGCCTACACGGGCCAGAATCGTGTCTTCTCCGGCACCTCCCACCAATTGGCGGATATTGGCGCGCACCGTTACACGGGCCTTGGCAATCAGCTGGATACCGTCTTTGGCAACAGCTGTCACGGGAGGGGTGTCAATTACTTTGGGGTTAACGGACATCTGTACGGCTTCGAACACGTCACGGCCGGCAAGGTCGATGGCGGTTGCCATCTGGAACGGCAGCTCGATATTGGCTTTAGAGGCGGATACCAGTGCGTGTACCACCCGCTCTACGTGACCTCCGGCAAGGTAGTGCGCTTCCAGTTCGTCGCGCGTGATGTTTTGCAATCCTGCTTTATGAGCTTCAATCATGCCGGGCACAATGATATAAGGAGGAACATTACGGATACGCATCAGGAAAAGTTGTACCAGCGAGATGTTTACTCCCGATACTTTGGCAGACAGCCACAAGAAGAACGGTACATAATGGAAGAAAAGTACCAGGAAGATAATGCCTCCTATAATGAGGAAGGCGGTTAAATACATTGTGCTTGGATCCATGAGATTAAATATTAATTGTTAGTTATAAATAGGTTGATTCCTGAAATTTCACTGCTTGAGCCGTTCCACTAAGAGGACTCCGTCGGCAATACGGTCTACGATAATCGGAGTCTTTTCGTTCAGGAAGCCGTCTGATGACTTTACTTCCACGATGTCTCCGTTGATTTCGGCATAGCCGATAAGAGCCAGGCGAGTAGTGGTTACGCCTATATCACCTACCTTGACTTTTTCCTCGGCACTACGGTCTACTTTGGAGGTGATGTTTTTTTTTCAATGCAATTTTGTCGAGTGTCTTGGAGCGCATGAACCATACCAACGAGCCGATACAAGCCAGGGCAGATATGATAAGCGTAATGACACCTGCCGTGGTGCCCATATAGGCAAAGGCATAGTAGTTGGCAAAGATGATGCAACCTCCTGCCAGAAAACCGGCAACGCTGATGCCCGGAATTACGAATAATTCCACTAAGAACAAGATTACTGCTCCTATAATCAATGAGGCGATAATGAGTATATCCATAGTTGTCTTTATTTGGTGGCTTGTTTTTCCAGGTTGCGCACTTGAATGGCAGTCTGCTCCATCTCAGTGGACAATTGCCGTACACGTTGCTCCAGGTCGAGGATGGCGGCGGACATCTTGTCCTTTTCCTGCTTGTTGGCTCGGGAGTATTCCGAACGCATATCTTCCAGTTTCTCCTGCAGTTGTTTGTAGCTCTGCTCCAGCTGATTGTATTTGCCATACAAGGCTTTGGCCTGCGGGGAACGGAAATCGTCCAGCTGGTAATAGGTGGAGTGGTCATCAATGACGAATTGGAAATCGTGCTTCTTGGTGGTCCGCGGCTTTGCGTTGGCAGCGGTCCGAAGCCTTTCTCGGGCGGCCTTTACCGCATCGGTGTCCGTCCATGTGTCCTTGATAGAGTGAAGTTGCGCCAATGATATCATCTTGTCCGGGTCCATCCCTTCGTAGTTGTACACTTGCTTGGATGAGTTGGGAATGAATACATAGATGCACACTTTGCCTTCCGGCTGGTAGCGGTCGGAGGCAAACCATCCCAAGTCGTTGAATTCGTCAATGACGTACATATAGTCGTTGTAGGGCGAATTGAACGGCATGCCCACATTTTCCGGCATCAGATAAGAGTCGGTATTCGTATTGTAACGGGTGACGAAAATGTCATATCCTCCCATCGAGCCAGGGCCATCCGAGGCATAGTAGATAGTGATACCGTCCGTAAGTACATAAGGGTAGTCTGCATTCATGGCCTCGTTGATGCTTCCGGGCAACAAGCTGCCATCACTCCATTTGTCCAGCAACTTGTTGCGCGAAAGGATACTGAGGGTGCTGTCCGGTTGCATTTCGCTATAATATAGCTTATTGCCCAGCTCCGTTTCGTATACCGTTCCGCCTTCCTTACCGGAATCATTGAAGTAGGTGTCGTACATGAACAGTTTGCCCGATTCGGGGCTGATTTTGTATGCATCCAGGAATTTTTCCTTGTCTACCACAAAGCTGTCGATGAAGCAGACCTCTTCCACGCCTTTCAGCATGCGCAAGTTGGATTTGCTTTTTTCCAATAATTGTTCGGCCTCTTCGGTGGAGCGTTTTCTCTTTCTCAGGTCGGAAATGTAGGTCTCATAAGTCTCGATGGCATCTTCGAACTGATATAAATCATTGTATGCCCGGGCCAAATAGAGTTGCCCGCTGGGGACGCGTCTCTTGACGGCGCTTTCCAGGTGTTTCAAGGCTTCTGCGGGTTCGCCGGTTTCCAGGCAACATACACCGTACCATAGGTTGTAATTTCCATTGCCAGGTTGTGTCTTGACGAGTTTTTTGAAGGCGGGCTTGGCTTCTTCGTATTCTCCCTTCTCGTACAAGGCTTTGGCTTCTGCCAGGCTTTGTGCGGAAATTGTTATGCTCAAAAGGCCGAATAGAAAGAAAAGGATATATTTTTTATTCATATATTGATACATGCTGATTTGTTCAGAAGGTCAAAAATACAAATTTATCGTGAATAAAGCTGGTTTCCGTAATTCTATTTTGTTAATTCTTCTTTAAATCGTTCTTTTGCCTACTTTTGCAGCCGGAAGAGCTATAACTTATAACTCATAACTCGTATCAATGGCACAATTTACTGAAGAAGAAAAGATGTTGCGCCGCATAGACAAGCGGTTTAGCAAAGGTGTGGTGGAATATGGACTGATAGAGGACGGCGATAAGATTCTTATCGGGCTTCGGGAGGCAAGGACTCTTTGGCGCTGGTGGAGTTGTTGGCACGGCGTGTCCGTGTCTATAAACCCCGTTTTTCCGTTGTCGCCGTACATGTAGTGATGAAGAATATACCTTATCAAAGCGATGTGGACTATCTGAGGGAGTACGTAGAGTCGTGGGGAGTGCCTTTTGTTCTCTTTGAAACGGAGTTTGATGCCACGACAGATACCCGCAAGTCTCCTTGTTTTCTTTGCTCTTTGGAATAGGCGGAAGGCATTGTTTACCGTAGCCAAGGAGCAGGGATGCAATAAAATCGCGTTAGGCCATCACATGGATGATATTCTAGAGACCTTGCTGATGAATATCACCTATCAGGGAGCGTTCAGCTCCATGCCTCCTCGGCTGGTAATGAAGAAGTTTGATATGACGATTATCCGTCCGATGTGTCTGGTACATGAGGCGGATTTGATGGAGTTGGCGCAAGTGAGGGGGTATCGTAAGCAGGTGAAGAATTGTCCGTATGAGTCACAATCCAGCCGTAGTGCAATGAAAGGCATTCTGAAACAGTTGGAGGAAATGAATCCTGAGGCACGCTATAGTCTATGGGGGAGTATGACGAATGTGCAAGAGGAATTGCTGCCTGCAATCATTAATCATTAATCACTAATCACTAATCATTAATCACTATATGAAAGCATTTTATACCATTTTGCTATTGATTGTATCTAATATTTTCATGACGTTTGCCTGGTATGGGCATCTGAAGCTACAAGAGACAAAAGTCATCTCCAACTGGCCGTTGTATGCCGTGGTGCTGTTTTCTTGGGTAATAGCTCTGGCTGAGTATTCTTGTCAGGTTCCGGCCAATCGGATAGGCTTTTTAGGCAATGGAGGCCCGTTCTCATTGATGCAACTCAAAGTGATTCAGGAAGTAATCACTTTGATAATCTTTACGGTGTTCACAACAGTTCTTTTCAAGGGAGAAACGCTGCATTGGAATCATTTTGCCGCTTTTGTATGTCTGGTACTGGCGGTATATTTTGTATTTTATAAATGATGGGTTAATCGCATTTGCGCATTATTTCATATACTTCTCCATCCCTTTTGTTAAGAACGTTTGAAGCTTTCCTTCTTCATCCGTATAAATGAAGCAGGCGTCGATATCCGGATGTGCATCCGCCACGCGTTCTGCTTCTTCCAGCCCCATCACCATGAATGCCGTGGCATAGGCGTCTGCACTCATGCAATCTTTGGCAATGACGGTGGCTGACAAGATGCTGTGCTGTACCGGATAGCCGGTACGCGGGTCGATGGTATGCGCATATTTCTTTCCGTCTTTATAGTAGTAGTTGCGATAATTGCCCGATGTAGCCATGCCTAAATCCGTAACTTGCAGCACTGCTTGCAGTTCCTGGTTCACTGCCAGTGAGTCGTCTATCGGCTTGTTCAAACCGATGCGCCAAGGTCCATTTTGAGGGTTTTGCCCGTGAACAACCACTTCTCCGCCTATATCGACCATAAAGTTGCGGATACCCTTTTTCTTCAGAAGTTGGGCTATGACATCTACTGCATATCCTTTTGCCACAGCGCTGCACGAGAGCATTATACGTGGGTCTGTTTTCACCACTTTCCCTTCATCGGACAATTTTACTTTTTCGTATCCTGTCATCTCCAGCAGGCTGTCTATCATGGCAGAGTCGGGGAAATTACCCTTCTTGAACCCAAATCCCCAGGCATTGGCAAGAGGGGCAACGGTGATATCGAAGGCACCATCGGTCTCCCGGGAGATTTCCATGCTACGTCGGAAGACGTTGGTAAAGAATGTGTCGGGCACAATGTCCTCGTTGCGGTTGATGCGCGTAATGGTCGCCGTGTCATTGAAAGGGGACAAGGAACCGTCGAAACGTTTGAGTTCCGCTTCTATCTCTGCCTTCAGATTTTGGTCACATTGATAAGTCACTTTATATACCGTACCGAATATCAGTCCGTTATCCGTCTGATAAGGAGTGACTTGGTTGTGGCGGGCAAGTATCCAGATGGTTCCCAGTACCAGTAGGGCAATCCATAAAAAATTCCGTTGTACTTTCTTTTCCATATCCTATCTGAGTTTTTACTTTTTAATTAAAAGAAGAGATGCTCTACCAATATCTTGGTACCGATGATGACGAGGATAATCCCTCCCCAAAGTTCGGCGCGCAGTCTGCGGGCTATGCCACATCCGAAACGGATGCCGAACATCAGGCCGACCATCGACAAGGCGAATGATACAAAACCGATAATGCCGATGGGGGAAAGAATAGCCGAGAATTGCTTGATACCGAGGAATGCAAACGAAACACCTACCGCCAATGCATCGATGCTGGTTGCCACGGCCAGAGCGAGCACCACCTTCAGGCTGGTAGGGTCATACTCGTGCTTGCAATCTTCGTCCTTGAAGGATTCCATTATCATGCGTCCGCCCAGGAAGGCAAGGATACCGAATGCAATCCAATGGTCAATACTTTCTATCAGGTGGCTGAAAAAACTGGCGCCTATCCATCCCAGCAGAGGCATCAAAGCCTGGAAAAAGCCGAAGCTGATGGCCATCACCAGCATAGGGCGCAGCCGGGCGCGTTTCAATATAATTCCGCTGGCTATAGAAACGGCGAAACAATCCATCGCAAGTCCTACGGCCAGTAGCCAAATCTCTAACCCTGTCATAAGTCGCTTAAAGAGGTAGTTTATAAGTTATCGTATAGGTTACTCCCATCGTGTTGGAGCCATATTTCCCGAAACCGGGCACATACCACGGGTCACCGTATTCATCGGCCGAGGCAGACAATTTGAACTTGAAGCGTAGTGACCAGCCCATGTACAATGCCTTCCAGACGTGCGCCCGGATACCGACACAAAATTCCGCCCATTGCATGGAGCCTTTCATTCCTTTATGGTTATAGGGCAGGCTGCCTCCCCATATTTCGTCGTCCAGATTCGGATTGCCTACGATGCCACCGTATATCGGGTCGTCCAGTCCCAAGGCGTCTACATCGTACTTGAAGCTACTTACACCGTAACGCAAGCCTACGAGTAGCATGTGTCCGTGCTGCTTCTTGTATAGCGTGTTATAGTCCATTCCTATGCGGAAGTAGGGGGCGTTGCTTTTGTAGTGTATGCCTTTGTCACTCCAGGTGTCCGTGGAGCCATATCCCAGTTCGGCAATAGGGAAGAAGCGGTTCTTGAGGTTTACATCCACGGCCACTTCGGAACTCAGGAAATCTCCTCCAAATACGGAACTTCCGATTCCCCACAAGTCCAAGCCGACGGACATGCCGTTGTATAACGGATAGTGCACTTCTTCTTTCGCGTCCTTCTTCTCCTTCTTGGGAGGTGCTCCCTGGGGGGGGGACGGTAGGATTCCCGTTCTGCGCCCGTAGGGGGAGGAACATCAGCAGGCAGAGTGCCAGACTAATAGAATAACTTAAGATTTTCCTTTCCATAGATGCCTGCTTCATTGTCTTTGATGTATATCGAGTCCAGAGAGATGCGGGTGCACGTTACGTCTGTGATGGCCTGCTTCATCTGATAGCCGCAATCCATCGATAGGAAATAGGGGGTGTTGGTGTGGCGTATCACCATCGTGTCACTCTTGGTCCGGCTATACTTGAATATCAGCTTGGTGGAATCCTCCGTATAGCGCAGTGGCAGGGAGATGTCGTGTACCTTCTTCTGGTTGTTGATGATGATGGAGTCGGTGCCGTATGCTGTGACGGTGAGCGAGTCGAGCGTGTCGTTCTCCACGTATTGGGTTTCGGGGTCTACTCTATAAAGAATGCAATTCACCATGGGGCGTGCCGTCATGGAGCAATCTGCCTCCTCCGAGCAGGAGATAGCTATGCTTATTATCGGGCAAAGGATAGCTCCGAGTATGACAAGTCTGACTAATTTTTTCATCGTTAAATGGTTTTCTCTATTTGATATTTGTTTCGTTCCGGGGCATTACGTGAAATCAGCTCTCCGAGGAATCCTGCCACGAATAGTTGTGTGCCGATAATCATGGAGGTCAACGAGAGGTAGAAGTAGGGAGAGTCCGTCACAAGGCGGTAGGGCATGCCATGGTGCATGTAGTACAACTTGCTGACACCCACTATGACCACGGCTATGAAGCCGAAGATGAACATCAGCGAACCCAGCAATCCGAAAAAGTGCATGGGCTTGATGCCGAACCGGGAAAGGAACCAAAGGGAAAGCAAATCCAGATACCCGTTTACAAAACGGTTCAGCCCGAACTTGGTCTTTCCGTATTTGCGTGCCTGATGGTGCACCACTTTCTCGCCGATTTTCTTGAAGCCGGCGTTCTTGGCCAGGTAAGGGATGTAGCGGTGCATTTCGCCGTATACTTCTATATTCTTGACCACCTCTTTGCGATACGCCTTCAGTCCGCAATTAAAGTCGTGCAGGTTTTTGATGCCCGATACTTTGCGGGCGGTGGCATTGAACAATTTGGTGGGGAGGGTCTTCGACAACGGGTCGTAACGTTTCTGCTTCCAGCCCGATACGAGGTCATAGCCGTCTTGGGTAATCATGCGGTAGAGTTCGGGTATTTCGTCGGGGCTGTCCTGCAGGTCGGCGTCCATGGTTATCACGACGTCTCCTTGTGCTTGTTCGAAACCACAGAACAATGCCGGCGACTTCCCGTAGTTGCGGCGGAACTTAATGCCCCGTACCTTGTCCGGAGCTTGTGCCTGCAATTGCTCGATTACCTGCCAGGAACGGTCGGTACTTCCGTCGTTCACGAAAATCACTTCGTATGAAAAGCCGTTGGCATTCATCACCCGCTCAATCCATGCGAACAGTTCGGGGAGTGATTCTTCTTCATTATATAGTGGTACGACAACTGAAATATCCATTGATGTATGATTTTTCTATTTACAATTGAAATAACATTTCTTTTTACTGTTCCGTCACTTTGCCGGAGCGTTGTCTTTCTTGCGTCTCATCACGAACAAGGCGGTGGGGAAAGCCAGTATCGAACCCCAAAACACATTGGACGATATCATCTGTAGCGTAATGTCGATAGGACTGAGCAGTCGGGCTGTCTCCAGAGCTTCCTGATAGGTGGCGATGTACGAATCCATTCCCGGCATGTTGCTTTGGGCAAGCGTGTCTACCATCGTTTCGCACGTGTTTATCACATATCCGTGGTCTATGAACCTGAAGTAGATGTAGTGTGCCACAGCGGCAAGCAGCGCGGCAAACATATACATGAAAACGGTGAATATCCATGCATGCAGAAAGCTGATGCCGCCTCCGCATACCTGATTACGATACATCCGTGCATAATAATATCCCATAAAAGGTACGCATAGCGTGAGTCCCATGAAAAGGAAAAGTAAAAAAGGAACCGACAGTCCCACCGGAAAGAGTATGAACTTCAATATCCAAAAACCTCCCATATAGGTACCGAACAGCATTGCGTATCGTTGCGTGTAACCTCTATTTTCTGTCATCTTTCTTAGAAATAATGTGCAAAGGTACAAATATAGTTGGATTCAAGGGCAAGCCGATGTGCAGATTTTAATTTTTAATTCTTTAATTTTTCATTATTAATTAAAAAAGAAAAGGTGATACATTTCGTATCACCTTTTCTTTTTCTGAGCCTCTTGTCGGATTCGAACCAACGACCCCGAGATTACAAATCACGTGCTCTGGCCAACTGAGCTAAAGAGGCGGGTGGGTAAGCTTGCTATATCGCGCCGCTACAACCAACTACCTTTGCTGCGATCAAGCCCTGGAGGATTCGAAGGGAGCTGGCCGTATAGGACTTACCCGTTTTTGTTTTGCGGTTGCAAAGGTAGACATTATTTTGAAATCTGCAATAGCTTGTGGCGATTTTTTATTTGTTTTTTAGATTCTCTGTTCTATTCCTCTTCATGGCCTTCTTATATAGACACTTTGGAGGGGAGGTACGGATTCTTTCCGGCATTACGATGGACAAATATTCCTCTTACTAGAAAGTATTCGTCCGACATATGTAACCTTATCGTCCGACGGCTGTTGAATTATCGTCCGACGGCTGTTGAATTATCGTCCGACAGCTGTCGGACGATAATTCAACAGCCGTCGGACGAATACTTCTTAGTATACCGGAATCTAAAGTATAGTTATGCAAAAGATTGCCATTTGAGAAGAAAATAATAATCGGGGACGAAAAAACAGATAGGCTATTGTGCGCTACCTTTGAAAAATAAGCTATTTATTTTTGTGCAACTAACTATATAGTCATTATACGCATGAACAAACACATATTGTCATTTTATCTTTTTTTCTGCCTTTTTCTTTTTCCCCCTTTGGTCGAAGCAATTGCCGGCTGGAATAGCTTTATC
>ENA-OQDA01000725-OQDA01000725.1-human-gut-metagenome-genome-assembly--contig:-NODE-725-length-12865-cov-4.047339_pt1 | contig 12865 bp, 8 predicted proteins | sample MGYA00242771_ERZ504603 | MGnify/ENA primary metagenome ERZ504603 (study PRJEB26092, sample SAMD00036328) | human gut metagenome | host: Homo sapiens | study: EMG produced TPA metagenomics assembly of...
GCTCTTTGGCGGCGCTCAGGGCTTCGGGTTTGCGGGTCTCGGGGGTCAGCAGTTTGGCGCGGGTCACGGCGGCACCGCCGAACTTTTTCCGCAGGGCGTCTGCGGCGCGGTCCAGCTTCTCCTGCTTGTCGATGCGGGCGGCATCGGTGAAAAGGTCCATCTGCTCAAAGTTGTCCTCGCCGGTCTTTTCGGCGCTGACACCCACCAGCCGCACGGGGCGCTGCGGCCACATCTGGCGCATCAGCTCGATTGCCACATGGTAGAGGCGGTCCGTGGAGTTCGTCGGGTTGGGCAGCGTCGTCTGGTGGCTCGTGCGGCGGAAGGCGTTGTCCACCAGCTGTACCGTGACGACACGGGCCGTCTTGCCGTCGGCGCGCAGACGCCGCCCGACGGAATCGCAGAGTGCCAGCATCGTGGCGTCGGCGTCCTCGGGGCGGGCCAGGTCCCTGGGCATCGTTACGCTGTTGCCGTAGCTGTTGTCGCGGGTGCGCTGCTTGGTCACGGGGTCGGCCTCGCGGCCATTGGCGTAGTTCCACAGCGTATCACCGCGGCTGCCGAACAGCTTGACCGCCGTATCCCGCTCAAGCCGGGCCAAATCCCCTATGGTGTAGATGCCGCAGCTGTTCAGGCGCTTGGCCGCGCTGGGGCCGACGCCGAACAGGTCGCCCACCGGCAGCGGCCACATCTTGGTCTCGACCTCGTATTTATATAAGGTATGCACCCTGTCGGGCTTTTCAAAGTCGGAGGCCATCTTGGCCAGCAGGCGGTTGGGCGCAATGCCGACGTTGACCGTGAAGCCCAGCTCCCGGCGCACGTGGCGGCGGATCGTGTGCGCGGCGGTCAGCGGCGGGCCGAACAGTGCCTCGGTGCCGGTCATGTCAAGAAACGCCTCGTCGATGCTGTATTGTTCAACATCCGGGGTATAATCGTTCAAAATTTGAATCAGTGCCTTGCTGTTTTTTACATAAAAATCAAAGTCCGGCGGCACGACGGTCAGCCCCGGGCACTTGACGCGGGCGGCAAAGAGGCTCTCCCCCGTCTGGATGCCGAATTTTTTCGCCGGGGTGCTTTTTGCCAGCACAACGCCGTGGCGCTTGGCCTCATCGCCGCCGACGACGGCGGGGATCGTGCGCAGATCGACAGTGCTGCCGCCCTGCAGCGCCTTGAGCGCCGACCAGGACAAAAACGCCGAGTTGACGTCCACATGGAAGTAGATTTTGGGCATGGGGACCTCCTTTCCGCCCTTGCCTTCCCTCTCGGGGGAAGGTGGCCCCGCAGGCCGGATGAGGGCAAAGCCCGCCATAGATGCCCGGCCGGGGATTTCCGCCCTGTAGGGGCCGGACATGCCCGGCCCGCGGCTTTTCCATGGACTACCGCCCGCCCTGCACCTCCGGGCCGGGCATGCCCGGCCCCTACAAAGCCGTTCAACAGCAAATGGGCAATCGCGGCAAGCCCATTATACCACAAAAACCCGCACTTGCATATCATCCCCAAACATGCTATAATGTATGTATATTTATACAAATAAACCGTATATTTAAAAAGGAGCTTTACTATGGACCTCGTAGGGCATGATTTTTTGACGCTGTTGGACTTTACCCCCGCGGAAATCGGTTATCTGCTGGATCTGGCAGCCGAGCTGAAGGCCAAGAAAAGGGCGGGCATTCCGCACGACACGCTGCGCGGCAAGAATGTGGCGCTGATCTTTGAGAAAACCTCCACCCGCACCCGCTGCTCGTTCGAGGTCGCCGCGCACGACCTTGGCATGGGCACGACCTATCTGGACCCCACGGGCAGCCAGATCGGCAAGAAAGAGTCCATCGCGGACACCGCGCAGGTACTGTCCGGCATGTTTGAGGGCATTGAGTACCGCGGCTACGGCCAGGCCATCGTTGAGGAGCTGGCCAAATACGCCAATGTGCCCGTCTGGAACGGCCTGACGAACGAGTACCATCCCACCCAGATCCTGGCCGATTTTTTAACGCTGCGTGAGCATTTCGGCAAGCTGCAGGGGCTGAAATTCGCCTACATGGGCGACGCCCGCTACAATATGGGCAACAGCCTGATGATCGGCTGCGCCAAGATGGGCCTGCATTTTGTGGCCTGTGCCCCCAAAGCCTACTGGCCGGACCCCGCGCTGGTGGAAAAGTGCAAAGAGTTCGCCCGCGTCAGCGGCGGCAGCATCACGCTGAGCGAGGACACCGACGCCGTGGCCGGTGCGGATGTCGTCTACACCGACGTCTGGGTCAGCATGGGTGAGCCTGTCGAGGTCTGGGAGGAGCGCATCAACGCCCTGTCCCCCTATCAGGTCAACGCCGAGCTGATGGCGAAGGCCAAGGGCACCGCCGTGTTCATGCACTGCCTACCCGCCTACCACGACCACAAGACCGCCGTCGGCAGGGAGATGGGCGAAAAGTTTGACCGCGACGCCATGGAAGTGACCGACGAGGTCTTTAACGGCCCGCAGTCCATCGTGTTCCAGGAGGCCGAGAACCGCATGCACACGATCAAGGCGGTCATGGCGGCAACGCTGGGGGCGTGAGTCCCAAGCCTTCCCCTGTGGGGGAAGGTGGCCCCGCAGGGCCGGATGAGGGGCAAAGTTTTGCCGTGGCAACCCGCTTGCGGGCGACAATGGTAAGGTTTTCCTCATCAGTCAGCGGGCGGGGCCGCTGACAGCTTCCCCCAAGGGGGAAGCCAGACACAGAAAAAGGCACATCCCAGCGCGGGATGTGCCTTTTCTTTATAAGGAATTACTCCTCAACATAACCGTACTGCAGGTACCAGTAGCCGTAGGGGCTGTGCCAGGTGCCCTTCAGAGAGGGGCTCTGCAGCCAGAAGTCGTTGTAGTAGGCCAGCGGGATGCAGCCGTAATCATTCATCAGGATGTCCTCAGCCTCATGCAGCTTCTGGAAGTGGACGCTCTTATCGGCGACCTTGGAGGCTTCGATGGCGGCATCGAACTCGGGGTTGCTGTACTTACCATCGTTGTTGCCGTTGGTGGTGGTGAACAGCTCGATCATGTTGGAAGGATCGTTGTAGTCCATGACCCAGCCGTTACGGGCAGCGTCATAGTCGCCGGCGCGGCGCATCGGGGTGAAGCTGGACCACTCGACCTTGTTGATGTTCACGGTGATGCCCAGCTCGCCCCAGGCCTGCTGCAGATACTCAGCAACGGGGATGTGGTAGCCGGCGTCGTTGGCGCTGTACTCGATGGTGGGGAAGCCTTCGCCGTTGGGGTAGCCGGCATCGGCCAGAGCCTGCTTGGCAGCCTCGAGGTTGGCCTCGTAGTCGTCGCTGATGTAGGTCTTGCCGCCGTTGGCGTTGTCGTAGAACATGCCGGTCTCATCAACGATGCCGGGGCCGACCAGGTTGTAGGCGGGGGTGTAGGTACCCTGCATGATGGTGTTGGCAACATAGTCACGGTCGATGGCCAGGCTCAGAGCCTTACGGACATTGACATCGTTGAACGGCTCACGCTGGTCGTTCAGGGAGATGTAGTAGGTGCCCAGGATGGTGTCAACATAGAAGTCGCCGCCGTCCTCAGCCTTGGTCAGGCTGGGGATCTCATCGGTGGGGACGTCCTTGATGAGCTGTGCCTCACCGCTGTTGTAAGCGGCGTAGGAGGCGCTGGAATCCTCAAGCAGGAGCAGGGTGATGGTGTCGGAAACGATCTTGGAGGAATCCCAGCCGCCGACATAGTTCGGGTTCTTGGTAAGCACGATGCGCTCAGAGGGAACCCAATCGGTGATCATGTAGGGGCCGTTGCAGATGTAGGTGTCAGGCTCGGTGCACCATGCATCGCCGTTGGCCTCAACAGTAGCCTGCTGCACAGGGCTCATGGCGGCAAAGGCAGCCAGCTTGTCAAAGTAAGCGCAGGGGTAGCTCAGGGTGACGGTCAGGGTCTTGCCATCCTCGCTGGCAACGACATTCAGGGCGTCGAAGTCAGGCTCGGTGGTCATGTTGCCCCCTTCGTCGGGGTTGCCGGTGGCATCGGCGTAGCCGTCGATCATGCCGACAACAGTCTCGGCATAGGGGGCAGCGGTGTCGGGCGCGGCCAGACGCTTGAAGGAGTACTCAAAGTCCTTCGCGGTCAGGTCGGAGCCATCGCTCCACTTCAGGCCGTCACGCATCGTGAAGGTCCAGGTCAGGCCGTCCTCGCTGACAGTGTAGCTCTCAGCCTGGCCGGGGATGACCTCGTTGTTCTCATCGATGAGCAGCAGCGGCTCAAAGACGGTGATCAGCGTGTTGGCGCCGTCGATTGCGCTGTTCAGCGCGGGGTCCAGCGTCTCGGGGTTGGAACCCGAGCTGGACGGTGAAAACCGTTGGCGGAAGTGCCGGTAGCCTCGGTGGCTTCGCTGGTCGCAGCTTCGGTGGATGCAGCGGTGCTGGTCTCGGTGGAGGCTGCGGAGCTGGCAGAGCCGCCGCAGGCAGCGAGAGAAGCAGCCATGCAGCCGGCCATAGCCACGGCAGCAACGTTCTTCATCTTCATGTGAAATACCCTCCAAATTCATTATACTTTATACCCAACCCCCTCGGGGGCGCTGCCCCCTGCGGAGTGAATATTTACACTTTACCACTCTAAAGCGGCATTTGCAAGTGTTCTGTAACTTTTGTAACTGTTTTGATAGAAAATCCGTTTGTGTTTCCACCGCGGACAATTCTGCGCGTCGCAGATAGATGTCTCTCTACTGCACACAATTTTGCTTAAAACGCAAGGCGGTCACGGCTGACCGCCTTGCATAAGTATAAATTTCAGGCCGAGTGAAGTCAGTCGGCGGACAGAATCGTCCAAAGGCCCTCACGGACGCCGTCCAGCAGGTTGCAGGGGCGTCGAGGACGCCGCTCCCCTACTTATTTTACCTTATCCAGATGGTGGCAGGCTGCCCAATGGCCGCTGCTGACCTCCTTGAACTCCGGCACCTCGGCGGCGCAGCGCTCGTCGGCGTAGGGGCAGCGGGTGCGGAAACGGCAGCCGCTCGGCGGATTCAGCGGGCTGGGCACATCGCCCTGCAGCACGATACGGTGGCTCTGGCGGGCCGTGACGGGGTCCGCCACGGGAATGGCCGAGATCAGGCTGCGGGTGTAGGGGTGGACGCTGTGGGCGATCAGCTCAAAGCTGTCGGCCAGCTCCACCAGCTTGCCCAGATACATAACGCCGATGCGGTTGGAGATGTGCTTGACAACGCTCAGGTCGTGGGCGATGAACAGGTAGGTCAGCCCCATCTCCTGCTGCAGGTCCTCAAACATATTGACGACCTGCGCCTGGATCGAAACGTCCAGCGCGGAGACCGGCTCGTCGCAGACGATGAACTCGGGGTCCACAGCCAGGGCGCGGGCGATGCCGACGCGCTGGCGCTGACCGCCGGAGAACTCGTGCGGGTAGCGGTTGGCGTGCTCACTGTTCAAGCCGACGCGCTCGAGCAGGGAGATGATCTTGTCATGGCGCTCCTTGGCGTTGGCGCACAGGTGGTGGATGTCGATGCCCTCGCCGACGATGTCGCCGATGGTCATACGGGGGTCCAGGCTCGCGTAGGGGTCCTGGAACACGATCTGCATACGGCGGCGGTAGGGCAGCATATCAACGGCGATCTTTTCCTTTTTGTCAAACAGGACCTTGCCGTCGTAGATGATGGTGCCGTCGGTAGGCTCATACAGGCGCAGCAGGGTGCGGCCCGTCGTGGTCTTGCCGCAGCCGGACTCACCGACCAGGCCCAGCGTCTCGCCCTTGCGGATGGCAAAGCTCACGTCGTCCACGGCCTGAACGTACTGCTTGTTCTTGCCCATGCCGCCGGCGGGGAAATACTGCTGCAGATGCTTTACTTCAACGAGATTCTCGCTCATCAGGCTTTGCCCCCCTTCTCAAATTCTTCCTTCTGGCGCAGCCAGCAATAGGTGTAGTGGGTGTCGCTCAATTCGGTTCTGGGCGGCATCTTGTTCAGGCAGACCTTCATGCAGCTCTTGCAGCGCGGCGCAAACGGGCAGCCTGCGGGCGGGTTCAGCAGGTCAACGGGCTGACCCTCGATGGGCACCAGACGCTCCTTCTCCTCGGCGTTCAGCTTCGGGATGGAGTTGATAAGGCCCTTCGTGTACTCATGCTGGGGGTTGTAGAAAATTTCGTCCGTCGTGCCGTACTCGACGATGTGACCGGCGTACATGACGGCGATCTTCTCGCACATCTGGGCCACAACGCCCAGGTCATGGGTGATCATGATGATGGACATGCCCAGCTTGTGGCGCAGGTCGTTCATCAGCTCCAGGATCTGCGCCTGGATCGTCACGTCCAGCGCGGTGGTCGGCTCGTCAGCGATCAGCAGCTTCGGCTCACAGGCCAGCGCAATGGCGATCATGACGCGCTGGCGCATACCGCCGGACAGCTCGTGCGGGTACTGCTTCAGGCGGCGGTCCGGCTCGTTGATGCCGACCAGCTCCAGCAGCTCCTTAGCGCGGGCCCAGGCTTCCTGCTTGGTCTTTTTGGTGTGCAGCAGGATGACCTCGACGATCTGGTTGCCGATGGTGTACACCGGGTTCAGGCTCGTCATGGGGTCCTGGAAGATGATGGAGACCTCGTTGCCGCGAATTTTGCGGAACTCCTTCTCGGTCATTTTGTCGATCTGGTGGCCGTTGAACCACACCGTGCCGCCGACCAGACGTCCGGGGTAGGCGGTCAGGCCCATGATGGAGTAGGCCGTGACAGACTTGCCGGAGCCGGACTCGCCGACGATGCCCAGCACGTCGCCCTGGTTCATGCTGAAGGACACGCCGTTCAGTGCCTTGACCTCGCCCGCGGGGGTGAAGAAGGACAGGCGTTCGTCCTTGATTTCAAGAATTTTTTCGCTCATGTTGCTCCTCCTTCCCTCTTTAGCTCTTGAGCTTCGGGTCAAACGCATCGCGCAGACCGTCGCCGAACAGGTTGAAAACCAGAATCATGATGCTGATCATCAGCGCGGGGGCGATCAGCAGCACCGGGTAGGTGTTCATGCCCTTGACGGCGTCAGTCGCCAGCGAGCCGAGGGACGGCATGGGGGCTGCAACGCCGAGGCCGAGGAAGCTCAGGTAGCTCTCGGTGAAGATGGAGGACGGGATCTGCAGGGTGGTGGTGACGATCAGGGTGCCCATGCAGTCGTCAGCAGGTGCTTGCTTGATGATGCGCCCGCCGGAGGCACCCAGCGCGCGGGCAGCGGTGACGTACTCGCTCTCCTTCAGCGTCAGGACCTGGGAGCGGACGATACGCGCCATGCCGACCGGTTCATTTGCATCATACGCCACTGTCGTGAATATGGAATTATCCAGACCAGTTTGCGCCTGCTGCGGACCGAGTCGTCTCCAGCCGACCAGTTCCCGCATATCGTTATAGGCTTTTTCTTCAATAGTTTGTTTAAATTCTAACATAATTACAGCTCCCAGCTATTCAAATAGTTTTTCTGATCTTCCGTAAGCTCATCGATTTCGATATCCCAGGCTTTTAACCGTCTTCTGGCTATGATATCATCGATCTCTCCCGAAACATCGATAACGCTGTTTTTCAGTTCCTTATGATGCTCCTTGATGTACATCGCCGACATTGCCTGCACAGCAAAACTGAGATCCATGATTTCTGCCGGATGTCCGTCTGCTGCTGCGATATTCACCAGCTTTCCTTCTGCGATCACATTGATCTGACGACCGTTTTTCAACGTATAGCCCATGATATTGTTTCTAGTTTCTTCTTTTGCGACAGCTGCTTCTTCCAGCCCTGCCATATCGATTTCCACGTTGAAATGCCCAGCGTTTGCCAGGATCGCCTGATCCTTCATGGTCAGCATATGTTCCACCGTGATAGTATGTTTGCATCCGGTCGCAGAAATAAACATATCGCCCAGCGGAGCTGCCTTTGCCATAGTCATCACGTCATACCCGTCCATTTTAGCTTCCATCGCCTTTACAGGATCTATTTCCGTTACGATGACCTGTGCACCAAGGGCTGCCGCACGCATGGCAATACCTCTGCTGCACCAGCCGTAGCCGACTACAACGACCGTTTTGGATGCCACGATCAGGTTTGTATTACGCATGATGCTGTCCCATACGGACTGTCCCGTTCCGTAGCGATTGTCGAACAGGTGCTTACACTTGGCATCGTTTACAGCAACCATCGGGAATTTCAGAACGCCGTCTTTCTCCATCGCTTTAAGGCGAATGACACCGGTAGTGGTTTCTTCGCACCCACCCAATACGGATTCTCCCAGATCAGGACGCTTGCTGTGGATCATCTCCACCAGGTCTCCTCCGTCGTCGATTATGATATGCGGCTTATGTTCCAGGCACATTTCAATGTGCCTCATATATTCTTCATCCGTTGCCCCATGATAGGCGAATACTGCAAGGCCTTCATCTGCCAGTGCAGCCGCCACATCATCCTGGGTAGAAAGACTGTTGCTGCCCGTTACAGACATCTGTGCGCCGCCTGCAGCCAGCACCAGGCAAAGATATGCCGTCTTGGCTTCCAGGTGCACAGAAAGGCTGATACGCAGTCCCTCAAAGGGTTTTGTGGCACTGAATTCCTCTTCCAGACCGGACAGCAAAGGCATATTGTGCTTGACCCACTGGATCTTTCTGTGTCCGGAAGGCGCCAGGGAAATGTCTCTGATATCGTATTGATTGTTCATATTCTGTTCCTCCAAAAAAGCAGAAACAGGCTGACGGCCCGGCCAGTCTGTTTCTCAATGTTATCTTGATTATTATTCTACCGTTACGGATTTTGCCAGGTTCTTCGGCTTATCGATGTTGCACCCCCGTTCCTTTGCTACATAGTATGCAAAGATCTGGAGAGGGATAAACGGCCAGAACCGGGGAGACTTCATCCATGCAAGGCGGGATATTAGATCACTTCATCTGCCACCTGCTCGATTTCCGTCCTTCCTTCTTTGGCGATCGCAACGACGCGAGCTCCTCTTGCCTTGATCTCTTCCACATTTGAGACCATTTTTTCGTACAGGAAATCCTGTGTTGCCAGTGCAAAGACAAGGGTTTCCTCCTCCATCAGAGCAATGGTGCCATGTTTCAGTTCTCCTGCCGCGATGGCAAAAGAGTTGATGTAGGAGATTTCTTTCAGTTTCAAAGATCCTTCATAGGAAACTCCGGAGTCCAGACCTCTTCCTATATAGAAGACCTGGTCTTTTCTATGATATTTCTTGGCAAGTGCTGCGATTTGATCTTCTTCACCAAACAGCTTTTCTACCTTTTCCGGCAGGAGCTTCAGTTCTTCCAGGACCTGCGTGTAATAGTCCTTTTCAATCGTTCCTTTCGTGCTTCCCATATACAGTCCGATGAGGTACATGCAGATCAGCTGGGTCGTGTACGCTTTCGTAGATGCCACGGCAATTTCCGGACCTGCCCATGTATAGAACACGTCGTCCGATTCTCTTGCCACGGAGCTTCCTACTACGTTAACTACCGACAGGATCCTTGCGCCCTTGCGTTTTGCTTCACGAAGAGCTGCCAGCGTGTCCAGGGTCTCGCCCGACTGGCTTATCGCGATGAACAGCGTTTTTTCGTCTACAAACGGATCTCTGTAGCGGAATTCCGATGCAATATCCACTTCCACCGGAACACGTGCCATCTTTTCAATGACCAGCTTGCCTACCAGCCCTGCATGATAAGCCGTTCCGCATGCAACGATATATACTTTATCGAAGTTTTCGATGTCTTCCTTCGTCATGGAAATGCCGTCAAGGTTTATTGTGCCATCTTCATTAAGGCGTCTTACCAGCGTTTCCTGGATCCCCTTCGGCTGCTCGTGGATCTCCTTGAGCATAAAGTGTTCATAGCCCTCTTTTTCTGCTGCATCCGCATCCCATGTTACATGGAACACATCTCTTTTGACTACTTTGCCGTCTTCGTTATAGATCTTAATATCATCCTTTGTCAGGACCACAGTCTCATTATTTTCGATCAGGTATACTTCTCTGACGTATTTCAGAAGAGCCGGAATATCGGATGCTATGAAGTTAAATCCTTTTCCGATCCCCGCTACCAGCGGAGCATCCTTACGGACAGCTACGATCTTATCCGGTTCTGCAGCAGCGATAGCCGCTACCGCATAAGCGCCTCTCATCTGCTCCACCGCTCTGTTGACTGCCTGCAGCAGATCTCCATCATAATAGATGCCGATCAGGTGTGCGATGACCTCAGAATCTGTTTCTGACTTGAATTTCACTCCGTAGTCACGTATGAGCCATTCTTTGATTTCCTGATAATTCTCTATGATCCCATTATGTACTATTGCGATCGAATTGTCCCCATTCGCATGGGGATGTGCATTGAGATCTGACGGAGCGCCATGAGTCGCCCATCTGGTGTGACCGATCCCTACTGAACTGTCATAGGCCGGATCGCCAATGATCTTCTCTAAATTCTTGATCTCTCCTACATGTTTGCGGATTTCGATCCTGCCGTTGATCGGCAGAGCGATCCCTGCAGAATCATACCCTCTGTATTCCAGTCGTTTCAGACCATCTATGATCCGTTCTTTCGCGTGCCCTTCGCCCACGTATCCTACAATACCGCACATAAATCTATTTCCTCCTGTTGCTTTCTTTTAACCAAATTTTTTCGTGAGAAGTACTGCGATCTTTTCTGCGATCCCTGTGATCTTCTCCACATCCTGTCCCTCCAGCATCACACGTACCAGAGGTTCTGTTCCTGACGGGCGGATCAGTACACGCCCTTCTCCTTCCAGATCCTTTTCAGCGGCGGCGATTGCTGCTTCGACCTCCGGATCCTCCCGGAATTTTCCTTTGTTTTCATTCTTGACTCTGGCATTTTTCAAAACCTGTGGGAAAATCTCGATCCCATCCGAAAGCTCCGATGGAAGTTTCCCAGAAAGGATCACTGCCTGAAGCAGCTGCAGGGAAGATAAAATACCGTCTCCCGTCGTTGTATGATTTCGGAAAATAATATGTCCGGACTGCTCTCCGCCAATATTACAGCCTGTTTTCAGCATGCTTTCCAGCACGTATCTGTCGCCAACGGAAGTGACTTCCACTTTGCAGCCCATGCCTTCCACATATTTATGGAACCCGATATTGCTCATGACCGTAGCTGTCACCAGATCTCCCGGAAGCTCTCCGCGATTCTTCATCATCTGTGCACAGATACAGATAAGCTTATCCCCATCGATAATCCTGCCTTTTTCATCTACTGCGATCAGGCGATCTGCATCGCCATCGTAGGCCATACCAAGGAATGCTCCCTGTCGTATCACTTCTTCCTGCAGTTTCTCAGGGTGGGTCGAACCACAGGCGTCATTGATGTTGACACCATTTGGTTCATTACCGATCACCGTGATGTCTGCACCAAGCTCGGAGTATACCTTTTCTGCGATCCGGTAAGCGGCTCCATTGGCACAGTCCAGCACCAGTTTGATCCCCTTTATATCTGTGTCTATGGTGGACTTGAGAAAATCCGCATATTTCGACACCGACTCATCATCAGCCTCAAGACTCCTTCCCAGCATATCGCCGGTGATATGGCTGTTTACATCGATGTTTCTAAGAATTATGTCCTCTATCTCATCTTCAATGCGATCATCCAGCTTAAAGCCGTCTCCGTTGAAGAATTTTATCCCATTGTATTCAAAAGGATTGTGTGACGCTGAGATCACAACTCCCGCATCAGCCCTGTACGCCTTCACCAAATAAGCTATCGCCGGTGTAGGCAGTACTCCTACCTTTATCACATTGCCTCCGACTGCCAGTATACCGGCGCTGAGCGCGTCCTCCAACATATCTCCCGAAAGCCTGGTATCCTTCCCTATCAAAAAAACAGGCCTGCTGCTGTCGCGGCTCAATACATGGGCACCGGCCTTTCCCAGCTTGAAGGCCAGCTCAGGCGTGAGCTCGGAGTTGGCCACTCCTCTGACGCCGTCTGTTCCAAACAATCTTCCCATAACATTCTCCTCATTTACTTTATCATCTATTCCACCGTCTTCAGTGTGACTCTCACTGACGGTGTATCTTCCTCATCGTATAAATATATGCCATACGGCAGCTCCAGATTCACATCTATTCTGTGATCTTTAGTATCGTTTATCTCGCTCATGTCCACTGTTCCGCTCACAGACTCTATTCCTTCTACAGCATCAGCCGTCCCCACTATCTTCACCGTTTCGGATGAAGGAGAACCGTCGACTTCAAATCCATCGGCTACATTTTCAATGCTGACATTGACATCCACTGTCTTCACTTTGAAGAGCTGTATATCCACACTTATATCCTCACCATTCTGTATGGTGACATTCTCCACCTGCTCGCCATCTTCATCTACGGCCATCAGACTGACGGTAGCGCGACTGCTGTGCTCCGCCGATATGTTAGCGGCGGAAACCACTCCTCTCACTTCCTTCACCTTATCCACCAGGCTCTCCGCTCCTGATACGGTCACATTTTCATATGCCGACGAAACTATCCACGGAACGCTGTCATCGTCTGCAGGGGAATCGTCAAATTCCACAGCGAGAGGTTTTTCCTCCTCCACTATTTCTTCCACATCGAAGGTCATATATTCCTCCGACATGCTGTCTACAGTTATTCCGTCCGGGACATTTATCACTATCTCCCCCCGGTTCCTGCCTTTTTCACAACCGGAGACATCCACATAGGCAGTCAGTCCCGTCTTTCTCACGGCATTTATATCCGAACGGGCCCCCTGTATTTTTACAGTCAGTTCAGTCGAGTCGTTCATCACAGCCGCCAGCCCTCGCTCAGCCAGCACGTCTTCGTTGGCAAAGCTTATGGAAATATCGCTGATCTTATCAGTCTTCTGAGGATCGACTTCCACCATTACATACATCCACAGCAGGACGGCAGCTACGAGGGAAAAAACTTTG
>ENA-OQDA01000726-OQDA01000726.1-human-gut-metagenome-genome-assembly--contig:-NODE-726-length-12862-cov-5.246722_pt1 | contig 12862 bp, 11 predicted proteins | sample MGYA00242771_ERZ504603 | MGnify/ENA primary metagenome ERZ504603 (study PRJEB26092, sample SAMD00036328) | human gut metagenome | host: Homo sapiens | study: EMG produced TPA metagenomics assembly of...
ATGGCAGGAATCAATGAGACGCTTGAAAAGATGGGACTGGATTATCTTGATATGATGATTATTCACAGTCGCAGCCGTGGGCAAAGGTTAATCAGTGCGAAGATAGATATGTAGAGGGAAATCGCGCGGCATGGAAAGCTCTTGAGGATGCTTATGAGGCAGGAAAACTTAAGGCAATCGGAATTTCCAATTTCCAGATTGAAGATATTGCAAGTCTTCTTGAAACAGCAAAGATTAAGCCAATGGTAAATCAGATTCTTCTCCATATCAGCAATACGCCGATGGAGTTAGTAGAATATTGCCGGAAGAATAATATTGTCGTGGAAGCATACTCACCAATTGCACATGGTGAAATATTAAATCAACCGGAGATAACTGCGATTGCAAAGAAGTATGGCGTGACTGTTCCACAGCTCTGCATTAAATATACGCTTCAGCTAGGTGCAGTTTCTCTGCCAAAAACAAGTAATCCTGAACATATGAAGAGTAATGCAGAACTGGATTTTGAGATTAGTACTGAAGACATGGAACTGTTAAAGAATTTTAAGAAAATTAAAAGCTATGGTGACAGTGGAGTTTTCCCTGTTTATGGTGGAAAGATGTAAGAAAAATATGTTCGATACTCTTTGGTGTTGGTGATGGAATAAGAATTCCGTCATCAGCACCATTTAAAAAAAATAGAGACATGACGTCCATTTTCACGTAGAATAAAAAGTAAGTTTACACCTTTTTGGAGCAGGAAAAACCAAGAAATGCGAGGTTATGCAACAATGATAAAAATACTATTCATCTGCCACGGCAACATTTGCCGAAGCACAATGGCGCAGAGCGTGATGCAGTATCTGGTGAATCGACAGGGAAGTTCCGCCGCGTTTCAGATTGATTCCGCGGCCACCAGCCGGGAGGAAATCGGCAATCCGGTACATCCGGGAACGGTGGGAAAACTTCAGAAGGAGAATATTCCGGTCATACCGCACCGGGCGGTACAGATGAAGGCGTCGGACTACGAGGAATACGATTATCTGATCGGCATGGATTCCGCCAACCTGCGAAACATGAGGCGCATTGTCGGCGGCGATCCGGAGAAAAAAATGTTTCTTTTATTGGAGTTTGCCGGTGAAAAGGGCGATATCGCCGATCCGTGGTATACCGGGAATTTTGAAGATACGTATCGGGATGTGCGCCGGGGGTGCGAAGGACTCTTGGAAGATCTCTTGAAGGAAGAGGAGGTTTGAAATGAGCTGCACGACTATTGAACTGAAGCGAAAAGCAGTCACCGGACTGGAAGAAATCGGAAAGAAGATACAGGTTTCCATGACGCTGATGCGGATGGGATTTGAGGTCACCGACGGAGAAGACAGTTCTGCGTACTAGGAGCAAGCGATGAAAGAGGATTCAACCGATGTAAGAGAAGAGTGCTCCGTGCACTCTTTTTCTTTAACCAAATTTCAATAATTAGTCTCATCTTACGCAAATTAGTTGACTCTAACCTCCTATCATGCTATCCTTTAGTTAACCGAGCCTAACCGATGAGCATCCAACCTCATCTACTCGGTGAACGTTATCATCTTGAAAGTTATTTTTACAAGGAGGAAAGCATAATTGAAGAAAAAAAGGGATCAATTGACCGCGTTCTTGTTGTCGGCGCTACTGCTGATTACGGGAAGTGCGGTGGGGACGACGTCCGCGTGGGCGGATGAAAAATCTCCGCCGTCAAGCATTGCCCGGTGCGAACAAGCCGGCATCAGCAAGGGATTCGCCATTACTTTTAACGCAGAGGATGAGAGTTGGTTCAACGCCATTTCGTCCGTAAAGGTTTCCGGCACGGGGTACAAGAAGGTGACCAGCTCCTGGGATTTCGATGACCGGGGAGAGAACTATCGGGTGCTGCCGACGGATAAGCAGGTTTTGATTGGGGAAGCATTTTCCGACACCACGGCAACCTGCGTCATTTCGGCCAACGGGTACAGCGACCTGAAGCTGACCTTGAACAAATCCAAGCACACCGCGTCGATTGCCGAAGACGAGACAGAGAAGACATATAAGGTTACTGCGGAGGCAGCAGAAAACGGTACGGTGAGCGTGGACAAAACCACGGCGAAAGAAGGCGAAACGGTGACCATTACAACAAATCCGGCGAACGGATACGTGCTGAAGTCCCTTTCGGCAGCGGACAGCAACGGAAAGGCGATTACCGTCACCAATTCAACGTTCCAAATGCCGGCATCCGATGTGACGGTAAGTGCGGCATTTGAAAAGAAGCCGGAGGAGGGTGAAAAGGAAATCGACCCGAAGAACATTTCCGTGAAGGTGGATTCCTTCAATGGCTTGTGGCAGTTATCTTTCGGGGATTCGAAGTATCCGGATGCCATTACGAAGGTTTCCGTCAACGGAACAGATTGGGAAGCCTATAGCTTTACGCCGTCCACGGGTGGAAAATATCGCGTTCGAGACGGTGCATTGGAATTTGCGCAGAAGAGCTACAGCCAGACCGCGGCGCTGAAGAGCGGCGACGTGATTTCCATCACGGCGAAAGAGTACAAAAACTTGACCTTTAAGGTTTCCATCGATAACGGCAAGCTTACCGTTTCTCAGGGGACCAATCCGGGCGATGACATGCAGCTGCACGTTCGACTGGTGGGCAGCTTTGAATCCGCTTTGGTGAACCAGAAGGGGTACGATGCCATCAGCGGCGCATCCACCAACGTTACCCAGAACAAGAACAGCAATGCCAGCGTTGAGGTTGCACTTGTAAAAACAGGTACGGATCCGGTTGACAGCGACTGGAAGCTCCTGAGCGAAAGTGACATCCGCGTAAAATCCAAAGGGTCTTCCGTCAATATCGTAAATCATGACGATCCTGCGAAGGGAAATGATTCCGGAATGGCCGGCGTCTATTCCGTTCACGACGGTTCCGTCACACTGGCCGGCACGCCTGCAAAGGCCGGAACTTACGATATCAGCGTGACCATCACCGATGAACTGGGGCGGAAAGCCACCGGCAACGCACTGACCTTCCGTATATTCAGCGGAGAGGAGATGCTGGAAAATCAGCTGGTGCTTGCCAACTGCACCAAGACGTCCGATGGAAAATATATGTACGACATGGAGCCGTGGGCCATTAAGAACTTCACTTTGGATCCGAACAATGAAACCGTTGTGGTTCCGGAAGATTTGAAAGCGTGGTACGGATCTCATACCAGCGGTACATACGGAAAACTGGGATATGCTATTCCGGAAGGCACCATGCAGACCCAGACGCTTATTTTGCCGAAGGGCTGCAACCTGACGCTGGTGAATATGGACATTCTTAGCAGCGTGAAAATCCTTGTGCAGGATGGGGCTAAGCTGACCTTACGGGATTCCGTGGTGCAAGGGGCGGTAGAGGTGGAGAACGGCGGAACATTCTCCATGAATTACAACGATTACGGCGGCGGAGAGTTCCTGAACGGCGCATCCATCAACGGAAAGCTGATTCTAAAGGATGAATCCACGCTGGAAAATGCAAAGATCTATTCCAACACCAACAACATCGCCAACGGCTCGGAAGCTCGTCGCAACACGGATCCGGTGGTTGTGGTGAACGGAAATGTTACATTGAAAGGAAAGGTGTTCCTGCGAGGCGATGAAGCGCCGACCGGTACAGACCCGGCGACGGGAAAGAGTTATACCGGTCAGACCGGAATGCAGGTGAACGGAACGCTGAATCTGGATAAAGATGCCGTACTTGCGGTCTACGGCGGCGGAAAGGATGCCACCACTTCCAATGGCGGTTCGGCAATTATTTTGAACGGCGGCACAATCACCGGAGAAGGAAAGCTGATCGCCGTTGGCGGAGACGGCCATTTCGGCGAAGGCGGAAATGCGGTGAGCGGAAACGGTACGATTTCCGTGACCGATGCGTACCTGGAAGGTGGTGCTTCGGTTTCCAAATCCGGAACTCCGGGAAAAGCCTTGGGCGACGGGATCAAGCTGGCCGGTACCACGAATCGAAATTTGATTGACGGTTCCATCGGAAGCGGAATCGATTACGATAACGACACCTACTGGAGGGATATTCTCAGCGTGCCGAATCTGGATCTTTATCCGGTGGAAAAAAATGCACCGGGAGAGCAGCCGGGCGGTGATACAGAAAATCCGGAAAAGCCGGGAAATGGCACCGATAAACCGGAGAAACCATCCACGCCGGCAAAACCATCCGATAGCGGTTCTGCCACACCAAAGCCGCAAGGCCCGGTAAACCCGGGAGACAACGGTTCTTCCGGCACCGGCAACCACAAGAACAAAAACAAGAACAGCAAGCAGTCCTCTGTGGAGACAGGGGATGAGTCCCACACCATTCTGTGGGCGACCGTCATGCTGGCTGCACTGGCAGGAGTGGGTACCATTACTCTGCGCCGCAGACAGAAAAAGCAGCGACCATCGCACTGAGGTGATGGCGCTGCTTTTTTCGTAAGCTATTGAATCATCTTTAAGAAGTATTCGTGAATCCGAGTATCCTCCGTCATTTCCGGATGGAAGGACAGGCCCAGCTGGTTGCCGTACCGTACGGCGACAATGTGGTCGTCCACGGTGGCCAGAACTTCTACATCGGAATCGTCCACGGATTCGATGTACGGCGCTCGAATGAATACCATCGGAAATTCGCCGATGCCCTTGACCGGCTGATCCGTGATGAAGCTGCCCAGCTGTCTTCCGTATGCGTTTCGCCGAACCGTAACGGGAAGGGTGGCCAGATGGGTTACCGGATCGTTGTAAAGGGTCTGCGCCAGAAGAATCATTCCCGCGCAGGTGGCCAGTACCGGAAGTCCTTCCCGGATACAGGTCTGAATTTCCCCGAACATATCCAGCTTGTGGAGTAGCTTTCCCTGAACCGTACTTTCGCCCCCCGGAAGAACGATTCCCTGAATGCCTTCCAGGTCGGCTTTCTGTCGGATCTCCACGCACTCGGCGCCCAGAGATTCCAGCATTTTGCGGTGTTCGATGAAAGCACCCTGTACTGCAAGTACACCGATTTTCATCCTATTTACCTCTCTCTTCCATGATGATGGCAATTTCACTTGGGTTGATGCCGACCATCGCTTCGCCCAGATCCTCGGAAAGCTCTGCAATCAGTTTCGCGTCGGTGTAATTGGTCACCGCCTGAACGATAGCGGATGCTCTTTTTTGCCGGGTTGCCGGACTTGAAGATGCCGGAACCAACGAATACGCCTTCCGCACCCAACTGCATCATCAGGGCTGCGTCTGCCGGAGTCGCCACACCGCCGGCTGCAAAATTCACTACCGGAAGCTTGCCGTTGTCGTGTACGTATTTTACCAGCTCGTAAGGAACCTGAAGCTGCTTTGCTTCTTCAAAGAGCTCGTCTTCCCGCATGGAAACCACTTTGCGGATTTCCGCATTCATCTTTCTCATATGACGAACGGCCTGAACCACGTCGCCGGTTCCCGGTTCACCCTTGGTACGAATCATGGAAGCACCTTCATTGATTCTTCTCAGGGCCTCGCCCAGATCTCTTGCGCCGCATACGAACGGAACCTTGAAATCTCTCTTGTTGATGTGGTAAATATCATCGGCAGGGGACAGCACTTCCGACTCATCGATGTAGTCGATTTCGATGGCTTCCAGAAGCTGCGCCTCTACAAAATGACCGATTCTGCACTTCGCCATAACCGGAATGCTTACCGCTTCCTGAATGCCCTTGATCATCTTCGGATCGCTCATTCTGGATACACCGCCGGCTGCACGAATATCTGCCGGGATCCTCTCCAGCGCCATTACCGCACACGCACCCGCTTCCTCTGCGATCTTTGCCTGTTCCGGTGTTGTAACGTCCATGATGACTCCGCCCTTCAGCATCTGAGCCAAACCCTTGTTCAGTTCATACTGTTTATTATCCATTGTTGAATGTACCTCCTTGAATTTAACTGGTTATAATAGTACAATCAAACTGGTAATAAATAAATAATCAAAACATTTATATTTTTCATTCCAGATAGGGGAGGAGCGATGCTGACCTACGTCTTTGAGCATAACGGAAAACCGCTGTACGAGCAGGTGTACGACAACATAAAGGAGGACATTGTGGCCGGAAGACTGCGTCCCGGGGAGAAACTCCCGTCGAAACGTTCTTTTGCCGGTAACAACGGGATTAGTACCATAACGATTCAGAATGCATATGACCAGTTGATCGGCGAGGGTTACATTTACTCCATCCCGAAGAAAGGCTATTACGTCTCCGACATCTTGGAGATGAACCGCATTCCCCGGGAAAGCCGGGTTTCCTATGATATCGAGATTCCCAAAGACCGGGAGTCCTACGATGTGGACCTGTCCAGCAACGCGGTGAATCCCGATACATTTCCTTTTTCGATATGGGCCCGAATGTCCGAGAGACCATCTCTTCCCCAAAAAATCAAGAATTGATGGAGGTTTCGCCATACCGGGGGAATCCGGGCATTGCGGTTCGGCCATCGCGGACTATCTCCGTTCCTTTCGGGGGATGTTGGTGGATCCGGATCAGATTGTCATCGGTGCCGGAACGGAGTACCTGTACAGCCTGCTGATACAGCTGATTGGCAGCGACCGAGAGTACTGTATCGAGAACCCGGGATACAAAATCCTGGCGAACATCTACCGGCAGCACCGCATTGACTGCAAGTACATTCCTATGGATGAGTATGGCATTCGCATACCGGAGCTGCACCAGTCCGGAGCGGACATCGTCCATATCAGCCCGAACCATCATTTTCCCAGTGGCATCACCATGCCGGCCAGCCGGCGATACGAGGTGCTGGCCTGGGCCAATGAAAAACCGGGAAGGTACATCATCGAGGACGATTACGACAGCGAATTCCGGCCCAACGGAAAACCGCTGCCCACGCTGTTCAGCATCGATGCCTGCGAACGGGTCATCTACATGAATACGTTTTCCAAGTCCCTGACGCCTACCATCCGAATCAGCTACATGATTCTTCCGGTACATCTGGCCAACCGATTCTACAGCCAGCTGTCCTTCTACGCTTGTACGGTATCGACCTTTGAGCAGTATACGCTGGCGGCGTTTATCCGAAACGGATACTTTGAGAAGCACATCAACCGGATGCGGTTGTATTACAGTCGGCAGCGGAAGCGGCTGATCGAGTCCATCGAGAAAAGCCCGATTCGGGAGCATTGCCGGATTATCGAGAACCAGTCCGGACTTCATTTTCGGATTCGATTGGATACGGAGCTTTCCGATGAGGCGGTGAGTCGGGCACTGGCGGAGAAGGGGATTAAAATCCAGGCCATCTCGGAATACTATCTCACGGATGAAAAGCCGGACGCCCATGATTTTATCATCAACTATTCCGATGTGGACGTGAAGGCCATGCCGGCGGTGTGGGAGACGATGAACCTGATTTTGGGCGGCGAGAATAAATAGAGAAAAAAGATTGGAGGAATATTATGCCTGAATTTAAAGTGCATTCCGATTTCGACCTTACCGGGGATCAGCCCCAGGCGGTGGATCATATTGTGGACAGCATTCTGGCCGGGAATCGGCACCAGACCCTGATGGGAGTCACCGGTTCCGGAAAGACGTTCACCATGGCGAAGATCATCGAGAAGATTCAGAAGCCAACGCTGATTATTTCTCACAACAAAACCCTGGCGGCGCAGCTCCACGGCGAGATGAAGGAGTTTTTTCCGGAGAATGCGGTGGAATACTTCGTTTCCTACTACGATTACTATCAGCCGGAGGCGTACGTGCCGTCCACGGATACCTATATCGAGAAGGATGCGGATATCAACGACGAAATCGATAAGCTGCGGCACTCCGCTACGGCGGCCCTGCTGGAGCGGCCGGATACCATTGTGGTGGCCAGCGTGTCCTGCATCTATGGCTTGGGAAGCCCGAATTCCTACCGGAATCAGCTGCTGTCCCTGCGGCCGGGCATGGAGATGGATCGGACGGACATGATTCGGAAGCTGGTGGATATGCAGTACAATCGGAACGATATGGATTTTCACCGAGGCACCTTCCGAGCACGGGGAGACATTATCGATATCTATCCAGCCGGCGGCGAAGAGGCGGTCCGGGTGGAGATGTTCGGCGATGAAATCGATTCCATTAAGGAGATGAACCCGGTGACTGGGGAGATTACCGGCGTGCGGAACCACATTTCCATTTTCCCGGCGTCGCATTACGTCACCAACGGGGATGACATGAAGCTGGTGGCCAAATCCATCAAAGCGGAGCTGAAAGAGCGGCTGCAATGGTTCCGGGATAACGGAAAACTGCTGGAGGCGCAGCGCTTGGAGCAGCGCACCAACTACGATATCGAGATGATGATGGAAATCGGCACCTGCAAAGGAATCGAGAATTACTCCCGCCACCTGAATTTCCTAGAGCCGGGGGAGCGGCCGTATACCTTGCTGGACTATTTTCCGGAGTGGGATTTTCTCACCATTATCGACGAGTCTCACGCCATGCTGCCTCAGCTTCGGGCCATGTACAACGGCGACCGGGCCCGGAAACAATCTCTGGTGGAGTACGGTTTCCGGCTGCCGTCTGCGCTGGACAACCGGCCGCTGAAGTTCGAGGAATTTGAGAAGATGGTGGACCAGACGGTATACGTCAGTGCTACTCCGGCCCGGTTCGAGCTGGAGCATTCCGGCGGCGTAACGGCAGAGCAGGTGATTCGTCCGACGGGACTTCTGGATCCGGAAATCGACGTGCGGCCGACGGAAGGGCAGATTGACGACCTTCTGAGCGAAATCTACAAAACCACGGATGCCGGGGAGCGGGTGCTGATCACCACCTTGACCAAGCGGATGGCCGAGGATCTGTCCAAGTACCTGGAGAATCAAGGCATTCGGGTGCGGTACCTCCACTCCGACATCGATAACTTCGAGCGACTGGAAATCATCCGGGATCTGCGCCTGGGTAAATTCGATGTTCTGGTAGGCATCAACCTCCTCCGTGAAGGATTGGATCTTCCGGAGGTTTCATTGGTGGCCATCCTGGATGCGGACAAAGAGGGATTCCTCCGTACGGAAACCTCCTTAATGCAGACAGTGGGCCGTGCCGCCCGGAATTCCCACGGCCGGGTCATCATGTATGCAGATCGAATTTCCAAAGCCATGCGGTATACCATCGACGAATCCAAACGCCGTCGGGAGATTCAGAGTGCGTACAACGAGGAACACGGCATCGTGCCGAAGACCATCGTAAAACCAATTCGCGACATTGCTACAGCGACCGAGGCATACAACCCGGAAAACGAGTTCAAGAATCCGAAGGAGATGACGGCCAAGGAGCTGAAGGAAACCATCAAGAAGATGGAAAAAGAAATGAAGCAGGCCGCAAAGGACCTGCAATTCGAGCGGGCAGCGGAGCTGCGAGATCTACTGTTCGAGCTGCGAAGCAGCAAGCGGGTATAATGAAAAAAGCAGGGCTTCCAATTGGGAAGAACTGCTTTTTTCTATGAAGTTCTCGGACTTGGTGCACGAAAGCTCGGAACCCCTTGATTTTCCGTTGGCTTTGCACCAAGTCCGAGGTCCGATTCAGTGCTACTTTGCAAAAGCCCGGAGCAAAACCTTTAGGGCCTGCTTCAAATGTTCTTCCGTAACGGTGAGCGGCGGGAGCAGGCGCACCTTTTCCCCCGCAGGACCGGCGGTGATGCACAGAACACCGTTTTCCAGGCATTCATTGACGATGTCAGATGCTTTTTTGGAAGCCGGTGTGATGGCAATCATCAGGCCCAGACCTTCTACTGCCGCAACACCCGGAGCATCTCGGAACGCCTCGAAGACCATGGCGGATTTTCTTTTTACCGAGTCCAGAAAACCCTCGTTCAGCCGCTCCACGATGCTCAGTGCGCCGGCGCAGGCTACCGGGTTTCCGCCGAAGGTGGTGCCGTGAGTTCCCGGAACCAGGGCGTTTTTGGTTTTCTCATTGAACATGCAGATACCGATAGGGAGACCACCGCCGATGCCTTTAGCAGTGGTGACGATGTCCGGCCGGAGCCCAAGCTGCTCGTAGGAATAGAGGGTGCCGGTGCGGCCGTTGCCCGCTTGGACCTCGTCGCAGATGAGGAGGATATCCTTCTCGCGGCACAGTTTCGTCAGCGCATCGGCAAATTCCTGAGTCATCACGTTGACGCCGCCTTCTCCCTGAACGCATTCCACGATGATGGCCGCGGTGCGGTTTGCATCCACCAGGGATTCCACGCTTTCCGAATCATTGAACTCTGCGTATTTGAAACCCGGAACCAGCGGCTCGAAGCCTTCGTGGTAGTGCGGATTTCCGGTGGCGGAGAGGGCGCCGTAGCTCCGGCCGTGAAAACTGTTTTTCATGGAGATAATTTCATAGCAATCCGGCCCTTTATGCAGGTGCTGGTAACGGCGAGCGGCTTTCAGCGCGCATTCGTTGGCCTCGCCGCCGGAGTTAGTGAAGAACATGTTCGTCATGCCGGTGCGCCGGGCCAGAAGCTCGGCGAGTTTGACGCAGGGCTCCGTGTAATAGAGATTGGAGGTGTGCTGAACTTTGTGGAGCTGCTCCTCCACCGCATTGATCCAGTCCGAATCGCAGAAACCGAAGGAGTTGGTTCCGTACCCCGACTCCAAATCGATGTACTTCTTGCCGTTCTCGTCGTAGGCGATGTCGTTGCTGCCCCAGGTGATAGTTACCGGAAAACGATTGTAAGTGCCGGTGATGTATTGATGGTCTAACTCTTTAATATCTTTCATATTAATAAACCCCTTTCTATATGAATTCTCTCCCAAAAACAATTTAGGCTATTTGCGATAGTTACCGTTCAGTTTGATGTAGTCGTAGGGGATATCGCAGCCCCAGCAGGTGGCGGAAGCATTTCCGTTATCGATGGTGATGCGAATTACAATTTCATCTTCTCCCAGAATTTCCGAGGCGTATTCTTCATCAATGTCCACGCCCACGCCGTTCCGGCATACCGTGATTTCGCCGACTTCCGATAAGAGATCGATTCGCACGTGTTCCGGATTAAAAGGAATATTGGAATATCCCATGGCACCATAATCCGTCCCCAGTTGACGTCGTTGGCGAAAACGGCGGTTTTGGTGAGGGTGGTTCCTATGTTGGGATGCACCATTCCGGAACCCTTGGAGATGCCGCCCAGCGTGACGGTGCGGCCTTGACGCGATTGGTGGTATACAGACCGGCACTGACGCAGTCTGTATTTCGGTCGCTGAGAATAATGGCCAGATCGTTTTTCTTTTTATTCGGACGAACGCCGCAGTGGGTCGCTCCGGCGGTAAAGCCGGTGGGGGCACAAATTCCTCCCGAAATGTATTTCAATTTCATTATCGCTCACCTCCCAGCACCAGCCCGGTAGTTTCCGGAGCGCCCATCATAAGATTCAGATTCTGAATGGCGGAACCGGAAGCACCTTTTCCCAAGTTATCGAAACGAGCCACCAGCAGCATGCGGTCCGGATTCCCATAAAGTGACAACTCCATGTCATCCCGTCCGCTCATGGTGTTGGCAGAAACAAAGCCGTTTTCATCTGCATCTTCCTTATAATACACCAGCGGACCGGTGTAGAATTCCCGGTACGCATTCCGGATGTCCTCCATGGTGCCGTGAATGTCAGACCCGAAGAGGGGGATGATGGTTTCCATTCCGCAGTAATAGTCAGATACAATCGGGCAGAAAATCGGGGCGCACTCTAAACCGTTCAGGGCAGTGATTTCCGGGAGGTGCTTGTGCTGTTGAGACAAGCCGTACATCCGCGGAGCATCCATCAGTGCATCTCGGCAGTCGCTTTCGTATTCGCCAATCATCTTTTTACCGCCGCCGGAATAGCCGGTGATGCTGAAACATTGAAGCTTTTGCGCCGGAGAGAGAATCCCGTTTCGAATCAGCGGATAGATTAAGGCATTGACGCCGCTGGCATGACAGCCCGGATTGGCCACCAGGGGTGCCGCTTCGATGGTTTCGGTACCGCTGATTTCCGGAAAACCGTAGACCCATCCTTCCGCCGTGCGGTGGGCGGTGGAGGCATCGATTACGCGGGTGTGACAGGCTTCAGCCTTGGGCGCCGCTTCTTTGGCGGCGGCATCCGGCAGGCACATAAAAACAAAATCCGCTTCTTCATAGGCCCTTCGCCGTGCGCATTCGCTGTGGCGTTCTTCGTAGGGAATCGAAATCAGTTCCAAATCCGTTCGGCTCTGCAGCCGCTGATGAATTCGCAGTCCGGTGGTTCCGTAACTGCCGTCGATAAATACTTTTGTCATCTCTAGTATACCTTCCTTTATAAATCCTCATGCAGGGAACAGCATCATCCCGGATTGTGTTCCGCATTATGATAAAGTGCGCAAAAAAACGAGTAAATAAAAATACAGAAATATAAATAAATATGCAGCTATTATCTCTCTTTTGTGGAAATAAGTCAAGGGGGAAAAGCGTCGAAATACTTGAATTTAAAGAAATATAGAGTATATTTTAAAGAACAATCAAATAAAAAAATACAATGTTAAGAAAGTTACAAACATTCATGGATACAATGCCTGCAATGCGGAAACTGCATGTGAACCAAAAAGGGCTTGTATACCTGTTCAAAGTGACTATAATAATTATTAAGGATATGGTCACTATGAAAAAGGTAGAAGATCACAGTGGGACATGCTTCTATAAAATTTTCTTCTACAATTGAAAGAGAGGATTGTCATGAATTGGGAATTAATCACATTCGTAGGATACTTCGTGATTCTAATGGGCGTCGCGTTGATATTCTACTTTAACGGAGCAAACAAGGACCAGGAGGACTTCTTCCTGGGTGGCAGAGAGATGGGACCGTGGGTAACGGCACTCTCGGCGCAGGCTTCTGATATGTCTGCGTGGTT
>ENA-OQDA01000727-OQDA01000727.1-human-gut-metagenome-genome-assembly--contig:-NODE-727-length-12860-cov-3.875992_pt1 | contig 12860 bp, 20 predicted proteins | sample MGYA00242771_ERZ504603 | MGnify/ENA primary metagenome ERZ504603 (study PRJEB26092, sample SAMD00036328) | human gut metagenome | host: Homo sapiens | study: EMG produced TPA metagenomics assembly of...
CTTATCAACGCATGATCCCGGCGTGACGGTCGATCTGAGCCAGCGGCCTGGGCGGCTGGATCACCGATCTTGCCAAAAAACGGAGCAATGAGATCCAGAACAGCGGCTATACCGAATATGTGAAGCCGTGGGAGAACATGGATCTCGGAAGCGCCTACACCAGAGGATATGATTGGGGTTCCAACCTCAGCCTTGGCAACCTGTTCGGGCCGGGCGGTCTTGGCGATCTGGGCGTTCCTCAGGCAGCAGATGTCAATTCCCTGCTGAATAATGTTGGCGCAATTAAGAACAACACCGGTAAGATCGCAAAAACGGTTGATCTTTCAGATGAGCAGCTCAAGATGATGGTTGATATTGCGGAACGTAAATTCGTGAACAACATCAACCTCACCTCGCAGGCCCCGGTCATTACTGTTCAAGGCCAGAACACCGGAAACACTGAAGCCGACCGCCAGAGCCTTGCCGATCTTCTGGGCGACCTCATTATGGAGCGCGTGCAGAGTGGCAGTGTCGTTGCGGTCAATTAAGGAGAATGTATGCCGAGCCTTTACCGCATTTATTTTTCACGGGACAGCACCGTGCTGTCCCTGCCCATCAACCCGGAAAAGCTTCCGGAGACCAAAGAATCCGACAATGGCGAGTATAATGTGCTTGGCCTTGGCCCTGTCATGCAGCCGCGCACGCCAAAGCTGCGTAAGGTAACGATCTCCGGTCTGTTTCCCGGACGCAGGCTCCCATGGATGAGCGCGGCCGTGTTTTTACCGCCATCGGTGTACATTACGTTTTTCAAGAGCGCAATGGATCAGAAAAGGCCCATCGTCTATACGCCGGTGCGCTATTATGAGAACGGCACCCCGTTTCTGGGTGGCGGCATGGGTTTTGAGTGCCTTGTTACCAGTTTCAAGACCGAGGAGCGCGGCGGCGAGACCGGCGACTTTTACTTTGACCTGACCATTACTGAATACAAGGACTTTTCACCGCAGAAGGCTGTTCTGCAGGGCAGCAGCGGAAACTTCTCGCCTGCAGCCACTACGGCATCCTCTGCGCTGAACACTGTCACGCGGGCGCTTTCTGCCGCTGCTGTCGCAACGTCTACTGTCAGTGCTGTAAAAGTGATCCTTACTCCAGCACGCAGCATCCAAAGCAGCAAACTCTATGTGGGTGCCCAGCGTAAGGCAAACGGGAAATATTACAGCACCAGCACTGCACCAACACCTGCCGGCACGCTCAGCGGCCAGCAGGTGCAGGTACGGCGCATCGTCATCCCGACCACAAACCCGCATTCCGTATTGCGTGCAGGATTCCGTTTCCGGGGTGGTATTCGGCTGGATGTCCGCTTCTGACCTCACGGAGGTGAACCGGTGAGCTATGAACTGATCGTGGGCCGCAAAACGCCCGGAGACCTGCTAAACCTCACTAACAGCGTAACAACCGCAAGCTGGATCACCCAGCGCACCGGGAATCCCGGCAAGCTTACCTTCACCTATCTGCGCACGCCGCAATCCAAAATCGAAGAGGGCGACGTTGTACGGTTTTCCGCAGATGGAGAACTGCAGTTTTATGGATGGGTATTCAGCCGCGGGCAGGACCGTTGGGGGCCTGTGGATGTGGTCTGCTATGACCGGCTGCGCTACCTGAAAGCAAATAACAGCTACACATTTTATGCCCAGAGCGCCGCCGACATTATCAAGCAGATCTGTGAAGACCTGCAGGTAGATGTGGGCACGCTGGCCGATACCGGCTACAAACTCCCCTCCCTCGTGATGCAGGATAAAAGCTGCATCGACATCATCAATACTGCCATCCAGAAGACCTTGCTGAATACCGGCACGGTCTTTGTTTTTTACGATTCTGGAGATGGTGTTGCTCTGCGCTCTGCAGCTGATATGAAGAGCGACTACATCATCGGCGAAAAGAGCCTGATGACCAACTACAGCTACAACACGTCCATTGACTCCCAGACCTACAACAGCATCAAGCTGGTGCGTCCGAACAAGGAGACCGGCAAGTCCGATGTTTTTATCCGAAAGGATTCGGACACCATTGCCCGCTGGGGCTTGCTGCAGCTCTATCAAAAGGTGGACGAAGCGGCCACAGACGCACAGGTCAAGGAGCAGGCAAAGGTCAGTCTGGAGTATTACAATCGCGTTCTGCAGCAACTCAAATTCACCTCGCTGGGTGTCAATAGCCTGCGGGCGGGACAGCTTCTTCTGGTCAATATCAATGATCTTGACGGCGACCCGTTCCGCAAGTATGTCATGCTGGAAAAGGTCTCTCATACGTGGGAAAACGATCTGCACACCATGGAACTGGAAGCAAAAGCTCTGTAAGGGAGGGAAATCTTTTGGACATCGTGGAAGCACTTTTGCAGCTGAACCGGGTTGCCGGAGACGTTGACCAGCCCACCGATCTGCAGATCGGCACCGTGGTAAAGGCCCCGCCCGATGATGATGTGCTGGAAATCTCCATCAACACGGAAATGGCTACACTGCGGCAGGATATTCTCTACCTTGCAGAGCCGGTCATTGAAAAGAAGATCCCGCTGCTGAAACACCGGCACGCCATGCCCCATATACACGCTGGTGTTCACGGCAGCACAGGCGGCCCATCGGAGCCTTACACTGGTTATTCCCTGCTCTCAGGGGGCGCAGACAGCTCTGTACAGAGCGAGGACATCAAAGGCTGGGAGAATGGAAAAGTCCTTCCGTTGAGCAAGGATAAGAAATATATCATCCTCAACCCGGCCCTGAAAGCCGGTGACAAGGTGCTTCTTCTGCGTGTGCAGCGTGGCCAGAAGTTCGTCGTGTTATCTCGTGTATATGAAGGTGGTGATTAAATGGCCGTATTGCCGGAAAACAGCATCGATTTATCGGGCGGCGTTGAGTTTGTCGCTCAGCCTTCCCTGACATGGAAGATCGACCGTGCAGCTGGACGTATCGCCGGAACATGCGACGGCTATGATGCCGTAAAGCAGGCAGTGGAGATCATCCTGAACGTAGAGCGCTATCGCTGGCAGATCTACCAGCCTGCAAGCGGTATGCAATGGGATGAGCTGGTCGGACAGGATGCCGGTTATGTTGCCGCAGAACTGCAGCGCCGTCTGCAGGATGCTCTGCTGACAGACGACCGCATCACGGGGTTAAAAAACTACGAATACAGCATCGACGGGCAGAATTTGACGGTGAGTTTTACCGTCGAAACAGTCTACGGCGATGTTAAGACCGGAACGGAGGTGAAATTCTGATGCAGAACTTTTCAGATGCAACCTACAAAAACATCCTCGACTACATGCTTTCACTGGTGCCGGATACCTATGATAAGCGCGATACCAGCCCTATCCAGACTTCCCTCGGCCCGGCAGCCTACGTGCTTGAGGGCTTTTATCTGAGCCTCGACCTTGTGCAGAAACAGGCGTTCGTCCAGACAGCCTCCGGAGATTCGCTGGATCTTCTGGCAGTGCTGGCCGGTATCACCCGCAAGCAGGCTTCCGCCGCTGTAAAGGTCGGCATCTTTGACTGTGAGGTTCCGATCGGTGCGCGATTTCAACGATCAATGGCACTGAGAGTATCAATTTGTGGTCATCTCCACCATTACGGAGGGAAGCGCCTACCGTCTGCAGGCTGAGACTGCCGGTGATATCGGCAACCGATACTCCGGCCCCATTCTGCCGATTGATTCCATTGAAGGATTGAACAGCGCTCAGTTGACGGATCTTCTGATTCCCGGCGAAAACACCGAAGAGGATGAGCCTTTCCGCGCGAGAATCATTGAACGTCTGAACAGCCGCAGCTTTGGTGGAAACGTGGCACAGTACGTTGAGGAGATCGAAGCGATAGACGGCGTGGGCGCTGTGCAGGTCTACCCCGTGTGGGATGGTGGCGGCACGGTGTGCTGCTCCATCTTGGGAGCCGACTTTCTTCCTGCGTCCAGTGATCTTGTGCAGATGGTACAGAATGCCATCGATCCCCCGCCCGGTCAGGGGCTTGGCCTTGGGCTTGCGCCCATCGGTGCGCAGGTGACCGTCACAGCGCCGAAGACAGTGCCTGTAGACATTTCTGCCACGCTGACCCTTGCATCCGGACACGAACTTGAAACCGTACAGCAGCCTGCGCAGGACGCTGTCAGTGACTACCTGCTGCAGATTCGTAAAAACTGGGATGTCAATATCAGCAGTACGGCCATTGCCTACTCGGCAGAGGTGTATCTTGCTCGTGTCCTTGCCGCGCTCATCTCTCTTGATGGGGTCGTCAATGTTTCGGCTCTGACGCTCAATGGGATTGCTGCGGACATGGCGCTGCAGCAGACCGGTGCTTTGCAGCAGGTTCCGGTGCTGGGGAAGGTGGAACTACATGGAACTTGACCTGAACCATGACCTGCATTCCCTTTTGCCGCCTTTTTACCGGGAAATTGCGGAATACCAGCAGGTCTGTGACGCTGAAAAAGCACAATTTTCCCGGACAGCTGATAGTGTACGGGTCATCGGGAAGAACTTTTTTGTCCAGACCATGGATGTGGATTCTGTGCAGAAATGGGAACAAGTCCTGCATATCCGGGCAAAGCCTTTGACCGAAACGCTGAGTTTTCGACGGCAGCGCATTCTGTCGCGTTTGTGCACCCGCCCACCCTTTACACTTGCATTTCTGTACCAACAGCTCGACACGTTACTGGGCGTTGGCCGGTGGACATGCCGCGTGGATTATCCGGCTTACCTGCTGACCATCGGCACTCACGTTGAAGATAAGCTTCACCGCGAAGAACTGATCCACATGGTAAACCAGATCAAGCCTGCGAATATCGTGTTCGGAATGTATCTGTTCTGTGACCCCGTAGAAGCATATGCCTACATTGCCGCCGCACCCTGCGGCACAAGCATCCTTGCATCGGTGCGGATGCCTGAAATCAAAAAGGAGGACACGCAATGAGTTGGGAAACGCTGGCTTATACCGATGCCGGCATTGAGCTGCTGATGGATGCCGTATCGGGCAAGCAGCTCACGATTACGCAGGCTGTCGGAGGAAGCGGTCTTGCAAATGCCGCTGTGCTCCACGCGCAGACCGACGTCACCGGCGAGCGGCATGCGCTTGAGCTGCTGGGCATCAAGTCTGTTGAAGAAAACGGCAGCGCTGCCCGCCGCGTGAAGATTCGCATTACCGGCGCGGAGGATACCTACACCCTGCATCAGATTGCCCTCTTCGGGCGGCAGACCGGGGCGGCAGAAGATACGCTCCTGCTCCTCGTGCAGGATGACCGCGGTGTCGAGATCCCGGCGGCTTCCACCGATCAGGAGTTTGAGTTCGTTTTCACTGTGGTGATCGTGATCTCCCGGGATGCGGAGATCGTGATCAATCTGAGCGCTGAGATGCAGAGCTTGCAGCTGTTTGTCGAAGAGCGGATTCAGGAGCACGACCTGTCCCCGGAGTCTCACAAAGACTTGCGCATCGCCGCTGCAAAGATGCAGGCGGATATCGATATCCTTCAATTGAAGATCGCGACCGACGTAACGGCAAATCCGTTCTCCGTCACCTTTGAGTCGCTGGACGGCTTGACCGTGACAGGTGTGTGGAACGCCGATCTGGCAAGGATTGAATTTTGAGTAAGGAGGTGAATTTTTATGGCAAATGTAAGATTAGGCGCAAAGGCCGTTGGCAGCATCGTCAAAATCAAAGTCAACGGTGCGGCCAAAGATTTCATCATCGTGCATCAGGGCAAGCCGTCCAGCGTCTATGACGATAGCTGCAACGGTACTTGGCTGCTGATGAAAGACATCTACGAAAAACGCCAGTGGAATAGCTCGAACACTAACGACTACGCCAACAGCACCATCCACTCCTACCTGAACAGCACATTCCTAAACCTTCTCGAGCCGAACATCAAGAGAGCCATCAAGCAGGTAAAACTCCCGTACCGCAAAGGCAGCGGCTCGTCCGAGACCGTTACCAGCGGCTCGAACGGCCTGTCTGCGAAGATTTTCCTGCTCAGTGCGGCCGAAACGAGTTTCAGCCACGCCTATATGCCGAGCGGTGAAGGCACGGAGCTAGCCTATTTCAAGGGTTGTGCGGACGATAGCTCGGATTCTAAGCGTGTCGCATATTTCGGCCGCTTTGCCGACTTCTGGTGGCTCCGCTCTCCGAGCTGCAGCGGCTACTCCAACTACGCCCTGTACGTCGGCTCCGATGGCGGCTTGGACGACTACCTCTCCCCCAGCTCATACGGCATCCGCCCCGCTTTTGTATTGCCCTCTACTCTCTTGGTATCTGACGATGGCACGGTCTCGACTAACACCGCGCCCTCGACTCCGTGGAACATTTCCGTTCCTTCGTCCATCATGGGCGGCACGAACATTTCGATCTCGTGGGCAAAAAGCTCTGATGATGAGAGCAACCTGAGCGGCTACAAGGTAGAGCGTTCTACCAACGGCGGCTGGTCGTGGAGTCAGATTTATCAGGGTACGGCCACCAGCACCACGGACAACATCGCCTTCGGCACCACGTCCGTGATGTACCGCGTCAAGGCATACGACACCGAGGGCCTGGAGTCTGGCTACACCACGTCCGCTATACGCACGGTCAGATACAATGTGGCCCCGGCCATCAACGCCAGCTCCACGAGTTTGGGAGAGAAGAACGCACCCTTCAGCTTCGCCTATACCGTTACCGATGCCGACGGCGACACGCTGACTGTCACCGAAAAGCTGGACGGAAAGACCACTGCCACCCGCACCGGCCTTGCAAGCGGTACTGCGCTGACCTTTGAACAGGCCAGCACCGCCGACGGCTTCCTGCGCATCCTGAACGGCTCCCATACCATTAAGATCACCGCGAACGATGGCAAGGAGAGCACCAGCCTGAACGCAACGTTCACCAAGAGCGTTACCAGTGCAAGTGTGACCCTGACCACCCCGCTGGCCGTGGATGGTGACATTACTGTGGCGATCTTGCAGGTGTCCGGATCCATCCCGAATGATGCCGCGTTCAAGACGGAAGCAACCAACAACGCGCTGGATGATTCGCCGGTCTGGCAGGACGTGACGGCAGAAGTCCGCAAGGGCATGAACATCGTCTTTGAAAATCAAACCGCTTCTGCCGGAGCGGCGTTCAATTTCCGCATCAGCGTGGAGCGCGGCGCAAGCGGCGAGGGCGGCTATATCGATTCTGTTTCCGGTGCATTCCAGTAAGGAGGGATTCACATGATTATCTGGAAAAAATGCAGCCTGCCCACCCGGGCAGAAAAAGAAGCTGCAGCCAAGAAGCAGCAGGAGCTGGAACAGCTGCCGGAAACGGTGACGGCCCTGAAAGCTGCACAGAGCGACACGGACGAAATGGTGGTCGATCAGGAGTATCGCATCACCATGTTGGAACTGGGTGTCTCCGATACGGACGACACCGATAACGCTGATAACACCTGATAGGGAGGAAAAACATTATGTCTAAATCATCTGAAATGGTTCTGTATCGTACCTGCAAGCGCATGATCCAGCGCGGCACCATCGACGGTCTGGCTGAGAAGATCGATATCTTCTACGCTGCTGGCAAGCTGACCGATGGGCACTACACGGAACTGACCGGCCTGCTGGCCGCAAAGCAGAAGGAGCGGGACTAACCGATGGGCTGGCCTGATTTGTGCGAAAGGCTGATGACCCGGCTGGAAACCAGTGGTGCGGACACGACCGCAGAGCGCGGCGAATTTGCAGTGCTGGTGGCTGAGTGTGGGTCGAGCGGCTGCAAATGGCATTGAGCCAGAAAGGAGAAAACAACAATGGCGATTAAAGCCTATTCCTATGCGAAGGATGGGAGCAAGGCTCTGAGCAAGAACTTCCACGTCCGGGAGTTCAAGTGCAAAGACGGCAGCGACCCAATCTTTATTGATGACGAGCTTGTGGCTCTACTGCAAAAAATCCGGGATCACTTCGGCAAGGCTGTGAACATCAACAGTGCTTTCCGCACTGCCAGCCACAACGCCAAGCAGAAGAAGGCGGCCAAGTACAGCCAGCACCTTTATGGCAAGGCGGCTGACATCTGGATCGCTGGCGTGTCAGTGGACACGCTGGCGGCCTACGTCGAAACACTGCTTCCCGGCAAGGGAGGCATTGGACGATACCACGCGGACGGTTTTGTCCACGTCGATGTGCGGGAGGTAAAAAGCAGATGGGTGATGTAGTGAAGAATGGAGTTTGCACCATGGTTGGAGTAATCGGCAGTCTGATCGCAAGTCAATTCGGCGGATGGGATGCGGCACTTTCGACGCTGATCCTGTTCATGGCAGTCGATTACATCACGGGGCTTGTGGTCGCCGGGGTTTTCCACGCCAGCCCGAAGAGCAAAGACGGCACACTGGAATCCCGCGCCGGGTGGAAAGGCCTGTGCCGCAAGGGCGAAACGCTGCTGATCGTGCTGGTGGCCTGCAGGCTGGATGCCGTGATGGGTTCCACCTTTGTGAGGGATGCCGTTGTGATCGGCTTTATCTGTAACGAGACCATTTCCATCATCGAAAACGCGGGCTTGATGGGACTGCCCATCCCGGAAGCGATCACCAAGGCCGTGGACATTTTAAAGAAGCGCTCGGAAACCGAGCAGAAAGGATAAGCTCTTATGAATGAATTTCTGAAAGTCGCACTCACTGCCTGCATCCCCGCAATGACCGTCATTTTCGGCTGGGGCCTGAACAAAGGTGTCAGCATTGCAAACGGTTACATCAACAACAAGTTTGCGCAGACCTGTCTCCAGAATGCCGCCACCGCGGTGTTTAACGCTGTCCAGTACGTCAACCAGACCTATGTTGATGCCCTGAAGGAGCAGGACAAGTTCGACGAGGCTGCGCAGCGCATTGCCTACAACCGCGCACTGGCTGCAGCGAAGAAAGCCCTGACGCAGGAGACCATCACGTTCATCAAGGAGACCTTCGGCGACCTCGACAGCTACCTGAAGCCGATGATCGAAGCTCAGGTGCGCAGTCAAAAGACCTATATGTGATGTTTTCGCGGCATCACGAAAATGTTAACGTCAACAAAATCATGGTATAGCAGCAGCCCCGGTGAGCCTGACGGTTCCTCGGGGCTGTTTTTGTTTGGCGTGTTTCGACGCTTTACGACGTATATCGACGTAATTGGTAAATTTTAAGTATTTTTCGGTTAGAGTTGACGCATAGAAAGGATGTGTCAACTATGATCGTTTCCGAATTGTCCACTCAGGTCAATGATTTGCTGCGCCCGATGGGCATCACACGCAATCTGAGCGCCTACAGTATCCTGTGCCAGTGTCTTGAGCTGGTCTGTGAGCAGGAAGACCGCCTGCAGGCCGTGGAGAAAGATATCTATACCCCTATCGCCGACCGCAGAAAATGTGAGCCAAAAGCGATTCAAAGCGCTGTCCGCCGGGCAGCTAAAGGTGCATGGCTCACAAACCCGGAGTATGTGCAGCAGCTGGCAGGCTATCCGCTGACTGGGTGTCCAAGCGCGGTACAGTTCATTGAGATGTTGTATAATGCGCTGGTGAGAGCAGTCTGAAAACTTAATAGTGTTACCAAAAACGTTACCATAATAAAGAAAAGAACGCCAATTCCTAACGAAATGGCGTTCTTTTTTCATGGTGGAGGCGATGGGAGTCGAACCCATGTCCGAAAAGAGTTCAGTGCAGGTATCTCCGGGTGCAGGCGATCTACAACATTCCCGCCGCGCCACGCCGATCGTCAGGCTAGCGCATTGGTAGCTTCATGAGTTCCTGCCGGTCCGCAAAGCTTAAGTCCGTTCAGGTGCTGTGTCTAAAGGACGCCCCGACCCCACACGACACAAGAGTGGGCGGAACGCGCAGCACTCAGGCTGCGAGCAACTGAGAATTGTTATTGTCAGTTAAATTTTTTTGGAGGAGTTATAGAGCAGTTCCCCCACTGCTACCCGCTGCCCAGACCTCGCTCTCCCCGTCGAAACCTTTACGCCCCCTTATAAAGCACACCTTGCGGTGTGCAGAAAGCTTTGAAAAAGTTCCGCTTCAGGAAGCGGTCTGAAAAGATCAATAGTATTTGCCGTTGGACTTCATGGCACGGTCAATGGAACGCTTTGCGTCACGCTGTGCGGCATCGGCACGCTTATCGTAGAGCTTTTTGCCTTTGCAAAGGCCCACTTCCATTTTCACGCGGCCATGTTTGAAATAGAGCGAAAGCGGCACAAGGGTATATCCCTGCAGCTTGCACTGCTGATGCAGCCGCCGGATCTCACTTTTGTGTGCCAGCAGGCGCCGGACGCGCATCGGATCCTGATTGAACATGTTTCCGTGGTCGTAGGGACTGATATGCATTCCCTTTACCAGCAGTTCGCCATCCTCAATATCGACCCAGCTGTCTTTCAGGTTGACCCCTCCGGCACGCAGGCTCTTGACCTCCGTACCTTTCAGTTCAACGCCGGTTTCCAGCGCTTCCAGAACGAAGTATTCATGGCGCGCTTCACGGTTTGTGGCAATGGTTTTTGTTGCCGGACGCTCCTTAGTGGGTGCCATTCCGCGCGCCTCCTTTCTCCATTGTGGTTTGTTGTATCAGTATACCATTTTTTTATGGTTTTGCAAGGGCTGTTTTTGAAGAAACTGTAAATTTTTCCCAATTCACAGCTCACCACGGCCAGAAAGTGCACGGTACAAGGTGGTCTCGTCTGTGTACTCCAGACTTGCACCCACCGGCAGACCGTAGGCCAGACGTGTGGTCTTGATGCCCAGAGGCTTGATAAGCTTTGCCAGATACATGGCGGTGGCTTCACCCTCCACCGTGGGGTTCATGGCCATGATGACCTCTTTCACCTTGCCGTCGCCCAGGCGGGCCAGAAGTTCCTTGACGCACAGCTGTTCGGCAGTAATGCCGTCCATCGGGCTGAGCAGGCCGTGCAGCACATGGTACAAGCCGTGATACTCCCTTGTGCGTTCAAACGCCTGCACATCGCGGGGCGTTTCCACCACGCAGATCACAGAAGGATCGCGTTTTGCACTGGCACAGATGGGGCAGATATCCGCTTCTGTATAATTCTGGCAGATACGGCAGCGATGGAGCTTGGTGTGGGCACCCTGAATGGCTCCCGCCAATGCGGCGGCATCTTCGTCCGACATGCTCAGCACCTGATACGCCATGCGGGTAGCGCCCTTGCGCCCGATTCCCGGAAACTTGCTGAATTCTTCGATCAGCTTTTCCAGCGGGGCAGCAGTATAGCCCATGTTCTTCCCTCCTGCCGGATCAGAGACCGGGGATGTTCATGCCGCCGGTCAGCTTGCCCATTTCAGCTTCGGCAGTTTCGTCCACCTGCTTGACGGTTGCGTTGATGGCAGCAGCCACCATATCTTCCAGCATTTCAACATCATCCGGGTCCACAGCCTCGGGCTTGATGGTGATGGACAGCACTTCGTGCTTGCCGTTCATCTTAACAGTGACCATCTCACCGGCAGCGCTGCCGGTGTACTCGGCAGCTTCCAGCTCGGCCTGTTTGGCTTTCATATCTTCCTGCATCTTCTGTGCCTGACGCATGAGGGCGTTCATATCGGGGCGGCCAAAGCCTGCGGGCATTCTTGCTTTCATAATCGTTTCTCCTTATTGATGCAATGTATTTTTATGATCTCGTTTTCCTTGCGGAATCCTCAATGGACACATCCAACCCCAGCTTTTCCAGTGCACGAAGCGACTGCTCTGCGTTGGAGACCGTTTTGCCAGCGCTCTTTGGTTCATAGGGACCAATGGGCACCGCCGTACCGGACACATCCTTGATCAGCTTTTTGATCAGGCGCTGGCTGTCCTTGTTGGCGCGGATAAAATCGCGGAAGGTCTTGCCGCCGTCGATCAGCACGCGGGTGCCATCAAAATAAGCCTTGGACTTGCGCAGATAGGTGTAGAGCATGGGATCTTTTTCCTGCAGCTGCTGTACCACCTGCGGCCAGTACGGATACAGCGCAGTCCCTTCCTGCCCGGCATCCTGTGGCTTTTCCGGCACAGGCTTTGCAGCGGGCGTGGGTGCAGATTTGGGCGGTTCTGGCTGCGGAACAGGTTCCAACTCTGCCGGCACGGATGCAGCTGGCTGTGCGGCCTGCGCGGCAGGCTCGTCCCAAGGCAGCATTCCGGCCTGCTGCACGGGCGGTTCCTCCGGCAGCGGCGGCAGCTCTTCGGTCTGGACGGGTGAAGTCTGCTCTACAGATATTTCCGACGGCACGGAAGGTTCTGCCTTTACAGGTTTCGGTTTCGCTGCAGGCTGCACCACAGGAACGGACGGTATTGGCGGCTGGGGAGTCGGAGCGCTTGCAAAGGGCTGCACAGCAGTTGCCGAGGCAAAACGGCTGCGGCGCTGCGGGTTGAGCTGCAGCACGGACAGGCGCGGCCTGCACAGGAACTGCCTGCGGCTGCTGGGGCGGTTCGGATAAGCCAAACAGTGCAAGTTCCAGCTCGATCCGCTGGTCGCTGCCGCGGGTCATATGTTCCAGCGCACTGCCCAGCGCACGGATGGCACGAATGGCCTCCCGCTGGCCCAGCTGCGGGCCTTTTTCCAAATACAAAGCCTCCTCCTCCGGCGAAACGCCGGACAGAAGGCTCTGCCCGCCCGGCAATGCTGCCAGCATCAAAGCACGATAATGCGCGATCAATTCCTCTGTCAGACGCTTGACATCCACAGACTGCTGGCGAAGCTGTGCCAGCTGGGCCAGTGCTGTGGCACCGTCCTGCGCTTCCAGTGCGTCCGAAATGCGGAACAGATAACTGCGGTCGGTCACACCTGCCATGCGGCGCACCACATCGGCATCGATTTTCGCCGTAACGCCTGCGCAGGTATCCAGAATGGACAACGCATCGCGCAGTGCACCGTCGGCCAGACGGGCGATCAGTTCCGCACCGTCCGGCGAAAGCTC
>ENA-OQDA01000728-OQDA01000728.1-human-gut-metagenome-genome-assembly--contig:-NODE-728-length-12834-cov-4.504840_pt1 | contig 12834 bp, 13 predicted proteins | sample MGYA00242771_ERZ504603 | MGnify/ENA primary metagenome ERZ504603 (study PRJEB26092, sample SAMD00036328) | human gut metagenome | host: Homo sapiens | study: EMG produced TPA metagenomics assembly of...
CTACCTCACAAAGCCTTGCGGCACCGTCCCGGGGAGCAAATTCTTCACACAGATACCGCGCCGCCGTCCGAGGCCGGTCGGCTTTTCAGCGGCGCGATTTGCTCCCGCTCCTCGCAAAGCCTTGCAGCTTCGTTCCGGGGAGCAAAATCTTCACAGCAATTCCGCGCCGCCGCCTGCTTCCGGCGGCCTTTTCAGCGGCGCGATTTGCTCCCCGCTCCTCACAAAGCCTTGCGGCACCGTCCCGGGGAGCAAAATCTTCACAGAGATTCCGCGCCGCCGCCTGCCACCGGCGGCTTTTACAGCGGCGCGATTTGCTCCCCGCTCCTCACAAAGCCTTGCGGCACCGTTCCGGGGAGCAAAATCTTCACAGCAATTCCGCGCCGCCGCCTATCTCCGGCGACCTTTACAGCGGCGCGATTTGCTCCCCGCTCCCCGCGAACCCTTGCAGCTTCGTCCCGGGGAGCAAAATCTTCACAGAGATTCCGCGCCGCCGCCTGCCATCGGCGGCCTTTTAAGTTAGATTACTATAACTTTTTTCTGAAACTTTATTGACAAGAGGGAAGAAATCGCTATAATAATATAGAAGTTAGTTAAGGTGAACTAACAAATGTAACACAAGACTAACAGAAGTAATATACAGCTAACGAACCGGTCGCGAATGCCGGAAGCGTCTGCAAGAAATGCGAAGCGCCTGCAGGTCCTGCGGAGCATCAACGGAGCCCGCGAAGCACCGCAAAGACTGCGGAGCACATGCACGTGCACACATATACGACGAGACGGAGAAGGCCTTGTCAGGATGAATGATACAGGAGGTGGGAACATGCCAATCACAATTGCAAAAACCGGTGATATCGTTCGTATCATCCGAATCACAGGGGATGATTCCATTCGGACCCATTTGGCGGAACTGGGTTTCGCGGTGGGAGCGGAAGTCAAAGTCGTGAAAGCGGTGAAAGGGAACTTAATTCTGCAGGTACACGGAACGCGGCTTGCTTTGGATCAGAGCATGGCCAGCCGGCTGCTTGTGGAGTTTTAGAAGTTAAGGATAGAGAATGAAGTAATTCAGGTCACTATTTAAGAGAACATTAAGGAGGAAAAAATGGAGACATTGAACAATCTGGCGGTGGGCGAAAGCGCAACCATCAAGAAAATCGGAAGCGTGGGACAGACCCGGAGAAGAATCATGGATATGGGCCTGACCAAAGGAACGCAGGTCTATGTTCGCAAAGTCGCACCGCTGGGAGACCCGATGGAGCTGACCGTAAGAGGGTACGAGCTGTCAGTGCGGAAAGGCGATGCGGAACTGATTGAAATCGAGAACATTCAGAAAGCAAAGTAAAATTTTGGAGATAAACGAATTTAGGATATTAAGAAAGGAGTTATTCAGTGGCAATTAAGATCGCACTTGCAGGAAACCCGAACTGCGGAAAGACAACGCTGTTCAACGCGTTGACCGGAAGCAACCAGTATGTGGGAAACTGGCCGGGCGTTACTGTAGAAAAGAAGGACGGTAGATTAAAGACCGACAAAAGCATTACAATTCAGGACCTTCCGGGAATCTATTCCCTTTCCCCGTACACCATGGAGGAAGTGGTCACCCGGCAGTACTTGGTGAACGAAAGACCGGATGCCATCATCAACATCATCGACGCCACCAATCTGGAGCGAAACCTGTATCTCACCACACAGCTGTTGGAGCTGCACATTCCGACCATCATCGCATTGAACATGATGGACATCGTGAATAAGAACGGAGACCGCATCGACGTCCCGCAGCTGAGCAAAGAGCTGGGCTGTCCAATCGTTCCGATCAGTGCTCTCAAGGGAGACGGCAGCGAGGAGCTGATTGATCAGGCGGTCAAAGTGGCAAAGAAGAGAACCATGGGAGACACCCCGCACGTGTACTCCGGCAGCGTGGAGCACGCCATCGCACACATCGAGGAATCCATTGAAGACAAGGTGTCTGCAAACAACCTGAGATGGTACGCCGTCAAATTCTTCGAACGGGATGAGAAGGTTCGGGAAGAAATCAAGTTGGGCGCTTCCGTTCTCAGCGAGATTGAAGGTCACATCGAGGACTGCGAAAAAGAAATGGACGACGATGCGGAGAGCATCATCATCAACCAGCGCTACGAGTACATCAACCGCGTGGTCCCAAAAGCAATTGAAAGAAAACAAGGTCACGAGAAGCTGACTTTGTCCGATAAATCGACCGGATCGTAACCAACCGAGTGCTGGCACTGCCGATTTTTGCCGTAGTGATGTTTCTGGTATATTATATTTCCGTTACCACCATCGGTGACATCGTTACCGGCTGGACCAACGACGTGTTCGTTGCGGGAATTCAGGAGTGGGCGTCCAACGGACTGACCCATATGGGTGCATCGGATTGGGTAATTTCCCTGGTATCCGACGGTATCATTGGCGGCTTGGGTGCGCCGATTGGATTCGCACCGCAGATGGCCATCGTGTTCTTCTTCCTGGCATTGTTGGAAGACTGCGGATACATGGCGAGAGTTGCTTTTATCATGGATAGAATCTTCCGTCGTTTCGGACTGTCCGGAAAGAGCTTTATCCCGTTCCTCATTTCCTCCGGATGCGGTGTGCCGGGAATCATGGCAACCCGTACCATCGAGAATGAGAAGGACCGCCGCATGACCATGATGACCACCACCACCATTCCATGTGGTGCAAAACTTCCGGTAATCGCTACCATCGCAGGCTACATCGCCGGCGGTGCATGGTGGGTGGCTCCGGCAATGTACTTCCTGGGCATTGGACTGGTTATCGTATACTGCATTATTTTGAAGAAGACAAAGATGTTTGAAGGAGACCCGGCTCCGTTCGTTATGGAACTTCCGGCATACCACGCACCGTCTCCAAAGGGCGTGCTCCTCAGCGTATGGGAAAGAGTATGGGCATTCCTGAAGAAAGCGGGAACCATCCTGTTCCTCTGCTGTGCGGTAATGTGGTTCCTGGGCAACTTTGGTTTTGCAGGCGGAAACTTCGGCCTGGTGGATGCAGAAGACTCGCTGCTGGCGGTTATCGGCGGCGCAATTGCTTTTATCTTCAAACCACTGGGATTCGGAACATGGCAGGCCGTTGCATCCTCACTGTCCGGTTTTGTGGCAAAAGAAGGTATCGTATCTACCATGGGCGTTCTGTCCGGACTGGGCGAAATCGAGGGATACAGTGCAGCGTACCAGGCACAGTTCGCCGCATTCTTCCCATCCATGCTGGCAGCGTTCTCCTTCATGGTATTCAACCTGTTTGATTCCCCATGCCTGGCGGCTCTGTCCACCACCGCGAAGGAAATGAACAACCGGAAATTCTTCTGGTACTCCGTACTTTTCCAGAACGTCAGCGCATACTTCGTGGCTCTGATTGTGTACCAGATTGGCGGACTGATTCTGGGCGAAGTGTCTTTCGGTATTGCAACGGTAGTCGCATTTATCGTGCTGGCATTCGTGCTGTACTTGCTGTTCCGTCCGGATCTGAACAAGAAAGCAAAGGTTGCGCTGGAGAAGAACTAAGTTATAATTGTTAAAGGAGAAATGGCATTGAACGGCGTTGACGTGATTGTACTGGCCGGAATCGGCATTTTGATGGTGATAGCCATTCGAATTGTAATCGGATTTTTCCGATAAGACAGGAAAGGAGGAAATGCTTTGAACGGAATTGATATTGTAATCTGTCTGGTTATTTTGGCCCTGGTGGTCGTGGTAATCCGGTATCTGATTAAGGAAAAGAAGGCAGGGCATAAATCCTGCGGCTTCGATTGTTCCACCTGCTCGATGTGTTCTCACGGAGGACACGGCTGCAGCGGGGGATGCCACCCAAAGAAATAACAGGTAAAACGCGATTCCCCGGCAGCCTTGTCGGGGATTTTTGCTTGACGAATTTGTTTTTACGGTAAAAAAAGGAGATGGAGAGATGCGTAAGATTACGGCACATATTGACGGAATGCAGTGCGGTATGTGCGAGAGCCATGTGAACGACCTGGTCCGGAAGAATTTTAAGGTAAAAAAGTGAAGTCTTCCCATCGCACCGGGGAGTGCACCATCGTTGCGGAGTGCGATATTCCGCGGCCGGAGCTGGAGAAGAAGCTGATGGAAATGGGCTACCGCCTGCTGGATATGGAGAGCGAAGAGTATCAGAAGAAAGGGCTGTTTAGATAGGCCTTCGGTATGAGCAGGGCCTCCGGCCGGTGTGATAGGCTTCCGGCTCGGGGTGGAGCATTGCCTTCGGCATTGGGCGATGCCGCCGGCCCGGGACCAAGCATTGCCGGCCGGGCCGGGGGATCGGAAAAATTCCCCCAAATGGTCTATAATTCTCTTATATCATTTGCACTGAATGGAAACTCTTTGAGCCGGGCGCCGGTGGGCGAAGAAAAACCGGCTGGGGAAATAGAAAGGAGTGGACCGTGGCTTCCAAGAACAATAAGAAGAAAAACGAAGCGGCCAAAACCGGTCCGACCGGTTTCGCGACGGACCGGCGGAAAATTTCAAAGGTCAGCCGTGTCATGGCACTGTTGTTGGGTATCATCATGATTGTCTTCATGCTGTTGTCCTCCAGCGTGTACTTATTTAATTAATTAAAAGTGCCCCGCGGGACTGGGACCTGCGGGGGAACTGTTGAGGAGAGGGAAGCACCTTGCCGATAAACCGGCAAGGTGCTTTTTGTACGGAGGCGCGGAATTTGTGTGAAGAATTTGCTCCCCGGAACGGAGCCGCAAGGGTTTGCGGGAGGAGGGAGCAAACCGCGCCTTGAAACACCCGGCCGGCGGGCCTCGAATCCCGAAATTCCCGGCCCGAGGTTCGCGCCCGGAAACCGAAAACAAAGGGCTTGCGGGAAGGTGAGCGCGAACCATGCCGGCCGGCGGGCCGCCAAACCCGAAACACCCGGCCGGCCGCCGGGCCCACTTTGCTTACCGGAGGACCTGCAAGTATGCCCGGCGGGCCCATCCCACTTTCGGCGGACCCGCCCCGGCCGTCCCCCGGCCCACTTTGCTTCCCAGCGGGCCGGGTCCCAACAAAAAAACACCGGGCGGCCGCCCGGTGTTTACTCCTATCCTATTAATCCTATCATCCCTGCTATTCCAGCAGACTCAGGTCGATTCCCTCGAATCCTTCCAGGTACGCTTTCAGCAGCGGAAGCACTTCTGCGATGCCCCCTTCGTGGGTGGCTTCCACGTTCAGCGGAAGCACCGGATCGTGCAGGGACTTCCGCAGGAGGAACCAACCGGTGTGGCCGTTCCGATCGTAATTGACCCGGACACCTTCGTGATTCGGCTCTTCCAGGGAAAGACCGGTTGTTTTTGCAACCCAATCGGGCATACCTTCCAGAATACCGGTGCCGATCTCCACAAAATTCTCCCGATCCAGGTTGAACCGAATTTCCTTGGCCTCCGCCGGAGAACCCAGTGCATCGATCAGGGTTTCGATATCCTTGCCTTCTTTTTTCAGCTTAGCGGCGGCGGCCACAATCAGGCAGGCCAGGTAGGCGCCGTCATCCAGGTAGTAGTTGTCGGAATATGCGGCATGGCCGGAAGTCTCGATGGCCAGGAAGGCATCCTCGCCTTCTTCTTTTAGCTGAATGGCCTTGTTGATTACGTTCCGGTAGCCCCGCTTAAAGCGCAGGTGTTTGAGACCCAGTTCCTGTTCCAGGAAGGTGTGAAGCTCGTTGGAGGTGATGCTGTCGGTAACCACGGTGCCTCCCGGATGGTTTGGCGCTTCCAGAGCTGCGGCCAGCGCCACGATGGCATTCCGGCTGATTGGCTGACCGCTTCCGGTTACCGCCGCACTGCGGTCCACGTCCGTGTCAAAAATAATTCCCAGATCCGCACCGGCTTCCTGCACCCGGGCGCAGATGGACGCCATAGCCTCCGGGTTTTCCGGATTCGGCACGTGATTCGGGAAGTGGCCGTCCGGCTCCAGGAACTGGCTGGAAGAAACATCCGCTCCCAGCGGTGCCAGAACTTTCTCCGCAAAAAATCCGCCGGCACCGTTTCCCGCATCCACGGTGATTTTCATGCCATCCAGCTTTCCGCCCACTTTGCGGGTGATGATGGAGCGCAGGTGCGCCGCATACATATCCATCAGTTCGTTTTCCTCGCACTCGTAATGCTCCGCAATCGGGTAAATGGTGGACGCCCGCTTTAGAATTGCCTGAATGTCCGCCTTTTCCAGTCCGCCTTCCGCGGTGAAAAACTTGAATCCGTTCCGGTTCCACGGCAGGTGGCTGGCGGTAATCATGATCGCCCCGTCAAACTGGTACACCGGCATCACCGTGGACATGAACATGGCCGGCGTGGACGCCAGACCCGCATCCGTGCAGCGCGACCCCAGCATGCAGATGCCCCGCATCACGTCCTTCTTCAGATCCTCCCCGGAAAGCCTGGAATCCGTGCCGATGCAGATGTTCAGGTCGTACTCGCTCTTGCCCAGCTTCAGCGCCAGCCAGTAGACGAACGCCTCTCCAATGGCAATCGCGTCGTAGCGGTCCAGGTTCACCTCTTCTCCTTCCACGCCGGGAAGGGCGATGCCCCGAATATCGCTGCCGTTCTGCAAATCCATAATATTTTTCATTTCGATACCTCTAATTCTAATCCGGCCCCGCGACGTCGGACGACCCCGCGAAACGCCTGTATTTTTATCACAATGCTATACTAACCGATTTGTGAACCAAAGTAAAGTTGTAAAGCCCGGGGGTCATGGTATAATAAGAGGGAATCGGTTTAGAAGGAGGGTGTATGAACTCGGGTAAAAATAAAAATACGGCGGACCGAACACGTCCGACTCGTCAGGAGAAGCGGGCGGCGAAGAGGGAAGCGAAGATGCGGCGGAAAGAAGCGCTTCGGAATGCGCCCCTGTCGGTGCGGATTCGAAACGGGGCGCTCAACGTGATTACCGTTTGCCTGATTGGAATTATTTTGGTGAGCGGATATAAGATCGGAAAGACCATGTGGGAATACCAGGTGGCAAAGTCCGCGTATACGAATATCAGTGAGAAGACCGCGAAGGTGGATCCGAAGCAGTTCACCGGGGTGGTGGATTGGAAGGCGTTGAAGAAGGTGAATCCGGATGTGCAGGGCTGGCTGTACCAGAAGGGCACCGTGATCAACTATCCGGTGGTTCAGGGAACGGACAACGACACCTACCTCCATACGCGCTTCGACAAGCAGTGGAGCGGCGGCGGCACCCTGTTCGTGGACTGCAGGATGGAGAAGGATTTTAAGGGCTTTAATTCCATTATATATGGTCATCACATGAAGGATGGCAGCATGTTCCGAAGCATTCGGGGATATACAAAGGAAGACGGCTATTACGACAAGCACAAAACCCTGGAGCTTGCGACGCCTCACGGAAACTATCATCTGGTGGTGTTCTCTGCTTTTATCACGAAGGCAACGGACGAGGACACCTATAAGATGACGTACGGCGAGGCGGAGAAGCAGGCCTATATCGACCGAGCTTGGGAGCGGTCGGAGCTGCCCATCACCAGGGATTCGGTGGACGTAACGAAGAACGACCGGCTGGTGACCCTGAGCACCTGCGCCTACGACTATGAGGAGGCCCGGTACATCGTGATGTGCAAGATGGTGCCGTGGACAAAAGCGGAAGTGCAGGCGGGCAAAGACGCCCAGAAACAAATTGACGCACAGAAGAAATAGAGGACAGACATCGAAAAAGCTGCGGCCGGACGCCGCAGCTTTTGGTATAGGAAGAAAAAATCCCCGGAGCCATTGCTTCGGGGATTTTCGTCATCAGTATTTTTATTATTCCTTGATGGTGCCGTCGGCATTGAATACCGGCAGGACGTTCAGGTAGGTGATGTCGTCTCTCTTCGCCGCATCGCCTTCGGCCAAAACCGTCATTTTGCCGACGATGTTGCCGCCCACGCTGTTCACCAGCTGTTCCAGGGTTGCCAGCGACTCACCGGTGCTGATAACGTCGTCCACAATCAGGATGCGCTTGCCGTCCATGGCTTCCCGCTCGTCGTGGCCCAAGCACAGGGTCTGCACGTGATCCGTTGTGATGGAACGAACCTCGATGGTAACCACATCCTGCATGTACAGCTTGCTTCCCTTTCTGGCAACGATGTATGGCTTGTTGCCGGCCTGGCGCGCCATCTCGTATGCAAGAGGAATTCCCTTAGACTCCGCCGTGATGATGACATCGAACTCCGGCGCTTTCTTCAGAAGCTCGGTGGCAGCGGCTCTGGTAATCTCCACATCATTGAAGAGGATAAAAGCGGCGATGTACAGGTCATCGGTGACTTTGCAAAGCGGCAGGTTCCGGTCCAATCCGGCGATGTTCATTTTGTAGTCCATGGGTAATCTCCTTATATATGCTCAAAAAATAATGTTTTATCAAACGTAACAATTATACATGGGCGGCCGGGAAGTTACAAGGGGGGTGGGGAGGCCGGATGTGAAAAAATTTGCTCCCCGGAACGGAGCTACAAGGGCTAGCGGGCAGCGGGGAGCAAACCGCGCCCGGCCTTTCGGAATCGCCTACCGGAACACTCTGTTAATGCCGTTTCGTCTGAAAATTCAAAAAACGACAAGTATAGATATGATGAATACTGTTTTTATCCAAATTACTTTTATCAATTGGATTTCCCGTGCGGGATATAGCACAATGTAGGGACGGATGGTAAAGATAGAATTTAAAGTGCCGCAGAGGGTGGCACGGAAGGGGGGATGAAATGCAAGGAAAAAGCAACACGCAGGGCAAGCGGCTGCAAAGAGGTCGTTGTCTCCTGGGTGTCATTTTATATTGATGGTTTGGACCATAGCATTTCCGCAGAAGGCGGACGCGGCGGTTCTGGGAAAGGATATCCGGGAAGGGGATGTGATTTCCTTGGAGGCCGGAAGTTGGTCGGAGAACTATGCGGTTCTGATTCCGGATACCACGAATATCGGAACCGAGGGAACGTTTCTGATGATGGATGGTTTCAAAGAGAAAATCATGCACGATGAGACCGGACGCTCGAACCTGTGGGAGGGAAGCACGTCGCAGCAGTGGTGCACAAACTACTACCGGAAGCTGCCGGACGCGGTGTCCTCGAAAATCATCGGAGTGAAGACCACCGACACCGAGAGCGGAAGCCAGTGGCTGGTGGTCAGCAACATCGACGGAACGAAAACGGATAAGGACAAAGTATTCTTCCTTTCCGGAAAAGAGTATTTGGAGCATACCGAAGCGGCGGACCACAGCAAAGGGTACAACTGGCTGCTGCGTTCTCCGGGATCGGATTGCAGTGTTTATGCGGATTACATCGGTGTTGCTTGTAATGGATCGATTCACAATTTTTCCATCGAACACGTCATGGCGGCACGGCCGGCATTCAACATTCGCTTGCCGCACGATGTTTGCGTGAAGGCACGGACGGAAGAGGACGGCACAACGGTGTGGACGGTGGATGCGGAGGCAATGGAACACCGCCAGGATGCGGCGTCATACACTTGGTCGAAGGACGGCAAGGAATGCCTGGCAGAAGCAAAGTGCAGCCGATGCGGAGAGGCGGTTCGCGAGAGCGGTGAGGTGAAATCTCAGGTTATAAAAGAACCTAGCGAGAAGACCGACGGAATCATTCGGTACACGGCGACATTCCAAAATGATGCTTTTACCGAACAGACTACCGAGCTTCCGCTGGCATGGGCGGATTTCAAGGATGATACGGAAGAGCCGTTGGAGCCGGAGAAACCGGTAATCAAATCGGGCACGGAAGTTGAGGCTGGCGATTACGTTTTCATGGGCGAGAAAAATCCGAATGGATACAGCGGAATGCCGTACTGGAAGGTTCTGAGCAAGGAAAAAGACGGAACGGTTTTGCTGATGTCCGAATACCTCTGGAGAGGAAACGGAAATGAAGCGGCAACGCCTCCGGCATTCAATCTGCACCGTTCAGACGGAAACGAATGGCAGAGCAGTTTGACCCGGAAATGGTGCGGAGATTTTGAGCGCCTGGTTCTGGCAAACGTGGAAGGGCTGGAAATAAAGGAGACGACGAAATCCGACAAGCACATCCAGTCGCCGGACGATCCGCTGATTCAATATGCGGCGCGAGAAAATATCCTCAATAAAGAAAAGGTGTATTTCCTGTCTGCCGAGGAAGTGCTGAAATATATGCCGACTCGCGGGGCGCGGGTTGCGTACATTTCCGACGGGAAGAAAATCGGAAAAGCCGACAGCTGGTGGCTCCGGTCCCCGAGATATCAGAGTGAAATCTGCAGCGGCAGGGTGTCCAGCGACGGCAAAATGCTGAAGCACTACGTGGACGAGCTCAGTGCGGCAAGACCGGTATTCCGGGCGAATATTGACAAAATGAATTTTGAGGTGCAAGGCACCAAGGACGACCACCTGGTCCTGGCGGCAGAAAACGCCGGAATGGAACATTCCTTCGAGAATGCGAAATATGAATGGTCTTCGGATATGAAGCAGTGTCATGCCGGCGGCGTATGCACCACTTGCGGAGCGAAGGCAGAGGCGGATGCGGAAGTGACCTCCCGCCTGACGGAAAACGGCACGAAGTATATTGCAAGGTTCCGGAATCCGAACTTCAAAACGCAGGTGAAAGTGATTTCCTATGAGAAGCCGAAGCCGGCGGACAAAGCCCTGAAGAACGGCGGAAAGTACACCGCAGCAGGGGCCTCTTACAAGGTAATCTCCGCAAAGGCACGCACCGTCGCTCTGGTAAAAGCAAAGAACGTCAAATCCGTCAGCGTTCCGGCGACCGTGAAGATTTCCGGAAAGAGCTGCAAGGTGGTTCAGGTCAAAGCAAATGCGTTCACCGGCAAGAAAATCCGCAAGGTAACCGTGGGCAAGAACGTAAAAAAATTGGACAAGTATGCCTTCGTAAAATCCAAGGCTACTACCGTGGTTCTGAAAACCAAGGGCCTGAAGAAGTCCACCGTAAAAGGATGCTTCAAATCTTCCAAAGTGAAGACCGTTCAGGTAAAGGTGGGCAGCAAGAAGCAGAACAAGAAGATGGTAAAAACCTATAAGAGAGCGTTCACCAAAAAGAACTGCGGAAAGAAAGTAAAAGTACGCTAAGCGCGCGCTGAGATATCAATCCCGCGGCAAGTCGGTGCGGGCTGCGATATACGATGTTGTTTTTACAATAGGAAATGAAAGGAAAATAGGATGAAATCGAGCGTATCAAAGAAGCTGACCGCGCTGGTGCTGACCTGTGCGGTGTGGTTCGGAATGTCGGCAACGATGGGAACCGTTACGGCAAATGCGGCGGAAAATGAAGCCATGAAAGCGGGCGACCACGTGAAGATGGGCGTTGCAAGCGATGAATATGTAGGAACTCCGGAGTGGACCGTGCTGGATGTTGTGGACGACAATGCGGACGGAACCCCGGACAGAGCGTATCTGGTATCGACGTATCTGTGGAAAGATAAAACCGGAGTGGATACCATGATTTTTGGCAATGCCGGAAGCAGCAAATGGGATGGAAGCAATGCAAAAGCGTGGTGTGAAAAATTCTATACTAATGTTTTGAAGAACTCTGAGCTGGTGGTAACTACGGATATCAACGATCCGAAGGATGGTAGTTTTCCGGCAGTAGAATCCAAAGGGAATAAGGTGTTTTTCCTGTCCCATGCGGATGTTATGAATGAAAAATACTTCAAAGACGATGCCGCACGGAAAGCGGAGGTTCCGGGTGAAGGAAAAGCAATGTACTGGACCAGAACACCGGGAGCAATATCAGGAAGAGTAGTAATAATACAAGAAAGTGGAAAAAAGTTTGCCGGTAATAATGTTATAGATAACCGTGTAAAAATGCGTCCGGCAATGTACCTGAATCTTCACAGCGGCGCATGCGTACAGCGCACCGAAGCAGAGGGTTCGGTAACCTGGGAATACGACGTGGAAAACACAGCTCACACTTACGCAGAACCGACCTACACCTGGGCCGAAGATTATTCCGCATGCACTGCAGCAACAGCCTGCACGAAGTGCGGCGCAGCTCTGAGCGAAGAAGGAAAAATTTTCGCCGAAGTTACAAAGGAGCCGACAGAAAAAGAAGAAGGAAATCGTTCTTACACCGCAACCTTTGAAAATGAAGTATTCAGCCCGCAGGTGAAGAACGTTCCAATCGCAAAGCTCCCGGCAAAGCCGATCGTGAAGCCGGCAAACAAGGGTCTGAAGACCGGCGGAAAGTACACCGTTGCAGGGGCGTCCTACAAAGTAATCTCTGCAAAGACATGCACCGTCGCTCTGGTAAAAGCGAAAAACACCAAGTCCGTCAGCGTTCCGGCAACCGTAAAGATTTCCGGAAAGAGCTGCAAGGTGGTTCAGGTCAAAGCAAAAGCGTTCACCGGCAAGAAGATTCGCAAGGTGACCGTGGGCAAGAACGTAAAAAAACTGGACAAGTATGCCTTCGCTAAGTCCAAGGCAACGACCGTAGTTCTGAAGACCAAGGCCCTGAAGAAGTCCACCGTAAAAGGATGCTTCAAGTCCTCCAAGGTGAAGACCGTTCAGGTGAAGGTGGGCACCAAGAAGCAGAACAAGAAGATGGTAAAGACCTATAAGAAAATGTTCACCAAAAAGAACTGCGGAAAGAAAGTAAAGGTAAAATAGTTACATTAACGGATTTAAATTGTAAAACAGCACGAAGAAGAGAGGAAGGACCCGGCCCACCGCCGGCTCCTTCCTCTCTTTACTTTCCCGGCCCGAGGTTCGCGCAAGAAAACCGAAACCAAAGGCCTAGCGAGGAGCGGGGAGCAAACCGGCCGTTACGACCGCCGGCAAACCTGCGCTTTCCGGCCGGGAGTTGTGTGAAGATTTTGCTCCCCGAAACGGAGGCATAAGGGCTAGC
>ENA-OQDA01000729-OQDA01000729.1-human-gut-metagenome-genome-assembly--contig:-NODE-729-length-12831-cov-4.188996_pt1 | contig 12831 bp, 12 predicted proteins | sample MGYA00242771_ERZ504603 | MGnify/ENA primary metagenome ERZ504603 (study PRJEB26092, sample SAMD00036328) | human gut metagenome | host: Homo sapiens | study: EMG produced TPA metagenomics assembly of...
AAGATTGTCCGCTACATTGCTCCCGTGACGTTCTTCCCTTCCCAGAAACGGCGGATACCCATACAGATAGTTTTTATATGTCCCGCCGAGCCTTCAGAAAATTGTTCCGTCCGATTCCGTACGTAATGCCGGAGACGAAATTCATAGTGCTTTTACCCATGTTCTGTACATTATCAAAATTCACCACCAGCTTCTTCATCACCCGATAAAAATGCATTTTCCCTGGCAAAAGTAAATCGGGCACAAATGTCCTCTATTTTTCCCCGGAAGATGTACTCCTGATGCTCAATAGTCATGATATGGAGCATGCTCTCAATCTGTTCGATGAATTCAATTTCATCCACCTTTATCTTGCAGTATCGCTCTTTCGTTATAATCGGGATTACGTCCTTGCTTCCATTACCGTCTTTTTCCATATTTCTCCCCCCTGGAATATCATCACTCTACACTCTCTTTTCCTGCTTCATGAAGTATTTTCATTCTAATACGAAAGAGGATAAAATCATATCCCTAAAAAATCGAGAAAAATCGAGATTTTCGAAAATGCAATTTTGCGGTTGTTCTATTGTACTTTTTGTGGTATATTCGAGGACGGTAGAGTAAATATCAAGCGTTAAGTTTCACAGAATGGGATGTTGTCTGTGACCGAAAACGACATGTTGCGGTTTGATATTGCATCCACTACTGCAAATATTATAGAGGAAATATAGAATCTCCTGATTATAATACCAGCAGTTTACGTTACTTCTTTTATTATAATCTTAAGGAGATTTTTTAATGGAAAGAAAAAGAACAAACACTGAAAAGCTCGTTATTACCGCCATTCTCATTGCGCTGGAAGTCATCTTGACCCGCTTCGTGGGCATCAGCACGCCGATGCTCCGAATCAGTTTCGGCTTTCTGCCGATGGTAATCGTCGCAATGTACTACGGTCCAATATGGGGCGGCGGCGCCTACGCGCTGGCCGACATTCTGGGAAGCCTCATTTTTCCAACCGGCGCCTACTTCCCGGGCTTCACGGTTTCCGCCTGCCTCACAGGCATCATCTACAGCCTTTTCCTGCACAAACGCAAGGTGACAGTGGGAACGAGTCTTGCAGCCGTCATCACAGTGGTATTGGGCATCAATCTTCTGGTGAATACCTTCTGGCTCACCATTATCCTGGGCAAAGGCTACATGGCAATGCTGCCGGCCAGATTCGTCAAAGAGCTCCTTTGCGTGCCAATCGACACCGCACTGATTCTCGTGCTGAGCAAAGCAACCCGGCAAATTTACCGACCGGCAGCTTAAAGGGCATTTAGCTGATTATTTCGTACATCCCTTCCGAGTCCTGTTTCTTGCAGGACTCGGTTAGTTTTTTGACCTGTACCGTCAATTCGCTGGTTCCAAAGGTTACCGTGATAAGGTCGTCCACCTTCACTTCCACCCCCGGCTTGGCCACTTTTCCGTTCACCTGAACGCGGCCCTGCTCGCAGGCTTCCTTCGCTACCGTTCTTCTTTTATAATTCTAGAAATCTTCAAAAATTTATCCAGTCGCATTTTTTCTCCTATTCTTTTTCCGGTAAAAAAAGATTCGTTTGGCTCGGTCTACCGATTCAGGCTGTTCAGTATCTTTTCCGAGCGTTATCGGTTTCCGTCATTACCTTTTCCAAGTCAATGGTGGTATATTCTCCATCCTGATACAGCACCTTTCCATCCACCATGGTGAGCCGCACATCTTTGCCGGACGCGGAGTACACAAGGTTGTTCAGCATGCTGTGCACCGGCTGCATGTTCGGCACATCCGCATCCACCACAATCAGGTCCGCCTTGAATCCTTCCTGAATCAGGCCGCAATCCTCCCGACCCTGAGACAGGGCGCCGGCTCTGGTGGCCGCATACAGCACATCTTCCGGCCGGACGATGGTATCCGCGCCGCCTTTTATTTTTTCCAGAAGGGCGAAGAGCTTCATCTCTTCGAAGAAGTCCAGATTGTTGTTGCTGGCAACGCTGTCGGTACCGAGAGCAAGCGACACCCCCGCCTTCAGGAGTTTTGGCGTGTCGCAAATTCCGCTGCCCAGTTTCAGATTGCTGGTGGCATTCACCGCAACCGTGGCTTTTCCCTCTGCCAGAATCTGCCGATCCTCGTCGTTCAGCCACACGCAATGGGCCGCCGTCACCGGAGAATCGAAGAATCCCATGTCCGACAGGTATTTTACCGGGGTGCGTCCGCCGTGGCGCTCCATGCATTCCCGCGTCTCTTTCTCCGTTTCCGACACGTGCACCTGAATCGGAACGCCGAACTCCCGGGCAACTTCCGCCACCGCCCGAACGGTCTGCTCATCGTTCGTGTATTCTGCATGAAGGCAGGCATCGGTGTGAATCCGACCATCTTCAAATCCGTCGTACATGAGAATCAAATCCTTCATGTTCTTGAAGGAAGGATTCTTTTCCGGCGCCGCTCCGGTGAAATTCGTTACGGAATGGCAGATGTTGCTCTTCATTCCGCTTTCCGAAATGCTGCGAATCATATCATCGCAGAACATATACATATCCGAGGTGGAAACGATGCCGTAACGGATGGATTCTGCCATGGTCAGGAGGGTGCTCCAATACACGCCCTTGCGGTACAACTTCGCCTCGAAAGGGAAAATCCGGTTGTTCAGCCACTCATCCAGCGGAAGGTTCTCTCCATAGCCTCGCATCAAACACATGGGGGAATGGCCGTGGGCATTGTAGAATCCCGGCAAAAGTACTTTTCCCGTTCCGTCATAGACCGGGCCGCCTTCACGGGTGATTTCCTCCGAAGGTTTTTCGGAACCGATATAGACAATCCTATTACCTTTGGTTACAACGGTCATATCCGACTGATACTGAAATGACGAATCGATCAATCCAATTTTTTCAAAAATCATCTGAGTTCCTCCTTTTGCTCTTCCGGTTCTTTTTTCTGCAGAATTCGAAGAAGCGTTAACACCTGCTTTAACACGTCGTTCGTACCCACGAACAGGCTCAGCGACGGTATTTTTCCGCTCTGAATCGTCAATTTTTTCCCCAGCGCCTGAGTGGCCATAACAAGCCCGTAGGCCGTTATGCGGTTCGTTTCGTAGAATGTGATCTGCACCCGATTACCCAGTTGTTTCAGGATTTCAATACCCAGGCGTTCCGATGCGCTTCGGATTTCCGCAATCCGAATCAGATTCACCATGACCTCCGGCATATCTCCATACCGATCCATCATCTCTTCCATTACATCATCTGCATCTTCTTCCGTCTCAATCTGGGCAATCTTTTTGTACGCCTGAAGCTTGAGGGTTTCGTCTCCGATATACTGCTTCGGAATCCGTGCCGGTACGTTGAACTCCAAGGTGCTCTCCGAACGGCTTTCGGTCACATCCTCCCCTTTCAAGCGGCTGACCGCCCGTTCGATTTCCTTGCAGTACAGCTCGTATCCGATACCTTCAATGTGACCGTGCTGCGCTTCTCCCAGCACGTTTCCGGCACCGCGAAGTTCCAGATCTCGCATGGCCAACTTGAAGCCCGCACCGAATTCCGTGAATTCCCGAATGGCCGCCAATCGTTTCCGGGCAATCTCCGTAAGGACCTTCTCCGGCTTATAGGTCAGATATGCGTACGCCAGGGTATCGGATCGGCCTACGCGGCCTCGGAGCTGATACAGCTGAGACAGACCCATTCGGTCCGCATCCAGGATGATGATGGTGTTGGCATTTGGAATGTCGATTCCCGTTTCGATAATCGTGGTGGATACCAGTACGTCCGTACGATGCTCCACGAAATCCACCATCACGTTCTCCAAGCTTCGCTCATCCAGCCGTCCGTGACCGACGCCAACCCGTGCCTGAGGCACCAATTCCTGAATGGTCTCCGCCACTTTTCGAATGCCTTTAATCCGATTGTAGATGACGAACACCTGACCGTTTCGATTCAGTTCCCGTTCAATGACTTCCTGAATCAGGGTTTCATCTTCCGGCGTCACGTAAGTCTGCACCGGAAGACGATCCTGCGGCGGTTCCTCGATGGTGCTGATATTCTTAATTCCGGTTAAAGACATGTTCAGCGTCCGCGGAATCGGTGTGGCCGACAGGGTCAGTACATCGATGTTCTTCCGCAGCATCTTGATTTTTTCCTTGTGCTTCACGCCGAAGCGCTGCTCTTCATCGATGACCAGCAATCCCAAATCCTTGTACTTCACATCATCGGACAGCACTCGGTGAGTTCCGATGACCAGATCCAAGGTTCCTTTTTTCAGCTTTTCGATAATCTTCGTCTGTTCCGCATCCGTTCGGAAACGGGAGAGCATTTCAATTTCAAAAGGGAATTTCTCAAAACGCGCCTTTAGGGTATGGTAATGCTGATCCGCCAACAAAGTGGTGGGTGCCAGCAGAACCGCCTGACGTCCTTCGGAAATGCACTTGAAAATCGCCCGAGCCGCCACTTCCGTCTTTCCGTACCCCACATCACCGCAAAGCAGGCGATCCATCGGCAGCGGTTTCTCCATATCTTCCTTGATTTCCGCAATGGCCTGCAGCTGATCTTCCGTTTCCGTGTACGGAAAATCATCCTCGAATTCCCGCTGCCACACCGTGTCTTTGGAAAAGGCATATCCACCGGCCGCTTCCCGCTCCGCATAGAGTTTCACTAGATCCTCCGCAATTTCCATGACGGATTTTCGAACCCGATCCCGGGTACGCCGCCATTCTCCGCCGGAAAGCTTCGACAGTCGCGGTGCATTTCCTTCATTTCCGATATACCGCTGAATGATATCCAGCTGCTCCGTCGGAATGTACAGCACATCCGATCCGGCGTAATGAATTTTCAGATAATCCTTCGCTTCTCCGTCCGTCTCCAGCGTCTTGATTCCTTCGAATCGACCGATTCCGTGAACCTCGTGTACCACGTAATCGCCCTTCTGAAGATCCGAGAAATCGATGGACGGAGATTTCTTTTTCTTTCGGCGAAGGGCTTTCTTCTGTCCCGGAAAAATATCATTTTCCGAAATATAACATAATCGTTCTTCTTCCAGAATTAGTCCGGCGCTTAAGTTTCCGGTATCGTATAAAAGATTTCCGTGAATGCCCCCTTCGTCCAGGTATTCCCGCAGCCGAGCTCCCCGTTCTTCCGTGGAGGACACCAGGTGCACTTCATAGCCCTTCTTCAGGTACCCCTTGACAGAGGAGGCCAGCATCTGCAGCTGTCCGTTAAAGGGTGCCACCGGACGGCTTTCAATATTTTGAATTTCATCCAGCCGGTCCACGCCTTCGATACGCTCCGGAAAAGGAGTGGTAATCCGAATATTCTCACACTCCCGGTACATCCGAAGGAAGGAATCCTTGTCCTGATATTCCGGAATGGCTTCTCCGATTCGGGCCGGGTCGTACACCAGCACCAAACCGTTGTCCATATAGTTCCACATCCGGGTTTCCGGCACATCAAAATAGGATATGTATTCCGAAAAAATCGGCAGGTTGGTGCGGTTGCGGAACATCTCCCGGACGCGGCCCAACTCCTCTTCATACCGTTCGATTCGGCCGTCTTTCAGATTTTCTTTTTCCCGCTGCTCCTTCAGCTCGTCAATTCGCTTCCGGTACTCTTTTTCAATCCGCACTAAGGCTTTCTCCACCGCTTCCGGTTCCGGCATGAATTCCACCGCCGGGACGATTTGGAATTGCGAAATGGACTCTACGGATCGCTGGGAAACGGAATCGAAAGTTCGCAGGGAGTCGATTTCCGTATCGAAGAATTCGATTCGCACCGGGTTCTCCATGGAAGGGGAATATACATCAATGATATCGCCTCGTCCGCTGAATTCTCCGGGTGCGGAGGTAACGCTGTTGTACTCGTATCCGGCTTGAACCAGAAAGTTCTTCAGCTCATCCGGATCCACCTCATCCCCCAGCCGGAGCATTCGCCGATACTTCAGAAAATGCGCTTTTTCATCCACCGGCGGAAGCAAGGCGGAAATCGGCACGATAACAACATCGTGGGAAGTTCCCGCCAATGACTCCATGCCGCGAATTCGCCGCACCAATTCGTCCTTGTCTCGGGCTTCGTAGAGAAAATGAAAATCTTCTTTTTCCGGAAGTGCCTGAACCGAAATATCGGGTACAAAAAAAGAAATATCTTCCCTGAGCCTGTCCGCAACAAGGCCGGAAGATACCACGATTAATGTTGAGTTGTAATTCTTTATTTCTTTGGAAGCGAGGTAAGCGACACGACTGCCGCTTACCCTGTGAAGTTAATGATCATCCTTTTTTCGCTCTTTCTTGTATTATGGATGTTCATCGCATTTTCAATTCCAATGCGAATAATATCCGCTGCCGCAGATGCTGCTGCCTCTGCCGCTTCGTTCAGAATTTGCTGTTCATCCTTCCCCACTTTTCCAATGACAAATTGGATGGTGGAACCGTCACTGCTGCCGATTCCCACCCGAACCCGGGGAATTTCCGAGATCCCAGTTCCTGAATCACGGACTTCATTCCATTATGTGTTCCGGGACCGCCGCTTTTTCGAACACGAATCGACCCGATGGGCAGATCGAAATCATCGTAAATTACGATTAAATTCTCTTCCGGGATTTTATAGAAATTCATAATCTCCCGAACCGACTGCCCGCTGAGGTTCATATAGGTCTGAGGCTTCAGTAAAATTACCTTTTCACTTCCGATGCGTCCCTCTCCGATTAAGCCTTTGAATTTGGCCCGATTCACATCAATTCCGAATTCCGATGCCATGGCATCGATGGCCTTGAACCCCATATTGTGTCTTGTGTTCTCATACTTTGAGCCCGGATTACCTAGTCCTACAATGATATACATGGATTAGTTAAACATTGCACTGACAGAACCGTGCGTATATACTCTGGAAATCGTTTCAGCGAAAATCGGTGCAGCGGAGAGAATGGTCATCTTGTCAATTTTCTTCTCTTCCGGAATCGGCAATGTGTTCAGAATTACCAGTTCCTTAATCGCACTTTTTTCCAATCTCTCGATAGCCGGACCGGACAGTACGCCGTGGGTAGCACATGCGTATACTTCTTTTGCGCCCATGTCCTTGATGGCATTTGCCGCATTGGTGATGGTTCCTGCGGTATCGATCATATCATCGAGAATGATACAGTTCTTACCCTTGATATCTCCGATGATGTTCATGATTTCGCTCTTGTTCGGCTCCGGTCTTCTCTTGTCCACGATCGCAATCGGGCAGTTCATGCGCTCTGCCATGTTTCTTGCTCTCGGTACGCTTCCGTGGTCCGGAGATACGATAACGACGTCTTCCATCTCCTTCTTAATGAAGTATTCCGTCAGAGTCGGCAGTCCGATCATATGGTCTACCGGAATGTCGAAATATCCCTGAATCTGGTTTGCGTGAAGATCCATGGTGATCACCCGGTCCACACCGGCTGCTACCAGCAGGTCTGCCACCAGCTTTGCCGTAATCGGATCTCTGGCCTTTGCTTTTCTGTCCTGACGAGCATAACCGTAATACGGAATTACCGCATTGATGCTGCCTGCAGACGCTCTCTTCATGGCATCCACCATGATCAGGAGTTCCATCAGATTGTCGTTTACCGGATTTCCGGTAGACTGAATGATGAATACATCCTTGTCACGAACGGACTCCCAGATGCTGACAGAAATCTCACCGTCGCTGAACTTGCTAACGGTTGCCTTTCCCAGTTCTACGCCCATCAGATCTGCAATTTCCTTTGCCAACTCCGGATGCGAGTTGCATGCGAAAAGTTTCATGTTGGAAAAAGCCTTTGTTTCCATGTGTATATACCCCCTAAGCATATATTAGAAATAAAAAATTAAGTAACGATTGTCCTACTGGTCCTTCTTGAGAATCTTTCTCTTGGATACCCAGCCTTCTTTATTCTCCGCGCGAACGCGTCCAATGCAAAGCGCATCGGAAGGAACGTCTTCCGTTATGGTGGTTGCCGCTGCCACATAGACACCGTCGCCCACGTTTACCGGTGCAACCAGGTTCGAATTGCAGCCGATAAAGCTGTCATCTCCCACCTTTGAGCGATATTTCTTCGCGCCGTCGTAGTTCACGAATACCACGCCGCAACCCAGATTTACATTCTTTCCGACATCCGCATCACCGATATAGGTTAAATGAGAGGATTTGCTCCCGTCGCCGAAAGTGGAATTCTTCACTTCCACGAAGTCGCCCACCTTACATTCATTGCCGATTACGCTTCCCGGACGAATATAGGCAAAAGGTCCCACCGTGGTGTTCTCTCCCACCTTACTGTCCAGAATGTATGAGGTCTGAACCTTCGTTCCGGCACCGATTTCTGCATTCTCCAGGTAAGAGGACTGTCCGATAAACGCCTCCCGATGGATTACAGTATTTCCTTTCAGGGTAACATTGCAGGCGATAAAAGCTCCTTCTTCAATTACCACAGAGTCGTCGATATACGCGTTGTAAATATCTTGAAAAATGACTCCGTCTTCTTCCATACGTTTCCGGTTCGCCTGAATTCGCTCGCTTTCCCGGGAACGATACTCTTCAAAATTCATCTATTCTCCTTTGCTCTCATCGGTGCGCAGCATCTTTCCAATCTTGTAGACATCACCGGCACCCATCGTAATAATGATATCATCTTTTCCGGCATTTTTACCAACATATTCTGCAATGCTTTCAAAATCGCCCATGTATCGAATATCCTTATCCGGATGTTTCTCCTGCATGGCCTCCTCCAGCTTCTGAGAAGATACGTTGTAGACATCCTTCTCCCTCGCAGCGTAGATATCCGTAATAATCAGATGATCCACCATTCCGAAGGAATCCACGAAATCATCGAACAATGCTTTTGTTCTGGTGTACGTGTGAGGCTGGAAGATGCACCACAAATCGTTGTGGCGAATGTTCTTTGCCGCACTCAGTGTCGCCTTGATTTCCGTCGGGTGGTGAGCATAATCGTCGATTATTTTTGCACCGATTTCAGTATAGCCGGTAAAATCAAAACGGCGATGCGTTCCTCGATAGGAAAGCAGGGTGTCCGTAATGACCTCCGTATCCACGCCAAGGTAATGTGCCGTCGCAAAAGCGGCCATGGAATTCAGCACGTTGTGTTCGCCCGGCACGCTGAGATGCACGTGGCACAGCATCTCGCCCTTGTAGTGCAGGTCGTATTCCGGGAATCCGTTATCATCGAACTGAATGTTCACCGCGCAGTAATCACTGCTTTCCGTATATCCATAGGTGATTCGGTTTTCCATACCCTGAAGCACGTCCCGAACAAACGGATTTCCGTCAAAGGCAATTACCACGCCCTCTTTCGGAATCTGCTCCACGAACTGACGGAAGGACTTCTTGATATTATTGATGTTCTTGAAATAATCCAGATGATCGGAATCGATGTTCAGCAGCACCCCGATACGAGGACGCAGATGCAGGAAGCTGTCCATGTACTCACAGGCCTCTGTGACAAAGTACTCGTTCTCCCCGATTTCCACGTTTCCGTTAATCTCATCCAGATTTCCGCCAACCAGAATCGTCGGCTTGTACTTCGCGTTCCGCAGAATCAGGGAAGTCATGGATGCTACCGTGGTCTTTCCGTGAGTTCCACAAATCGCCACGCTGTTCTTGTAATGCTCCATAATCATTCCCAGAACCTCTGCACGGCTGAAACATGGAATGCCCAGTTCTTTCGCGCGAACCATTTCCGGCTTCTCTGCCGAAACCGCTGCGGAATACACGACGGCATCCACACCGTCCACATTGTCGGCACGATGCTCATACACCACGCGAATGCCCACGCTTTCCAAATGTCGGGTCACGTCGGTTTCATTTAAATCCGTTCCGGACACGATATGTCCGTTATTCTGTAGAATCTCGGCAACCGCAGAAAGTCCGATTCCGCCGATTCCGAGACAATGTATTCTTTTGTAATTTGAAATGCTCTCCAATCAACACACCTCCTGATGAATCATACAGAGTTATTATAGAGTATTTTTCACCGTAATACAAGAATACGGCTCCCCTTAATCCGGTCATTTTTTCAATTGTCATTTTAAACCCCTTTTAAAAAAATGAACTGAGAAATATAACACTCTGATTAGAATTCATGATTTTTTGTTCTGTCGTTATATAATATCGTTGGAAAACGTGTAGGAACAATCCATATTAGGAAGGCTATTGATGAAAATTACAGACGTACGCATACGAAAGATTACCGATGATGAGAAGATGAAGGCCGTCGTTTCCATTACAATCGACAACGAATTCGTCGTTCACGACATCAAGATCATCAACGGAAGCAATGGCGAATTTATCGCCATGCCCAATAAGAGGTTAGGAAATGGCGATTTCCGCGATATCGCTCACCCCTCACTGCAAAGACCCGCGAAAAATTTGCGACGCAATTTTTGAAGAATACCACCGGGTGTTGGAGGAACAGGAATCGGATCATCGATTCGAAGAATCCCTCTTGCAGGAAGATGAAAAATAATTTCATAACAAGAAACGAGAAAAGGCGAGTGCTTCCAGCTTTAAAGAGGTACTCGCCTTTTATTATTCTTATAATTAATTTTTATGACGTTCTCTGTCTAAATTCCGCGAACCACAATCCCGCTCTCCAGCGCCATCACCGCAAGCTGAGTTCGGGTGGTACAGCCCGTCTTCTGAAACATGCTTTTTACGTGTTTTTTTATGGTATGTACCGACAGGTTCAACCGCTCTGCAATCATCTCATCCGTATCTCCGCTAATCAGTTCCCGAAGTACATCCAATTCCCTTTCTGTAAACTCCGAGCTAGTAGCTAGTCCCATATTGGAAGTAGGACTTTGATCCGGGTAGATGGATTCTCCCATCATAGTCCGATTCATAATATCCAGCAGTTTATTTTCAAAAGGATCTTTGTACCAGAAGCTGTCCACTCCGCCCTCTCGAGCGCGTTCTATGAAACTGCATTCCAGAAGGCTGGTGATGATAATAATCCGAATCTGCGGAAACAGCTTCTTAATCTTAATGGCTGCATCCAGTCCGCTGGCATGGAGAGCGGTGCACACATCCATCAGAATCAAATCGATGGCTTCCGTCATGCAATAGACTTCCGCAACGGAAGCACTTTCCACCGATACCGCCAAGTGATAGGACTCGTCGGAAGTTACCATAATTTCCAGAAGGCGCCTCGCCATCGGATCGTCTTCTACAATCATTACATTATACATAGTCGCGACCTCCTTTTGGCATAATAATTTCAACTTGGAAGTATTCTCCGGAAGCAACCGACATTATTCCGCCCAGTTCCTCCACCTTCTTTCGAAGCCCCGAAAGGCCGCCGCCCTCAACAACGTTGCCGGAACCGACCTTCGCTTCCTCCTTCACCTCGTTGTAGAAAAGCATTCGGTAATTCATGGGTTCATCTTCGATAATCACCCACAGTTCCCGGGCATCCGCATGGCGCACCGCATTGGTCAGCATTTGAATTCCGCTGGCGGCAATCAACTCCCGAACCGACGGTGTTTTCGGTATCGACCCATCCAGACGAACCGCAACGCCTACTTTTCGGGCCGCATCCAGGAAGTACTTCATCCCGTCATCCGGTTCCACCACATCCTCGTCGTACTGCAGCATTCTCACCGTTCTCTTCCAATTCTCGCGAATCGCTTCGCGCCGGGCCTCATCCCCCTTATCGTAGAACAGGTACTTAGTTACCATCAGATTCTGCCCGATTGTGTCATGAATCCGCATCTTCGTATCCAGCCATTCCTTTGCCGTCGCCAAAGATTCCACCGACGTTCCGTATTCCTGAAGTCTGTGATTGATTTCCTCTAATTTCCGGTTCTCATTCCTCCGCTTCTCCAGAAGCAGCTCCAGTTCCGTGGTATCGATTGCAACAATCTGCAGAATCTCTTCCCCATCGGTCTTCAACAGTTCCTTTTGAAAGCTCCATGTGCGGCCATCCGGGAATCGCAGCAAGGGAATTCCGTCTCTCTCCGTTCGGCAAATGCCCTCCCGGTTTCCCGCCTGCACCTGAGCAAAGAATTCGTTGGCATTCATCACCGGTTGATCGGCAATCCGATAGCTCAGTTCATCCATCCGGGCATTCACCAAATAGGGATGGCCATCCAGTCGGCTGAAGCACAAGCCGATTGGGAATTTATTGGTACTCTCCTGAATGGAGAACCGGCTGATTTTCTGATTCCTGGATTGGGCGGTGTAGAGATCGGTTTTCATGCTCATAAAAACCGCCAGCACAATCGGCATCAGTACCCACGCCTTGGGAAAATCCATGTCCACGCCTCCGGTAAACAGCAGCAGAAACCAGGAATCCACGGCGAAGAGCAGCAGTGCCATCAGCAAGTCCCGCATCATCCGCTTTCCCCGTGCCATCAATACACCGATTACGACGAAAAGGCTCGTCGCCCAGTTTAGAAACATGAAAATCAAATCCACCGACTGAACAATCGTGCCGAAGTCCCCGAAACCACTCATTGTTCCGTTCCTCCTGTTCCCACTTCCACTCGAATCCGAATATCCCTCTCCTGAATCTGGATATCGCAAGGCAAACCGAATTCTTCCATAAAAACAGTTTTCGCATCTCCCAGCACGTCCGGCGTTCCGTCTACGTTGAACGCCACATACCCAGCGTTGTCTTGAATTGCCACGGTAATGATAAACGCCCGAATGGTCTTCCAAACCTGTTCCAACAGCCATTCCGCCGCATCGTATAACCGCACCGCATTTTCTTTGGTGAATTGAAAAAGTAAGTTCCAGTTCAGCAAAAAACTTTCAGCTTTGCAAAAGTAAATTCTGGTATGGGGGGTAAAATTAGAGTAAATAGTGAAAATACCGTGCAAATATGGCGAATACGGAAGG
>ENA-OQDA01000730-OQDA01000730.1-human-gut-metagenome-genome-assembly--contig:-NODE-730-length-12813-cov-2.306322_pt1 | contig 12813 bp, 14 predicted proteins | sample MGYA00242771_ERZ504603 | MGnify/ENA primary metagenome ERZ504603 (study PRJEB26092, sample SAMD00036328) | human gut metagenome | host: Homo sapiens | study: EMG produced TPA metagenomics assembly of...
CATCCTTAATGCCATTTATTTCGGCAGTCGAAAGTGTCTTGGTTTTGGTGTATTTCCCTCTCAGCCTCATTTTCAATGTTTTTCCATTAACCATTTCTTTTAAGAAAGAAAGCGTCGAATTATCTACGGATACGTCAATCCATTCCCAGCAAGTTGTGTAGTTATCCGTCTTTTTATCTTGGTATTCATTGAAAAAGATTTCTTTTGTTTTGCCATCATAAAAAAGGTAGGCATTTTCAAAGAAAATCCAATCCTCTCCATAGTAAGACATCTTCAATCGCAACCACGGAGAGTATCCTTCTTGCACTCCAATATATAGGGAAATATGATTTGAATCGTTATAGTGCTCGAAATAAGGATTGCTATACCAGGTAATTCCGCTTACATCATCAAATTTCTTTTTCAGTTTATTTACAGCCGACATCCTTTTTGCTTTCTCTGCTTTTTTCGTTGCTTCTTGCTCCGAGATCAACTTTTGCAAGGCAGTCTGTGCTTTTTTGCATTCTGCAGAGGAAGGATGATATTTTTCTAATTGCCTACAAATGGCTGACAATGCTTCAATATTTTTACTGTGGATACAAGAATCGGCACCCACGTAAAGTCTGTCGGGCGCATTCTTGTAGTTTTCGACTTCGGTTTGTAGCTTTCGGCATTCTTCTTTCAACTGACTATTCTCGTCTAAAAGAGCTTGATAACTACTTTGAGAAGGACCGCATGCTGTGATTATGATTCCGAGAAAAAACAGCGAGAAAAATTTCTTCATAGTATTGAGTTTTTTGTTTTTTAAAACGACATCGGAGCCTTGATCGCCGGCCAGGGATCGTAATTCTCCAACGTGAAATCCTCGTAACGGAAATCGAAGACCGACCGCACCGCCGGATTCAGCCGCAGGGTCGGCAACGGCCGGGGCGTGCGGGACAGCTGCTCGGCAACCTGATCGGCATGGTTCAGATAAAGGTGCGCATCGCCCAGCGTATGGACGAAATCGCCCGGACGCAATCCGCACTCCTGCGCGATCATCATCGTCAGCAGCGCGTACGAAGCGATGTTGAACGGTACGCCCAGAAACGTATCGGCGCTCCGCTGGTAAAGCTGACACGAAAGGCGCCCTCCGGCCACGTAAAACTGAAACAGCACATGGCAGGGCGGCAGCGCCATATCGTCCACCTCGGCCACGTTCCACGCCGATACCAGCATCCGCCGCGAATCGGGGCTGTGTTTGATCTGGTCGATCACCTGCCGGATCTGGTCGATGCACCCTCCGTCGGGACGGGGCCAACTGCGCCATTGATACCCGTACACATGGTTCAAATCGCCCAAGCCGTAACCTTCGATCGACAAAGGCTCTTCCCGCCGCACGGCATCGAGAAAGGCTTCCCGCTCCAGCGGCAAAACCCCGTGACGGACACAAAGTTCGTTGTAATAGCGGTAAGCGTCGTTGTCCCAGATATGGACCCCGTGATCCAACAGGTATTTTATATTGGTATCGCCCTGCAAAAACCAGAGCAGTTCGTAAATCACCCCTTTCAGGAAAACTTTCTTGGTGGTAAGCAGCGGAAACCCAGCCTCCAGGTCGAAACGCATCTGGTAGCCGAAGATGCTGCGCGTACCGGTTCCGGTACGGTCGCTCTTCACAATGCCGTCCTTTCGGATCTTACGGAGCAAATCGAGATACTGTTGCATGGTCGAATCAATATTTTTTCAACGAGGCGTTGCCCTCGGAGTCGATGACCGCATAGACCGGATCGGAGTGCCACTCCCCAAGGCACAGCACCCGCAAATTTCCTTCGGAATAGTCGCGCGGCTGGTGCATATGGCCGAAGATGAAATAATCGGGGCGTTCGGCACCGGCATATTCGCGGGCATATTCGATGAGCGGGTCGGTAATATGGTCGCCCATCTCGCTTACCAGATGGCTTTTGCGGGACTTGCCGCTCCACCACTGCCCGAAACGCATCGCCCAGTCGGGATGCACGAGCCATGAAAAAAGGAAACGGATCGTTTTGGAACGGAACACGGCATTCATAAAGCGCAGCACAGGAAGATGATCGATCTTCATATTGTCGCCGTGCGCCAGGAAAACCCGTTTGCCGGCAAGCTCCATGATCCTGGGCGAAGTATAGACCTCCACTCCGCACTCCGCTTCGAAATAGTCACGAACCCACATGTCGTGATTACCCGTCATGAAAACCACCCGAATCCCCCGGTCGGTCAATTCGCACAACTTTCCCAATACGCGCACAAACCCTTTGGGAACGACCCGTTTGTATTCGAACCAGAAATCGAAAAGGTCGCCCAGAATAAAGACCGCATCGGCATCGCGGGAAACTTCGTCGAGCCACGCCACGAAACGTTTCTCGACCGCACGGGCCGCAGCCGGCCCTCCCGCGCCCCAAATGAATGTCCGATGCGAAGTAATACATAGCCTATTCGAATTGCGCTTCGAGCGCCCGTTGCAACCCCGTACCGTAAAGATCGCGGGCCACTACGATACCCTCACGATCGATCAAAAAGTTAGCAGGCAGTTTCTGCACGTTGTAAAGCCCCAGTGCGGGAGAATTTCGTCCCCGGAAATCGCAAACCGAAATCCAGGGAAGCTGCTGCTCCTGCACGGCGTTGATCCAGATATCTTTCGAAACATCCACACCGATCTGGTAAAATTTCGAATCCCCGGTCGGCATATTCGGCATAAACCTCCTTCAATTCGGCGTTGATGGCGTTGCTGTTTCCCAATTCGGCCGACCAGAAATCCACCAGCACGACCTTTCCCTGCAACGAACTCAAACGCACTTTACGGCCGAACATATCGGGCAACTCGACATCGGGAAAATTCGTTTCGGCGATATTCGACATCAGATTTTGCCGCGCATCCATGCGGGCGATCTCACTGGCCAGCAACGGCAGGTAGGAAGACTCCGGATAACGCTCCTCGATGGCTTCCGCCACCATGCGGTAGTAAATCACATCTCCGTCGAGGTTGAAAAGGTAAGTTTCGCCCGGAAGCCGCTGGTACAAGGCATATACCCCGGCCAGGGAAGACTTATGCTCGACGATGAACTTGATCTGTTCGTGTTTGATCCGGCGGTATTCGGCCCAATATTCAGACTCGATCCGTCGAATCTCCTCGTCGGTCATCCTGTAAGTTTCCGGCGAAGAACTCAACGCATCGAGCCGCTGCATCCCGGCCACAAACGGCTGATAAAATCGGCGCAGCAACTCCGACTCCTCAGACCCTTCGACCGTATAGTTGTGCACCACACGTCCGACCGAGCTGACCGTCAAGCGATCTCCGCCCTGCAGGAACAGGGGAATCTTATCGCCATTGCAGACCAGGTTGTAAAGCGCCGGAGTACGGTCCACATCGCACAATTCCAATTTGTAATTCCCGGTTTCATCCAGTTGCGCCGAATCGATGAGCGTCTGCGCCAACGGAGTAACCTGCTCGAGATAGATCATCCGGCAATCCGAACCGACTATACGACCCGAAATCTTAACCGTAGAAGAGTGACAGGAAACCGCCAGGAGCGCCCCTGCAAGAAAACGATCGAAATAAAAATCTGCTGCGCATGTTGCGAGAAAATGGTTTATCAAAAAACGGAACCCTATTTCGAGGTATTGTGCCGTGCGCCCCCGTTCTTGCCGTTGAAATTGCGCGATTGATGCTGATTCCGGTTCTTCTGCTGCCGTTGCTGCGCTCCCTTCTGACCTTTCTGACCTTTTTGCGGATGCGCCATAAAGGGCTGTTTATAATCGCTTCGGATATTATTGAGAGCCACTTCGTCGATCTGGATCGCATTTCCGGACATTTTTTTTATGTCTTTTATGATAACCTCGTTGCTCGGATGTTCCTGATTGTACTCGTAGCTCTTGGTGCGCATGTAACGCGCCAGATTATCGACGATACGCGTGACTACCTGGGGATTCTTTTCATCGGCCAGACGCCGGATCATCCGCTCGACATATTTACCGTAATGCTTGTATTCGATGTGTCCGGACGAATAGGGCATACGCCGCGGAGCCGTCGTAAGTTCCTGGCGCGAAGGCTGCGGATAGGGGGAGTCCACATCCAACTGGAAATCGGACATGATGAACAGGTGATCCCACAACTTATGGGTGAAGTCGGCCGTATCCCGCAGCAGGGGATTCAGGTTTCCCATAACGGCAATGACCGCACGGGCCTGCCGGTTGCGCTCGCGACGGTCTTCGATCTGCATCAGCGAATCGACCATCTCGTGAATATGGCGGCCGTATTCGGGCAAAAAAAGCTTCCGTCTTTTATAATTATAATTTTTTGCATAATTTTTGCGGGAGTTCGGTGGCATTGTTATTGCGAACCGTTCCAATAACATTCTGAAAAGATTTCGCGGATATAAATTTCAAAGCGATCGTAAATTTCACCTTTGAAATCAACTTCGTAAGCAAAGTTGATTCCTGCGAATAATATATTAACTTCGTCACAAAAGTACGTAAAAAAATCACAAAAGCAAGGTATGGCAAAAGTTTTAATCCTGGATCAATCGAAAAGCATACGCAACACGCTGCGAGAACGGCTGGAGTTTGAAGGAATAGCGGCGGAAAGCGCTGAAAATGAAGCGGCGGCATCCGTATTATGCGAACGTATCCCTTTCGATCTGATCATTTCGGATCATGAAACGAGGCTTCCCGAGAGCGACGTACCTTTCATCGTACTTTCTTCCGAAGCGACGGTCGATTCGGCTATCAAGGCACTCCGGAACGGAGCGCAGGACTACCTCACCAAACCGATCGACATGAACCGCCTGATGCAGTCGATCCGACAAACGCTCGAACAGGCAGCCGAAGCGCCGCGCACCGCGACAAAAACCAAGGCGAAACGCAGTTCGACAGGTCATACGGAAGAGATAATAGGCACTTCCGAGCCGATGCAACACGTGCGGCGTCTGATCGATAAGGTCGCACCGTGCGACGCCCGCGTTCTGATCACGGGCGAGAACGGCACGGGCAAGGAGCTCGTCGCCCGCTGGCTCCACGCCAAAAGCAACCGGGCCGGAGCGCCGTTCGTCGAGGTCAACTGCGCGGCCATTCCCTCCGAACTGATCGAAAGTGAACTGTTCGGCCATGAGCGGGGCGCTTTCACCTCGGCCATCAAACAGCGCAAGGGCAAATTCGAACAGGCGAGCGGCGGAACGCTCTTCATGGACGAGATCGGCGACATGTCGCTGGCGGCGCAGGCAAAGGTGCTGCGGGCCCTGCAAGAGCGCAAGATCAGCCGCGTAGGCAGCGACAAAGACGTCGATGTCGATGTGCGGATCATCGCGGCGACGAACAAGAACCTGCGAGAAGAGATTAAAAAGGAAATTTCCGCGAAGACCTTTTCCATCGTATCGGCGTTATCCTGATCAAAGTACCGCCCCTGCGCGAACACTCGGAGGATATTCCCCTGCTGGTCGATCACTTCATCGATATGATCTGCGAAGAATACGACATGCCGCGAAAACCGATGGATAAAAAAGCGGTCGAAATGCTCCGGCAAATGCCGTGGACGGGCAACATCCGCGAACTGCGCAACGTCATCGAGCGGCTCGTGGTCCTGAGCGGCACCAAAATCACACCGAACGACGTAGAACTCTACTGTTAAACATTTCAGAGCAACTCGAGAATCTCACCGGGGCGGTCCACTACGTGGTCTGCCCCGTGTTCATACAACTCCGCCCGGTCGCGGAAGCCCCAAGTCACACCGACCGACCGGACACCGGCTGCCCGGGCCGTATCCATATCGACGCCCGAATCCCCGGCGTACAGCACCGCTCCGGATTCCGCATCCGTATCGGCGAGAATCTCCCGCACCACCTGCGGATCGGGTTTGAGCGGGACTCCGGGGCGCTGACCGAAAACCGCATCGAAACGGATCGACGGGAAATAGATCCGCACCAACTTCTCGGTACCGATTTGAAATTTGTTGGAAGCGACAGCCAGCCGGACTCCACGCTGCACCAACTCCCGGAGCAATTCCGGAATACCCTCGTAGGGACGTGTAAAGCGGTCGATATGTTCGGTATAGTAAGCCACGAAATCCGCACGCACCGCCGCCACCGTTTCCGGCGTGCGCAGCTCCTCGGGCAGCGCCCGTTCGACCAGCCGCATAACGCCGTTGCCGACAAAACCGCAATACTCCTCATAGGTATGCAGGGGCAATCCCCGCGCAGCCAGCACATGATCGCAGCAAGCCGCCAGATCGCCGATCGTATCGAGCAACGTCCCGTCCAGGTCGAAAATCATCAATTTCGTATCCATATCAAGTCCTTGAATTACAAATAAATAGTCCGAAAACGGGCAGGAGCCGTGTTCCTGCCCCGTAAAAACGGCCCCTATCGGCCGAAACGCCCAAAGCCGAGCCAAAGATACGAATAAGCCGAGTGCAAAAGCAAATTTATTTGCGTTTTGCCGAGGCGAAATATCTAAAATTACAAAGGAGCCGAGCACAAAGGCGAATTCATTCGCTTTTACCGGTCCAAGCGCTTGAAACGGCCCCGAAAAAGGGACAAAAAGCTGTCCGAAGGCAACGATGCACGCGAAACATTTTGTTATTTCGGGATTTTGAGTTTACTTTGTCATCATCGTATAAATCGGACAAAACCTATGAAAACAGACATCGAAATTGCACGCGAAACGAAATTAAATAAAATAGAAGACATAGCCGAAAAGCTGGGGGTTCCCCGTGACGAAGTCCAGAATTACGGCCGTTACATCGCCAAGGTGCCCATCCACCTGATCGACAAGAAAGAGATGATCAAGCACAACCTCGATCCCTGGGATTTCGGGCCACTCCGACCCAGAACGAGGCGGCGTCGGCAAGACTACGGTATCGATCGGCCTGTCGCTTGGCCTGAACAAAATCGGAAAGAAAGCGGTGGTCGCCCTGCGCGAACCCTCCCTGGGTCCCTGCTTCGGCATGAAGGGCGGCGCAGCCGGCGGCGGCTATTCGCAGGTGCTGCCGATGGAAAACATCAACCTGCATTTCACGGGCGACTTCCACGCCGTGACATCGGCCCACAACATGATTACCGCCCTGCTCGACAACTACATCTACCAGAACCGGAACAGTTGCGAGGGGCTGAAAGAGGTCAAGTGGAAGCGGGTGCTCGACGTGAACGATCGCAGCCTTCGTAACATCGTATCGGGGCTGGGAGGTTCGGCCAACGGCATTCCGACCGAAACGGGATTCGACATCACGGCCGCCTCGGAAATTATGGCGATCCTCTGCCTGGCCACCGACATCGACGATCTGAAGCGCCGCGTCGGCAATATCCTGCTGGGCTACACTTATGACGGCAAGCCGTTCACGGTGAACGACATGGGCATCGCAGGCGCCATCACTGTCCTGCTGAAGGACGCCCTGCTTCCCAACCTGGTGCAGACCACCGAAAATACCCCGGCCTTCATCCACGGCGGCCCGTTCGCCAACATCGCCCACGGCTGCAACTCCGTGCTGGCGACCCAGATGGCCCTGACCTACGGCGATTACGTCATCACCGAAGCCGGCTTCGGCGCGGATCTCGGTGCGGAAAAATTCTTCAACATCAAATGCCGCAAAGCGGGCTTGTCCCCGAAACTGACCGTTATCGTAGCGACAGCGCAAAGCCTGAAGCTGCACGGCGGAGTCCCCGAAGCACAAATCAAAGAGCCCAACAAGGAGGGGTTGATCCGGGGATTCGCCAACCTGGACAAGCATATCGAAAACATGAAAAACTTCGGCCAGCAGGTGATCGTCACCTTCAACCGCTTCGCCAGCGATACGGACGAAGAGATCGCCCTGGTCGCCGAACACTGCAAGGAAAAGGGGGTCGGCTTTGCGGTGAACACGGTCTTCGCCGACGGTGGGAAAGGCGCAGTGGAACTGGCCCGGCTGGTTGCCGAAACCATCGAGAAAAACCCATCTAAACCCCTGAAATTCACCTATGAAGAGAGCGATTCGATACGGAAAAAGGTGCGAAAAATCGCCGAAGGAATCTACGGAGCCTCCTCGATCGTCTATACGACGCTGGCGGAAAAGAAACTCAAGGAGATCGAAAAGCTGGGCATCGCCCACTTCCCCGTCTGCATCGCCAAAACCCAGTACTCCTTCTCGTCCGACCCGAAAGCGTACGGCGTAGCGAAAGATTTCGAACTGAAAGTCCGCGACATCATCATCAACAACGGCGCGGAGATGATCGTAGTGGTCATGGGCGAAATCATGCGGATGCCGGGTCTTCCGAAAGAGCCGCAGGCCCGCCACATCGACATCGTAAACGGACTGATCGAAGGATTGAGCTGATTCTGCGGGGTGCGATAAAAGATCGAATTTTATCGCACCCCGATTTTTCACGGCACAAGTTCCGCAACAGTCCGTCCCGATTTGGCGGATTCAACTATTATTTCTATTTTTGAGTGTTTTAAAATCGTTGAATTTCTCGACTATTTTGTGCCCGGCATAACGAATCGACTCGCTCTGCCCTGACTGATCGAAAACACTTCAAATAATGGCAAAACGCATCCCGACCCCGGCCGACATCTTCCGATTCTACGTGGACGGATTCCGCTCGATGACCCTCGGACGGACGCTTTGGGCCATTATCCTACTGAAACTCTTCATCATGTTCGCCATTCTGCGACTTTTCTTCTTTCCCGACCAACTGGCCGGCATGAGCCAGGAACAGCGCAGCGAACACGTACTCGAACAATTAACCATTCCCGACGTTTCCGGCAAGTGAGGCCACCGCAAGCCCCTCCCGGACAGCGGAAACGAAGACTAAAACTCAACTAATTATCTCAAAAGTATGTTGTCGGACTATCTACAAACCGTCGATTGGTCGCGGGCCCAATTCGCCATGACGGCGATCTACCACTGGCTGTTCGTCCCCCTCACGCTGGGATTAAGCATCATCTGCGCGATCATGGAAACCATCTACTACCGCACGGGCGATCCCTTCTGGAAACGCACGGCGAAATTCTGGATGCGCCTGTTCGGCATCAACTTCGCCATCGGCGTGGCAACGGGCATCATCCTCGAATTCGAGTTCGGCACCAACTGGTCGAACTACTCCCACTTCGTCGGCGACATTTTCGGCGCGCCGCTGGCCATCGAAGGCATCCTGGCCTTCTTCCTCGAAAGCACGTTCGTAGCCGTCATGTTCTTCGGCTGGAACCGCGTCAGCCGAGGCTTCCATCTCTCCGCCACCTGGCTCACGGCCGTCGGCGCCAATCTGTCGGCCCTCTGGCATCCTGGTAGCGAACTCCTGGATGCAATATCCGGTAGGCTGCACCTTCAACATCGACACCGTCCGCAACGAGATGACCTCCTTCTGGGACGTACTCCTCTCGCCCGTAGCGGTCAATAAGTTCACCCATACGGTCACCTCGTCGTTCGTGCTGGCCGCGCTGTTCGTCTGCGCCGTCTGCGCCTGGTACCTGCTCCGCGGCCGCGAACAGAAGATGGCTCGCAAGAGCATCGCCGTCGCTTCGGTTTTCGGTCTGGTATTCGCTCTGATTACCGCATTCACGGGCGACCGCTCGGGAGCGATCGTGGCCCGGGTGCAACCGATGAAACTCGCGGCTCTCGAAGCCCTTTACGACGGAGAGGAGGGGGCAGCCCTGACCGCAGTCGGCATCTTGAGGCCCGAAGCCGAACGCTCGAACAACGAGGATGCCTTCTATTTCAAGATCGCTATTCCCAAAATGCTGTCGCTGATGAGTTTCCGCGACGCCGACGCCTTCGTACCGGGCATCAACGACCTGGTGAACGGCAACCCTCAATACGGCATCATGCCGACGATCGAAAAGATCGAACGGGGCCGCGTAGCCATCGCGGAACTGGAGCGTTTCAAACAGGCCCGCGAAACAGGCGACGAAGCGACCCTCGACGAGATACGGGCCAAATTCGATCCAGACACCCCGAAGGAGCCGTCTTCCTGAAAGAGTATTTCGCCTATTTCGGCTACGGTTACCTCGACTCGCCCGCGCAAACCGTACCCAACGTACCGCTGCTTTTCTACTCGTTCCGCCTGATGGTCGGCGCAGGGTGTCTTTTCATCCTGGTGCTGGCTGCCGCCTGGTGGTTCAACCGCAGGGACACGCTCGAACGCAAGCGCTGGATGCTGTGGGTGCTGCTCCTCTGCATGCCGCTCGCCTACCTGGCTTCCCAGGCAGGCTGGATCGTCGCCGAAGTGGGCCGCCAGCCCTGGGCGATACAGGATCTGATGCCGGTCGGTGTCGCCGCTTCGCGCATCGCCAGCGGCTCGGTCGCCACGACCTTCTTCATCTTCCTGGTGCTCTTCGCCGCACTGCTCGTGGCCGAAATCAGCATTCTCTGCAAACAAATCAAGATCGGACCTGAAAAAGAGTAAAATTATGGATACTTTGGCATTGCTGCAACACTACTGGTGGTTCCTGATCTCCCTGCTGGGAGCTTTGCTGGTCTTCCTGCTCTTCGTGCAGGGCGGCCAAAGCCTGCTCTACACCATCGGACGTACGGAACACGAACGCAACCTGATCGTCAATTCGCTGGGCCGCAAATGGGAACTCACGTTCACTACGCTGGTAACTTTCGGCGGCGCGTTTTTCGTCCTCGTTCCCGCTTTTCTACTCGACCAGTTTCGGCGGGGCCGTTTTACGGTCTGGATGCTGATTCTGCTGGTCTTCGTCCTACAAGCCGTTTCGTACGAATACCGGCGAAAACCCAATAACGTATTCGGAGAAAAGACTTTCGACTGGTTCCTGAAGATCAACGGATTTCTCGGAACGATCCTCTTGGGCGCCGCTGTCGGCACATTCTTCACGGGTGCGAATTTCACCGTCGATCGGTTCAACATGGCCAACCTGGGCGGCGACACCACGATCTCGCAGTGGACGACTCCCTGGCACGGACTCGAAGCGGTGCTCGACTACCGCAATGTGGCGCTGGGACTGGCCGTGCTGTTCCTCTCGCGGATGCTGGCGCTCCACTACTTCATGAACGACATCGACGACACACAGATCCGCGAACGCTCGCGCCGCCGCTCGCTCTGCACCGCAGGAACATTCCTCGTGTTTTTCCTCGTATTCCTCGTAAGCCTGCTCTTCGCCCAGGGTTGGAGTGTCGATCCGGCGACGGGAATCATCGCTCCGGAACCGTATAAATACCTGCACAATTTGTTGGCCATGCCCTACGTCGGCATAGGGCTTCTGGCGGGTGTGGCGCTGGTTCTCTGGAGTATCTGGCTGGGCTGGCGCGGCAGTCGCAAGGCGATCTGGCTGAGCGGATCGGGAACGGTCCTCACGGTGCTCGCCCTGCTGCTTACGGCCGGATGGAACGATACCTCCTACTATCCTTCGCTGGCCGATATGCAGTCGTCGCTGACGATCTACAACTCGTCGTCGAGCGAATTTACCCTCAAGGCCATGAGTATCGTATCGCTCTGCATTCCATTCGTCGTCGCCTACATCGGCTACGCTTGGTGGGCCTTGAGCCGCAAACCCCAAGACGGCTCCAAAGAAGAACTCAAATACTAAAGACACTTCGACGATCCCTCGATCAGCGGGCCCGGAAGAGTGATCTTCCGGGCCCGCTGCAAAATGGCAAAACCGTCAATTCAGGTTTTTCTCGATAAACTCCTTCAAAATCACCGCATGGTTCTCAACCCTGTTCTTCGAGGCATAGAGCAACGTCACATCCGGATAGGTCCGAATGCGGTCGAGAAAATCCTGCATGGCAGCCGAACTCCCCAGCTCATCGAGGTACTTGCGCCGAAACTCCGCCCAACGGCCTGCCGGATCCCCGTGATACCACACCCGCAGCGACGTCGAAGGAGCGATCCGCTTCGCCCACAAATCGTAATGAAACGCCTCTTTGCGAATGCCCCGAGGCCAAAGTTTATCCACCAGCACCCGAAATCCGTCTCCGGGACTTTCAGGGTCGTAAACCCGTTTCAGCCGTACTTCCATATTCGTCTTAACAATCTGTACTCGCTTCAACAAATAACGGGCAAAATACCCCGGACAACTTCAAAAAAATACCGATATGTATAAAAAAGATGGATTCATCACACCATCCGAACACGTAAATTTCCTGGCCAAAAATCTGTTCGGAGCCTGCGGCCAGATCGTAAACGGCGCCATCGCCTATCTCGCCCCTGACGGCGGCGGCCCCGTCACGCCCCACACCCACGCTACCGACCACCTGTTCATCGTCACGCAGGGAGAAGCCAAAGTGCTGCTGGACGGACAAGAGCGAATCATCCGCGAAAACGAAGCGTTCATCGTCAAAGGCGGTATTCCCCACTCCGTATGGAACAACGCACAGGCAGAAACCGTCATGATAGGCATTACCATTAAAGAGAATGACAAAGAGTAATAATACAATCCGACAAAACCGTCTCAAACGGCTTACCGGAAATCTACCTTACAATTTTTTCAGAGTACCGTAATAATGGATAAATACGACCTCCGTCACTATTGCAAATCAAGAAAAAGCTCCAGAAGCTAAACAGATGGCTTCATTCTAAAATACCAACTTTCAAACAATTAACCCATCAACCCCATAAGAGCTATCAGGCCGCAAAAATTTGGAATAAATCATACAAAACTACAGTTGCGGAAATACAAATCTTCCAAGTGCATTGCGTACTTCTTCAATACTATCAATAGAATCTTGCATCTCATTAAGTTGCTCCTGTAATTTATACATCATATCTTCCTGTCGCTCTGTCAATTCATAACGACATTCATACTCGATTAATTTATTTTCTACAATAGACATTTTCTTTTCAAAAATGTCTATCATATTCTCAATCTCTAATTTATTAATTTCTGCACTCCTAT
>ENA-OQDA01000731-OQDA01000731.1-human-gut-metagenome-genome-assembly--contig:-NODE-731-length-12796-cov-3.080906_pt1 | contig 12796 bp, 10 predicted proteins | sample MGYA00242771_ERZ504603 | MGnify/ENA primary metagenome ERZ504603 (study PRJEB26092, sample SAMD00036328) | human gut metagenome | host: Homo sapiens | study: EMG produced TPA metagenomics assembly of...
ATGCATTGGTACATCGCGATTACAGTATTCACTCGGAAAACGTGCCTGTGCGTCTGGAAATATATCGTAATCGTCTGGAGATTATTTCCAGCGGTGGCTTATATGGCAAGCTGACGATTGATTCATTAGGCAAAGTGCGTCCGGATACACGTAACAGTGCTTTGGCAAATATTTTGGAGCTGATGCAGGTTACGGAAAATCCGTTACAGCGGCATTCCGACTATTTATCACGAGCTGCAGAAGGCGCAGCTGCCACCGCCGGCTTTTTGTATCCGCCATGGCGAATTTGTAGTTACCTTCAAGAGCAAAATTTCTCAGGTTTATGATGCACCTTATGCAACTATCAGCAGTGTGCAGGAGGAGCAGGAGCAATACAATGGACAGCGGGCATATAGCATAGAAGAACGCTTGATAGAGTTTTGCACAGTGCCGCGCTCCAGACAGGAGATTATTGAATTCCTGGGCTTTTCGCGCTATTATTCCATGTCAAAAATTGTGCAGCCGTTGATTGATGACGGCAAAATTGCTTTGACGCTGCCGGACAAGCCTAAAAGCTCCAAGCAAAGATATGTGAGAAGATAAGATGTTTTTAAATTAGTTAAGCGACCGTCTGACTAAAATCAGAAGCAAAATCTGGTTTTAGTTGGTCGGTTTTTATTTTCTGTAATTTTTTCACTAAACCGCTTGCGTGTATACCTAGTAGACACTGTATAATTAGATACATATTTTATTGATAGTTCTTTTTAATAAACGGAGGAATATAAATGAAACGTACTGCTGTATATCCTTTTACTGCGATTGTAGGACAGGAGGAAATGAAGCTGTCCTTGATTTTAAATGTTATCAACCCGGCTTTAGGCGGTGTTTTGATTAAGGGTGAAAAGGGCACGGCAAAATCTACCGCTGTTCGCGCTCTTGCCGAGCTGCTGCCGCCGATGGCGGCTGTGCACGGCTGTCGCTTCCACTGTGACCCGCACAGCAGCCAGCTGTGTGATGACTGTACTGCCAAGCTGCAGGCAGAGGGCACCTTGCCAGAGGAAACCATCAACATGCGCGTGGTTGAGTTGCCTGTAAGTGCTACAGAGGACCGCGTTGTCGGCACATTGGATATTGAGCATGCGATTAAGCATGGTGAGAAAAAGTTTGAACCCGGTATTTTGGCGCAGGCCAACCGCAACATTTTATATGTAGATGAAATCAATCTGCTGGATGACCACGTTGTAGACGTGCTGCTGGATGCCGCTGCTATGGGCGTAAACACCGTTGAACGCGAGGGTGTTTCCTATTCCCACCCCGCACGCTTTGTGCTGGTTGGCACTATGAACCCCGAAGAGGGTGACATCCGCCCGCAGCTTTTGGACCGCTTTGGTCTGAGCGTTGTCGTTACCGGCGAGCATGACCCGCTGCAGCGCGTAGAGGTAATCAAACGCCGTCTGGCTTATGAAAACGATGCTGAGAGCTTCATTGCAGGCTATAAGGAAGCGCAGGAGGAGCTGGCAGAAAAAATTATCGCTGCCGGCAAGCTGCTGCCGGAGGTAACTATTGATGACAAGCTGCTGGAAACTGTGGCCAAGCTTTCTGTTGAGCTGGGCGTAGACGGTCACCGTGCGGATATTACTGTGATCAAGACAGCGCTGACCTTGGCTGCCTTCAACGGCCGCAAGCAGGCTAACCTTGATGACCTGAAGGAAGCAGCTAAGCTGGTGCTGCCACACCGTATGCGCCGCCGTCCGTTTGAAGAGAGCGAGCTGGATTGGAATAAGGTAGAAAGCTTTTTGGCTGCCGAAGCCTAAGGAGCGTTGACTATGCTTAAAGATAATCTCTATCCCTTTACTGCGGTCGTGGGGCAGGAGGAGGCTAAAAAGGCCTTGCTGATTGCTTTGGTCAACCGCAGAGCAGGCGGCCTGCTCATAGGCGGTGCCAAGGGTACGGCAAAATCCGTGCTGGCCCGCAGTGTGCAGAGTTTGATTGGTGCGCAAAGGATGCTGACGTTGCCGCTGAACGTAACAGAGGATATGCTTTTTGGCAGCATTGACCTGGAGGCTGCCGTAAGCCTGGGCGAAAAACGCTTTTCACCGGGAATTCTGGCACGTGCTACGGATAATATTCTTTATATTGATGAAGCTAATCTGCTGCGTCAGGAGCTGCTGACTGCGGCATTGGATGCTAACAGCGCAGGTATAAATAATGTAGAGCGTGACGGTATCAGCTGCAGCCATGAGGTGCGCACGACCGTTATTGCTACGATGAATCCGGAGGAGGGCACTTTGCCCGGACATATTCTGGACCGCTTCGGTATGTACGCAGATATGCAGGCACTGCAGGATATCGGTCAGCGCGTGGAGGTTATCCAACGTGCCTTAGCATATAGTAACAATACCCTTGCGTTTTGTGAGCAGTATGCGGAAGAAACTGCTGCCCTGGCAGCGAAGGTTAAGGCAGCGCGTGAGCTGCTGCCGCAGGTTGAGGTGAGCGATGCGATGCTGATGCTTGCCGCTCAGCTGTGCTCTCAGGCCTTTTGTGCCGGCCATCGTGCGGAAATTTATCTGCTCGAGGCTGCGCGCGCTATCGCCGCCCTGGCGGGGCGCACTTACGTGCTGCCGAGGACGTGGAGGAGGCAGCGCAGTTCGTGCTGCCGCACCGTATGCGCAAGCCGCCCGAGCAACAGCCCGAGGAGCAGGAGCAACAGGACGATAACCAAAACGAAGAAGAAAACGAGCAGGATAACGAAGATAATCCTGACGATGATAATAACGACGAGGACAACGAAGATAACCAGCTGCCGCCACCACCGCCATTGGATAACGGCGAGGACGACGAAGATGACGATGCTTCCGACGATGAGGACGAGGACGAGGAAAGCGACGAGGACGAGCAGCAGCAGGAGCGTAATGATAACAACTTGGCACCGGAGGAGCAGCTTGCAGATATTGACAAAAGCTTCCGCCTGCCGAAGATGCTGCTGGATTTGGGCAAGGACCGCAATGTGCGCCGTGGTAGCGGCAAACGCAGCGTGACCAAGACTGACCTGAAGCAGGGACGTTACGTGCGCGCCGAACAGCCTAAAAGCAAGGTTACGGACCTGGCCTTTGACGCAACCATCCGCGCGGCAGCGCCTTATCAGCGCCTGCGTGAGGATAACGGCTGTGCGCTGAACATCAAGGAAGAGGATTTACGCCAGAAGGTGCGCGAAAAACGCATCGGCAACACCTTCCTGTTTGCGGTGGATGCCAGCGGTTCCATGGGTGCACGTGAGCGTATGCGCGCCGTTAAGGGTGCCATTTTCTACATGCTGCAGGAGGCGTACCAAAAGCGTGACCGCGTAGGCATGATTGCCTTTCGTCGCGATAAGGCAGATATGCTGCTGCCGATTACACGTAGCGTGGACTTGGCGCAGAAGCGTCTGGCAGAAATGCCGACCGGTGGCAAAACGCCGCTGGCTGACGGACTGGCGCTGTCACTGCAGACGTTGGCAATGATGAACAAGCGTGACAGTGAGCTGGAGCCGCTTCTGATCGTTGTTACCGACGGACGCGCGAATGCCGTGCACGAGGGCGAAAAGGATCCTGTAGCAGCAGCATCAGCATTGCCGAAAAATCGACTAAGGCTAAAATTAACTTCAGTAGTGATTGATACGGAAAGCGGTTTTTATCAAGCTGGGCCTGGCAAAGAAGGTTGCCGCCGCCATGCAGGCCAATTATTATACGCTGCAGAAGCTGTCTAAGGAAAATATAATTCATATTGTAAGAAATTTGAATTAAAGATAAGAGTATAGTATACTAATAGGTATATTGAAATATAAAGGAGTGAAGTTTTCATGAAAAAGCTGATTGTTTTATTGATGACTTTATTTTGCTGTGCAACCGCTTTTGCTGCGGATGCAGACAAGAAGCCTGCAACTCAGGAGGGTATGAACTGGGAAATCAGCATGATGCCTAAACCGAGCGAAGAAGAACAGGAGCAGGCACGTTGGTCTATTGTTGTAGAAAATAACGTAGGTATTTATGCTTACGATATGGATTCTCTGACATTCAGCAAGGTTACTAACGGCCTGCCCGATAAAAATATTATTTCCGTGCTGACGAAAACCGTTTTTACCGATAAGGATATGCTGAAAAAGCTCAATGAAAAATACAAGGCTTCTCTGACTAAAAAAGAGAAGGTGCAATACTGTGAAATCGTCATGACCTTTAACCTGCAGGATAAAACCTACGGTGTAGAGGTAATGGATGTTTATGGCAGCAAGAAAACTCTGCTGAGCCATCAGGCTAAGGATCTGAAGTTTGTTCCGGTTCCGGCAGGCAGCTTTGCTGAGGCTATGCTGGAAGTCTGCCAACAGGCCGTAGCTGCTGATGCTCAGGCAGCAGCGAAATAATGCTGCGCCCCGATTTTACTCAGGCAAAAAACTATATATTACAACACAAACTCCTTAGTCTGCTTGCTATCTGTGTGATAGGCATTACTTTGACACTGGGCCTCAGGCATCTCTCCAACCAGTCTACGTCAAAAAAAGCAGTAATGAAACCTATTGTGCACACGCAGGTAGTGAGCAGACGACCATTGTATAAAAGCATTAATCTTTTGGACAGCTCAAGGCCAAGGCACAGATTGATATCGTCAATAAGTATGCCGGTATCGTCGATGAGATTAATGTGGATTTGGGCAGCAAGGTGCAGGCCGGAGATATCCTCCTGGTGCAGCATCTTGATGATGCCCGCGCCGAAATGCTCAAGGCCAAGGCACGCTATGCCGAGGCCGGAGCTAATGCGGCAACTACGGATGTGAGCTACAGCACCAGCCTTACTCGCTATGAGGCTGATTATAAGCTGGCGCAGGTCAACGCGGAGCGTTACCGCAAGTTGTATGCGCAGGGCGCTGTTTCCAAGTCTGAGCTGGACAGTATGGAGCAGACGCTGGCTAATAAAAAAGCGCAGTACGATGCTTTGGCGCAGCAGGAAAGCTATGATGGCACACCGTCGCAGGTCTACCGTCAGGATCAGATTGCTGCCAGACGTGAGCAGGAGTACATTATTGCGCAAAACAAGTATCACGATCTGATTTTTAAGGCACCACGCGCAGGTATTATTACCTACCGCGATGCAGAAGTGGGTGGCTATGCGCCTGCAGGGAGCAGGCTGCTTACCCTTTTAGATGACAGTGGTTTTACAGTGGACTGCGATATTACAGAGGCCGAGGCTGCTTCTGTGACCGTTGGCACGCAGGTCGAGCTGAAGCTGGAGGCGATTGGCGAAATATGCCGGGGTACTGTTGTTTATGTGAGCCCTGTAAGAAGCAGGGAAACAAACAAGTTTACCCTCCGCATCAGGCTGGATGAGCCTGGCTCCAACGTAAAGGCAGGCTTGTTTGCCAAGGGTGAATTGCGTTTTCTGCAAAAGCCATCCACTATATATTTACCTAAAAATACCGTTCTCGAACGGGATGGCAAATATTTTGTCTATGTGCTGGGCAAGGGTAATAAGGCTCTGAAAAAGCCTGTTACTACCGGTGCAAGTAATAATGAAAGTATTGAAATAGTGCAGGGTGTGAAGATAGGCGAAACGGTTATCCTTGATAATCTTGCGCGTCTGCGTGACGGCATGGTGGTTGAGGTGGCCAAGGAGGAGGCGAAGTAATGAATATTACACGCTTTTCTATTAAACGGCCTATCGGTATCTGCATGATTTACATATTAGTCTGCGTCCTCGGTCTTATCAGCTTCTTTCGCATTGGCGTGGAGCTGCTGCCGGACGTGGACTCTAAATTTATCAGCGTAATTGTCAACTATCCGGGCGCCAGTACGGAATCCGTTGAACAGCAGGTGACGAAGCCGATTGAGGACGAGCTGTCCTCAATTTCGCACTTTAAGCAGGTGCGTTCCGCTACACGTCCCGGACGTGCGGAGATTTTTGTCGAGCTGGACAGTCAGGCCGATGCTGATATGGTGGCTATCGAGGCAACGAAAAAGTCAGCCGTATCCGTAAGAATCTGCCGGAGGATATTGATGAGCCTGCAGTGCTCAAGCGTTCTTCAGAAGAATATCCGATTATCCAGATTGCAGCAACGTCTAAGGATAACCTGGACGATATTTTTGCCTTGGCAGACAGCAGCTTTAAGGAGCGCTTGCAGCAGGCAGCCGGCGTAGCTGATGTTGACGTTACCGGCGGTCGTACCAAGGAAGTCGCAATCGAAGTTGATAAGGATAAGCTCAATTATTACGGACTGACGCTGCAGGATATTATTACGGCGGTGCGCAAGGAAAACGTTATTGTTTCTTCCGGCTCCGTCTATACCGATGCTTTGGAAAAAAGCCGTGCGTCTGCAGGCGCAGTATAAGGCTCCGGAGGAGATTCAGCATCTGCAGCTTAAGGGTGCAGGCGGCAGATATATCGAGCTGGGGCAGGTGGCCAACGTGCAGGCCAAGGATAAGCGTGCCGTGGCCTATAGCCGTGTTGACGGCAACGAGGCGGTATCACTGGAGGTGTATAAGGCTAGCGGTGCCAATATCGTCGACACAGCAGATGGCGTGCTGCAGCAGCTGGAAACGCTGCGCAAGGATTACCCGGACTACGTTTTACCGTTGTTTATGACCAGTCGCATTTCGTGCGCGATTCCCTAAGCAACACGCTTAAAACGCTACTGGAAGGCCTTGTTACTACCGGCTTTGTCTTGTATCTGTTCCTGCGTGGCTGGAAGTCCTCTATGGCAGTTATGATTGCCATTCCTACCTCGCTGATTGCAACCTTCTTCCTGATGTATTTGGCAGGCTTTACCTTCAATATGATGTCACTTATGGGTATGGCATTGTGTATTGGTATTCTTGTCGATGACTCCATTGTTGTGTTGGAGAATATCCATCGTTTTCTGGCGATGGGTAAAAGCGCTGACGTGGCGGCGGAGGAAGGACGTAATGAGATTGGCATGGCCGCAATCGCTATGACGCTTTGCGACGTGGTGGTATTTTTGCCTATTGCCTTTATGCAGAGTGCGACCGGCCAGTTCTTCAAGCAGTTTGGCATGACGATTGTTTTTGCTACACTGATGTCGCTGGTCGTTTCCTTTACGCTGACGCCGATGCTGGCTTCGCGCTTTTATAAAAACGGCGTGGAGGAGCCTAAGGGCAAGCTGTGGAGCAGACTGGATGACTTTGAAGCGCAGACGATTGCAAAGTATGATTTGCTACTGCGCAAATGCATAGAAAAGCCGAAGAAGCTGGTGCTGGGAGTACTGGCAGCCTTCGCGGTGGCGGTGGCGCTGGTGCCGCTCGGTATCGTCGGCTCGGAGTACATGCCGCGTACCGACGAAAGTGCGATTCAGGTGAATATTGAGCTGCCGACGGGCTATAACGCCGACCAGACGAACGAGGCTCTGCTGCTGTTCGAAGATTATCTGGCCAAGGTGCCGGAAATCGAGCATTATATGACGAATGTGACCACTACGCAGAGCATGGGCAAGCTGGTCATTGCGCTGAAAAGCAGCGATGAACGCAGCAGGGACGTCTGGCAGGTAGCACAGGGCATTCGCAGCTTCGCCAAACAGAATTTGGGCGAAATCAAGGTGCGCGTCAACGAAATTCAGTCATCCGTTACCGGTGTTTCGGGCGGTCGCAACCTTGTGCGCTCGCCGGTACAGGTGGAGCTTAAGGGCAGCGATATGGACCAGCTGGTGGCTGATTCCGCCAAGGTGGAGCAGATTTTTGCTTCGACTGCAGGCCTGAAGGATATCAAAAATTCCTATGTTAAAGGCATGCCGGAGCTGAAGGTGACAGTAGACCGCGACAAGCTGAAATATTATCACGCGACAGTCAATGACGTGGCGCAGTCCTTTAACGCCGCTATTGGTGGACGCAGCGCCGGCGTGCTGGCGAACGATGTGCAAAACCATGGCAATGATACGGACATAGCAGTACGTTTTGCCGGTGGCAGTGGCTATAATATCGAAGACGTGCGCGCTATTCCAGTGCAGACAGGCAGAGGAAGCGTCTTTCTTGGCGACCTTGCCGATGTAGAAGAGGGCGTAGGCCCGATTACGATCCGTCGCGTGAATAAGGAGCGCATCATTAACATCCAGTGCAACCTGACGGACAGACCGCTGAATGAAGTAGTCAAGGAGCTGACGCAGAAGCTAAATGCTGCAGGCCTCAAGAGTACCTATGAGTTTTCCGGCCAGGCGACCACGATGAACGATTCCTTTGCCGAAATGGCTATGGCATTGTCGCTGTCATTGCTGTTGATTTATCTGCTGCTGGCAGTGCTTTATGAATCGGTATTTTTTGAGGCACAATTAGCCTCAACCGAAACGCAGGTTGGTAACGAGCTCGCGCCGCTCAAGGGGAAAATGGTTATTTCGTTTTTTCACGATGCTTACGGCTATTTCGAAAAACCAGTTTGGACTGACACCGCTTGGTCATTTTACCGTTAACCCTGAGATTCAACCTGGCGCGCAGCGTTTACATGAAATAAGAACACAGTTGGTTGAGCAAAAAGCAACCTGCGTTTTTGCTGAGCCACAGTTCAGGCCAGCGGTCGTTGAAGCCGTCGCGAGAGGGACATCCGTTCGAATGGGAACGCTGGATCCGCTCGGAACGAATATCAAACTGGGTAAAACAAGCTATTCAGCGTTTTTGAACCAATTAGCCAACCAGTATGCGAGCTGCCTGAAAGGAGATTAATGAGGAAGTGAATACGTGCAACAGATAGCCCGCTCTGTCGCTCTGGCATTTAATAATCTGCCGCGACCCCATCGCGTTATGCTGGGGTCGCTTACCGTACTGACATTGGCCGTCGCCGTCTGGCGGCCTTATGTTTACCATCCCGATTCTGCACCCATCGTTAAAACTATCGAGCTGGAAAAAGCGAGAATTCGTTCGCTGTTGCCTGAGGCCAGTGAACCTATCGATCAGGCCGCGCAGGAAGACGAAGCCATTCCGCAGGATGAACTGGATGACAAAACGTCTGGTGAAGCCGGCGTGCATGAGTATGTCGTCTCCACAGGCGATACGCTGAGCAGTATTCTTAATCAGTACGGCATCGATATGGGCGACATCAGTCAGCTCGCTGCTTCCGATAAAGAACTGCGCAATCTGAAAATTGGTCAACAGTTATCCTGGACGTTAAGCGCGGAAGGTGACCTGCAGCGCCTGACCTGGGAAGTGTCCCGCCGTGAAACCCGCACTTACGATCGCACTGCGACAGGTTTCAAAATGAGCAGCGAAATGCAGCAGGGCGATTGGGTTAACAGCCGTATCAAAGGCACGGTGGGCGGAAGCTTTGTCGCCAGCGCCAAAGAGGCCGGACTGACCAGCTCTGAAATCAGCGCGGTGATTAAGGCCATGCAGTGGCAGATGGATTTCCGCAAACTGAAAAAAGGCGATGAGTTCTCAGTGCTGATGTCTCGCGAAATGCTGGACGGTAAGCGCGAGCAAAGCCAGCTGCTGGGCGTGCGTTTACGTTCTGAAGGCAAAGACTATTACGCCATCCGTGCTGAAGACGGTAAGTTCTATGACCGTAACGGTACCGGGCTGGCGAAAGGCTTCATGCGTTTCCCGACGGCGAAACAGTTCCGTATCTCCTCGAACTTTAACCCGCGTCGCCTGAATCCGGTGACTGGACGCGTAGCACCGCACAAAGGTGTCGACTTTGCGATGCCGCAGGGGACGCCAGTACTGTCGGTAGGCGATGGTGAAGTGGTCGTAGCGAAGCGTAGCGGCGCTGCCGGATACTATGTTGCGGTACGTCATGGTCGCACCTACACCACCCGTTATATGCACCTGCGTAAGCTATTGGTGAAACCAGGTCAAAAAGTGAAACGTGGCGATCGTATCGCGCTGTCAGGTAACACCGGGCGTTCAACCGGTCCGCACCTGCACTACGAAGTGTGGATCAACCAGCAGGCCGTGAACCCTCTGACGGCGAAACTGCCGCGTACAGAAGGTCTGACCGGCTCGGATCGCACCGATTATCTGGCGCAGGTGAAAGAAGTTATGCCTCAGCTACGTTTTGATTAATTAGCACACTGATAAAGCCGGTACGCGATGCGTGCCGGTCCTTTTTTATTTTGTACGGCGCATCGTGCGCCGCTACACTATCAGCAGATCTACTTTTCGCCGCACCAGACACTGGAAGAGCATGGAAACGCAAAAAAAAGAATATTGAGTATATCCCTGAGTTTGATAAATCATTTCGCTATCCGCGCTACTGGGGCGCCTGGCTGGGTGTAGCGGCGATAGCTGGGATTGCGTTAACGCCGGCGTCATTTCGCGATCCTATTCTGGCAAAGCTCGGACGGATGGTTGGACGTTTGGGAAAAAGCTCACGTCGCAGAGCACTGATCAATTTATCCCTTTGTTTTCCTGAACGCAGCGAAGCTGAGCGCGAAGCCATTGTCGATGAGATGTTCGCGACCGCCCCTCAGGCGATGGTCATGATGGCGGAACTGGCCCTGCGCGGTCCGGAGAAAATTCAGAATCGGGTTGACTGGCAGGGCCTTGAAATCATCGAAGAGATGCGCCGCAACGATGAAAAAGTGATTTTTCTCGTTCCTCATGGCTGGGGCGTAGATATCCCGGCGATGCTGATGGCTTCCCAGGGACAGAAAATGGCAGCAATGTTCCACAATCAGGGGAACCCGGTATTTGATTACGTCTGGAACACGGTGCGCCGTCGTTTCGGAGGCCGATTACATGCACGTAATGATGGCATCAAACCGTTTATTCAGTCTGTACGTCAGGGATATTGGGGATACTACCTGCCGGATCAGGACCATGGGCCTGAGCACAGCGAGTTTGTCGATTTTTTTGCTACCTATAAAGCAACGTTACCGGCAATTGGTCGCTTGATGAAGGTTTGCCACGCGCGTGTAGTGCCGCTGTTTCCGGTGTATGACGGTAAAACGCACCGCCTGACGATTAAGGTCCGTCCTCCGATGGATGACATCCTGACAGCGGATGACCACACCATTGCCAGACGAATGAACGAAGAGGTGGAAATTTTTGTCACGCCTCATGTCGAACAATACACCTGGATACTGAAACTGCTTAAGACGCGTAAACCCGGCGAGATTGAGCCCTATAAGCGCAAAGATCTCTATCCGAAGAAATAAAAAAAAGCCTCTCAAACGAGAGCTTTTTTTACATCAAACGCTGGCGTTACTCGACGGTCAGAATACGCGTGGTGTTAGTTGAGCCAATAGTGCTCATCACATCGCCCTGTGTCACAATCACCAGATCGCCGGAAACCAGATAGCCTTTATCGCGCAGCAGGTTCACTGCTTCATTGGCGGCAACGACGCCATCTGTTTCGCTGTCAAAGTGAACCGGGGTGACACCGCGATACAGAGAGGTCAGATTCAGCGTACGTTCATGACGAGACATCGCGAAAATTGGCAGACCGGAACTGATACGAGAAGTCATCAGCGCAGTACGACCAGACTCCGTCATAGCGATAATAGCGGTGACCCCTTTCCATGGTGGTTAGTCAGCCATACATCGCTGACATCGCAATCGCTTCTTCAACGTTATCAAACTGCACGTCAAGGCGGTGTTTAGAGACGTTGATGCTTGGGATCTTCTCTGCACCCAGGCAAACGCGCGCCATTGCCGTGACGGTTTCCGCCGGGTACTGACCTGCTGCTGTTTCGGCAGAGAGCATCACGGCATCGGTACCGTCGAGGACGGCGTTAGCCACGTCCATCACTTCCGCACGAGTCGGCATTGGGTTGGTGATCATCGACTCCATCATCTGTGTGGCGGTGATGACCGCACGGTTCAGCTGACGCGCACGGCGAATCAACGCTTTCTGAATACCTACCAACTCAGGGTCACCGATTTCAACACCCAGGTCGCCACGGGCTACCATCACTACGTCAGAAGCCAGGATGATGTCATCCATCGCATTCTGGTCGCAGACGGCTTCTGCACGTTCTACCTTGGCGACAATTTTCGCATCGCAACCGGCGTCGCGCGCCAGACGGCGGGCATAGTTTAGATCTTCGCCGCAGCGCGGGAAGGAGACAGCCAAATAGTCAACGCTGATTTGCGCTGCGGTAATGATGTCGGCTTTGTCTTTTTCGGTGAGGGCTTCAGCAGAGAGACCGCCGCCCAGTTTGTTGATGCCCTTGTTATTGGACAGCGGGCCACCGACAGTGACTTCGGTGAAGACTTTCATGCCCTGAACTTCCAGCACTTTAAGCTGTACGCGACCGTCGTCGAGCAGCAGGATATCGCCAGGCACGACGTCTGCAGGCAGTCCCTTATAATCAATGCCGACTTTTTCTTTGTCGCCTTCGCCTTTACCGAGGTTGGCGTCTAACAGGAACTTGTCGCCAACATTAAGAAAAACTTTACCTTCTTTAAAGGTAGATACGCGGATTTTAGGTCCCTGCAGGTCACCCAAAATAGCTACATGACGTCCCAGTTTTGCGGCAATTTCACGGACCTTATCCGCCCGCAGTTTGTGATCTTCTGGAGAGCCGTGGGAAAAGTTCATACGTACGACGTTCGCACCCGCGGCGATAATCTTCTCAAGGTTGTTATCGCGGTCAGTTGCCGGGCCTAACGTGGTAACGATTTTTGTTCTGCGAAGCCTTCTGGACATGTAATACTCCGTTGACTGAAACAACTAGGTGTTGCGTGAACATTAATCCGGCCGTTCTCAAACATTAACGGTAAAATGAATTCGAGAAGTTTTTCTCGGGCCTCAACTCCGGTACCCTCATGCAGTTTGCAGAGCTTATGGCCAAGGGCGTCGACAATCGCTCTGTCATGTTCTGGCTCTCCGATGAGACCGAGCAGGATGCACTG
>ENA-OQDA01000732-OQDA01000732.1-human-gut-metagenome-genome-assembly--contig:-NODE-732-length-12795-cov-7.962978_pt1 | contig 12795 bp, 9 predicted proteins | sample MGYA00242771_ERZ504603 | MGnify/ENA primary metagenome ERZ504603 (study PRJEB26092, sample SAMD00036328) | human gut metagenome | host: Homo sapiens | study: EMG produced TPA metagenomics assembly of...
GAACTGATTGAACAGAATGCCTGATATAAAGACGAGGGGAGGCGCCACATAAAACAGAATGTGGCGGGTAGTGTCTCCCAAAGGGTAACTGACCAGAACCGCCAAGAAGATAATCAGAAAATGCAGCAGGCTTATGATAAGGATTACGCGTGCGGATACGATGGCGGCTTCTGCCCCTTGTGCAAAAAGTTGCTTGCAGCATTTCTGTGTCTGAGACATGTGGTAGTCCAGAAACCTTCTCCTATTGAGGTAGATGATGAACGGGGGGATGATGGCGCTGATTTCCAGCGTGAACGGAAGCATGAAACGGGGACAGTAGTTTACGAGGAATAGGGTTGTTACCGATAATAGCAGTAACATTCCGGTAGTACAGTAAAGTATGATTTGCGGAACATGCGTTCCTCTATGCCTCACCGAATAGATGCTAAACAAGAGTCCTACACCTGCACCGATGTAGATGGACATGTCCTGCGTTATAAACTCGCATAATATGATGGATATTATAACGGGGATGAATCCCAGCGACATATTGAATCTTGATGATAGAATTCTTTGATGGCTCATTATCCGTATTATGATTTTGTCGTTTACATCATAACAACTGGGAAATTTAAATGTTTCCTATTTTACTTCTTTTTTGTATAAAATGGATCTGTTTTTCCGCATGATAAGAGGAGCGTACCAATGGAGCGCTTTCCACTTGCTGAAACCCTTTTTCCAATCCTTTCTCTCTGTAGAGTGCAAATTGTTTGGGAGTAATATATGCTGCTACCGGATAATGTTTGTGTGTGGGTTGAAGGTATTGCCCTATGGTCAGTATGTGGCAGCCCACCCGGCGAAGGTCGTCCATCAGTTCTTCCACTTCTTCCGGAGTCTCGCCCAATCCCACCATAATGCCGGACTTGGTGGTAGTATTGCTTTCTGCAATTTGCCGCAACACTTCCAGGCTTGTTTCATACTTGGCGGCACTGCGTACGAGGGGGCTGATACGACGGACAGTCTCCATGTTGTGCGAAATGATTTCCGGTTGTGCATCGATGACTTGTGCCACGAGTTCCTTTCTTCCCTGGAAGTCGGGAATCAGCACTTCGACGGTGGTGTCAGGGTTGAGCCGCTTGATTTCCCGGATGGTACGTACCCAGTGCGACGCGCCTAAGTCGGGCAGGTCGTCACGGTCTACGGAGGTGACGACTGCATGGGAGAGTTTCATCAAGGCAATGGACTCTGCCACATGTGTAGGCTCATCAGCGTCCAGCGGCAAGGGCTTCCCGCTTGCCGTGTTGCAGAACTTACAGCACCGTGTGCAGATATTTCCCCCAATCATGAAGGTTGCGGTGCCTTTCCCCCAACATTCCCCCATATTGGGGCAACGGCCGCTGCTACAGATGGTATGTAGGCAATGCGATTCGACAATGCGTTTGGTCTCGGTATAGCGCTCGTTGGCACCGATGCTTATTTTGAGCCACTCAGGCTTACGTACTCTTTCGGGCATTATTTCAATTCTTTGTTGAAGAAGTTGGTCAACCGCGTGTATAGGTGTAACCGGGTATTTCCTCCGTAGATACTGTGGTTGCGGTTGGTGTAAACCTGCATATCGAACTGTTTGCCGAGTTGTATCAGTTGTTCGGCATATTCGGCACAGTTCTGGAAGTGTACATTGTCGTCTGCCATGCCGTGTACCAGCAGCAGGTTGCCGTGAAGCTTGTCGGCACGGGTAAAGGTGGAACTGGCCTTATAGCCTTCGGCGTTTTCTTTCGGTGTGCGCATAAAGCGTTCGCCATAAACGGTGTCGTAGTAGTTCCAGTCGGTAACGGCAGCTACGGCTACTCCGGCCTTGAATACCGGTGTTCCTTCACTCATACTCATAATGGTCATGTATCCACCGTAACTCCATCCCCAGATTCCGATGCGTTTTTTGTCCACATAAGGCTGGTTGCCCATGTAGAGGGCGGTTTCCACCTGGTCTTTGGCTTCCTTGATACCCAGGTTCAGATAGGTGCATTTGGCGAATTCGGCACCACGTCCTCCGGTGCCACGCCCGTCTACGCAAACCACGATATAGCCTTGTGATGCCATGTAGGTTTCCCAGCTTACACTGAACTTGTCAAGCACTTGCTGTGAACCGGGGCCGCTGTACTGGTACATCAGTACCGGGTATTTCTTGCCGGCAGAGAAGTCGGCAGGTTTCATCATCCAGCCATTCAATGTGGTTCCGTCGGAAGTCTGGAAAGTGAAGAATTCCTTCCGTGGCATGTCATAGCCGCTGATATCCTGCTTCAATGCCGCATTGTCCATCAAGGTGGCAAGAGTCTTGCCCGTATTGTCGTTCAGCGTAATGACGGTCGGAGTGTCCAGATTGGAATAACGGTTCATATAGTACTTCATGTTCGCACTGAACTGCGCACTGTTTGTTCCGGCTTGTGACGATAGCCTGGTCTTTTTACCTTTCCGGTCAATCTTGTAGATGGCACTGCGCATGGGGCTTTCCTCGTTGCTGCTGAAGTAGAAGCTTCCTTCTTCGGGGTCATAACCCAGGAACTCCTGCACTTCATATGGTCCGGCTGTCACTTGTTTCAGCAGATTGCCACCTATGCTATACCAGTACAGATGGTTGTATCCGCTCTTTTCGCTGACAAAGCTGAAATTTTCCGGATAGAAGACGATGTTGTCGAATACATTCTCGCGGATATAGGTATCGCTTTCATCACGCAGAGCCAGTTTGGCTACCGTGCTGCGAGGGTCGGCAAAGTATAGGTCGAACCGGTTCTGATGGCGGTTCAGTGTCATGACGGCAAGCTTGTTGGGGTCTTGGGTAAAGCGGATGCGGGGAATATAGCCGTCTGCATCTACCGGCACGTTTATCTTGCGGGTCACTTTCGACTTGATATCGAAGGTGTGTACGGACACTTTGGAATTTACTTCTCCCGTTTTAGGATATTTGTAAGTATACTCTCCCGGATACTTCTCGAAAGGGGTGAAGTGGGGGGCTTGTCCGGCAAAAAGAGGGAAAGAGTAGGAGGGAACATCTTTCTCGTCAAAGCGGATGAAAGCCAGCATCTGGCTGTCGGCACTGAATTCCAGCGCACGGTTGAAGGAGAACTCCTCTTCGTAAACCCAGTCGGGGATGCCGTTCAGCACCTCGTTCTGTTTTCCGTCTTCCGTCACCTGGCTTTCGCTGTTGCCATAGAGCAGTTTTACAAGGAAGATGTTGTTGTCGCGTACGAAAGCCACTTGATTGCCGTCCGGTGAAAATACGGGCACCTGCTGCGGGCCGCCGTCCGAAAGCTTTTCCACAATATTGTTGATTTTACCGTCCAGATTGCGCTTCAGGCTGTAGATGTAATGCACAGCCGTATAGGAATGGCGGTAGATGGGAGTTGTTTCGGTGGCAATGAGCAGCTTGCTGCCGTCCGGAGCAAAGCTGTAGCTGTCGAATGTCTTGAACGTGCATTCGCGTGCGGTAGCGGCATCAAACAGCACTTCCACGGGTTTTCCCGTTTTGAAGGAGTATTTGATGATTTGTGTCCTGTCCGCATTCATTTGCGAATAATGTTCCCCGTCTCCCGGGATGGGGATAACGCCGGAAATGTTCTTCGGAGTGAACTTGCCCGATACGATTTCTTTCAAATCGAGCGCCTTGCCATTTTGGGCGAAACCTGCCAGCGTACAGAGGCAGAGGAGAAGTGCGATGCTTATCTGTTTCATATCTATCTTTTATGCTTATCTGTTTCCCTATTTTTTCTGGGGAACAAATATACAACAAAGGGAAGATTTATCGAAGCAGTGGGCCGATTTTATTCTTTTTGAACAGAAAAAGCCCGTCCTGCTCCTTGGGGGCGAAGCAGGGACGGGCCTCCGTCACTCATGGATGATGATTGGATGAGATGATGATTGGAATATCTTTCGTTACAAGCACTTGACTTTTCTTTGATATTCTGCAATGGCTGCATCCAGTCGTTCGTGGGCGGTTGTGTCACCCGGAACGTTGTGCGACGGATGGATGTACAAGTGTACGCCACGGTCGGCAAGGATTTCGGCAACGGTAGTGATGGTCATCCATACCATGGTGACGAAACTCAATGTAGACAACGGACCTACCTTGTCGAAGTGGTTCTTCAAAGGTACGGAGGCGTCTACCAGGGGAACGCAGGAATCCACTACGATATCTGCCAACTGGAAGAGGTTCTTTCCGCTGGAGTGGCGGCTGGCCTTGTCGCCCGTTTCGCTGGCTGAACCGTATACGATAACTTTCATGCCGCGCTTCTTGGCTTCCAATGCCATGTCTATATTGACGGCATTGATACCGGTATGTGAGAAAATCCACATGCAGTCTTTGGAATCAAAATCATAGTTCTTCATGATTTCCTGGCCGTAGCCTTCTGCCCGTTCCAGGAAGAGGAACTGATGAATACCCATCTGGCCGATAATCTGCGTGAAGAATGTCAGAGGCAATTCGCAAAGCGGGTGGAATCCTACAAAGCTGCCGATACGCGGATACATTTCTTCTACGGGAATTGTTGCGTGGCCGCAACCAAACGTGTGGACCCAACGACCGGCTTCGATGGAATCTGCCATAACAGTGGCTGCTTTTTTGATGTTTTCCAACTGGGTAGCCTCCAGTTTTTCCATAATGCCATGGGCATTCTTTAACCATTCGAGTGCTAACATAACTTTTTTGTTTTTTAAGAAGTTAATAAATTTATTTGAGTGAGCGTTTATACAAAAGGAGCATGACGGCAAGTGAGGCAATCATCAGATAAGGATAAAGTCCGATGCCATTGGTGTATTGGGAAACCATTCCCATCAGGCCGTTCATTGCAGTCTGGCCAATGAGGGCTATGGCAAGCGCCACGCTGAATGCTGTTCCCGATAAGGACGGGTACCGGCTTCCAAGAATGCTGAGTATCACGGGATACGTGGCCGACAGCCCCATACCTACCAGCACCATGCCGACTGCCGCACGTGCAAAACCCGGCGAGAACATAAGGAAACAGAATCCTATGGCAGTGAGCGTAAGGCTGTAGGGCAGCACGGTTTCCGGTTTTATCTTCTTGAATATCGCAACTTGCATCATACGTGCTACGGTCAGTCCCGCTACCATGCAGGTCAGTGCAATCAATGCCTGATTGGCCGGAATATCCGTCATCTGCCCAAAGTAACTCGTGGACCAGTTGTTGCAGACACCCTCGATGCCGCTTTGGAAAAAAAGAATGAAGCTGAGTAGCAGTAAGCTGCTTTCTTTCAGCAGTCCCAATCCCTCTTTTACCGGGAAACCTTGCGCCTGCTTAGGGGCGGGGAAGCGTACGGGGATACAGAATATAATGCCCGCAAGCATCACTACGCCAATTCCCAGCAAGATGGTTTCGAATGAATAATGCCTGGAAAGGGAGCCCAGCAACATCGGTATGCCCAATGCGCCCAGTCCGTAGAACATGCCCAGAAAACTGAGGCGTGAGCCTTTTTCGGATTCTCCTGAGATGTCGGATACCAATGCATTGGTTTCTCCGTTGAGGATGCCTCCGCCCAGGCCGATGCCGACGATGGAAGCTTGCAGCAGTGGCACGCTTTCAAAGAAGGCAAGCCCTTCCATCCCCAGCAGTACGATGATGCAGCTGGGCACCAGCAGGGCTTTATGTCCGAACCGGTCTACGATGGGACCGAAAATCAGGGAACCGGCCAGCATGCCCAGAGGCAGGAAAGTGACCAGTGAGGTTGTCTGCAACCCGCTCAGATTCAGCTTGGCTATGAGGGATGGCAACACTGCTCCCAATGTAATCATGGAGACTCCGAAGAAACACATCCCGATGCACGCTGCCGTGAATACGAGATTCTTGTGATAACTGTTACTCATACAAGTGATTTTTGATGGCAAGAAACGCTGCTCCTATCAGTCCGGCATTACCGGACAACTGAGAAGGTACAAATTCCACCTGCTTGATGCTGAGCGGTTGCGCCCATTTGCAGGCTTCCTTGTAAATGTCATCTATAAAGATACCGGCAGGGCCGAATACGCCTCCGCCCCAAATTATCTTCTGCGGGTTGAGCAGGCTGACCAGATTTGCGGAAGCCATGCCCCACATCTCGACGGCTTTGTGCAATACGGAGATGGCAATAGGGTCTTTTTCATTATAGGCACTGAACACATCATAGGCCGATATGCGGCAGATGGGTTTCTGGCGCAGTTTTCCTTTGTATGCCTTGTTGGCGCGTACGGCATCGCGTACCCGTGCCCCGATACCATTGCCGGAAGCGTAATATTCGAAACATCCGCATGCGTCATACTCTTCCCGGTAGGGAGGTTGCAGGGCCATCCAGCCGGTGGCGCCGATAATGTCGTTGGCTCCGTGCAACACGTGCCCGTCGATGATGATGCCGGCACCGATACCGGTTCCCACGGCAATGAATATGGCACTGTGACATTCTTTGGCGGCACCTTGCCACATCTCTCCATACATATAGCAGGTACGGTCGCTGTCGATGTATATCTCGATGCCCGGAGGCGTTACACTGCGCAGCTCCTCATAGAGGGGGTAGTTGTCCCAGCCCGGTATGTTGGGGGCCCATACCCGGTTGGTTTGGGAGTAAACGATACCGGGGATGCAGACACCTATTCCGTCGACGTGTATACGGCTTCTGCGTGCTACGGTAAGAAGTTTGGCGAGGATATCCGCGGCGAGCTTGCCCACTTCGTGACCGGTTCTTCCTTTCAGGAGCCGTTTGCGGTTAAACATCATGCTTCCGTCCGGAAAGAAAATGGCGCTGGCTATTTTGGTGCCGCCTATGTCCAATGCGATTGTTGCCATGGTGTTATAGTATTTATAGGTTGATTCATTAAGGTTGTATGCAAAGCTATGAATTTATTTCATTCTTGAGGTGTATAAACTGAGGAAATTGTGTGTAAAAAGAGTGTCTAATCACTAAATTGTGTTTAATGTAATTGCGCTTGGATGTACTCTTTCTCAATTAATTAGTTGTATATCAGTGGATGAAACATTTTTTAGTGCAGGTGGAATTTCTTTGTTTTATGTTCGTTAACAAATCGGGTGGAAAGTATTCTTGTTTTTGCAGGTTCATCCCACGGAAAAATCCTATATTTGCCACTTACATAAGGAATATGTATGGAAACCAAATCTACGCTCTATAATGAGTTCCCTTTTTTTCTGAAGCGATATTTTCCCTATAAGGTACAGAAAATATCGCTGAATGCCGGTTTTACGTGCCCCAACCGGGATGGAAACAAAGGAGTCGGCGGTTGCACCTATTGCAACAACCAGACCTTCAACCCCGATTATTGCCGTACGGAGAAATCCATTACCCGCCAGCTGGAAGAAGGCAAGCAGTTCTTTGCACACAAATATCCGGAAATGAAGTATCTCGCCTATTTCCAGGCCTATACCAATACGTATGGTGAATTGGAAGACCTGAAGCGGAAATACGAGGAGGCCTTGTCGGCAGACGGAGTGGTGGGCCTGGTTATCGGCACCCGTCCGGACTGTATGCCCGACAGCCTGCTGGACTATCTGGAGGAGATGAACCGGCATACATTCCTTTTAGTGGAGTACGGCATAGAGAGTACCGACGACAAGACACTTTGCCGCATCAACCGCGGGCATACTTTCCATGCCGCCGCTGATGCGGTGGAAAGAACCGCTTCGCGCGGAATCCTGACCGGTGGGCATGTCATCCTCGGACTGCCGGGCGAGACGCACGAAAACATCGTGGCACAAGCCGGCGTACTGTCCCGTCTGCCGCTCACTACCCTGAAGATGCATCAGCTGCAACTGATAAGGGGCACCCGCATGGCTCTGGAGTATCGGCAGCATCCCGAAGACTTCCATCTGTTCGGTGTGGAGGAATATATCGACCTCGTGATAGACTATATCGAGCATCTGCGGCCGAACTTGGTACTGGAGCGTTTCGTTTCCCAGTCTCCCAAGGAACTGCTCATTGCACCCGACTGGGGACTAAAAAATTATGAATTTAATCACCGGGTTCAAAAAAGAATGAAAGAACTCGGTGCATATCAGGGAAAGAAGTATGAAATGTGAGAAAAAAGAATTATTTTTGCCGCAACTTTAAATGTGGAATCAATCTAAATAAAGATACAGTTATGAACCCAAAAACAGTGATAAAAGGAAAAATCCACTACGTGGGAGTGAATGACCGCAATAAGCATTTGTTTGAAGGCATGTGGCCGTTGCCGTACGGGGTTTCCTACAACTCTTACCTGATAGATGATGAGACGGTCGCTTTGGTCGATACGGTAGACATCTGCTACTTCGAGGTGTATCTGCGCAAGATAAAGAGCATTATCGGCGAGCGCCCCATCCAGTATCTCATCATCAACCATATGGAGCCGGACCATTCGGGCTCTATCCGCCTGATAAAGCAGCATTATCCCGACATCATCATCGTGGGCAACAAGCAGACCTTCGGCATGATAGAGGGCTTTTATGGCGTGACGGGCGAACAGTACATGGTGAAGGACGAGGATTTTCTGGCTTTGGGGCATCATAAGCTCCGTTTCTATATGACCCCGATGGTGCACTGGCCCGAGACGATGATGACTTTTGACGAAACGGAAGGAGTCCTTTTCGCCGGTGACGGCTTCGGCTGTTTCGGTACGTTGGACGGCGGGTTCCTGGATACGCGCATCAATCTGGACAGATACTGGGACGAGATGGTGCGTTACTATTCCAACATCGTGGGCAAGTACGGCTCTCCGGTGCAGAAGGCACTTGCCAAGCTGGGCGGTCTGCCCATTTCCACCATCTGCTCCACGCACGGGCCGGTGTGGACGGAGAATATAGCCAAGGTTATCGGCATCTACGACAAGCTGAGCCGTTATGCCGCCGACGAGGGCGTGGTCATTGCATACGGTTCCATGTACGGCAACACGGAGCAGATGGCGGAAGCCATTGCGGCAGAACTTTCTGCACAAGGCATCAAGAACATCGTGATGCACAATGTGAGCAAGAGCAATCCTTCTTATATCATTGCCGATATCTTCAAGTATCGCGGACTCATCATTGGCAGTCCCACCTACAGCAACCAGATTTATCCTGAGATAGAATCCTTGCTCTCCAAGATTCTGGTACGCGAAGTGAAGGGACGCTATCTGGGATACTTCGGCTCCTTCTGCTGGGCGGGTGCCGCCGTGAAGCGCATGGGCGAGTTTGCCGAAAAGAGCAAGTTCGAGATTGTGGGCGACCCGGTAGAGATGAAGCAGGCCATGAAGGACATTACTTACGAACAATGCGAAAACCTGGCACGTGCCATGGCAGAGCGTTTGAAGAAGGATAGGAAGTAGTTGAAAATTACCCCTAATTTATTAACCTAATAAAACAATCACAATGAGACTAATCATTCAACCGGATTATCAATCCGTATCAAAGTGGGCGGCACATTATGTGGCTGCCAAAATCAAGGCCGCTAATCCGACACCTGAAAAACCTTTTGTATTGGGATGCCCCACCGGTTCTTCTCCGTTGGGCATGTACAAGGAACTTATCGACCTGAACAAGAAAGGCATCGTGTCTTTTCAGAACGTAGTGACTTTCAATATGGACGAGTATGTAGGTTTGCCCAAGGAACATCCCGAAAGCTACTATTCCTTTATGTGGAACAACTTCTTCAGCCATATAGACATCAAGCCGGAGAACACCAATATCCTGAACGGCAACGCTGCCGACCTGGATGCCGAGTGTGCACGCTATGAAGAGAAAATCAAGTCCTACGGTGGCATCGACCTCTTCATGGGCGGTATCGGCCCCGACGGACATATCGCTTTCAACGAGCCGGGTTCTTCCCTTTCGTCACGCACCCGCCAGAAGACATTGACTACCGATACCATCATTGCCAACTCCCGTTTCTTTGACAACGACGTGAACAAGGTGCCCAAGACTGCCCTGACCGTCGGTGTCGGTACTGTGCTTAGCGCCCGCGAGGTAATGATTATCGTAAACGGACACAACAAGGCACGTGCCCTCTATCATGCAGTCGAGGGTCCCGTGATGCAGATGTGGACTATCAGCGCCTTGCAGATGCACGAAAAGGGTATCATCGTTTGTGACGATGCGGCCACCGAAGAATTGAAGGTGGGTACTTACCGCTACTTCAAGGATATTGAGGCTGAGCACCTGGATGCGGAAAGCTTGCTGAAATAAGCAAACTAATAAAAGTTTTGCAATTCCACCCTCACCACCCTCACCGCTTGTCTGCATCTGCTTGTTCATCGGTGTTTCAGGGGTGAGTGAGAGCAATTTAAAAGGGTGAGGGCAAATTTTGCCCTCACCCTTTTTGTTCTCCTGATTTTGGTTGACTGTTTTCAGGACAGGGCGTTATGTGATGAAAACGGGCTCTGCTCCGCTGTAAGGCTTTGGGTGCCAATGTTAAAGATACCAAATACTCACTGCAAAACCAGTGCATCGTTTTTGCAGTGCCGCTGCAACATAGATGCAGTGCCACTGCAACTGTTTTGCAGTGCTACTGCAACGCCTTTGCAGTGTTACTGCAAAAGATGTGCAGTAGGTTTGCAGTGAGGGCTTGTGATGAAAAAGCCATGGGCGTGCTTTCTTTTTTGCGGAATATGTGCTATCTTTGTCATACTTGTAATTTAAACAGTAGCAGCTATGGAATTGAGTGGCAGACGCTATCCGATAGGGATACAGAATTTTGAGCAACTGCGTACGCGGAATTGTGTGTATGTGGATAAGACGGAGCTGGTGTACAAATTGGTGAATACAGACCAAATTTATTTCTTCAGCCGCCCCCGTCGGTTTGGCAAAAGCTTGCTCGTGTCTACGCTGGAGGCCTATTTCCAGGGGAAAAAGGAACTTTTCGAAGGGCTGGCTATGGAACGTCTGGAGCAGGAATGGGAGGTTTGCCCGGTGCTGCACGTTGATTTCAGCTTGACGAAATATACTGAGCTGCGTGACTTGACGGGGCAATTGAATTTGTTTTTATCTCGTTGGGAAGAAATTTACGGAAAAAAGGAAGAGGAAGAGGGGGCGGCAGAGCGTCTGCAAGGCATCATCCTGCGTGCCTACGCCAAGACCGGAAAGCCGGTTGTAGTGCTGATTGACGAGTACGATGCTCCTCTGCTTGACAGTAATTCCGATGCCCTTTTGCAACAACAGCTTCGCAACGAGATGCGCAAGTTCTTCAGTCCTCTCAAGGGGCTGGGGCAATATCTCCGTTTTCTTTTTATCACGGGTATCAGCAAGTTCAGCCAGCTGAGCATCTTCAGCGAACTGAACAATTTGCAAAATATCAGTATGCGCGATGACTTCAGTGCCCTCTGCGGCATCACCGAGGAGGAACTGCTGACGCAGTTGAAACCCGATATTGAGCGGATGGCCGAGGCTAATGATGAGACTTACGAGGAGGCATGCTTGCATTTGAAGCGGCAATATGACGGTTATCATTTCAGTAAGGCTTGTGCGGATATTTACAACCCGTTCAGCCTGTTCAATGCTTTCAATTCCAAAGAATACAAGAACTATTGGTTCTCCACGGGCACGCCTACTTTCCTGATAGATATTCTGCGCCATGCAGACTTCGATGTGCGTGCGCTGGAAGGTGTTGAGGCTACCGATGAGCAGTTTGATGCGCCTACGGAACAGATAACGAGTCCCATCCCGGTGCTCTACCAGAGCGGTTATCTGACCATTAAGGGCTATGACCGTAATTTCCAAATCTATCGTTTGGCCTATCCCAACGGTGAGGTCCGTAAAGGGTTCATTGAATCCCTGCTTCCCTCTTACGTGCACTTGCCTGCCCAGAACAACACCTTCTACGTCGTCTCTTTCCTTCGCGACTTGATGAAGGGTGATGTGGAGAGCTGCCTGGAGCGTACCCGTTCCTTCTTTGCCTCCATTCCCAATGATTTGGAGAACAAGACCGAAAAGCATTATCAGACCATTTTCTATTTGCTGTTCCGGTTGATGGGGCAATATGTGGAGTCGGAAGTGAAGAGTTCCGTAGGCCGTGCGGATGTGGTGGTGCAGTTGCAGGATGTCGTTTATGTCTTCGAGTTCAAATACGACGGTACCCCGGAAGAGGCGTTGGCTCAGATTGACAGCAAGCAGTATGCCATCCCTTACCGGGCAGACGGCAGGCGTGTGGTAAAGATTGGCGTGATTTTTGACAGTTCCACGCGGACGATTGGCGGGTGGAAAATAGCTAAAGCAGATTAGAAGAAGAAACTGTTTTGATTTTATATCCTTCTTTCTCAAGTCATTTTCCTTTTTTCTTTATATTATTGTTTAACTTTGGCGCTATTAAGCGGATGCCTCTTCGAGTGCATGGGTAGAAATGAATAAGCAACAGAAAGGAAGGAGTAGATGAAACGCTATAAGAAGATTCTTATGATATGGATATGTGCCATTGTAGTGGTGGCAGTGTCTGTGATAGTAGCATTATATGATAATGCCAACCAGGGACAAGACGTGGCTAAGGAGGTTGCTGTAGAAACTCTGCGGAAGGTTGCGGAACGGGTCGTGAATCGGGAATTTGATGGGCTGGGGATGTTCTATGCATTTGGGTCTGATAGTGGTAAGAAGCATACCAAAAGGAAAGCGATATCAGAAAATGGTGAATTTGAAGTGATAATAGATTCATTGAAAGAGGCACAAGGACTATTCCCGTTGGATGTCGTAGGGTTTAAATTCTTTAGAAGAAAGAATCTCCTCCGTTCATCAGCTCCTTAAAAGAAGTCACGTAGCGGTCTGCTTCCTGCTCCATCTTTGCGCGGTTTCCTTCCCCGCTTCTGTCATACACGCCCACAGCCGCAAA
>ENA-OQDA01000733-OQDA01000733.1-human-gut-metagenome-genome-assembly--contig:-NODE-733-length-12794-cov-2.684693_pt1 | contig 12794 bp, 10 predicted proteins | sample MGYA00242771_ERZ504603 | MGnify/ENA primary metagenome ERZ504603 (study PRJEB26092, sample SAMD00036328) | human gut metagenome | host: Homo sapiens | study: EMG produced TPA metagenomics assembly of...
ATCGGCGTCGGCCACGGTCAGGCATTTCACGTTGGTAACGTCCGAATCCAACATCATCTGGTAAATATGACTGGCGGCAATCGTCTTTTTGTTGATGATGGTGCCGATATCCAATCTTTCGGCCATGGAGATATAGTCCAGATTGTCTATTAACGCCACGGTTTTCCGCACTCCCAGCCGTTTGGCCGTAAGGCAAGCCAGAATGTTGCTTTCGCTTTGTCCGGTCAGGGCCACGAAAGCTTGTGTGTGCTGTATACCTTCCGTAATCAGTAGCGAAGAGTCACGTGCGTCTCCGTTGATAACCATCACGTCGCTGTCTCCTAAAGCCTCGTTCAGCTCGTTGCAGCGGGCGGGGTCGCTTTCTATGATTTTCACTTCCATGTACCCTGGGACATTCAGGGCGGTGTGCATGGCCGTGCGTCCGCCTCCCATAATCATGACGTTTTTCACGTCTTCATAATGCTCTTTACCTACAATCTTTCGGATGTAAGGAATGTATTTCTTCGTGGTCATGAAATACACGATGTCGCCCAGTTGGAGCGTGGCATCGCCGTTCGGAATGATGGTCATGTCGTCTCGTTTGATAGCCACGACATGGTAGCAAGTGTCCGGGCCGCACAGTATTTTCAGCGGGATGTTGAGGATTTCAGCGGTTTCACGCAACTTGATGCCCAACATGACGAGTGCCCCGTCGTGCACTTCCCACCACTGTCTGACCCAACTGTGTTTGATGCCTTCTATGATATCCCGTGCGGCCAGTATTTCCGGGAAGATGAGGGAGCTGATTCCCATGTTTTTAAAAAAGGTTTTGTATTCTTCGTCCAAGTATTCCGCATTGTCGATACGGGCTACTGTTTTCTGCGCTCCCAGTGTATGGGCCAGCATGCAACAGGTGATATTTTTCATTTCGTCGGGCATGACGGCGATGAACAATTCGGCATGGGCGGCTCCGGCTTCTTTCAGGCCGCTGATAGAAGTCGGTTTTACATTGAGGGTCATGAGGTCTACGTTGTCGGCGACTTTTGAAAGTTTGTCTTCACTTTCGTCTATCAACGTGATATTCTGGCTCTCTTTGGCTAAGAGTTGTGCTAAATGTGTGCCTACAGCCCCGGCACCGGCAATGATAATCTTCATGGATTTACTTTTGTGAAATGGAACGGAGTTGTGATACAATGGCATCCCGGTCGATTCCGACGATTTGCCGTAGTTGTTCCACCGTGCCGTGTTCTACGAAATAGTCGGGCAGTCCCATCCGTGTTACTTTAGGGAAGAAACCGTGGTCGGACATATATTCCAATACGGCAGACCCTAATCCTCCGCGGACGACTCCGTCTTCTATCGTGATGATTCGGGAGAAATGCGTTCCTACTTCGTGCAAGATGTTTTCATCCAACGGCTTGAGGAAACGCATGTCATAATGGGCTACCGTGAGAGGATGCCCTTCTTGTGCCTGTTGCTGCTCGAACAGGCGGATGGCCTCTGCCGCCGTATTGCCGATGGGGCCTAACGAAAGCAGTGCGATGTCCTTTCCTTCTTTGAGAAGTTGTCCTTTCCCCACTTCGATGGCTTCAAATCACATTGCCAGTCGGTCAGCACACCCCGTCCGCCGTGGGTAGCGGATGACGAATGGGCCTTGGTTTGGGAGCTGTGCCGTGTACATGAGCAGGCGCAGTTCTTTCTCGTTGAGTGGGGGAAGACAGGATGAGGTTGGGGATGGGACGGAGTGCGGCCAAGTCGAATGCTCCATGATGCGTGGGACCGTCCTCACCCACCAGTCCTGCGCGGTCTAAACATAACACCACATTAAGGCGTTCTATCGCTATGTCGTGGATGAGATTGTCATAGGCTCGTTGGGCAAAGGAGGAATAAATGTTGCAGAACGGGATGAGGCCGTCTTGCGCCATGCCGCCGGAGAAGGTGACGGCGTGTCCTCGGCGATACCTACATCGAAAGCCCGGTCCGGCATCTCCTTCATCAGGACATTCATCGAGCATCCCGACGGCATGGCAGGCGTCACCCCGATGATTTTCGGGTTCATTCCGGGCCAGTTCGAGTAAGGTCTGTCCGAAGACGTCTTGGTAACGTGGAGGCAGGTTGCTCGTGTCCGTCTGTATGCGTTCGCCGGTCTCCTTGTCGAATTTGCCCGGTGCGTGCCAGATGTCTGCCGCCTTCTCCGCCGGTTTGAATCCTTTGCCTTTGACGGTGTGTATATGAAAAAGTTTAGGACCTTTCATGTCTTTCAGGACCCGGAGCGTATGCACCAGTTCGATGACGTCATGACCGTCGCTGGGGCCGAAGTAGCGTATGTTCATACCTTCGAATACGTTCTGCTGGTTGCTGATAAGCGATTTCAGCGAGTTGTTGAAACGGATGAGTTGCTTCCGGCGGTCCTCGTTGAGCCAACCCCAGTTGAATAATTTACGGGAAGCGGCGAAACGCAGGCGGTTATAGAGGCTGCTGGTGTGGAGTTGGTGGAAATAATGGTTCATTCCTCCTACACTGCGGTCTATGCTCATATTATTGTCGTTCAGGATGATGAGAATGTCGTTCGGGGTAGAAGAAGCATTGTTCAGTCCTTCGAAAGCCAGACCGCCACTCATCGAACCGTCGCCGATGACGGCAATGATGTGTCTTCTTTTTTCACCCTGATTGGCCGAGGCCACCGCCATGCCCAAAGCGGCGGAGATGGAATTGGAAGCATGTCCGCAGGTGAACGTGTCGTATTCGCTTTCGGAAGGAGAGGGGAAAGGTTTCAGCCCGTGCAGTTTCCTGTTGGTCGAGAAACGTTCCCTGCGTCCTGTCAGTATCTTATGGCCGTATGCCTGATGTCCGACATCCCATACGATGCGGTCGTAAGGCGTGTCGTACACATAATGCAAAGCGACCGTCAGCTCCACGACGCCTAAGCTGGAAGCGAAATGTCCCGGATTGTCTGCCAGCTCGTCGATGATGTCGCGGCGCAGTTCTTCGCATACTTGCGGCAATTTGTCTATGGGCAATCGGCGCAAGTCGGCCGGGATATTGATTTGCGACAAAAGGTTATATGTATTTTTGTTTGTCATCAGCTTGATTTAGTTCATGCAAAATTAGCATAATTTCATATATCTTGCTTACTTTTGCAGGAAAAAAATACCGTTTTGACATTTAACGAATGTGAGATATGAAGTTTCGTACCACAGTAGAAACTGAGATGAAGGGATTGCATATCCATCCCGGAGACGGGCTTACCCTGTTGGGGTCTTGCTTTGCCGACCATATCGGCCGGCGTATGGTGCAGTCGGGACTGGATGCGCATGCCAATCCGTTCGGGGTATTGTACAATCCGTTGAGTATAGCCGCGTGGTGCAGGGCGATGGCTACCGTGGAGCCGTTGCCCGAGGATATTTTTTTCGAATCGGGAGGACTGTGGCACAGTTGGTTGAATGACAGTTCCTTTTCTGCGGAGAACCGTGAGGAATGCCGTGCCCGTCTGGAAAACGTGCGCCGTGAAGAAGCTGCCCGGTTCAGGTCGCTGAAAGTACTGTTCCTTACTTTAGGTACGAACCGTTATTACCGTCTGAATGACAACGGGCGGGTGGTTGCGAATTGCCATAAGCAGCCCGGGGCGCGGTTTACGGAAGAGCAGTTGGGCGTGGAGGGGGCGAAAGAGGTACTCGGAGAGGCATTGGAGGCTCTTTGGCAGGTCAATCCGTCCCTGCAAATCGTTTTTACGGTCAGTCCCTACCGTTATGCCAAATATGGTTTCCATGGCAGCCGGTTGGGGAAAGCCGTGCTGTTGTTGGCCGTAGACGGGATATGTCGTGCGCACGAGGGGCGTTGTTTCTATTTCCCGGCTTACGAAATCGTGCTGGATGAGTTGAGGGATTACCGGTTTTATGCGGCAGACATGCTGCATCCGTCCGAGGTGGCGGTAGAGTATATTTGGGAACGTTTCTCGGAAGTCTGTTTCCCGGTGGAAACACGAAGCTTCATGGCGGAATGGGAGGCCGTGGCCAAGGCTTTGTCCCACCGTCCGCTGCATCCGGAATCGGCGGCTTATCGGGACTTCCTGCGTCAAACTATGTTAAAGATGGAACGACTTACTGAAAAATACCCGAAATTAGCCGATACAACCGAGTACGGAAGATTGAAAGATCTGCTAAAATATTGAGGATTATGTCTTATACATTAGAAAGAATAGCTTCGCTCGTCGGCGCTCATTTGTGGGGTAGCGAAGCGGTGGAAGTCCGGTGGATTCTAACGGATAGCCGTTCTTTGTGTTTCCCTGAAGATACTTTGTTTTTTGCGTTGGAAAGCCGTCGTAACGACGGGCACCGTTATATTCCCGAACTTTATCGCCGGGGGTACGCTCTTTTGTGGTCAGCCGTTTGCCGGAAGACATGACATCCTGTCCCGATGCCAATTTCCTGCAAGTGGTCAGTCCGCTGAAAGCTTTGCAACGCTTGGCCGAACGTCATCGCGAGGCCTTCGACATTCCGGTGGTGGGTATAACCGGAAGTAATGGGAAGACCGTGGTCAAGGAGTGGCTTTACCAGTTGTTGTCCCCTGAAAAGAACGTCACCCGTTCGCCGAGGAGCTACAATTCCCAAATCGGAGTGCCTTTGTCCGTATGGAATCTGGATGAGAGAAGCGAAGTAGGACTTTTTGAGGCCGGAATTTCCGAGCCGGGAGAGATGGAAGCTTTGCAGTCGGTGATTCAGCCGACCATAGGGGTTTTTACTTGCTTGGGCGATGCGCATCAGGAGAATTTCACTTCGTATGAGCAAAAGTGTTTGGAGAAGTTGAAGTTGTTCAAGGATGCCAAAGTCCTGGTGTACGATATGGACGATGCGCGCGTAGCCGGTTGCGTCAACCGTTCGGCTTTCAAAGGAGAATACTTTGCATGGTCGCGGCAGCGGCGCGATGTACCTTTATATATCGCATCGGTGGAAAAGCGGGAGGCAGAGACGGTTGTATCCTATATATATAAAGGTAAGGAGGCTGCTTGTTCTATTCCTTTTATCGACGAGGCTTCGTTGGCCAATTCCGTGTCCTGCCTGGCCGTATGCTTGCATTTGGGGATGAGTCCCGAGACGATTGCCGCAAGGATGGCCGTACTCGAACCGGTGGCCATGCGCCTGGAGGTGAAAGAAGGCCGTTCGGGTTGTACGCTCATTAACGACAGTTACAATTCGGATTATAATTCTTTGGATATCGCCCTCGACTTCATGAACCGTCGTCCCGATTGTGCGGGGCGGAAACGTACGTTGATTTTGAGTGATATCGAGCAGGCTGGCGGTGCGCCTGAGGATTTGTATGGCCGCGTGGGCCGTTTGGTGGCTATGCGCGGTGTGGAGAAGTTCATAGGAGTCGGTCCGTGCTTGTCTGCCGTACAAGGTCTGTTCGGCATGGAGGCATGTTTTTATCGTTCAACGGATGAATTGTTGGGCAGCGGGGTATTGGACACGTTGCACGACGAAGTGATTCTCATCAAAGGAGCAAGGTCTTTCCGTTTCGACGTTTTGACGGAACACTTGGCCTTGAAGGTGCACGAAACGACATTGGAGGTTAATTTGAATGCCGTAGTGGATAATTTGAACTATTACCGCAGTTTCATGAAGCCGGAGACGAAGATGGTATGTATGGTAAAGGCGTCGGCTTACGGGGCCGGCGCTGTGGAGATTGCCAAAACCCTGCAGGATCATCAGGTGGATTATCTGGCCGTGGCCGTGGCCGACGAAGGCGTGGACTTGCGGAAGGCCGGCATCACGGCGAATATCATGATTATGAATCCGGAGATGAGCAGTTTCCCGACCTTGTTCGAGTACGACCTTGAACCGGAGGTGTACAGTTTCCGTTTGTTGGAGGCTTTGATTCACGAGGCGGAGAAAGAAGGGGGGACCCAGTTTTCCCATCCATTCGTGAATTAGACACGGGTATGCATCGGTTAGGGTTCGACCCGGAAAAGGATATGCCGTTGCTGGTGGAACGGTTGAAACGCCAGTCGGCCGTGATTCCCGTTCCGTAGTTTTCCCATTTCGTCGGGAGCGACAGCGACGATTTCGATGCCTTTTCCGCCCGTCAGTATGAATTGTTCCTGAAAGGTAGTGCGCAGCTTCAGCAGGCTTATAGTCACAAGATTCTGCGTCATATCTGCAACAGTGCGGGGATTGAACATTTCCCGGATCGTCATTTGGAGATGGTACGTCTCGGTTTGGGGCTCTACGGTATCAATTCCCGGAATAATGAGATTCTCCATAATATCAGTACGCTCAAAACCACGATTCTTCAGATACACGAAGTGCCGAAGGAAGATACGGTGGGATACAGCCGCAAAGGGCGTTTGACGCGTGACAGTCGGATTGCAGCCCTGCCCATCGGTTATGCCGACGGCTTGGACCGCAAATTAGGTTGCGGCCGTGCGTATTGTCTGGTCAACGGACGGCGTGCCCCGTATGTGGGCAACATTTGCATGGATGTCTGCATGATAGACGTGACGGACATAGATTGCCGTGAGGGCGATACCGCCATCATCTTCGGTGATGATCTGCCGGTGACGGTGCTGAGCGATGCTGTGGGTACGATACCCTACGAAATCCTGACGGGAGTCAGTGCCCGGGTGAAGAGGGTGTATTATCAGGACTGACATAAAAATGGAAATGGATAAGAATACTTTGCTAGCATAAAAATAATATCCGGATAACGTTCCGTCCACTTACATGTTTCGGTTGACACGTGAGGAATGATATTTTTGTGGTCGAAAAATCCGACCGCAAAAATATCGTCTAAAAAGTCGTGTCTTGCCTGCCGTATTCACGGAGAGAGGATTGTATATGTTGGCTACTATATTGAAAAGCAAGAAGGCTGTGAATGCGACGTTTGCTATAATAGAAACATTTGCCAATGTACGTCAACTGAAACGGGAACTTCATACTTTGCATCAGGAAACAGACAGCCACGTACAGCAATCTAAAATGAAACATTTCGGTGAGATGCTTTCAGATATAGTGATGCCCGACTTGGAAACGGCAGAAACAGAGTCTACTTTAGAACTCAACTTTTTGATTGGTAAAATAAAGCATACTGTAAAACGGGTTAAAAAGCAAAATGGTTCGGAGCATACGGAAACAGAATAACCCGTTTTTTAATCTGTTGGGTTGCCGATGTGAGTGAAGGTGATACGTCTTTGATTTTACTTCTTTTAAAGACAGAAGAACATAAGGACAAAATCTTATCCTTATGTTCTTCTGTCTTCTTTGTTTATCCGGTTTGCAACTGTCTCATCCCAAGAAGGAGATCAGCACGCCGGCTGCCACGGCTGACCCGATGACACCGGAGATGTTGGAGGCCATGCAGTAGTTCAACACATGGTTCTTCACATCATATTTGGTGGCGATTTCGTTGCAAACGCGACTGGCCATGGGTACGGCACTCAGCCCGGTGGCACCGATGAGCGGATTGATTTTCTTCTTGCTGAACAGGTTGAAGATTTTCACCATGGCGATGCCGGAAGCAATGGACAACGCAAAGGCGAGGAAACCGCCCACGACGATGCCTATCGTCTGCATGTTGAGGAACGCATCCACGGTCATGGTACCGCCTACGCAGAGGCCCAGGAAGATGGTAGCCGCGTTCATGATGGAGTTGGAAGCCGCATCGAACAGGCGCGAGGTGTCAGCACCGATTTCTTTCAGCAGGTTACCGAACATCAGCATACCGATGAGGGGCACTGCCGTGGGGACGAACAAGGCTACTACCGTCGTGACGGCAATCGGGAAGATGATTTTCAGGACACGCAGGTTTTTGATTTCCGTGGTAGACGGGTGCAATTTTTCCTGTTCCTTCATGTTAATCATCAGCTCCTTCTTCGTGCAGGTCAGTTTCACCACCAACGGGATGATGACCGGAACGAGCGCCATATAGGAATAGGCTGCAATGGCAATGGGACCGAGCAGGTGGGGAGCCAGTTTGATGGTCGTGAAGATGGCCGTCGGGCCGTCGGCGCCACCGATGATACCGAGCGAGGCGGCTTCCTGCGGTGTGAAACCCATCAGGATGGCTACCAGCAACACGGCAAAGATGCCGAATTGGGCGGCGGCTCCGAAGATGGACAGGCGCAGGTTGCGCAGCATCGGGCCGAAGTCGGTCAGAGCACCCACTCCCATAAAGATGACGGGCGGAAGGAAACCGGTTTTGATGAGCATGTAATAGAGGAAGTTCATCAGGCCGAATTCATGGGCGATGTCGTGCAACGGCATTTCCCAGATGTTGGCTTTGCTGCCGTTGGCCAGCGTGACCATCCCTTGCGAGTCCGCTTGTATGACCCCCATCTCGCCGCCCGGGAAGTTGGCCAGCAAACACCCCGAACGCGATAGGCACGAGCAACAGCGGTTCGTACTTTTTCACTATACCTAAGTAGAGCAGGACGAAAGCCAGCGCATACATGATGAGGAACGACGGGTCGGCAATGATATTGCTGAAAGCCGTCATCTGGTATAGTTTATTGAATATATCTGTTAACTGTTCCATAATTTACTGCTTGGCTATTTTCATGATTACGTCGTCTTCTTCCACGGCATCGCCGGAGTTGACCAAGATGGCCGTGATGGTGCCGTCGAATTCGGCACGGATGGCATTATAGGTTTTCATAGCCTCGATGTAACCCAGGATGTCGCCCGCTTTTACACGGTCACCCGGTTGCTTCGGCGTTTCTTCCGTGTTTTTCACGCGGTAGAATTTGCCTTCCAACGGAGCCGGGATGTCTTCGCCTTCGCCCGTGGCTGCGGCGGGTTGTGCCGTCGGCGCAGCGGACGTCTGGGCCGGTGCGGCTTGTTCTCCGTAGGCGATGTCCACCTTGTAAGATTGTCCGTTCACGGTGACGGTAACGGTAGAAGGCTGTGCCGGTGCGCTTCCTGCGCCGGCCGGTGCGGCGGCAGCCTCGCGTCTCTTTTGCAGGTCGGCCAGGAAGTCCTGTTTGGCCTTGCCGCTCTTGTAAGCCTCATACTGCGACGGGTGCATGGCATACTCGAAGAGTTCCTCGTCGTCTTGTCCCGTATCCCAGCCTTTTTCGGCCATCATCTGGCGGTATTTGTCCAGTTCGTCCGGATAGTTGGCTTGCGGGTCGGTGTCGGAGAACTTCCGTCCTTGCGCTTCGGCCAGTGCCTTCAGTTCCGGTGCCACTTCGCCCGGCAGGCGTCCGGCCTTGCCCAAAATCATGTCCCAGATGTCGTCGGCAATCATGCTCCAGCGTTCTTTGCCTTTCTCCATTTGGATGACGTTCATCAAGGCCAGGTTTTTCACATATTGGCTGAACGGAGTCACGAGGCAGGGGTATCCCACCTTGGGCCAGATGTAGGCCACTTCGTCGAACAGCTTGACGAGCAATTCGTCCTGCGTCAGTTCGGCTTGCCCGTGTTTGGCTTTCCATTTGTTGAGCGACTCCAGGTTGGTCTCCAGGTCGGCCATAAGCGAACCCATCATGCCGCCCGGCAGTCCCGGGGCGATGAGCAGGGAGTTGTTGATGCGGTTGAGCGGATTGCAGTAGAGTCCGAGGAAGTCGTCCATCATTTCCTGTATCTGCGAGCGTACCTCCATGTAGGCCGCCATATTGATTTCTTTCACCTTGAAGCCTGCGTCCTTCAGCATGGCCTGTACGGCCAGGATGTCGGCGTGTCCCGTACCCCATGCCAACGGGGCTACGGCCGTATCCACGTAGTCGCATCCGTTCTTGCACACTTCGAGGATGGAAGCCATGTTGAAACCCGGTCCCGCATGGGAATGGTATTGCACGATGATGTCTTTCTTGTAAGCCTTGATGCCCGCGCAGATTTTACCGAGGGTTTCGGGTCGGCCGATACCCGCCATGTCCTTCAGGCAGATTTCGTCGCATCCCAAATCGATAAGCTGTCGGGCCATGTCCACGTAGTAGTCCACCGTGTGGATAGGCGAGTGGGTGATGCAAAGGCTGCACTGCGAAATCATGCCGGCTTCCTTGGCGTAGCGGATGCTGGGTGCGATGTTGCGGATGTCATTCAGCCCACAAAACGTACGGGTGATGTCCGTGCCCTGCGCTTTCTTGACTTTATAGAACAGGCGGCGTACGTCGGCTGGTACGGGACTCATGCGCAGGCCGTTCAGTGCACGGTCGAGCATGTGAGTCTGGATGCCTGCTTCGTGGAACGGTTTCGTCCATTGGCGCACGGCGTTGTTCGGGTTTTCCCCGAAAAGGAGGTTTACCTGTTCAAAACCGCCTCCGTTGGTTTCCACACGGTCGAAACATCCCATTCTGATAATGGCGGGAGCCACTTTCACCAACTGGTCCACGCGCGGCACGTATTTTCCGGCGCTTTGCCACATGTCGCGGAACACCAGGCTGAATTTTACTTCTCTTTTTTCCATTGTATGTTTTTCTTTTAAATTTCGATGACTGTTTGTGCTTATAAGCGTTCTACCTTGCTTACGCTTCCCTTGCCTCCGGTGATTTGGCTGACAGCCTCCCGGATGACGGCCAGTGTCTGGGCGTCGATAGCCGTGGTCGTACCGGGTGCGGGCTTCCGTTTCGGAGCCACCGTTTCTTCGGGGGCTACTTTGTTGACTATCTGAATCAGCCATTTGCCCAACTGGATGACAATCATAAGGATGATGAACACCGTAACCATGCCCACCACCATGAGTTGTAATGCTAAACCTATGTTTTCCATTGTTTTGGTGATAATTTATTATGTGATTTTGTTCTTTTGTGTCTGTTTCATGTTATTGCCTGCTAAATTACGAAAATTTCTTGTGGAACGGAAGAATAAGTGTAGAAAAATATTCTTAAAAAATGCAATCTCGGTATTTGGTTTGTATGGAGGTTTTTCAGGAGTTTCCGATAACCTTGTTTGAGATAAATGACACGAAAATGTGGCTTTCTGGGACAAAAAGAAAGATAAAGACCGATTTCGGGGAGAAAGAAATCAGCGTAGAAAACACCTTTCGGGCAATTTTTCACTTTATTTTTCTATATGTTTTTTTGCATTTTGGGTTGTATTTTAATCTTTGTTAAAGATGTTGAGGCGTCAAGCACAGCCAAATAAATTTTTCCGTTCGGCTGAAAAAACATTTTTTTTCTCCGCAGGATGTGGAAAAAACATCTGTCCGATGGCGTGCCGACGGGTAGAAACCAGTGTGGGGAAGTGCGTAAATCGCCCTCTTTTTCTCCTATTTGGAGGTCGGAAGTTGTCGAAATCAGGATGGCACGATGAGAGGTGAATTTTCTTTGGGGGCTTACGTGCTTCTTGCCTGTTTTGCGCGTTGTAATGCCATCATTCTTGTGCGAAAAGTAAGCAAAAGTCGTGGCGGGGGTGACACGAAGGGTTTCTGCAAATGCGTGAGTAATCGTTTCTTTTCTTCGTGTGTACCTGCATGTCCGGAATATGCGATTCTGAGGAGGCGGAAGTGACAATTTGGCAAAATGATATTTAGACAAAAATGACATAAGAACAGAAAGTTAAGGAGAGACATAAGGACAAGGGGATAAAATGGTATTAAGACATAAGAACAAAAGAACATATTTTTCAAGTCTTAAAAGGCTTTTTGTTCTTTTGTTCTTATGTCTAAAACATAGATATTCTGTCTAAAAACAGTTCATACCGATGTCCGGGTCCTTATCTTTCCGCTTCGATTTCCACCCCGGCTTCGCGGCAATCGGCCCCCATAGGCGGATTTTCCTTGGTCAGGGTCAGACGGATGCGGCTGATGGAAGAGAAGTCGTCGAAGAGTCTTTGAAGGATTCTTCCCGCCACATGTTCCAATAATTTTGAAGGGATGTCCATTTCCGTCTTGATACTTTCATATAAGTCGGCATAGCTCACTGTGCCCTCCAACCGGTCGGTCTGCATGGCCTCGTTGAAATCCGTGTCGGCTTCTATCCCGACGTGGAAATAAGCACCTGTCAGTTGTTCTTGCGGATCCACGCCATGGTGGGCATAGAAACGTACGCGGGGCAGCAGGATGCGGCTGTTCTTCACTTTCATAGAGCCTATCCGCATCTGGAGGCGCCGCAGTGCTTACAGATGAGGCATCCTTCTTGATATACCAACGATTCGTGACCGCAGTTCGGGCATTTCATACCTTTGGCTTCCGTGCCGTCCGTGATGTATTTCTTCAGGGCACGTTCCACACCGTTTTTCCAAGTGTTGATACTTTCGCTTTCCAACTGTAGCGAGCCGACAAGCTTGATGACGTGTTCGAGCGGCATGCGGTAACGCAGCACACCGGAAATCAGTTTGGCGTAGTTCCAATATTCCTTGTTGAACTTCTCGGAAAGCCCTTCTACGGTGGTCTTGTATCCCTTCTTGTTTTCGAACTGGAAGTCGTAACGTTTGTTGCCGTCTTCGTCCGTATTCTTGATGATACGTCCTTTCATAACGCTTTTCGGAAGGACGATGCCCTCGTCGTCGTCCTGAATACCCGTGAAGATTTCATAGGGATAGCCGTTCAACAGTCCGACGAAAGCCACCCATTTTTCTTTGTGTTCTGGAAGCGTACCACGTCGCATTCCAATACCTGCGGACGTTTTTCCGTCACTTCGGGGACTTTTTGCAGGGAAGTTCCCGGTTGTTTTTTTCTCGTTCTTCACGGAAAATCATCACGCCCGAACGCGAACCGTCGCGATAGATGGTACAACCCTTGCATCCCGAACGCAGCCTTCCACATAGAGTTGGTTGACCAGTTCTTCGTCCACATTGTTCGGCAGGTTGACCGTCACACTGATACTGTGGTCCACCCACTTCTGGATGGCTCCCTGCATTTTGACTTTCATCAGCCAGTCCACG
>ENA-OQDA01000734-OQDA01000734.1-human-gut-metagenome-genome-assembly--contig:-NODE-734-length-12771-cov-6.351866_pt1 | contig 12771 bp, 7 predicted proteins | sample MGYA00242771_ERZ504603 | MGnify/ENA primary metagenome ERZ504603 (study PRJEB26092, sample SAMD00036328) | human gut metagenome | host: Homo sapiens | study: EMG produced TPA metagenomics assembly of...
GTGGGTTTATCGTGGAGTACTCGACCTCAATATGGAGAGAGGAAAGAATACTTTCTGGGCTCCGGAGGTGGTAAACTTCAATGGGGTATATCATTTGTTCGTATCTTATATCGAGGGGGTACGAACCGATTGGGGCGGACATGCGCGCATGGCTCACTATACAAGTAAGAACATGTGGGACTGGAAATTTGAAGGCTTTGTGAAGCTGTCATCCGATAAAACGATCGATGCGACTTTCTTCCGGATGCCCGATGGAAAATGGCGATGCCTGGTATAAAGATAGAAACCCGTAACTGCAGGCTATCATGACGGCAGAAAGTGATGATCTGTTCCACTGGACGCTGAATGATACGCCGGTGATTGACCAGAGTCGCCAAGAAGGGCCTAAGGTATTCCGTTTCGGAGGTTATTACTGGATGCTTACCGACGAATGGCACGGCATGCGTGTGTATCGTTCAAAGGATGCCACCACATGGGAGAAGCAGGGAGTGATTCTAGATAAACCCGGTACCCGTCCCGAAGATACGCCGAGCGGTGCGCATGGTGATGTGGTTGTGGTAGGAGATAAGGCTTATGTTATCTATTTTACCCATCCCGGGCGTAAGGCACATTCCGAAGAGACCAAAGATGAAGACGGTAACATCCCTTATCATTTGCGCCGTTCGTCGGCACAGGTGGCAGAATTGTTGGATCTTCCATATATCAATATGGCAGACAGCTTTGAAATCATACCGGATGGAGTAAAGATCCGTAGAAAAGAGGCACATCGGATGCAGGAAGTCCGATGTTTCCTGCCCTGTGTTCTGGCAGTGGGAAACCGGAAAAATGATGGTCAACGCTGATATTGACATGCTGAAGACAGTGGTCCGTAACTTGTTGAGTAATGCCATTAAGTTCAGTAAGGAGAACTCAGAGGTACTGGTGAAGATGGAGGAAGTAGATGGTATGGCAGTTGTCAGCGTCCAGGATTATGGCTGTGGCATCAGCGAGGAGGGGCAGAAGAAGTTGTTGCATACTGATACGCATTTCAGCACGTTCGGCACGAACAACGAAGAAGGGCTGCGGACTGGGCTTGTTGCTATGCAAGGATTTTGTCGTGAAGAATGGCGGTAAACTGTGGTTTACTTCCAAGGAAGGCGAAGGCTCCATATTCAGCTTCTCTATTCCGGTGAAGAAGTGATAACGAAGAAAATAGAACGGATGGTCCGTTGAAGTAAAACAGACCATCCGTCAGACTCAAATAGACCGTCTGTTACGGTCGTGCAGACCATCTGTTTCTTATGAACGGATGGTCTGTTTTTTTATCTCTTACACAGACTGCGGAAATCGCAATATTCACATTTCCGGGTATCCTCTGTTTGGCTGAATGTTTCTTCTTGGCTGAATATCTCCTGCAGGAGTCCGTGCAGCCGTTCGCGAAACTCGTCTTCGAAGAAAGCGAAGTTGTTGACCGGTACCTTGGGTTGTCGCGGCGCTCCCATTTCGATGACCGGGGAGTAGCTTTCGGAAGCTGCCCGGTGGATGTAAAGTAGGGAAGGGGCTACCTTCAGCGATTGCTTGCGGCAGAGGATGGCGGCGTACAGAAACGTCTGGAAAATATAGTTGGGACGGTTGTCGGCGGGAGTAAACAGTTGTTCTATATTTTCAGGAGTCTTGGGAGTACCGCCTGTCTTGTAGTCCACGATACGTAGCGTGTCTCCTTTGCTGTCCAGGCGGTCGATGGTACCGCCTATCTGTAAGGCAAGCTTTCCTTGCGGAGTATCTATTTCCATCATTTCTCTGACGTCCTGTTCCATACCCTCCATACGGAACGGGGCATATTGCAGGTCATTGCGCAGAAGCTGGCGCAGGTAAGAGGCAATGACTTTGGAATGGATAAGCTGCGTACCGTTATATTCCGGTTGCTCCGTAAGGGGCACATGGAAGAACTTTTCTTTAAAAGCATTGTCCACATAGGCTTGCAGGCGGACATCGTCTTTCAGTAACTGTTCCAGGTCTTCTTTACGTATTTCCCGTCCGTTGGTTGTCAGTTCGTTGTACACCAGTTCGGCAGAACGGTGGAAGATGGTGCCGAAGAGGGCGGAGTCTATTTCGGCGCTTACTTCATCGAGAGCCTTCAGGCCGGCTACGTATCGGTAGTAGAATTTCAGCCGGCAGTCCAGATAGGCATTGAGGGCAGAGGGGGAGAAGAACGCTTTGGGACGTCGGTGGATGTCGTAGGCGTCGAACATCTGTTGCAACATCTCCGGTGTCTTGTGAATCTCAATTTCCAGGGCTTGTTGTGGAGATTGTCCGGCTTCAAGGTACTCAAGGGAGATGTTGTGCGGCGACTCTACCAGGAATTGCAGCATGAAGCGGGACATCTCCCCGCGGTTCAGTCCGTCCGAAGAGATGTTATATAATAAGGTGACGTTTTCTGCCCGTTGGATGAGGCGGTAGAAGTAGTAGGCATAGACGGCATTCTTGTGTTCTATGGTGGTCATGCCGAAGGCCTTCCTCAGGTTGTAGGGAATGAAGGAGGAGTCGCCTCCGGCTTTGGGCAATTGCCCTTCGTTGAGGGAGAGCATGATGAGGTTGCGGAAATCGAGGTTACGCGTTTCCAGCACCCCCATTACTTGCATGCCGATGGCGGGTTCTCCGTGGAAGGGAATGTTGGCAGAGGTAAGCAAGCGGTTCAGCAGTCGCTTCAGCGTGTCTGTGCGCACACCACTCAATTCGCCGGTCTCTATCAGGCTGAGCAGGCGGTTGACGAGGGTGTAGCTTTTGAACAGAGACTCGCGGTACAGCTGGTTGAAGATGTCTTCCACGTCTTTTTCCTGGCGGTAGAGGACGGCCACTTCGCGAAGCAGTTCGGTGAGGTAGCTGCATAGGGCGGCGATGCCGTTCTGTGGTGTAAAGACTTGTTCAAGGAATGCGTCCTGCTTCAGCTCCGAGGGAAGGGGATAGAAGCGGTTGTCCCGGGTAAGCTGTTTTTCCAGTGTTTCGGCATTGGGGGAAAGTTGCCGGGTGTAAGGGTGTTTCAGCAGCGTGATTACGGTTTCGTAGATGTATCGTCCGGTACCTGCATGGTAGCCGGTAGTCTGTAGCTCTACAAGGGCGTTGATAAAACTGTACACCGGAGTTTGGGCAAGGGGAAATCCCATTGTGATGTTGACGTTCTTTACCTCTGCCGGAATGGAGTGGAGGACGGGAAGCAGTAGGGATTCGTTGCAAAGGACAACGGCAGTGTCTTTGAATGAAGAAGGGGTTCTTAATTCTTCATTCCCCCTAATCCATTGCGGCAAGTAGCGGGCTTGTGCATTTTCGGTAGAAGCGGAGATAAAGCGTACGTTCTTGGGTTTCCGCAGTACATCAAAAGAAGTTTCGGGCAGTTGGTTGGGAAACAGCTTTAGGTTGCGGAGGATGAATTCGCCTGCTTCGTGGGTATAGGGCGGCTTTTGCTCAAGGGGAAGACGGGTGTAGAACACGTCGTAATCCCAATAGAACATTGCTTTCCCGGCATCCTGCAAGAGCTGGAAGAAACGGGTTTCTACTCTATTCAGCACGTTGAAGCCGACAAATACATAGCGGTCGTAGCGCAGTCGGTCGGTGTCGAGTTGCTCCATGACATTGCGGTACATCATGCCTTCGTAGGCGATGCCCAGTTCTGTAAGATTGCGGCGGTAGTGGCGGTAGATGTCGCCCAGTTTATCCCAGAGGGAGATGAATTTGGCTTTCAGCTCCGTGCGCTTTTCTATGGAAAAGTTCTGGAAGAACTGGCGGATGGCTTCTTCTTGTTCTTGGTCGAGGAAGTCGTAATTGTCCATAATGTTCTTCAGTTCTTGCAGGTTGCTGAAGAGTTTGTCGGCATCTACAAGGTTTTTGTCTACGTCATCGAAATCGCTGATGAGCAGTTCTCCCCAGAAGTAGAAGTCATCCAGAGTTTCTTCGCTGCGGGTCTCTTCGCGGAACACCTTATACAGTTCGCATACCAGGCGGATAGGGTCGCCGGACTTCAATGGAGAGAGTTGCCGGAACAGTTCGCTGATGCTGACGTAGGCAGGCGACCACAAAGGGCGGTCCGTTTCAGTTGCCAGATATTCGTTGAAGAACAGACTGGCACGTTTGTTGGGGAAAACGATGGCGGTGCGCGAGAGGTCGTTTCCTATTTTGGCGTAAAGGTCGCGGGCGACCAGTTGGAGGAATGTTTCCATGATTTAGTTGATAATTGATAATTAATAGTGGATGGGGAGTGAGTTATACCGGTTCTATGTTGTTCTCCTCTACATACCACAAGTAACCCCGTATATTTTCTGCGACATACCCCATGCGGACCAGCAGTTGCATGTATCCCTGCACCTGCTTGTTGTACTTCTTGTTTGGCTTTCCGAACTTGAAGTCCACCACTACGATTTCTTCGCCACGCATCATCACGCGGTCCGGGCGGCGTGTCCGCAGTTCACCGTTTTCCTGCCAGATGATGTCGCATTCATTGAATAGCTGCCACGTTCCTGAATACCAGTCCTTGACTTGAGGCAGGGAGAAAGCGCGTTGGGTGAGATTGCGTATTTCTTCTTCCGTCTCACTCCGTCCAATCACACCTTCAAAGACGAGCTGGCTGATGGCATTGTCAATGTCTTTTTCCGTTTCGATGGCAGAGAATAGGGTATGCAGCAAACGTCCCCGGTTGATGAAGCGCTGGCTGGACTCTGCTTCGTCCACTCCTGCTATGAAGTCTGCCGAACGGTTGGATTGCCGGAACTCAATGTCGTGGAGCATGCTCTCCATGTGGACGGGCAGTTTGACCGGCTTTTGCGAAAGTCTGTTGACTGGTTGCTGTTCGTAAACCTCAGGTTTACGTTCGCAGTATAGAGGTTTCTGTTCGTAGTATAGAGGTTTAGCTTCGTCGTTAGCAGGGTTGTCTGCGTCATGCTGTGAGACGGGGACGGGGGAAGGGCAAATCTTGCCGTTCTCATATATGGAAGCCTCTTCGTCCCAACTGCCTGCTCCGTCTTTGGCTATGTGGGGCAGGGTGTTGGCAAGGAGTTCGGACATGGTTCCCTTCTGTTCCTTTCGGCTCCAGAGGATGAGGTTCTTGCCGGCACGGGTAAAGGCTACGTACAGCAGATTCAAATTGTCTACCCACAGCTGAAGACGTTCGTGCAGATAGTCCTGCCGGTATATGGATTCCGCCATGGTGGTGGAATAGTTCACCGGTACTAAGCTGATGGCATTATAAGGCTCTTCCGGTGGGGCGCACCACACCAGCTGGTTGTTGGTTTCGTTCTCCAGCTTCCAGTCGCAGAAGGGAATCAGTACGGTATGGAATTCCAGTCCTTTGGACTTGTGGATGGAGAGGATGCGTATGCCGTTCATCTCACCGCTGGGGATGGTTTTGCTGCAAAGGGTTTCGTCCCAGTAGCGGATGAAGCTGGCCAGTTCGGAAGAATTGCTTTGCAGATACTCAGTCACAGCATCGAAGAAGGAGAAGAGGTAGGCATCCTGCTTTTCAATGCGGCTCATGCCGAAGATGCTGAACAGTTCTTCCAGTAACTCATACAAAGGCATCAAGCGCAGCGTTTCCCGTCGGGAGGTAAAGGTTTCGGGCAGGGGAGTGGCTATGATGAATCCCGACTGCTCGTCATTTGTCATTTGTAATTTGTAATTCTCCATCAGCGCAGCCTCCGCAATCTTGTTCTCCGGATTCGATAGGCAGCGCAGGGCATCCATCAGCATGCAGATGGCAAGAGAGGCATCCAGACGGAAAGCTTCGTCGGACACGACAGAAAGATGCAGTTCTTTGTCAAAATAGTCGGCTATCGGCGGGATATTCTTGTTCTTGCGGACAAGGATGGTGATATCATTCAGTGTTACGCCCTCTTCCAGCAGCCGTTGCACCTCTTCTCCTAAAGCGAGAAGGGTCTGCTCTGTATAGTTGTGTTCATCGTCCGGTTCCAGGAAGGTGGCTTTTACGTAGCCGTACTCCGTGCTCTTGGGCGATTCCTGCACTACGTCGGCATAAGCGCGTTTCAGGGGTAGGCAATCCTCTTTCAGTTCGTTCAGGTGTAATGCATTGAGGTAGTCTATGGCAGCGGTAAATACCTGGTTGTTGAAACGGATAATGTTGGTTTCGCTACGCCGGTTTGTTTTTAGGGTTTCCACACGGACGGGGAAGGAGTTTAAGTTTAATTCTTTATTTCCCAAGCTGTTCAGTATTCCCCAGTCCCCGTTCCGCCAGCGGTAGATGGACTGCTTCACATCTCCCACAATCAGACTGTCGGCTCCTTGCGAAAGTCCTTCGAGCAACAGCAGACGGAAGTTGTCCCATTGCATGCGGCTGGTGTCCTGGAATTCGTCAATCATGACGTTGCGTATGTTGGCGCCGATTTTCTCGAAGACGAACGAAGAGTCACCCTCGCGCACCAATTTGTGCAGCAGGGCGTTGGTGTCCGAAAGTAGAAAGCGGTTATGTTCTCGGTTCAGTGTACGTACCTCCTCGTCAATATGGTTGAGGAGTTGTAGTTTGTTGAGATGCTGGAGCGAGAGACGGCAACTGTTCAGGGTGCGGTTGCGTTGCGGACGCATTCTTTCGGCTTCCTGCAGTAGAGGTATCAGGCTGGTTTTTGCCAGACAGATGATGTCGTCCTTTCGTGAGGATGTTTTCGTTGCCCAGTTTTTTGCATCTGCCAGGCTGTTTTGCAGGGTGGCGTTCAGCACATCTTTGTCAGACAGTCTGCCGTCGCGCAGTTTGCGGAAGTAACTGCCGATGCCTCGGGCACCTCCTTTCAAGTCTTCGGGAGTGAGGGCATGCCCTTCCAGTTCGCCTTCAAACTGGTCGTAGAAACTTTTCATCTGTTCCAGAGCCTCGGTTTCCATATCGCGCAGCACATCCCGGTAGAGTTTCAGCGTGTTCGGAGTACGAAGGCATTGCCGTAGTTTTTCTCCGCGTTCTATGTAGCTTTCATCGAAGATGTTTCGTCCGAAACTTTTCACCTCATTCGATACGTTCCAGCGTTTGTCGTCGCGGATGCGCTCGTCGATGTAGTCCAGCAGCCATGCCAGCACGGGAGAGGTGGGGGTAAGCTTCTCGATGAGGCTGTCTACGGCATCACTCAGCACTTCACTGTTGTTCAGCTCTATGTTCAGGTTGGGACTCAGCTCTAGTTCGCGGGCAAGGTTGCGCATCACGGATTGAAAAAAGGAGTCGATGGTTTCCACGCGGAAACGGCTGTAGTCATGCAGCATGTATTGCAGTGCTATGCCGGCCCGTTGACGAATCTCTTTGTCCGTCAATCCGCCCCCGCCTTCTCCTTTAATTTTTAATTTATAATTTTTAATTCTCTCCAGATATGCTTCGGAAGAAGGTGCTCCCTTCCAGATACCGTAAAGCTGTGTCAGTATGCGCTCCTTCATCTCTGCCGTAGCCTTGTTGGTGAAGGTTACGGCAAGTATCTGCCGGTAGGCATGTGGATTGATTATCAAATGCTTGATGTATTCCACAGCCAGCGTAAAGGTCTTGCCTGAGCCGGCAGAGGCTTTGTATACTAATAATTCCATGTAATTTGCTGCATTGAGTATGTATCTGCAAACGTACACAAAAATAATAGAGAAAATAAAATGCATTCCTCTCCTTTGCTTCTTCTATAGAAAGAAGCGGGAAGCATCCATTATTGAGGGGCTGATGTGTAGGGGCTGTGCTACATTACCGGTGTCTGGAAAAGAAATACAAATCCTTTGCTGTCTTTCAAATCCTTTATGGCATCTCCGGCATATATTTCTCCGTTTGTCAGTGAGAGTTTCTTGATTCCTGCATTCGGGCTAAAATCGATTTTCTTCAAGTCGAGCCAGAATAAGTTAGGGGTCAGTGTGGACTCAAAATAATATACTTTGTTCTTCTGGTCGGATACAGAACGCCAACGGGTGGAGGAGATATGGGGCTTGTCCGGTGTGGTGATACCGAACGGTACAGAAACATTGCGCATTACGCTCAATACACTGGGTACGGCAATCTTTGCATCCGCTGTTTGCGGAATGGCATTGATGTAGAACGATGCGCGTACAAAGCGGTCACTGGAGCGGTTGGTTCCCGGCAACATATTCAGTCCGCCTACCTCTTTCCAATAGTCGTTGATAGCCAGCTGGAGTTCATATTTGGGAGAGTTGGTCATTACTTGATACTGCTTACCTTCATGTATCTCAAGGTTTCCGTCTATGTATTCCAGGACAGCCGTGTTTCCGGTTTCATCTGTGATGGCCAGATGCAGGGTGGAAGCGGCTCCGTTGGGCAGGTCTGGTGCATCAATGCGGAAGGATTCTTTTTTCAGTTCATCCACAGCTTCGCGTACGGTTGCAAAATTGTCGAGTACGTATTGCGTCCAGATACTGATGCCCATAATCGGGCGGTTGTCTCCCGGGCGGTGGTAAACGGACTCCGGAAGGAAGAGCAGGCTGGCAACCAGACCTTTCTCGTTCATACCGTCGCAGGTACCTATGTCATAACCGGCGGCAATGACGCTACCGTACTTGGAAGTCCAGTTCACTGTATTCCCTTTGTTGTAGCCTGCCCTTTGCATGCCTCTTGGGAATACATAGATGTTACTCATAAGGTCTTCTTTCCAGTCCATCGTACGTCCTGTAATGACTGTATTGTCAGGACCGATGTAGGTGGCTCGGGTACACGCTTCTGTTTGTTGCACACTTATGGCGGCTATGGCAGCCAGTGCAACAGCTATTGTCTTTATTGGTTTATTCATCTCGCTTTTGTCTTTATGAATTAATACTCTGTTTCATAGAATAACAAAAGGAGGGGAGTATAGTTTGAGAAAAAGAGGTGAAATCCCTTACTCGTCTTTTTCTTTCAGCAATTCCTCCATCTTCAACACCTCGTCCCGATACTGTGCGGCTTCGATAAAATCGAGTTTCTTGGCAGCCTCCTGCATAAGCTTCTTGGTACGTTCGATACTCTTTTCCAGTTGCTTGCGGCTCATGTACTGTACTATAGGGTCGGCAGCCATCGTAGATGTACTTTCTTGTTCCACATAGGGGCGGGGAGTGCTGGAAGTGAACTTCTCGCTGCTGAGGACGGCTTCGCCGGAAGCCTCGTTGGTGGCAAACACATTGAGGTTCTTGGCTTTCTTGATTTGCTGTGGTGTGATGCCGTGCTCTTCGTTGTACTTCAACTGCTTCTCGCGACGGCGGTTGGTCTCGTCGATGGTCAGTTGCATGCTGTCCGTTATCTTGTCGGCATACATGATGACCATGCCGTTCACGTTACGGGCGGCACGTCCGGCTGTCTGTGTCAGTGAGCGGTGGGAACGAAGGAAACCTTCCTTGTCTGCATCGAGGATGGCAACGAGAGAGACTTCGGGCAGGTCGAGTCCTTCACGCAGCAGGTTGACACCGACAAGTACATCGTAAATGCCCTCGCGCAAGTCACCCATAATCTTCACACGTTCCAAAGTGTCTACGTCGCTGTGGATATAATTACACTTCACGTTGTTGTTCAGCAGATATTCCGTCAGTTCTTCAGCCATTCGTTTGGTGAGGGTGGTGACGAGGGTACGCTCGTTCTTCTCGATGCGTACTTGGATTTCTTCCATCAGGTCGTCTATTTGGTTGTGGCTGGGACGCACCTCAATAATGGGGTCTAACAGTCCCGTCGGGCGGATGACTTGTTCTACTACGATGCCTTCGGATTTCATCAGCTCATAGTCTGCCGGTGTGGCGCTGACGTAAATCACTTGTTTGGCCATCTCTTCGAATTCATCGAATTTCAGCGGGCGGTTGTCCATGGCTGCCGGCAAGCGGAACCCGTACTCCACCAGGTTTATCTTGCGGGCGCGGTCACCTCCATACATGGCACGTATCTGCGGGACGCTGACATGGCTTTCGTCAATGACTATCAGGAAATCTTCGGGGAAGAAGTCCAGCAGGCAGTAGGGGCGGGTACCGGCAGCACGTCCGTCAAAGTAGCGCGAATAATTCTCAATGCCGGAGCAATGTCCCAATTCGCGTATCATTTCCATATCGTAGGTCACCCGTTCCTGCAAGCGTTTGGCTTCGAATGGGCGACCTTCGTTTTCAAACCATTGCACCTGCTTGTGAAGGTCGTCCTCTATTTCGTGGATGGCACGCAACGTGGCTTCCTTGGTGGTCATGAAGAGGTTGGCGGGATAAATCTTGTAGGCATCGAACTTGGCGACGGTAACGCCGCTCATAGGGTCCACTTCCTCAATACTGTCTACCTCGTCTCCCCAAAAGGTGACGCGCAGCAAGTTGTCGGCGTAAGCCAGATAAATGTCCACCGTATCGCCTTTCACGCGGAAATTGCCGCGGTTCAGGTCAATGTCGTTGCGTACGTAAAGACTGTCCACCAGGCGTCGCAGGAAGACATTGCGACTGAAATTTTTGCCTTGCTGTACTTCGATGACGTTGTTGTAGAAGTCTGCCGGATTCCCCATGCCGTATATGCACGAAACGGAGGATACCACCACTACATCTTTTCTGCCCGAAAGCAGGGCAGAGGTGGCGGCAAGGCGCAACTTGTCTATCTCGTCGTTGATGGCGAGGTCTTTTTCTATATAGGTGTCCGATGATGGCAGGTAGGCTTCGGGCTGATAGTAGTCGTAGTAGGACACATAGTATTCTACGGCATTGTTCGGGAAGAATCCCTTGAACTCGCTGTACAACTGGGCAGCCAGCGTCTTGTTGTGGCTCAATATCAGCGTTGGCTTGTTGATGTTGGCAATGACGTTGGCTATGGTGAATGTCTTTCCGGACCCGGTGACACCGAGTAATGTTTGTGCAGGAAGTCCCTCATGCACGCCCTCGGTCAGCTGTGCGATGGCTTCCGGCTGGTCACCGGTAGGTTGGTAGGCGGATGTCAGTTCGAATTTGTTCATTTTCTCTTCTTAGAAGCGGCAATATTCGGTAAAATCTTTGAGATAAACAAAATTTTTTTGTTTACTTTGCAGCTATATTGATAACAACCATTAATAATTGTAATACAACGAAGAACATGATTTGGAATGAAAGCATCGAATGCATGGATCGCGAAAGCCTTCGTAAAATCCAGAGCATTCGTCTCAAAAAGACTGTGGAGCGTGTGTATCATGACACTCCTTTTTATCGTAAGAAAATGCAGGAACTGGGAGTTACTCCCGATGACATAAACAGTATAGATGATATTGTAAAACTGCCTTTTACTACCAAATACGACTTGCGGGACAATTATCCCTTCGGCCTCTGTGCCGTACCTATGAGCCAGATTGTGCGTATTCATGCCTCTTCCGGCACAACCGGAAAACCCACTGTGGTAGGCTATACCCGAAAAGACCTTTCAGCATGGTCCGAATGCCTTTCACGGGCCTTTACCGCCTATGGTGCCGGTAGCTCGGATATTTTCCAGGTGTCCTACGGTTACGGACTTTTTACCGGCGGACTGGGTGCGCATGCCGGTGCCGAGAATATCGGCGCTTCCGTCATCCCGATGTCCAGCGGCAATACGGAGAAGCAGATTACACTGATGCATGATTTCGGTTCTACCGTACTTTGCTGCACGCCCTCATACGCCCTCTATCTGGCAGATGCCATCAAAGACTCCGGTCTTCCCCGTGAAGAGTTTAAGTTGAAAGTGGGAGCCTTCGGCGCCGAGCCATGGACCGAAAGTATGCGTCGGGATATTGAAATCAAGCTGGGTATCAAGGCATTTGATATTTATGGGCTTAGTGAGATTGCCGGTCCCGGTGTAGGTTACGAATGCGAGTGCCAGCACGGTACCCACCTCAATGAAGACCATTACTTCCCCGAGATTGTAGACCCGAAGACCCTCGAACCGGTTGCCCCTGGAGAAACCGGCGAATTGGTGTTCACTCACCTTACCAAAGAGGGGATGCCGCTGTTGCGCTACCGTACCAAGGACCTCACCGCCCTGCACTACGATAAGTGCTCCTGCGGACGTACACTGGTTCGTATGGACCGCATCTTGGGACGTAGTGATGACATGCTGATTATCCGTGGTGTCAACGTGTTCCCCACGCAGATAGAGTCCGTTATCCTCGAAATGCCGGAGTTCGAGCCTCACTACCTTTTGCTGGTAGACCGCAAGAACAATACCGACACCATGGAGTTGCAGGTTGAGGTTCGTCCCGAATACTATTCCGATGAAATCAACAAGATGCTGGCTCTGAAGAAGAAGCTTGTGGCCCGCCTGCAGAGCGTACTCGGTCTCGGCGTAGATGTCCGTTTGGTAGAACCACGCAGTATTGAGCGCAGCGTAGGTAAAGCCAAGCGCGTTATCGACAACCGCAAATTGTAAATCGCCAAATTGTACATTGTACATGGTAAATCGTAAATTGTCAAATCGTAAATAAACCTATGGTAGCAAAACAACTTTCCATTTTTCTGGAGAACAAGTCCGGTCGCCTCACAGAGGTGACTGAAGTTCTTGCAAAAGAAGGTGTCAACCTTTCTGCTCTATGTATTGCAGAGAATGCCGATTTCGGTATCCTTCGTGGCATTGTTTCCGAACCGGATAAAGCATATAAGGCTTTGAAAGATAATCACTTCGCAGTGAACGTAACGGATGTAGTAGGCATCAGTTGTCCCAATATCCCCGGTTCATTGGCGAAGTCCTCCGTTTCCTCTCCGATGAAGGCGTGTTCATCGAGTACATGTATTCCTTTGCCAATGGTGAAACGGCCAATGTCATCATTCGTCCCAACGACATGGATAACTGTATCCGTGTATTGACAGAAAAAAAGGTCGATTTGCCTGGCGGCAAGCGAACTCTAT
>ENA-OQDA01000735-OQDA01000735.1-human-gut-metagenome-genome-assembly--contig:-NODE-735-length-12765-cov-6.699873_pt1 | contig 12765 bp, 8 predicted proteins | sample MGYA00242771_ERZ504603 | MGnify/ENA primary metagenome ERZ504603 (study PRJEB26092, sample SAMD00036328) | human gut metagenome | host: Homo sapiens | study: EMG produced TPA metagenomics assembly of...
CAAAGGCAAATAGCGGAGCATCGGTCAATTCATTTGTTCACCAAACATGAGGAAAGGAAAGCGGCACACGCATCAACCCAAAAAAACTCCTGCCACTGATGCGGCAGGTAGTTTTCTATTTATAAACTTTTTAAGCCTCGAATTCAATAAGCGGAGCATCGGTGCCCACAACGTCGTCTACCGTGACAAACACACGCTTGACAACGGCGTCCTTCTCTGCCGTAAGCTCGTTCTCCATCTTCATTGCCTCGTAAACCAAAAGCAAGTCACCCTTCTTCACCTTGTCGCCGGCTTTCACCTTGACTTCAACTACCTTGCCGCCCATCGGAGCGCGCTCCACCGGTCCGGTGATAGGTGCATCGTCGGCCACTGCTGCAGCCTCTGCCTTTTCTTCAACAGCCGGAGCCGATGCCTTGTGGTCTGCCTCACGACGTTTCTTCAAGAAGCCGTTGGCAACGGTTGGAAGCAATTGCAGAAGCAAGTATTCCTGCTCGTTCTCTGCAAGCTTGCATCCGCCGAGTTCCTTGAGAACCGGGTTTTCTGGCGCCTTATAGCTTGCCACGTCATACGGACGCTCCACTGCGCTGCCTGTGATTTGCTCGCGGAATTCAGGAGTGATGGCAACCGGAGTCTTTCCATATTCACCCTTGATGAGCGAAATGAATTGATTTGACTTCGTTGTATAGTCGGCATTACCTTTCTTGCGGTCGATGGCGAGGCTCACTGCCTGGCTGCCCACAATCTGGCTTGTCGGTGTTACCAACGGAACCAAACCTGCGTCGCGACGAACCTTAGGAATCAGTTTCATCGCATCGTCGAGCACGTCGGATGCGTTGAGCGCCTTCAGCTGCGCAACCATATTTGAGTACATTCCGCCCGGAACCTCGGCATTCTTGACAAGCAAGTTTGGTTTCGGGAAGTTGAAATAGTCTTCAATAGCGTGGCATGCGTCGAGGAGGGCATCCTCGTCGTTGGCCTTGGCTGCCTCGACTGCCTTGTCAAACAATGCCTCGATATTGGCTGGAAGAGTATCCTTCAACGGATCGAAATCGTGTGGGAAATCGCCCTTGTGGAGGTCGAAGTCGGCAAGCGCCGTGCGAACGCCCTTCAACTGCTCACGGATGCGGCCTACGGCTTCCATGTTCACCTCAAGCTCGATGCCAAGACGTTTTGCAAACAAGTAGACCAACTCAATTGCAGGTGCTGCCGAGCCGCCGCCGAAATACCAGATGTTGGTATCCACGATGTCGACGCCATGAAGCATTGCCATAACTACTGATGCCAAGCCGTAGCCCGGTGTACAGTGTGTGTGGAAGTCAACAGGAACATTAACGGCTGCCTTGATCTTTGAAATCAGCGACGCAGCGCGCAACGGGTTGACCAATCCTGCCATATCCTCAGCGTGATGATCTTCGCGCCGTAGGCTTCCATTCCCTTTGCTTTCTCAACGAAATATTCATCTGTAAAGATTTTCTCCGGTTCCTCAACCTTCTTAGAGCCGAAGAGCTTTGCAAAGAAGCCTTTCTTTTCTGCAGGAAGCCTCTGTTTTAGGATCTACTGTATAGCAGACTGCACCATCGGCGATGCCGCCCATCTCGTTGATAAGTTTTATTGATTCTTTTACGTTGTCAAGGTCCATTGAGCGCATCGAAGATACGCATGATGTTCAAACCATTCTTTATGGCTTCCTTATAAAAACCTTCAAGCACGCTTGGCCGGGTTAAGGCACATAACCGAACAGGTTGCGGTCCACGGGAGAGCGCTGTCAGTTTCGATCACTCCGCCCATTGCGTCGCTGATTGTTTTCAAACGCACCCATGGGTCTTCGCCAAGGTAGCGCATCACGGAGTCGGGCAACTGCACCGCCCCATACCTCCATGGCATAGAAACCGGCGTCCTTGTAAAGCGGCAGCAATTTGTCAATGCTTTCCTGCTTCATTCTGGTGGCAAACAATGATTGTTGTCCATCGCGAAGGGTCAAATCCCTTACTTTTAAACTACGACTCATAACTAATAATTTTTTAAGTGGTATAATGATGTAAGTCTATACTGGTTTTCATTACAGAAATATTTCTGTATAGATAATGCAAATCTAATTAAAAATTTTAAATCTACAAAAAAATTTCTACTCAAAAGCGTTGTCGATTGCCTCAACTGGCGTCTCGGCTGCCGGCGCGTCGCCGTAACTCTCCTTATAACACGGCGAGAAGCCTGCCGGAGGCTCCGGAAATTGCAACGTCTGCGAGTAAGGCAACGACTTGTCGGCATACACTTTTTTCATATACAGTCCGTAGATAGGCAATGCCATTGCGGCTCCCTGACCTTGCGCCATTCTGTTGAAATGGATATAACGCTCGTCGCCGCCTACCCACACTCCCGAAACGAGGTTGGGCGTGAAGCCCATAAACCATCCGTCGGCGTTGTAGTTGGTCGTACCGGTCTTGCCGCCCATCACGGCTGTGATGTTGTAAGGGGCTCGGCGCAGGCGGCTGCCCGTACCTGAATTGATTACGTTCTGCAGGATGTTGACCATCTTGAAATAGGCTTCCTGGCTCATCACTTCGGTATACTGCGGCGTAAACTCCGAGATAACGTTGCCGTTGTTGTCGGTGATTTTAGTAACGTATATCGGATCCACACGAAGTCCTTTGTTTGAGAATGCCGTATATCTCTGACCCGGCTGCTTCTTCTTTCATTCATCTTAAAACCTTCTACCTTTCTTGTCCACGCTGTCGATTGTCCGAACGACACTGTTGCTCTTCGTCCGGCACGGTATCCAGCACAATATCCTTTTCGTTCAGGTTCAAAAGCGCCTCCAGCTCGGCAAGGCGCTTGCTCTTTTCAGCCAGCTCGTCCGCCTGTGCAAAGGGCTGCGCAAGCTGTTCCTTGGCGTTTTCCAGCTGTTTTTGCAGCTGCACCAATTTGGATTCAAGGTCGGTCACGCTCTGCGGCAGGTTGTGCAGGCAGTTGTCCAGACGCATGGTGTTGCCGACCGCATCCGCGCCCAGCTGCACCGGGTTGATGCCGCTGCCCACAAGATACGCCAGATACATTTTGTCCATTGCAAAATAAGCGATCTGCAAATCAAAGCCCTTGTACCGCCCAATGGAAACCGGCTCGGTGCGGTTCATCGCCATACCCAGCAGCCCCAGCAGGGCTTTGCCCGCGTCCTCGCGTTTGGTATAAACTGTGTCCATCAAGGTAATGGTAAAAATATCCTTGCCGTCCGCATCACGCTTGGTGTTCTGCTGTAGCAGCGCTGTGTCCGCTTTGGCGTTTTCCAGCTGCTGGGCGGTCTTGCGCATTTCTGCGGGAAACCCTTGTGTAATGGCATCTTCCAGCCTGTAATGCTCGTTGTTGTAGGCGGTTTTCAGCGTTTTGAGCCGCGCCACCTGAATATCCAGGTCCATTTTTTCTTTGATCATCGGATTGCCTGCCGCCAGCGCCTTGACCTCGGCATAAGACAACGCTGCATCGTCCAAATCATCCGCGCTGCGGGCAGGGCTTTTGCTGGTCATGACCTGCCCGATGAACTTCTGTTTGGTTTCCAAAAGCTGCCACATATAGCTGTCGAAGGAAGATTCTGTGACATAGCGATACTCATATACTTCTGCATTGGTGTTGCCCTGACGAATCATACGCCCGTTGCGCTGCTCAATGTCAGAGGGTTTCCACCCACAGTCCAGATGATGCGTGGCAACCAACAGGCGCTGCACATTGGTGCCCGCGCCCATCTTGCCGGTGCTGCCCATCAGCACACGCACATCGCCGCTGCGCACCTTGGCGAACAGCTCGGCTTTTTTCACTTCGGTGTTGGCGCTGTGGATGAACTGCACCTCATTTTCGGGGATGCCCATGGAAATCAGCAGATTGCGCAAATCATCGTACACATTAAAGCCGTCCGGTTTCGGGGTGGATAAGTCGCAAAATACTAACTGTGTCAGGCGTTTCTCCTTGGTATCGTTCCAGATACGGTACACATTCTCGGCGCAGGCGTGGACTTTATCGTTGGGGTTTTCGGGCAAATTGGGGTCGATCAACCGCTGATCCAGCGCCAGCTTTCTACCGTCGTTGGTCACCTTGAGCATATTGTCCTCGGTGGGGTCTACATTTCCGGCGCGAATTTCCTCGGCGCGGTCGGCAAGGTCAGCCACCATCTGCTTTTGCTGGGGGCTTGGCAGCAGCGCCACATTGATGGGCTTGCCGCCCACCAGTTTAGGCACCGGCAGGTTGAGCATATCCGCCGTCTGCACATCTGCCACCTGCTTGAACATACTCATCAATTCCGGCAGATTATAGAATTTGGAAAATCTCGTTTTTGTTCGGTAGCCTGTACCTTCCGGCGCAAGCTCCACGGCTGTCACGGTTTCCCCAAAGGTGGATGCCCACGCATCAAAGGAGGCAAGCCCGTGCTGCTCCAAGGTTTCCCGCTGCAAATACCGCTGCATCGTGAACAGCTCCGCCATAGAGTTGCTGATGGGCGTACCCGTGGCAAACACCACGCCGCGGCTGCCGGTGATTTCGTCAAGGTAGCGACATTTCATATACAAATCGCTGGCGCGCTGACTCTCGGTTTGAGATATACCCGCCACATTGCGCATTTTGGAAAGCACCGCAAGGTTCTTGAATGCGTGGGCTTCGTCCACCATCAGGCTATCCACGCCAAGCTGCTCAAAGGTCACCACATCGTCCTTGCGGGATTGGTCGTTGAGCTTATCCAGCTTTTTCTCCAGCTGCTTGCGCATACGTTCCATCTGCTTGACGGTGAAGTTCTCGGCGCGTTCTTCTTTCAGCTGTGCCACTTGGTTGATCACATCATGGATCTGGCTTTGCAGGTATTCGACCTGCCGTTCCTGTGAAAGCGGGATGCGCTCAAACTGGCTGTGCCCGATTACGATGATGTCGTAATTGCCGGTTGCGATTTTGGCGCAGAACCGTTTGCGGTTGGCTTTTTCAAAATCTGTCTTACGGGCTACAAGAATATTTGCGTTGGGGTACAGCTGCAAAGCCTCTCCGGCAAGCTGCTCGGTCAGGTGGTTGGGTACACAAATCAGGGTCTTGGAGCAAAGCCCAAGACGTTTCTTTTCCATCGCTGCAGCGACCATTTCGTAGGTTTTTCCGGCGCCCACTACGTGTGCCAGCAGCGTATTGCCGCCGTACAGAATGTGCGCAATGGCGTTTTTCTGGTGGGGGCGCAGCGTGATTTCAGGTGACATACCGTGGAACAGAATATGGCTGCCGTCGTATTCGCGGGGGCGCAGGGAGTTGAACCGTTCGTTGTATTCCTTTACCAGCATCTGGCGGCGGGTCGGATCTTTCCAGATCCAGTCCTTGAAAGCGTCCTCAATCTGCTGCTGTTTCATCTGGGCTTCCTGCGTGGCAGCGGCATTCAGAACGCGAATCTTGTTGCCCTGCATATCCTCTTTGGTATCAAAGATGCGCACATCCCGCAGGTTCAGGCTTTCCTCCAAGATATGGTAGAAGTTGGCGCGCTGTGTGCCGTAGGTCACTGTGGCTTTAATGTTGCCGCCTGTATAGCTTTTGTTGGTCACATTCCATACGCCGGTCAAAGGTATGTACAGCACCTTCACGCGGTCCCGCACATAGTAGGGCGCGTCCACCAGCTCATCGGCAAACTGCTTGATGAGTTCAGGTGCCAGCCAAGTGGCACCCAGACGCACGGCGATTTCGCTGGCCTCCAAGTCCTTCGGCTGCACGGTTTCCAGTGCCTGCACATTCACAGCAAAAGCGGGGTTGTTCTGTGCAGCCAGCTTTGCTACTTGCAATTTGTGGCGGACATCGCCGGAAAGATATTCATCAGCAGTATAGTAGCGCGGTTCACCATCAGAAATTTTTTCCAAGGGGTCGGCAAAGATAACGCCCTGCAGGTCGTTCACCAATGTATCTTTGTCCTTGCCGGTCAGCTGCTGCATATACCCAAAGTCGATGCCCGCGCGCTCACCGACACTCAGCGCCAGCGCCTCGCTGGCGGTTTCCACGCGCTCGGCAGGGCGGGCGGCGCGGATGGTGCGCTTTGAAAACATATCCGACTTGCCGATGAAGTTGCCCTCGCTGTCGAGATTTTCCAAGGAGCACAGCAGAAAATATCCGCTGTCATCCCGCATATCCAGCGATGCGCCACGGCTGTTGATGAGCCCAAACTTATTGTGGTAGTGGTCATACTGGCGGTTGAGTTTTCCTTGCAGCTCCGTGATGACTTCATCCGGCATATCTTCCAGCTGGGCTTGGATCAGCTCCCGTGTGGTGTCCCGCAGTTCGATCAGCAGCCGCATACGCGCTGCGGAGGTGGCACCAAGGGAAACCTCGCGCATAATGGCGTTCTCGCGGTAATAGAATTTGCTGTTACGGATACAAAAGCTGAAGTTGCGTACATCGGGTTCGGCGGGGATGCTGGCTTCGACAGTGCCGGATTCCTGCTCATCAATGTCCTGAAAGTGAAATTCAGCGTGCAGGTGAGACATCGCCTCTTTCAGCACATCGGGAAGGGGCTTATCGGCAAACGCTTCGCAGGTCAGGGTAGGACCATACGGACCGCTGACGGTTTTCAGTGTGCCGCAGACCATTTCGGGGTGTTCGGCAAAATAGCTATTTAGGGAAAGTCCATCCTCTCTCTGGGTGGTGTGCAGCCAGCTTGCGTCCTGCTCCAGAATGCGGTCACGCTTTTGCAGGAAGATAATGTCCGCCATAGCCTTGGTTCCGGCTGACTTAAAGGTAGAATCCGGCAGGCGCACGGCACCGATAAAGTCGCATCGGGCATTGATGTACTTGCGCACATCCTCGCTCTTTTTGTCCAGCGTACCGCTGGTGATGATAAAGGCGATGATGCCGCCCGTGCGCAGTTTGTCGATGGATTTGGCTATAAAATAATCGTGGATCTTGAAGTGCAGCCGGTTATACTGCGGGTCAACCACGCTGTAATCCCCAAACGGCACATTGCCGATAACCACATCAAAAAAGCTGTCGGGCAGGTCGGCTTTCTCAAAGCCTGTGATTTGGATGTTTGCTTTCTGGTACAGCTGGCGGGCAATTCTGCCGGTCAGACTGTCCAGCTCCACGCCGAAAAGGCGGGTGGTCGGCTCATACAAATAGCTGTGGCTTTGCCCAAAAAACGCGCCTACCCCCATACTGGGTTCCAGAATCGTACCGGCACCCACGCCCATTTTGCGCAGGGCGGTGTACATTGCGTCAATGACTTCGGGCGGGGTGTAAAAGGCGGTCAGGGTGCTGCTGCGGGCAGCGGCGTATTCTTCCTCTGTCAGCAGGCTTTTTAGCTCGGTATATTCGCTGTGCCAGCTGTCCTTGTTGGGCTCAAAGGCATCGGACAAACCGCCCCAGCCGGAGTATTGCGCAAGAATTTCCTGCTCCTCGCCGTTTGCGTGGGGACCGCCGTCCGCCATACGCTTCTCGATGGATTTCAAAGTGCGAATCGCGGTGATGTTGGCGGCAAACTTTTCGCGCGGTGTGCGCGGGGGTGCAGGGTCCTGCGGCGGGATGTAGTTGTTCGGCAAATAGGCTTCCTTGAGGGCAATGAGCTCCGCAGCCTGCAAGACCTGCTCACCAAAACCAGACGAGGTTTCTTCTGCGGGTTCTTCTGACGGTTCTTCCGGTGTGTCTGTTTCCTCAATGACCTGCCCCTCAACCACCGTGTCGGGTGCCGCCAGTGCATTGTTTTTAGGGTTCGCCGCCAGCAGCCTTGCGAATTCCGCACGGTTGATGGCGCGCCCGATCAGCGGGAAACCCTCATCGCGTAGATGCACATCGAAGATGCCGATTTCCTCTACCGTAAAGGGGTGGTCGTTTTCCAGATAGACGGTATCCCCGGCCGCCAGCGGGCGCTTTTCCACGGGCTTGGGCTTGTAGCGTTCCTGATATGCTTCATACGCTGCTTCCGCATCGTCAATAAACTGCGAAAACTCAACGTCCTCAATGCCTTCCTTGGCAAGCGCCCTTGTGTTGTCGAAGCGCGCACTGTCCACAAAAGAGCCGTCAACCAGATACACAATCTCATTGCGCAAAAAGTTGGCGTACACCTGAATTTCGTGTTCACCGTCCCCGGTGGTGGAATAGGCAAGGTCGATGTGCGTAAGGTTCGAAAAATCCGGTTCGCCCAGCCCTTCTCGTTCACAAAAGTCCGCGATGGTTTTCTCCGCATAGTCTATCTCGGCTTGACGGGCGTTGCGTTTGGCTTGCTGTTCCGCTTCCCATTTTTCATATCCCTGCTTGTTGTTTTCATCCAGATATTGGTCGTTGTGGACCAGCAGGTGCAAACGGCGGGCAACCTCGTTCCACGGCAGCAAGCGGAAATAATCCGGGGCGTTATCGGATGCATAGCGCTTGATTCTCAGCCCCTTGGCATCATAATCCAGAAATCCTCTTTCGCCATCTCGGAAATCCCAAGTGCGCCCGCCGATACCGTATTCTTTTTTCAGCCAGTTGGCTTGCTCCTTTACTGTAGGCAATACTGTGGCAGAGAAAAATTCCTGTATGCGAAAACGCCCCTCACAAAAACCGCTGCCCATGACAAGAACATCGACAATGTCCTGCTCATCGATATGGGTGCCGTCATCCTTGATGGGCTGCTGCCAGCTTGCGCGGGGCTGTAATTGGCGGATGGTTTCCTGCTGCTGTTCAGGTGCGGGCAGACCGATGGCGGCGGCAGTTTCCTCGGCAAGGTTGCCGCGCCCCACGCTTTCCGGCAGTTCAATCTCATCGGAAACAGAAACAGCGGAGGGCGATGGCTCGCTCTCCGCTGTTGTGGGTTCGGTATTTACAGGCTCGTCACGATGGGCATTGCCAGTTCCGCCGCCTGCGCTTGCAGACTGTTCATGTGCGCCGTCCAGCCCAACGGGTCGTTGTTCTTGTCCGGTGCCGGGTTGCTGACCAGCAGCTTCGTGATGGTCTGCTCCACCTGCTCCCAATAGCGCTGCTCGGTCTGTTTCAGGTCGCTGTACAGCGTCCCGTCCAGCAGCATCTTGTCGTACAGCAGGGAGTGGTTCTCTTGCAGGAACTTCTCCCGCTGCAGACCGATTCTGCCGACCGGCGGTCTGTGCATTTCCTTCATTGCCATCTTGGGCACCAGATACCCGTTCAGATTCATCATATCCATGATCCTGCACCTCCTGTTGGTTCGTCTTGCTTACATTCTCATCATACTGTTTCGGCTGGGTCTTTGCAACACTGTCGATGCTCTTGACGACAGCGCCGATTTCGGCAAACATCTGCCGCCCTGCGCGGTTGACGGCATTGCCCAGCGCCAAAACCGCGGATTCGGTATCAAAGCGGTCAATGTCCGCAAAGGCGTCCTGCGGCACGGCGCTGTCGCCCAAACCGCAGCGCACCGCCGCCATATAGACGGCGCTCTGCGTGATGAGGTTGGCAAAAATCGCCGTTTGCTCCTGCGGCTTTGCCCATTCCAGCGTGCTGCCGATCACGGCATTCTGTAAATCGGCGTCCAGCTGTTTGCCGTGCTGTGCCACAAACAAGGCTGCCTGCAGGCCGAAGATTTCCGGCAGGCTCTCGGCGTTGTGCTTTTCCTGCAAGGCTTGCAGGGTCGGATAGCGGTTGGCATCGGTGATTTGCCAGCCCAATGGTTTGGAGGCTTTGCCGGAAGGGTGGGTGTCCTTGATGTCAAACAGATACCGCACATTGCCCGCCATATTACCGGTGCCAAGGGACGCTACGCCGCGCGCACCGCGGTTGACCCAGCGCCCGGCAGCACGGTTCCAAGTGTCGATGTCCGCAAGCATAGTAGCTCCGGGGCGCTGGCTGTAAATAAGCGCCTGATTCGGGAAAGCGTAATGCGTTGTATACGCGGCTGAGCGCAAAAACGCCCGCCAGCTGTCGGCATTATCTGCCACATCGGCAATCGCCTGATGTGCCTGCCGTAAAATGTTTTGGTAATTCGCCAATCGGTTTCATCTCCTTTGCGGTAATAAAAAAGCCCTGCACATTGCTGTGCAGAGCTTATCCATTCGCGTGATTTGATTTTATGCGGGGCGGTTGTTGCTGCGTTCGCTGCGTTTGATGCCCATAAACGGGGGAACCGAGGAACGGTTCAGCCCTTTTTCGTGCGCTTGTTTCATGGAAAATTCGTGTGCTGCAACCGCATCAATGAACGCGCGCTGCTTTTCGGTGGCGTGGTAGTAATCAACCTTATACCGTTTGCATACGGCAAAAAAGACATTCAGATACTGAATGTTTTCCTTGGTCATTCGCGTGACCTCAAGCTCGGTTTTATCCTTTTGCATAAGCGTTCCTCCTTTATGAAAGATAGGTGCTGAAAATCTCCTGTGCGCTTTCGTCAGCAATCATTAACAACTTAGGACCGCCGGACATAGGCTGTGCAATAGGAATTGCACCAAAGTCCTTTATATAATGTTCCAGCAATTCATCGGTTTTGGCGGCAAAGGTGACAATACCGCCAAGGCTGGCATCAATGGACAGTTGAATACCAAAAGCAATCATCATGCGACCGATGCCAAGATACTTTTTGGGTTGGGAGATCGTAGGGTTGCTCTCAGGATGAGCTTCAATATCAACGATATAAATAGAAATACCGTTTTCATCTTCTTTGTATGCACCCAAGGCGACAATTTCACCTTCGTCGGTTTTCGCTGCGTATTTCTCTAGGTTGGGATCACCGATGAAATCGCTCGTCCAGTCGCTTTGCCAGCAGGGTTTCGTAGTGGCAAGATCAGCGATGGTGGCTCGATCGATTTCAATGGGGATTGTTTTCCCAGATGCTTCCTCGGTAACAAAATATTGAAGTATCATCGTATCACTCCTATAGGTATTATATCGAATTACCATAAAAAAATCAACAAACGAAATGTGAATGATTTCATGATAGAAAAACCAACAAAGAAAATCCAATTCATTTATGGGTGTATTTTCCTTTGCCGAGCTGATTTTGTTATCGTTCTTCGCGTGCAACGCTGCGTTTCTTGGTTTGTTCCAGCCCCGGCAGCAAGTCATCAACCTGTTTGTAACCAATCGGTTCCACATAGTAGGCGTGTGCCTCACCGCCCTCATGCGTTACAATAATATCACTGACCGACAAAGAGCGCATCTTCCTGCCGTTGGGACGGTTTTCCTGATTGTGCAGGCAGTAAAGGCTGTCCAGCGTCTGCCAGCATTCCATCTGCCCGCGGTACACCAGCTTATAGGATGCAGCATTTATATGGCCTTTGGTGTAGTCATACCGTAAAAACGCAATCTCACGGTTGTTGGTCTGGTAGATTTCATACGGCAGCAGCTCGTACTTCTTTCTTCGCAATCCCCACGGAAAAATGGTGCCCTTTTCAAAGAGAAGAGGCTGGCTCAGATTCTCCGGAAACAAAACCGGAATGATGGGTTCGCCGCAATACAAAGAAGCGTAAATTCTGGTTTTGAATTTCTCTGCATCGACATACGGAATGCGCTCCCGAACGCATCCGTTGCAGTCAAGATATTCGATATAGCCAATGACCGTATCGTGTTTGTTCATCTCGGTGATTCTCCTTTATAATTAACGGCTCAACCTTTCCCAAAAAGAGATTTTACTTCCAAAGCGCTCATCCGGCGGGCGGACCTTGGCAACCGGCAAATCACCGGACAGCATATCCTCCACCTGTGGGAAGAACAGAAGCCGATTATAGCGCTCCGCCTGTTCTTTTGAAAGCCCCAACATTTTGGACTCACTGAGTCCACAAACCAGAAACCGCCCGCGTATCGTGCAACCATCTTCCAGTTGTCTGTTGTATTTCAGCCGGCTTTGGTTTTTACTGCACACAACGCCGATTTTCGATGTGCCGAACGGTTTCAGCAGCAAACTGTCGCCCTCGATTACCTCGGAAATTGCCGCCTGCGGGCTGTCAAAGGCAGCCTGATAGGGGCAGTAGCCCGGTTCTATAATCAAAACTCTTGTCATACCGCCACCTCATCGTTCGTAATCCTGCCGCTTGCGGTAGTAGTTTTCCAGAAGTTTCAGGATGGTACTTTCCATCTGCTCGGAGGTACAGCCCTTCGGGAAATAGCGTTCGACCTTGGATACGGCAATCGTGAGCTGCGGTTCGCGCGGCTTTACGCTGGGGGAACGGGCAGACATGATCCCGTGAATCTTGTCTTTCGTCAGAACACTTTCCTTGCTGGCAGCTTTCAGCTTCTGCGCTTGGGACAAAGACGGTGTGCAGCCTTTCTCTTCCATGTAAGAGAGAAATTCTTCCTGTTCCTCCGGCGTCAGGTAGCTCAGCTCCACCGCGGGGGTGGTTTTGAGTCTGCCGTCATCCACAAGCTGCATCAGGTCAGGGGTGAGTTTGTTCAGCCGGATAAAACGCTGAACTTGGTTTCTACTTTCTCCTGCTCCTTGTGCTACAACCTCATCGGCACGGAAATTTGTCCCAACTTGGGACAAATTATTTTTTGACGGTCTACCGGCTTTTCTTTTTACCGCCTCCAACTTCATTTCATACGCCTTGGCCTTTTCGCTCGGCAGAATATGCTCACGCTGGCAGTTGGAATCCACCATCAAAATAATGGCGGTATCATCGTCCATGTCCCGCACAATGCAGGGCATGGTGTCCACTCCGGCGCGCTGGCTGGCGTGGCAGCGGCGGTGCCCGGCTACAATTTCATATCCACCGTCCCGTCGCGGGCGAACGATGGCAGGTGTCATCACGCCATATTCTTTGACGCTGTCCACCATCTTGTCCATTTCTTCATCGTCGCGCACCTGAAACGGATGCCCCTCAAAGGGGTGCAGCTCCG
>ENA-OQDA01000737-OQDA01000737.1-human-gut-metagenome-genome-assembly--contig:-NODE-737-length-12754-cov-2.792508_pt1 | contig 12754 bp, 2 predicted proteins | sample MGYA00242771_ERZ504603 | MGnify/ENA primary metagenome ERZ504603 (study PRJEB26092, sample SAMD00036328) | human gut metagenome | host: Homo sapiens | study: EMG produced TPA metagenomics assembly of...
AGACGCACTGCTTGAGCGGAGCGGCGACGATCTCGTGTTCTCTTTTGAAGACGGTTCCAGCATCGTCATTCAGGATTTCTACACGGCCTACACCAGAGAGAGCGTGCCCGACTTCATTCTGGATGGGGCGCAGATAGCCGGGGCGGATTTTTTTGCGGCCCTGAACCTTGATGAACTCATGCCTGCGGCTGGCCCGGCGGCGTCGACGGCTGAAGGCGGACGCTTCCATGAATATGCCAATACCGAACTGATTGACGGGCTGGATCGTCTTGACGGGCTGGATCTCAGCAGCAGCCGTGCCTTTTCTCCCGAACGGGAGGCTTGGGGAGGGCTGCGCGGAAACGATGTCCCCAATTTTGAACCGGCGTTAAACGATCCCGGCAGCCTTGCAGTCGAGGAAGCGGGCGTATTCCACGGCGGCAATGAAGAGAATCCCGGAATTCCATCCATATCCGGCCCCCTGACCGGCGATGATCCCAATAACGACAATATCACTTTTCATCTTGTCGACGGATCCGGTGCTTCCGTATCCAGCATCCCCACCAAGTATGGCGTCATGGCGCTGAATCCCGACGGCACCTATACCTATACGCTTAATAACGACTCCACAGACACGCAGAGCCTTGCCTGCGGCACGTCCGTCACGGAGACGTTCACTGTCCGCGTGGAGGATGAGCACGGCGCTTGGACGGATACCAAGATCACCGTCACCATCAAGGGAACGAATGATCGCCCTGAACTGGAGCTTGAAGGCAAGGAGGCCAGTTTCACGGAGGATGCCGGAACGTACGAAAGTGGAGGGAAGTTCACCGTAACGGATGTGGATGCCGACGCCGGGACGAACCAGACGTTCCTTATTGCCGCTGACGACGGGGAATTGACGCAGACGGGCCACAAAACCGCCGAAGGCAGCACCCCTGCCGTTTTTGAAACGGAATACGGCACCCTGACGGTCGATCCTGACGGCACATGGACGTATAAGCTCGACAACGATTCCGAGGCCGTTCAGGGGTTGGGCGAGGGCGAAACGCATATTGAAGAATTCACGATAACCGTTGTCGATGAACATGGCGCGTCTTCGGAACAAACCATTACCGTCACCATTACCGGCGTCAACGGCCTTCCCGTGCCTGACCCTGCCGGGGGATCGCTGACGATAAGGGAAAACGGCGTATGGGGGGATGCGGATAGGGACGGACATCCCGATCCTAATGAAACTCTTGACGGCTCTTCTAAAGTGAGCGGGCAGATTCAGGTTAAAGACGAGGACAGGGGGGAAACGCACACTTTCTATTCGGATGCGCTGAAAGGGAAAGGCGAAGCGGGGAGTACGTTCACCCTTGAAGGGACATTGGAAAGGAATGGCGAGCCTTCGGAGACGCAATCCATTCTTTGCACCGTAGTGGAGACGGAAACGATCACGCTTCCTGACGGGAGCACGGCGAGTTTCGTCACTTCATTTGAGACGGATTACGGAACCTTTACCCTGAACCCGGAAACGGGAGTGTATTCATTCGAGCCCCAACAGGGTTCGGAGGCCATGAACGCCCTTGAGCAGGGCGACAGGCTTTCCTTCAACATCGGCGTCACCGTACAAGACTCGGCGGGCGGCCTTTCCGAAAATCCGTTTAATCTTGCCATTACGATTAAGGGAACCAATGACCGGCCCACACTCTCCATCACAGAAACACTGGACGTGGTTGAGTCCGGCGTGGGCAAGGACGCTGCTGGAAAACCTTATAAAAATGGTACTGACAAAGAGGAAAATACTCCATTTACAGGAAAGGATACCAGTAGCGGCGAGGCTGAAGGCTCGGATGTAGACAGGGGGGATGAGGACGGACTGGTCTATGGTGCGGTTGCGGGAACAGATGCCGATAAGCTGTCCGATGATGCACGATTCGCGGAAGAGACTGAGGAAAATCCGTCAGGCGAGGTGCGCATAGAAGGCGAGTACGGAACCCTTATCCTTTCGGCGGATGGGTCTTACCGCTATGTTCTGGCTGAAAAGGGAAATGAGGGCATTGAGGATGATGATTCGCGTCCCGGGAAAGTCAATGCGCTGAATGAGAGCGAGAAGGTAACAGACAGCTTTGTCATCTATGTCAAGGATGAGCATGGTTCATGGGACAGCAAGACCCTGACCGTCAACATCACGGGCACCAATGACCGCCCTGAGCTGTTTCTTCGTGAAGATCGGGCCTATCGGGATGAAGCGGGCAAAGAGGTTGGTAGCGATACGTCCCTGCATGAAGCAAGCAGGGATGGAAGGGAGGACGGAGAAGCGGGCGTCGTTTCGCTTACCGGCAGCGTTTATGCCACGGATGCCGATAAGGAAAACGGCGGCGGGCAGGAGACTACAACGGAAGACAATTACGACCTTGAGTTTTCGTTGACCGGGGGGGAATCATCCCTGAATGGCGGCACGTCTGACCCTGGGAAGGTTAGTGAAGGTGGAAAAGCAATTTCCACGGATTATGGCACATTGACCATCGATGAATACGGAAGCTACCGTTATGATTTGAAGATGGATTCGGAGAAGCTGAAAGCCCTCAGCGAGGGCGATACAGTGACCGAAACCTTTACCGTGCGCGTTACGGATGATCGGGGCGCATGGGATGAAAAAGAGATTACCGTTACCATAAAGGGCACCAACGATCTGCCGATTCTTGCTGACGGGTCGTCGGAGATGAATGTTGTCGAAGCAGGCGTCTGGGGCAGCAAAGATCCTGCTCATAAACCTGATGAGAAGGTCTCTTCGGAGGAGGAATACACCCAATCTGTTCAATTCGATAAGGTGGATGCCAATGACACGCACAGCCTCGTCATTGGCGGCGATCTGCCGAAGGATGCTGGGCTTACGGTTTCTGGCACTGTTTCTGGCGACTTTGCAGATGCCCTTACAGGCTCTACCTATTCGATAACGGAAACTGGAAGTGCTGGAGAATATACCGTCACAGCCACCATTCCCGGAATCAACGGAGGAAACCCCATAACCTTGGGTACGCTAACGCTGGAACAGGACGGTAAGGATGGGGATCTTTCCTACACGTTCACGCCCAATCAGGGTGAGGATGGCCTGCAAAACATTCCGCAGGGCATGGATTTGAGTATCCAAATCCCGCTTAAGGTAAAAGACAATCATGGTGTCCTTTCCGAGGGAACGCATACCGCGACCATCAACATCGAAGGTACCAATGACCGGCCCTCGATTTCTGTTGTCAAAGAGCAAGCTGACGGCGATATATATGTTTCCGGCGTGGGGCGTGATGGGGAAAACGATGACAAGCCCATCACCACAGAGCCGGATACGCTGCTCAACCCGGCAGAAAATCAAGATTATTCTTCAAAGATGGAAATCACGGGCAGCCTTACGGCTTCCGATCCTGACGCGGGAGATACGGTCAGCTTCTTCATCAGCGGGGCGAACGGTAAGGAAAACGGCATCTCATGCGCGGTTGGTGATGATGAAAGTACGGTCACCGTTTCTCTCAATGGAGAGGAAATCGGCAAACTGGAATTGAAGTCTGATGGCTCCTATTCGTTCAAATTGACGAACGAAGCGCCTCTGAAAGGCTATGAGGAAGGCAGCAGCTTCTCGTTTACGGTCGATTTCAAGTCGAAGGATCAGCACGGTTCCACAAGCACGAACTCGGTTCAACAGGAATTTACCATCCACGCCAGCAACGACAAGCCGACGATCACGAATGGTAAGGAAAACCCCCTCGATAAGTCCATCTTGGAAAGTGAGGACAAGGTTACCGGCAGAGTTGAGTTTGAGGATGCGGACAAGGATAGCACGGATGCGGACGGCAAGGGAGATAGCCATACCTTTGGCCTGATTACAGAAGAAGACCATGTGAAGCTTCAGGACGGCGAGTCCGTTGATATGAAGCCATCCATTTCCGCAGACGGATGGGGAAAACTCGAAATCAACCCGGAGACGGGCGAATATACCTTCTATCTGGATAAAACCAGCAACAAAGTCATAGGGCTCCAGAAAGGACAGGAGCAAGAGCTGCATTTTTATGTGGTCGTGCGTGACGATAAGGGCGCGTATGACGTGCAGGAGATCACCATCACGATCACGGGTGAGGATACGCCTACCGTTTTCAGAGGAAACGCCGCCATCCATGTGGTGGAGGAAGCCGGGGTCATAGCGCCGGAAAAGGATGGTAAGCAAAACACGGATAAGCCTGGAAAGCCGACCGCATCGGGCAAGTTGGAAGCTGAGGAATTTGACAAGGTTGGTGAGGAGTTCGAAGGTGTCGATCCTGACGAATCACTTCCTATCGAATATTCCGTCAAAGAAGAAGGCGTTGCTCAGGAAACGTTTGGAGGTTTGTCCTCCGATATTCGGGAGGCAATCAACGGAGCATTTTCGGGGGAGGAGTGGGGCCCTGATGCCACGGTCAGCATCGTAAAGGGAACATACGGAACGCTTTATCTGAACAGTGCGACGGGACAGTATTTTTATCAACTGGATAATGGCAACCCGGATACCGAAGCGCTCGAGCAGGGCGAGATTGGGTATGAGGAGTTTGAGATCCATGCTGGGGAAAAGGGCAACCCTGAGAGCTTGGGCGCTGACCAGCCTCTGAAAATCGCCGTGGTGGGAACCAATGACGCGCCTGTCGTGAGGGACATCAAGCTGAGTAAAGATACCCCCGACGGAATTACGCTGACCCCCGACGAAGATAATAAAGGTTACACGATTAGTGGCCTTGAGGAAGATAGCGAGATCCAGTCCGTGAGCGGTACGATTTCCGCATCGGACGTGGACAGCCCTGCTGGTTCGCTCCAATACCTGATCAGGGTTACGGATACGGATAAGGACGGAAACGTCAGCTACAGCTATGTCGGATCCGATGCCTCCAACAAGTACGGCTACCTGACTCTGGACGAGAAGACCGGGGAATATACATTCGTGGTCAATAACGACGCCGTTCAGGAGCTTGATAAGGGTGACTCGGTGGAGGTTTCCTTTACCGTGGTCGTCAGAGACGAATACCATGCGGTTTCTGAAGAAAAGGAACTGACCTTCACGATTACTGGTAAGGAAGATGCGGCCTCCATCAACAAGGGGTCCGTGACGACCTATGAACATGCTGCGGACGTTGTTGTTGAAGGAAGCAGCAAGCTTGTCATTTCTGACGTCGATGCCGGCGAAAAAGAGTTTACGTCCATCACATTCGGCAATAAAGAGCTTCCGCTTACTGGAAACGGGCCGTGGGAGATCAAAGGTGAGTACGGAACATTAACCCTGACCAAAGGAGATGATGGTTCTCTTTCTTATACGTATACATTGTCAAAGGAAAAGGACGTAGAAGAGAAGCTCAATTGGCTCAATGAAACAGATTCTGTAGAGGAAACATTTACAGTTTCGGGAACGTCCAATGGTGAGCCGGTTTCCAATAATATAGTCGTCACTATCAAGGGGGAAAATGACGCGCCGTATGAACTGACGCTGGAAGGTAAAGGCGGCGCTGTGATAACGGGGGAAGGTACAACATGGCACATGAGCGTTGAGGGTTGGGATCCTGTCAGAGGCAAAGCCTCTGGTTCCCGATTACGACAACGATGCCAATGACCTGCGTTACTATGTGGATGACGCGGATGGGACGACTGAGGCTCAGGTCGGCCTTCAGACCATCAAGGGGCAATACGGTTACTTGGTCATCAATTCCGAAACCGGCGAGTACAGTTATACGGTAGACCCTGCCCTTAAAGACTATCAGGATCTTGTAGAAAAAGATGGCGGTCAGGACTCGTTTACGATCATCGTTTCCGACCCTTATGGCGCTACGCATGAAGAAACCATCGTTTTTGATGTGACCCACAAGCCGGGTTCGGAAGAGGGCGAGGGTAAATTGCTTCTTGACGATAACATCCCCACAGTGGAGGTAACGGAAGACAACCACGAGTATTTCAAGAAGGATGAGAATGGAAACGACGCTGTAGGTGAGACTGGAAAACCAATCGACAACACCCCGCCGCCTGCCGTGGAGAGTGAGTTTTCCAAGCTTCTGGATGAGGATGGAAACACCGTCAAACTTGAGCCGGACGATATCTGGCTTGTGGATAATGGGGGGACTGGAGAGCCGCAACCTGGCGACGGCAAAACCCATATAGTCAATACGGATTACGGCGCTCTGGTTCTGGAGAAAAACGAAGCAGGAGAGTGGGGATACCGTTTTGTCCTGAACAACGGCAGCGATGCCGTGCAGTCTCTGGATGAGGGCGAATCGAAAGAGTTATCCTTCTATGTGCAGACCGGAAGTATGGAAAAGCCGGTTGAGATAACGGTGGTGGTCTCCGGCATCAACGACCGTCCCGTGATTGAAGGGGCGGAGAACCTCACGTTGGAGGATACGGCGACTGATGCCGTCGAGGGTACCCTTACCACGTCCGACCCGGATGCTGGTGATGTCGGCAACGCGGAAGGGGGGGCTGGGAATCTTCAATACACCGTTTCCGCGGCTGAGGGTTCCGGCCTTGAGCTTGAGCTTCAGGGAGACGGTTCCTACAAGGTCAGCAAGGACGGCGTCAACTGGGGCACGTTCACGCTGAATCAGGATGGCACGTATTCGTTCAAGGCCAGTGAGCAGGCGGCAGAAAAACTGCTGGCTGGAGAAAACGAGGAGCTGAAGCTCACCATCACCGTGGATGACGGCTCGAAAAAGGATGATGGTTCGCCGCTGGAGAATGCCACGGCGTCCACGGATATTTCCATCACCATCACGGGAACCAATGAAGAACCGAAAATAACGGGCCTCAAGAAGGAGCTTATCGTCAAGGAAGATACGACATTCTCCGACACGGGAACGCTGGAAGTGAAGGACGACAGGGTGGGTACGGACGGAAAACCCACGGGGCTTACCTATACCGTCGCCGCTGGCGAAGGTAAAGAAGGCGCCGAAACGGCGGGGGGCATCGCCGCAGGGAAATACGGCTCCCTCTATGTGAATGCCGACGGTTCCTATACGTACAAGCTCAACAATCAGTTACAGGCCGTGCAGGAACTGGGAGAGGACGATGAGCCGCTGACCGAGATTTTTACCATCTACGTCAAGGACAAGGATGGCGGCGTGACCTCGCAAAAGATCACCGTCACCATAAACGGCACCAACGATTTGCCTGTGCTGGAGTTGGATAAGCCTGTGTTGGACATCAAGGAAGGTGACGAAGATGTGTCCGGCAAGGCCACAGCCTCGGATGTGGATAAAAATGATCAGGATGACCTGAGATATTCCTTTGACGGCGGAAAAACGGAAGAAACGGTAGACGGCGTTGTCTGGAGCGTCGTGGAAACGGCCTACGGCACGTTCAAAATCAACACCAAGACGGGAGACTATACCTTTACGCTGAACAATGAAGCCGATGCGGTCAAGAACCTGAGGCCTACGGATATCGTTAAGGATTCCGTTACCGTAGTCGTGACTGACGGCAAGGAATCGGTGGAAAAGGAACTGGCGGTGCATATCAAGGGTACGGACAGCACGCCGGAAGTGACTGATGAGGGCAGCCTTTCCGTTTCGGTGAATGATACGGCCGAGCGCGTTGAGGGCCAGATCAAGGCCGAGGGCTGGGATAAGGGCATTGACGGCAAAGGATCGGATCCTCTGACGTATACGGCCGAGGGCTCCCAGCCGGTTACGGAAGACGGCAAGGTCTGGCAGCGCATCGAAGGAGAGCATGGAACCCTGTTCCTTGATTCGTCCACGGGCGCGTATCGCTATGAGCCTTCGGAGGAAATGAAGGCTCTGGCTCAGGGCGAATATAAGGAGGACTCCTTTAAGGTCGTTATTTCCGACAGCACGGGCAATAAGATAGAAGCGGACATATCTGTCACCATTGACGGAACGAATGATGGGCCCGTCATCAATTCCAATACCATCACCAATGCTGGCGGCACGAGCACAGGCAGGCTCGAATTCTCGGATGTGGATACGAGCGATACGCATACGGTGACTTTCGACGGCCTGTACGCAGAGGGCGGAAAAACTCCGCTGAGCGTGGATACCGCCAATATGCCGGAGGGTTCCGTTTTCGTTTACAACGCGGAAGGCGTTCTTGTGGGAACGCTTGCTTTGCAATTCACCAAGGGAGACGGCGACAAGGATGTATTGTCCTATACGTTCACCCCTGATCCGGGTTATGCGAATTCGCTGCCCGTCGGCAGCTCAAACATTTCGTTTGGTGTGACGGTGACGGATAGGAACGTGGCGGGAACGGATATGAAGTCCGATACCAAGCCGGATCAGACGTTCACCATTGAGAATAAAAATGATGTCCCTGAGAGCGGTGAGGGAACGGACGTTTCTAGAGGCGACTATGAAGGAACCATTGTCTTCTCGGATAAGGATATTCTGGATACGCACACGGTAACCTTCAACGGCCTTAAGGATGCGCAAGGCAAGGATCTTGCCGTTGATCTGAGTGGCGGCACCTCGCAGAAATTTGAAGTCTACAAGGACGGCGTGTCGGTCGGCGCCCTTGAAGTCTCCTATACTCAGGGAGACAAGAATCAGGGGAACCGGATTGAGTATGAATTCACGCCCGCTTCCGATCTGAACGGGCTGCCCGTGGGCGATACCTCGTTGGAATTTACGGTCACAGTTTCCGATTCCAATCAGGGAACTCTCGTTGCCGGAGAAGGCGGCTTCACGGTTTCCAATGCGAACGATGCACCGCAAATCGTGGGGGATGTCGTGGATGATGTCACGGGCACGCTCACGTTTTCGGATGCGGACAAGGCCGATACGCATACGGTGACTTTCGACGGCCTGTACGCAGAGGGCGGAGAAACTCCGCTGAGCGTGGATACCGCCAAGGTGCCGGGCAAGCCCGTTTCCGTTTACAACGCGGAAGGCGTTCTTGTGGGAACGCTTGCTTTGCAATTCACCAAGGGAGACGGCGACGAGGATGTATTGTCCTATACGTTCACCCCTGATGCGAATTATGCGAACTCCCTGCCCAAAGGCGGATCGGAAGAGATCACGTTCTCTGTGAGCGTGGCGGACAATAACGGTTCGTCGTTGACGGATTCTGGAGAGACGCAACATTCGTTCGTTGTTGCCAATGAAAACGATGCGTCCGATGTTGCTGCCGCCGTCGGCGCCGACAAGACCTCTGGGACCGTCAGCTTCTCCGATGCGGGCGTTCAGGATAGCGTAGTGCTGTCCCTTGAGTACGGCGGGAAACCGTATGCCGTGGCAGGCAACACATGCGAGAACCCCGGCGTCGGAACCACTACCCTTCAGGAGACGGGAACAAACGCCTATGGCTATCCGTTCGTTCCCGATGCCAATTTGACGGATAGCGTGCCGGACGGAAAGCGGGGCACGCTGGATATTGTGTTCAAGGTTGAGGATCGCGCAGGGGAAAGCGGCACTGCGTCTGTCCGGTTGGGCTTCAAGGGAACCAACAATACCCCTGAGGCCGATGTTGACCCGGCAATACGCCATGATGCTCAAACGCATACCATGAGCGGTTCCTTTACCGTTACCGCTCCCGATGGCCATCCGGTCGAGATTCCTGAGTCTGCCGCAGGAACGTACGGTTCCGTGGCAATCACGGAAAAACAGGATGGGACATGGGGGTATACCTATACGCTTGAGAAAGATCCGGGTGAAGACACGGCGGATAGCTTTACCATCACCTTTAAGGATCAATACGGTGCCGAGAACGCTTTCACCATCAACGTGCCGTTGTCCCATCTTGGAAACCTGCCTCTGGACGGCGCCGCTTTTGCGCAGCCTGCAATGCAGAACCTGATGTATGACGGCATCCCCAGCATCGTGGCATCCCTCCCAGAGGATGGGGATGGCGTTTCCGGCTCAGGGACGAACGGGTTCGTTCTTGCCGGGCAAGAAATGCCCCTGCCCGCGCCTGCTTCCGAAGAAGGGGACGCCCATGAACCGTCATCCCTCCCTGACGGCGGTGAAGATGCCCTTTATAAGCTCTTCATGGAACGGGATGAGCTTGGGAGTGCCGCCGAGGAGATCTGGGCTGAAGACAAGAGCCTTGCGGCCAGTGCCGCCGAAAACGATTCGCTGGTTTCCAGAAATGCGGCCGAGACGCGTTGGGAAAGGGAACCGGAGATGGAATATTCCGATTCGGCGTTCTTTTTGGGGGATGGCGGCGACGTCGGCATCTTTGGAGTGGAGGCTTCGGATGTCTTCCTCTCCGATGCCTCTGGGAACGGCGGACATTATGGCGGACAGGCAGGCGGGCTGAATCTGGAGGACGTGCTTGAGGAACCCGACGGAACTCTGGATTCGCTTCTGGCGGAAGATGCCGATGGAACTGCGCCGAACAGTGGGCAAGATGATTTCGATCCGAGCCTCACGGAGATCAAGGTGGACAAGGCGCTGGAAGGTACGCAAAACGGTATGCCCGGAGTTCCCGATGTTGATGAGCTGACGAGCGAAGTCGCCGGCATTGTGGGGTTCAGCGAATCCTTGCCTGCGGACGATGTAAGCCTTGTGCAGCAGCTTGCGGAGGCAAGCGCGGCGAATAACCACGGCATGTGATTGAAACCGGGATTCCCAAAGGCGGGCAGGCTCCCGCCTTTGGGACTTTTCGGGGAATGGAGACGAGGGCGGGTTGTCGGATGCCCCCTTAAGGAAGGAATACGTTTTGGCCTGTTCCGATCCCCCGTCCCTCTCGGCGCAATCACCTTTCAGCCTGTGCGGAGCGTTGGGTTCAGCCATGCAAGTCTTGTTTGTGTATTATGCCTTTCCGGGACCATTTGGTCATCTGGCTGCGGATTTTGCGGCCATGCCGGATACAACCGTTTGGTTCGCCTCGGAATACGGCAGAAGGGATCTGTCCGTCCCCGGCGTGCTTCGTTTGAACCTGCGCATGCCGAAGGCTGGAGGCAGTCAGGGGCCATTGCCGCCCTTGCAGGAGGCCGGGCGCGATTTTCACAGGGCGTACCTGCGTGGCCATATGACGGCGGGAGAACTCTGGAAACTGCGGAAGACGGGATTCGTGCCGGATATGATCTGCACGACGGCGGCTATGGGGAACAGCCTTTTCCTCCGAGACATATTCCCAGAGAGCTTTTGTGTGGTGCATGCCGAAACCTTCTCAAGGCGGGATGATGGGCTGGAGGGTGTCCAAAAGGCCGATCCGGCGCGCAGGCGGATACGCAATGTGCTGCATCTCAACAGCCTCGCCGACTGCGATCTTGCCGTCACTTCAACGCGATACCAGCGGGATCAGTTCCCGGAGTGGCTGGCCAAAGACATGGTTGTCCTGCCTCGATGTGTGGATACGGATTTCTTTTCCCCCGGTTCCGGTCGAGAGGCGTTTGGGGAGCTGGTGGCCTTTTCCGGGCAGGAACTGGCGTCGCCGGGAGCCTTTCCGCTATTCGATATCCTGTCGGGATTGCTTGCCAAACGCTCAACCTGCCGGGCGGCGGTCCTTGCCCCTTTCGTTGGGCGGGCGCAGCTTCCCGTCTTACGTGAGCAGCTTGCCGGGAAACTGGGAAAGTACGCCGAGCGTGTTCTTCTGTGTGGCTTTTCTTCGGCGGAAGCATATCGGGATGTGCTGAGGGCCTCTTCCCTTTATATCCATTCCGCCGCCGCGTTCGTTTCCTTGGCGTTGCTGGAAAGCATGAGCTGCGGCTGTCTGGTGCTGGCTTCGGATACGGAGGCGGTGCGTGAATTTGTCCGGGAGGGGGAGAACGGTTTTCTGTGTGATTTTCGTTCCGCGGAAGCCACGGTGAACCGCATTGCGGCATTGCTGGAACGGAGGGCTTGTCTTGCCGGCGTCAGGAAAGCCGCACGGAAAGATATGATGGACGGACATGACCTCAGGCATACGCTGAAAAGAAACAGGGAGTGCCTGCTTGGGCACTACGCACGCTGGAGAGGGCGGGCCGCTTCCATATAGAAACCATTCCCGGAAAAACAAGGAAACAGGCCGGTTGTGCTTCAATGGGGCAGCCGGCCCGTTTTTATTCCCTATACGCCAGCAGGCCGGTACCCCCTGAGTCGATGTTCTTGCTGCGTTCGCCCTGTGGCGAAGCGGTCGAAAGAAAGGGGCAAGATTTCCATCTTTGGTGTCCGGGGCTGCGGGAGAAAGGAGCGCCATCGGCTGTTTGATCCCCGAACGCCTTTGCCACGTGCAACACTGGAGGAAACCGTTTCAATCAAGGCTTTCTGGCCGGAGTACGGAAATTTCGACCCTTGCCGTCTTGGACGGGATTGCTTTTCACATCTACGCATAATGTAATCTAGGGTGGGGAGTTATTCTTTCCAATTGAAGCCGTCCCAGACGAGAGATTCTCTGAACGGTTTATGGGGACATCTTGTAAGGTTCCATGATGCCAATGGCGTCCTTCGCCAACTCATCCTCAGTATGGCAGAGTTGGAGGGGAACGGAGACAGCTTGCGGCAAACGCTGTTGGAACAGGGATTTCAGATTTCACCGGATAAAGTGGCTCGGAGTCTTTTTATCCGTTTTCTGGACGATTCGACTCCACAGATGTTTGCAAGGATAGTCAAAAAAATTCAGATGGATTGGTGATGTATACGTTCTAGGGACATAGCCTATGGCAGGGCTGAAGGAGAGTTGATTCATTCCTGAATCTCCGAGATTGGCAGGTCGGTTTTGAGGTCTGCCGGAATTCTTGAAGGCTGGCAGAAAAATGTGGCGGAACCATGCCTCGGCAATCCGCTGTTGGAGCTGGCGATATCTTTTGCTTTTGGCTCTGTTCAAGTTTACGGTTGATAAAGAGAAGTAT
>ENA-OQDA01000739-OQDA01000739.1-human-gut-metagenome-genome-assembly--contig:-NODE-739-length-12730-cov-5.898913_pt1 | contig 12730 bp, 12 predicted proteins | sample MGYA00242771_ERZ504603 | MGnify/ENA primary metagenome ERZ504603 (study PRJEB26092, sample SAMD00036328) | human gut metagenome | host: Homo sapiens | study: EMG produced TPA metagenomics assembly of...
GGGTCTTGGGGGCGTGCAGCCCCCAAGTCGCGGGTCCCGCTTGGCGGCGCACAACGAGCGCCGCCAGTTTGCTTCGCAAACACGCTCGTGCAGTTGATTGCCCCGGGAGGCTGCCGCTAATCCTTTAGCCGATAACCTCTCCGTGCCGCACAACCTTCAAAATATCCAGCTTATCATCGACCAGCACGACGTTGCCGTAGCGGCCTGCGTCGAGACTGCCGTAATCGGCATCGATGCCGATGCTGCGGGCGGGGTTCAGGGTCGCGGCGCGGACGGCACTCTCAAGGGGCACGCCCATGTCGAGGACCGCACGCTTCATGCAGTCAAACAGACAGGTCGCGCTGCCCGCAATCGTGCCGGGCTGCTCGGTCAGCGTCGCGCGGGGTCCGCGCACCGTGACGGCCTGGCCGCCCAGGCTGTACTGGCCGTCAGGCAGACCGCAGGCCATCATGCTGTCCGCAATCAAAATCACACGATCCGCCCCGAAGGTGTTGAAGGTGAACCGCACCATCGCCGGGTGAATGTGGACGTTGTCGGTGATCAGCTCGACCTCGGCACCATCCTCCAGCGCGGCAATGATCGGCCCCGGCGCACGGTGGGTGATGCCCGGCATCGCGTTGTACAGGTGGGTCATGTGGGATGCACCCGCCGCAAACGCGGCCTTGGCCGTGTCGTAATCGGTACAGGTGTGGGCAATCGAAATGCGCACCTCATCGCGGCATTCCTTGATGAAATCCAGATTGCCCGGCTCCTCGGGGGCGACGTCAACCAATTTGATCAGCCCGCCGCTGCGCGCCTGCAGGCGGCGGAACATGCCCGCGTCGGCGGCCATGACGTACTTCGGGTTCTGCGCGCCAACCTTCTTGGGGCTGATGTACGGCCCCTCCATGTTGATGCCGACCAGATCCGCGCCGCACTCGTTCTTGTGGGCCGCGGCCACGTCCATGATGCCGTTCAGGATCTCCTCGCTGAACGTCATGGTTGCGGGGCAGATGGCCAGCACGCCCTTGCTCGCCTCAAAATCAGCGATGGCCTGCAGGCCGGCCTCGTCGGCGTCGCAGAAATCGTGGCCGACTGCGCCGTGGAAATGGATGTCCACCAGACCCGGCAGCGCATAGGCACCGCCCGCGTCAATGACTTCCTCGCCCTCCTGCGGGGCCGCGCCAAAGACGATGCGGCCATCGCGGATGATGAGGTCCTTTTCCACAAAGCGACAGCCGTCGCTGTAGACTTTTGCATTTTTGATAATCATTGCAGTGTTCCTCCGCAAATCAGATCTCGCTCAGGGCTTCCTCGTCGCCGACCAGAATGAAGTCGGGATGCATCTGCAGGATGCTGGCGGGGACCTCCGGCGTGACGGGGCCGAAGAACGCCTTTTTGACGATGTCGGCCTTGCCCTTGCCGTTGGCGACCATCAGGACCTTGCGGGCCTGCATGATCGTCTTGATGCCCATGGTGTAGGCCTGCTTGGGGACCAGGTCGGCGTTGCCGTCGAAGAAGCGCTTGTTGGCCTCGATGGTCTCCTCCTTCAGGTCAACGCAGTGGGTGCCCAGCTCGAATGCCTCGTTCGGCTCATTGAAGCCGATGTGGCCGTCGTTGCCAATGCCCAGCAGCTGCAGGTCAACGCCGCCCACATTGTGAATGACCGCGTCATAGCGGGCGCACTCGGCGTCGGCGTCCATGTTGGTACCGTCCGGCAGGTTGATGGCCTCGGGACGGATGTTGACATGGTCAAACAGGTTGCGGTGCATGAAGCTCCAGTAGCTTTCGGGGTGCTCCTTGGGCAGGCCGCGATACTCGTCCAGGTTGACCGTCGTGACCTCGGAGAAGTCGATGTCGCCCTTGTTGTACCACTCGACCAGCTGCTTGTAGGTGCCCACGGGCGTACCGCCGGTGGCCAGGCCCAGCACGCAGTTGGGCTTCATGATGACCTGGGCCGAGATGATGTTGGCGGCCTTGCGGGACATGTCGTAGTAATCTTTTGCACGGATGATCTTCATAAGAAAATACCTCCTGATTTTTTCGGGGTGCGTTGCCCCAGTTTTCCTATTTTTCATTATACCACGCCATGGGGCGGGATACTATGACCGGTTTACATGATTTGTACCAAGATTTTGTATCGTTTTTGCAGCAAATCACAGAAAAAGCCGCGGACGGGCTGATCGCCCGCCCACGGCGGAGTTGATAAAGGGAACCAGACCTTTATCCGGTGATGCCTGTTTTTACAGCATCTTCTTCAGCTCATCGTAGACGAACTGGACCTTGGGTCCGATGACGACCTGGCAGGCAGTCTTGCTGGGGCGGATGACACCGGCAGCGCCAGCCTTCTTGACAGCCTTCTCGTCAACAGCGGTGTGATCCTTGATCTCGAAGCGCAGACGGGTCGCGCAGTAGTCAACGTTGGCAACGTTGCCCTTGCCGCCGACAGCAGCCAAGACACCGGCAGCGATGGCGGTGAAGTCGTTGTTGGCGAGGGTGATGTTGGCCTCAGCAGCCTCAGCGTCCTCGTCCTCACGGCCGGGGGTCTTCAGGTCGAACTTGACGATAGCGAACTTGAACACCAGGTAGAAGACAACGAAAGCGGCGATGCCCAGAGGGATGATCATCCAGGTATTGTTAGCAGCGGGCAGGCTGGCGGAGAAGATCAGGTCGGTAGCACCGGCGGAGAAGCAGAAGCCTGCGCGGAAGCCGGTGTAGTAGGTGATGATGGTGAAGATGCCGTACAGGGCAGCATAGACAACATACAGGGGGAAGCAGAGGAACATGAAGCCGAACTCGAACGGCTCGGTAACGCCGCAGACGAAGGCGCAGATAGCAGCGGAAACAACCAGGCCGATAGCAGCCTTCTTGTTCTTGGCAGTCTGGACCATGGCCAGAGCAGCACCGGGGATACCGAACATCATGCAGGGGAAGAAGCCGGACATGTACATGCCGAGGTCCCAATTAACACCATTCTGACCGGTGACATCGCCAGCCCAGAAGTGCTTCAGATCACCCAGACCAATGGTGTCAAACCAGAACACGTTGTTCAGAGCGTGATGCAGGCCGGTGGGGATCAGCAGGCGGTTCAGGAAAGCGTAGATGCCGGCGCCGATGCCGCTCATCTTGGCAATGCCGTTGCCGAGGGCAACCAGAACGCCGAAGATGATGGGCCAGACGAACAGCAGAACAACGGAAACCACGATGGAAACCACGGCGGTCACGATAGCAACGCTGCGCTTGCCGCTGAAGAATGCCAGCCAGTCAGGCAGCTGGGTATTCTTGAACTTGTTGTAGCAGGCAGCACCGATGATGGCGGCCAGGATGCCGATGAAGGAGTTGCCGGCGATCTTGCTGAAAGCAATGTAATCGACGGTGCCTTCCTCCAGCGTGCGGACAGCGCCGACAACGCCGGGGCTGAGCAGCTGCTGCATCATCAGGAAGCTGACCAGACCGGCCAGACCTGCGGTACCGTCATGGTCATCAGACAGACCGACGGCAGCGCCGATGGCGAACAGCCAAGCCATGTTGTCGATCAGGGCGCCGCCGGCCTTGATCAGCAGGAAACCGAGAGTGTAAGCGAAACCGGAAGTTGCGCCCTCAGCACCCATAACAGCGGGAGCGAAAGCGTAACCGATGCCCATCAGGATACCACAGACGGGCAGTGCAGCAACGGGAAGCATAAGAGCTTTGCCGAGCTTCTGCAGATACTTCATCATAAAAGCATTCCTCCAAAAATTGTGAGTGGGTCTTTCCCAACTCGGCGCCGGGCTGTCTGGTTCCGCAGCCGCGACACTTTGTTAATCTCATATTAACATATTCTTCACAAAAAAGAAAGTGATTTTAGCAGAATTGTCGAAAAGCCGAAAAATCGACGCTTTCTTTGTGCAATATTCAAACACGCCATTGATTTTTGCCCAAATTTCTTTGAAAATTTAACTTTTTCGGAAAGTTATTTTCATAACGGGATGAATCTACACCTCGGCTACGTCCTTCGTCGCCACCACATCCACGCCGGTCCCGGCTGCATCGGGCAGCAGAATCTGGCCGATGTGTACGGGGGCGGGCACCACGACGCTTTTCAGCGCGCGGACAACGTCAAAAATTTTCTCCTTCGGGATGTCGCTGCGGGTCTTACAGCTCACGGCGGGCAGGGTGCCGCCGGTCACGCGCACCGTTGTGGTCACAATGCGCGTCGGGGCGGTGACCTCCTTGCGGGCGTAGGCGTCGCCGCGCGGGCAGGTGTTGCCCTGCACGGTGACCACCGCGCCGCCGTCCAGTGTCACAGTCAGCGGGCAGCCCATCGGGCAGCCGATGCAGATCAGTTCACGTTTTTCCATCGTCAGCCCTCCTCCAACGTTACCGTCACGGCGTCGCCCGGGCCGCGCAGGAGCTCGGCCTTCAGCCGCACAGTCTCCATCTCGCCGGGGGCCAGCACGGGCCGCTTGCGGCTGTAGATGCAGTCTGTACCGCGGTACACCGCGATTTTTTTATTTTTGTACACGCCGCCCACGCGGAACCGCAGCGTCACGGTATCCCCCGCGCAGTCGGGGCGGATGGTGGTCGGCACGGTGTAGCGCACGCCGTTTTCGCACCGCACGGGCAGGGTGCGGCCCGCCGCGGCCCCGCCGCCCGCAATGTATGCCGCCGCGTGCTCACCTGCCGCCGCGGCCTCCTCCGACACATAATCCACCAGGTCATGCACATGCAGCACGTTGCCCGCGGCAAAGACGCCGGGCAGGTTCGTTTCCAGGCTCTCATTGACCGCCGGGCCGCCGGTGACGGGGTTCAGCGCCACTGCCCGCGGCGCGGCTCAGCTCGTTTTCGGGCAGCAGCCCGCAGGAAAGCAGCAGCGTGTCGCAGTCGTAGTGCTCCTCGGTGCCGGGGACGGGTTTTCCGTTTTCGACCCGCGCCAGCGTGATGCCGGTCACGCGCTCCCTGCCCTGAATGTCCACTACCGTGTGGCTCAATTTCAGCGGAATGCCAAAATCATCGAGGCACTGCACAATATTGCGCTTTAAGCCGCCGGAGTACGGCATCAGCTCCGCCACGCAGAGCACCTTTGCCCCCTCCAGCGTCATGCGGCGTGCCATGATAAGGCCGATGTCGCCGCTGCCCAGAATCACGACCCTCCGCCCGGGCAGGCAGCCCTCCATGTTGACGAGCCGCTGCGCCGTGCCCGCGGTGAAGATGCCCGCGGGCCGGTAGCCCGGAATGTTCAGTGCGCCGCGCGGGCGGCCTGCACGCCATGGCCCAGTAGGCCAGTATGACCGCCTTGGGGCTGCAGGTTGAAACAGTCCGTCGGTCTTGTTCATGGCGGTGACGGTCTTGTCCGCCGCCAGATCCAGCACCATCGTGTTGAGCTTGTATTCAATTCCCAATTCGCGTACCTGCGTCACAAACCGTGCCGCGTACTCGGGGCCGGTCAGCTCCTCTTTAAAGGTATGCAGGCCGAAGCCATTGTGGATGCACTGGTTCAGGATGCCGCCCAGCTCACTGTCGCGCTCCAGGATCAGGATGTCCTGCACGCCGCTTTTGCGTGCGGCCACCGCCGCGGCCAGCCCCGCCGGGCCGCCGCCGATAATGACCAGATCAACGTTTTTCATGGCAGACGCCCCCTTTCACAGGCTATCCTTGTTCGTGCCGACGATGATTTTGGACGCACCGCCGGACTTGGTGATCTCGCTCTGCGGCACGCCCAGCTCCCGCGCCAGGATCTCCATGACGCGCGGGCTGCAGAAGCCCGCCTGGCAGCGGCCCATGCCCGCGCGGGTGCGCCGCTTGACGCCGTCCAGACTGCGTGCGCCGGGCGTGCGGCGGATGGCGTCGATGATCTCGCCCTCGGTCACGCTCTCGCACCGGCATATAATCTGCCCGTAGGCCGGGTTTTGTCGGATAAGCTCCGCCCGCGCTGCAAGATCCAGCACTTTGGGGTCCAGAATGCCCCTGCGCGTCGGGTCAAAATCGGGCTTATTGTGTAAGTGCAGACTGCCGCGCACGATGTCCGCGACCATCGCACCGATGGCCGGGGCGCTGGACAGGCCGGGCGACTCGATGGCCGCGCAGTCCACAAAGCCGGGCGCGATCTCGCCGATGAAGAAGTCGTGCCGCGCCTCGTGGGCGCGCAGACCCGCGAAGCTTGTGATGGTCTGGCGCAGCGGAATGTCCTTGACCGCGAGGCCGGATTTCTCCCGCACCTCGTCCAGGCCCGCCGCCGTCGTGGCCGTGGCCTCCTTGTCGTCCACGTCGATGGCCGTCGGCCCGACCAGCAGATTGCCGTGCACTGTGGGCGTTACCAGCACGCCCTTGCCGTATTTGCCCGGCAGCTGGAATACCGTGTGCCGCACATGCTGCCCCGCCGTGTGGTCAAGCAGGAAGTAATCTCCCCGCCGGGCCGTGATGGTCATGGGGTGCGCCGCGTCGGCCATATTGTGCAGCGTGTCGGCGTATACGCCCGCCGCATTGACGATGCAGCGTGTTTCCAGCGTGCCGTGATCGGTCTCGACGGCCCACCCGGCTCCGCCGCCGTCCAGCGGGTGCAGGCCCGTAACTTTGGTGTCAAACCGAAACTGCACACCGTTTTTGGCGGCGTTCTCCGCCAACGCAAACGTCAGGCCGAACGGGCAGACGATGCCGCCCGTGGGCGCCCACAGTGCGGCGACGGCAGCGTCCGAGATGTTCGGTTCCATTCCCACCAGCTCGTCCCGTTCTATGATGCGCAACCCCTCCACGCCGTTGGCGATGCCGTTTTCATAGAGCTTTTGCAGCACGGGGCGGTCCTCGTCGCTCAGGCAGACGACAAGGCTGCCGCACCGGTCGTAGGCAAAATCCAGCTCCTTCGCAAGGGCCGGCATCCGGCGGCTGCCCTCGACGTTGAGCTTGGCCATCAGGCTGCCGTGGGCCGCGTCGTACCCGGCGTGGACAATGGCGCTGTTGGCCTTGGACGTGCCGCAGCAGACGTCCTCCTCCTTCTCTACTACAAGAATTTTCGCGTCATACCGCGAAAGCTCCCGCGCACAGGCGCACCCGGACACGCCCGCGCCGATAATGATGATGTCGTACATATTGATACCTCGTGTTGTTTGTGCAATCGGAATGGCTTCCCCCTTGGGGCTGCGCCCGCAGGCGCGTGTCGGAGCGCAACCGCCGTAGGCGGCTCTTAGCGCGGAGACTGAAGCTGTCAGCGGCCCCGCCCGCTGACTGATGAGGGGCAGCCTTGCCACTATTACCCGTTTACGGCCTGTCGCGGCAAGCTCTCCCCTCATCCGGCCCTGCGGGGCCACCTTCCCCCCAAGGGGAAGGCTTTTGGGGGTCAATCCTCCTTCGCCCAGCCGTAGCTGCACCGCACTGCCTTATTCCAGCCCTTCAGCCGTCTGGTGCGCTCGTCGTCGGGGATGCCCGGCATAAACTCACGGTCCACCGACCAGTTTTGCAGCACGTCCTCGGTGCTGCTCCAATAGCCGACGGCCAGCCCGGCCAGATACGCCGCGCCCAGCGCCGTCGTTTCCACGCAGCAGGGACGCTTGACCGGCAGGTTGCTGATGTCCGCCATCGTCTGCAGTAAGTAATTGTTCGCGCACGCGCCGCCGTCCACCTTGAGCGCCGTCAGGTCAATGCCGGAATCCGCCTGCATGGCGGCCAACACATCGTTGATCTGGTAGCACAGGCTGTCCAGCGTCGCGCGGATGATGTGGTTCTTGTTCACGCCGCGGGTCAGGCCCACGATGGTGCCGCGGGCGTACTGGTCCCAGTGCGGCGCACCCAGACCGGTGAACGCAGGCACGACGTAGCAGCCGTTCGTGTCCCTGACCTTCTGCGCCATGTACTCGCTGTCGCGGGCGTCCTCCAGCAGATGCAGCTCGTCCCGCAGCCACTGGATAGCTGCGCCCGCCACAAAAATCGAACCTTCCAGCGCGTAATTTACCCTTCCGTCCAATCCCCACGCCACGGTGGTGACCAGCCCGTTTTGGGAGAATACCGGCTTCTCGCCGGTGTTCATCAGCAGAAAGCCGCCCGTGCCGAAGGTGCTCTTGGCCTCGCCCCTGGTAAAGCAGGTCTGGCCGAACAGCGCGGCCTGCTGGTCGCCCGCCGCCCCGCAATCTTGATCTCGCCGCCGAAGTGCATCGGGTCGGCGTACTCGTAGAACTCGCTGTTGGGCACGGGGCGCGGCAGCATACAGCGCGGTATATCGAGAATTTTCAGTATCTCGTCGTCCCAGTCCAGTGTGTGGATGTTGAACATCATCGTCCGGCTGGCGTTGGAGTAGTCGGTCACGTGGATCTTGCCGCAGGTCAGCTTCCAGATGAGCCACGTCTCCACCGTGCCGAACAGCAGGTCGCCGCGCTCGGCACGCGCACGCACGCCGGGCACGTTGTCCAGGATCCACTTGAGCTTTGTGGCCGAGAAGTAGGCGTCGATGACCAGCCCGGTCTTTTGCCGGATCAGGTCGGTCAGGCCGCGGGCCTTCAGCTCGTCGCAGTACTCGCTTGTGCGGCGGCACTGCCAGACAATGGCGTGGTAGACCGGCTCGCCGGTGTCACGGTCCCAGACGATGGTCGTCTCGCGCTGGTTCGTGATGCCGATGGCGGCAATGTCCTCCGCCGACGCGCCGACCTCGTTCATGGCCGACAGCGCCACGCCGAGCTGGGTCGTCCAGATCTCGTTGGCGTCATGCTCGACCCAGCCGGGCTTGGGGAAATACTGGGTGAACTCCTTTTGCGCGACGCTGCACATCTCGCCCCGGGCGTTAAAAAGGATGCAGCGGTTGGACGTGGTGCCCGCGTCCAGCGCCATGATATATTTTTGCTTTGTCACCGCGGTTTCTCCTTTTTACAGCAGAAAATCGATCCGTGTCTTTATTATACAGGATGTTCAGATTTTATGCGCGTGGCAAAACCGCCAAATTTTTCACCCTATTTTTGGCAGGGCTGGCGTTGGGCGGGGCGGGCACGGCATACCGGATGGTGCGGAGATGCCCCCGTATAAGCTATGAAAAAGACCGAAGCAGTACGCCCATGATTTCCGGGCACGCCGCTTCGGTCTTTTTATGGTTTTGTCTCAGGGGGCTTTTTCCGGCTCTTGGGCAGCTCCTCCGCCGCGGCAATCGCCACAGCGGTCACCTCCACCGCACCGGCCTCCAAAAGTGCCAGCGCACACGCCGATGCCGTCGCGCCGGTTGTGATAATGTCGTCGATCAGCAGCACCCGCCTGCCGGTCAGGTCTGTGCCGGGGCGGCAGCCAAACGCGCCCCTGGCGTTTTGCAGGCGCTGCTCGCGGGTAAGCTCCTTCTGCGGGCGGCCCCGGCGCTTGATGTACAGCGGTGTCTCCACCGGGACCCCCAGCACCGCGCCCAACCGGCGCGCCAGCAGCAGCGGCAGACCCGGCATACCGGGCAGCGGCTGGCGGGGCGGCACCGGCACAATGCAGCTGTACAGCGGCAGCGCGGTCACACCCGCATACTGCGGCATTTTTCCGGGCTGTTTGGCCGGCAGTGCGCCGAACACCAGCACGGCCACACGGTCCGCCAGCTCCCGGGCATACCAAAAGCAGCCGCCCCGCTTGCAGCGCAAAACGGCTGTACGTACAATATCCTCGTAATAATACGCCGCGGCAGCCTCCCGCACGGCGTAAAAATCGTGTTCGCCCTCCGGCAGACGCGCCGGAATGTGCTGTAAGCGCATTTCCTCGGGCACGCAGGCCGGGCAAACCGTGCCCTGCAGTGCGTCCGGCCCCAGCAATGACCCGCAAAACGGACAGCGCCGCGGGAAAAGCAGGTCCGGCAGACGGCGCAGCTGCGCAAAATCCGTGCGCACTTAATAGAAGCCGCAGCCGTGCTTGCCGCTCTGCTTGACACGGTACAGCGCCTTGTCAGCATCCTTGAAGATGCTCTCGCTGGGGTTTGCGCGATCCGTAAAGGCCACGCCCACGCTCAGCGAGACGGCCGGCAGGCCGTCCGTCGGACAGTACAGCTGTTTGTTGATCACCGTGATTTTCTCACTTATGGTATAACTCAATTCCTGATTCACATCCACCATGATAACGGCGAACTCGTCACCGCCGATGCGGCAGACATAGTCGACGCTGCGGAAGGTCGTTTGCAAGAGGTTTGCGACCTTTTTCAGGATCTCGTCACCCACCGCATGTCCGTAAGTGTCGTTGACATGTTTAAAAATGTCAATGTCACAGAGAATCATTGCAAACGGCTTCTCGCCGTTCTTATAGATATTCAGGATCTTTTCAAACGAACCGCGGTTCAGTGCGCCGGTCAGCGCGTCGTGCTCGGCCTCGTGGCGGATGATCTTCTGCGTCTCCTGGTTTTCGCGGTAGACTTCGTTGTAGGTCAGTGCCAGGTCCTGCAATTCTGCTGCGCCCACCACCGGGAAAATCTCCCCGCGCCGGATGCTCTGACCGTAGTCCATCAGCGGTTTTACCACCAAATGGCGCGTTATCATGCAGATTTCCAGCATGAGCAGTACCAGCAGCGCCGCGCACAGCTCAATTTTACGGTACACACCGGTGAAAACGGCCTCGGCTCCGCTCTGGCGGCTGCGTGTCAGTGCAGTCAGGCTGTCCATGCTCTCGGTGATTTTTTCGTTCCCATCATCGCGCATATTTTGATATTGGTCGTTGCAAACCAACTGCTGTGCCTTGCGCATCTTCTCGCTGTCTGCCATCGTTATGTCACTATCATGCAGCGAGACAGACCGGATTTCCGTCGGCCAGCTCGACTCGTCCGCCAGCGTGGCCTGCGCCACAAGCCGCATGGCATACCGATCCGTATAGCTCAGATTTTGCGACGTTGTCATGGCGGATTTCAGCAGCGTGAAAGCATCGGTGTCGCCGTAATGCTCTGCAAAATACTCTAAAGCGTTCTCGCGGCGGCGGGTCGTGTTCAGCTCCTCAAAGTAGTTGTCCATGTACTCCCGCTGACCGGTGGCGGTGTACATCCGCACCTGCTCGATCAGGTAGTCCGACCCGCTTTGCAGCTGCCGGGCCAGTGTCTCGCACTGGATGTAATCGTCCGTGGCGGTCTGCATTTGAGCCAACTCCCCCGTGCCCTGCACCGCGAACGCGACGAGCACCACCGCCAACACCAGCGTGGCGACAATATCAAAGATGCTCACCCGCTGTATCCTAATCTTTTTCAACACCCGGCCCGCTTTCCAACCAAAATTTTTATAATATTTCCGATTATTTTGTATAATATATATAGGTATAGTATACAAAAAGTCAAATCGGATTGCAACTTTATTCGTTTGGCATAATCGATAAATTTGGGGCAGGATTTTTGGCAGAACCTCTTGCCGCTGCCGTCATCTGTGTTTTTCAAGCCGAATTATAATATCACATTATTCACAAATAATGTCAGTGTGTCAGAGAATCACATTACTGACCTATTGAATGTGTAGGGGCGACCATTGGTCGCCCGCCAGCTTGACGCAGCAATGCGTTTTCCCGGAAGGTTTTTTCACAGACAAACGGGCACGGGCGAGCAATGCTCGCCCCTACAAGAGTTTTTCGACAGTCTTACATTATTCACAAATAATGTATAAAGAATTTGGCATTCCCCACAATTGACGCAGCATCGTTATGTTAATATACTTTATTTGTACGGTTTTATACTGATGCGGGAGGCGTGTGCTATGGCCCGGTTCTGTGATTCCAACCAAAAAAGAGGGCTTACCCTCGTTGAACTGATCGTTGTCCTGGTAATCCTGGCCGTATTGGCAACACTTTTGGTCCCGTCCCTGACCGGCTATATCGACAAAGCCGTTGAAAAGCGCGTCATGCTCCAGGCTAGCTCCCTCATGACTGCCGCCCAGGCGACAATTGATGAGGCGTATGCGAAAGGCGAATTGCCCATCGACAACAATGGCAGATTTAAACAGCCCAATGAGGATACGACCCATAAACTTGCCAAACAAATCATAGAGTTATCTGAACTTGACACGCAATGTCAGTGGCGGTTTTCGCTGGCAGACACAGACACTGATTTTCCTACCGGTAAAATTGCTATCCTGCAATTTTGCAACGGCGAGCATTACATTGTTTATCGCATCACACCCGGAAGGCCCGCTAAGAGAAATCCCGCCGGCTGGAGCCGTGTACAAAAAGCCACCAGTCTGCCGGAATGGCTCCCCCGCGACGGCTTGCTTTTTCTTAAATCCTCTGACTATGTTCCTGATACATATCATCCACAGTCTGGCAAAGCCTGACTGGTTGGTATTGTACCAACAAACCGCCATTAAGGAATTGGCGAGCCTATTTTGACAGTCCTCTCCCCTTCTGCTATAATTGGCTCTTGATTGTCGCCTCCAAATTATGAGGGAGGTGAACTCTTGAGTTTTCAGGAAATAATTTTGCTGCTTACTTTTATTGGCAGCTGCATATATGCCACCGTTTCTCTTACAATAAAAGTTCTTGAATTTCTCCTACAAAACAAAAAGAGCCGCTGACTTGGGTTGAAGTCAGCGGCAAAACGAAAGCACTCACACAAAGCGGCAATCATTATGAAAAAAGCCTTACGTTTCCGTAAGGCTTTTTTTGGTGCACCATCGGGGACTCGAACCCAGGACCCACTGATTAAGAGTCAGTTGCTCTACCAACTGAGCTAATGGTGCTTATAAAAGAGAAGCCGGCATCTACCTATTTTCACAGGCCGTTTCCAGCCAACTATCTTCGGCACAAGTGAGCTTAACTTCTGTGTTCGGAATGGGAACAGGTGGAACCTCACCGTCATCGACACCGGCCA